>Ga0187865_1003134_pt1 | contig 14185 bp, 14 predicted proteins | sample June2016WEW_11_1_2_FD_132989 | JGI IMG/M metagenome (GOLD analysis project Ga0187865, IMG submission 132989) | Peatland microbial communities from SPRUCE experiment site at the Marcell Experimental Forest, Minnesota, USA - June2016WEW_11_100 | ecosystem: Environmental > Terrestrial > Soil >...
AAAGGCTGTTTTCCATTGGTACAGCGGGCCTTCAGATGTCTTGCAACATATATTCGCCCAGGGGTATTTCATCTCCGCCACACCAGCAGCAGCTTATAGTGAAAGCCACCGGGAGGCCATTCAGGCGGCCCCTCTGGAACAGTTGCTTCTGGAAACGGATTGCCCGGAGGTCTACCGGGGGAAACCAAGTGAGCCGAAAGATATTTTAACTACCCTCCGCTCGGTAAGTGAAATAAAGAGCAATCCGCCCGAGGAAATTGCCGTTCAAACCTTCCTGAATACCATCGAATTTTTTCAACTCCCCCGCTCATAGGAAAAGGTTATGAAAGAAGAGGAATGGGTCCAACTTCGGGAACGCGGAACCGGGCAATTCATGGAAATGGTGAACTGTTACCGGAGGAGTCGCACGGGAAAGATTGACGGGCGAACCCGTAAAGAACTCTTGCAGGCCCTAGCTGAATCACTGTGTGCAATGGCCAATGCAGGAGGGGGAAGGGTGCTCCTGGGGGGAGATCCTGAAGGAGAGACGCTGGGAATATTTTTCGACGATCGGGAACGCCATCTCTTTTTCCGTTCGTTGCAAGAATCTTTCCATCCTTCTTTTCCTATCCAGGTTGCCCAGGAAGAAATCGACGGAAAAATCTTGCTCCAGTTCACGGTTTTCCCCAGCCCGGTGACTCATCTTCTGAACAACGGCAAGGGGTACCTACGGGTTGGGCCCCAGAATGTTCCCCTTTCCAAGGAAAGAATGGCTACCCTACGCGAGGTGAGGACCGAAACCTGGCACGAACGCGAAATTCTCCCCGGGAGCTCCTTAGATGATCTGGACAGAAATTTAGTAAATGACTTCCTAACCCAACTGGGTTTGCAGGAGGATCCGGAAAAAATTCTCCACCGTCCTTACGGGTTAATTGAGTACCGCGAAGGAAAGCCCGTATTAAATCGAGCGGCGGCCTATCTGTTCGGTAAAGATCCGCTGCGATGGCATCCCCGGCCAGGGATAGAATTCGTCCGCTACGAGGGGGCTGAGAGAAAAGGCGGGAGCGATTATAACGTGGCGGAGCGGGTTCGCATCGAGGCCCCCGTCTTGAGACTAATGCAGGAGGCCGAAAAAGTGATCGGGGAGCGGGTCCAGGAACGGATCTTGCCCAGGGATCTCTTTTTCCGAGAGAAATTTGAATACCCGGCTTTCACCTGGAAAGAAACCTTGATCAATGCCATTGCCCACCGGGATTATTCTATGGAGGGGAGTGCTATTTCGGTCTGGATGTTTGACGATCGGATTGAAGTCCGCAGCCCGGGAAAGCTCCCCGGACCTATGAAGGTTCAGAAGATTTTAGGTCAGGAGAGGATCCATTATGCCCGGAATCCTCTGATGGCCCGAGTCCTGACAGATGCGGGCTTCATGCGATCTCTGGGGGGTGGGCTTCCTAGGGTATTTCAAGAGATGGATTACCAGGGATTGAATCCCCCGGAATGGAAAGAGGAAGAAGGTTTCTGCTGCTTCGTCTTCCGAAATACGCCGATCCTGGATGAAAGCACTCTGACCTGGCTTAAGCGATTCAGCGATTATACTCTGAACCCCCGGCAAAGACGTATATTGACCTATGCGAAGGCTCATGGAGGGATTTTCGGCAGTTCAGATTACCAAAAGTTCGGGATAGATCGGGATGGAGCCTACACGGAAATTAAGAAATTAGTAGGCCAGGGGATCGTGGAACTCCTCAAAAAGCATGGAAAGGTATATCGGATTCGGGAGACCAAAGAAGAAACCGGGATGCCCGGGCTGGCCTGGGTCATGGAACCCCTGAGGGAAAAGGGATATTTCACTCTCCAGGAATTAAAGGTACCCGCGTCCGTATCCCGGCGAAAGTTGCAGGGGATCATTCGGACCCTGGCCAAGGAGGGGTATCTCATCCCCACGGGAAGGGGAAGGACAATTTGCTATCATGCCACTGAGAAGGTGAACGAACTTTTACAAAAGACCGATGAAAAAAAGGTTTGAAAAAGGATGTATTTTCTGTATGGCTATCGCTCAATTCCCTTCTATTTTGTTAACCAAGTACCATCCTGGCCTTGGCAAGGTAGCGTAAGCAAATGGTTAAAAGTAAGTCTCTGTCTCTTTTGGGTTGCGGCTTCCGCGCCGTGTAAATCCATGCCCTAGTTCTCTATTCAGTGAGGTGGAAGATGAAGGTTAAAGAAATGTTCGATTTAAGGGGAAAAGTAGCTATCATCACAGGAGGGGGAAAGGGAATAGGGCAGAAGATGGCCGAAGGTCTGGCTGAAGCCGGGGCCCATATTGTCCTCTGCTCTCGAAAGGTAGAAAAATGCCAGCAGGCAGCGCAGGAGATCTCTAGCCTCGGGGTAAAGACTCTGGCCATGCGGTGCGATGTGAAATCTTCTAAAGAAATTCAAGCGGTTGTCGATGAGACTATTAGAGTATTCGGCCGGCTCGACATCCTGGTTAACAATTCCGGAGCCAACTGGGGAGCTACCCCTGAAGAGTATCCCTTGGAGGGGTGGCAGAAAGTCATGGAAACCAACTTGAATGGTGTTTTCCTCTTCTCCCAGATAGCTGGCCGGGCCATGATCGGGCAAAAAAGTGGGAATATAATCAATATCACCTCCATCATGGGGGTCGTAGGAACGGAATCGGAGGTCGCCGATGCCGTCGCTTACAGTGCCAGCAAAGGGGCCGTGATCACTTTTACGAAAGACCTGGCGGCCAAATGGGCCAAATATAATATCCGGGTTAACGCCATTGCCCCGGGCTGGTTCCCAACGGACATGAGCAAGTGGGTTGTGGAGAACCACGGGGAAAAGCTCCTCGCCCACATTCCCATGCGAAGATTTGGCGAGGGGGATGAACTAAAAGGGGCCACGGTTTTTCTGGCCTCAGCGGCTTCGAAGTACGTGACCGGCGTCATCCTCCCCGTGGATGGAGGGTACCTGACCATCTAGGATTCAGAGTTTAGACCTTAGACTTCAGAAATCGGACTAAATGGAGGAAATGGCCAGGGATAACTTAAAGATAAGGTCTATTGTCTGAGGGCTGAATTCCGGTATCTGAATTTGGAATTGCTCGTTGTTGGAGGATGGTGGGCGATGCGGGAGTCGAACCCACGGCCTTTGGTTCCGGAGACCAACGCTCTATCCATCTGAGCTAATCGCCCACGTTTATGATTTATAAGTTATCATCGAACACCAGGGTTGGTCAACCCTTTTTGACGGTTCTTCAGTGAAGGGTTCCGCCGCCGGAGCAAGCCGAAAAAATGAGGCAGGCTCCGGAAGAAGGACGAAAGAAAATTCGAAAAAATGTTGACAAATCTTAATCGAAACGACAAGATAATGGTTATTTAACAGAGAAGGAAAAGGTTTCATGGGGGAAGATCTTGAGGGGGAAAAGAAAGGCCTCGACGTAAGCGGTGAGATAGCTTCCTTCGAGGGAGAACAGGTCGATGAGATCTTTCTCCATGCTCGGGACCTGATGAACATCTTCATAAAGACCATCAAGGCCTTTCGCATTTACCCACCCGAAAACCCCTCCCTGACTGGAATTCGCGACCTCCTCTTCCGAAAATTCCAATCCTTCCTGAAAAAATATCACACCTTTGTCCTCAAGATTGGGGAACATAATTTTTCCTTTAACAAAAGAGTCTTGTACGAAAACAGAGATTTGAAGACCAGCCTGGCTTTTTCCCTCTACAAGGATGGACTGAGAGAGCTTCGGTTTATGGAGGGGCTGGAGGAGTGGGAATTCCAGGGTCTGTTAGACATTGTCAAACGTAGCGACCAGATCAACAAACTGGAAGATGATCTCGTTACCCTGATTTGGGAGCGAGATTTTGTTCATATCACTTACCAGGCCACCGATGAGTTTTGGGAAGATTCACCAGTCCTCATCCCGGATGATGTGGAGCAGTTCAGGAAAAATCTGACCTTCGAACCCCCCGGGCATTCCGTAGATTTAGATTACATAGACGAGGAGACGGGGGAAGAAATCAATTACCATGAAGCCATGGTCAAGGCTGCAGGACCTCCTTCTTTGGCCATGAATCGGGATGTCTATTTCCTTACTACCGAAGAACTGGAGGGATTGCGCAAGGAGGTTGAAGCCGAGACCTCTCCGCATTTCCTGTTCAACATCATCGACATCCTTTTTGAGATCATGGCTCTGGAAAAGAAGCCCGAGCCCTACCAGGATGCGGTCAACGTTCTAAGCAAATTACTGGATGCGCTTTTGACCTTAGGGGAATTTCAGAAGGCCGCGGATCTTTTAGGTCGACTCTATATCATCCTGAAGACCTATGAACTGCAGGAATGGCAGGTCAAGGCCATCGGGCAGCTGGCCGAGAGTGCGGGCGATCCGCAAAGGATCGAGAGAATCGGCAAAGTCCTGGAAAGGCGAAACGGCGTTCGTCTGGACGAAGTCAGCTCCTACCTGAAGCTCTTAAAGCCCAGCTCCCTACCGCCTCTCATGAAATTATTGGGGGAGCTCAGTAATCCCAAAGCCAGACGGACCCTGTGTGACGCGATCTGTGAGATTGGGAAGGATAGCATGGAACAGATTATTCCTTTCCTCGGAGACCGACGCTGGTTCCTGGTGCGGAATGTGGTTTACATTCTGGGTCGGATGGGGAAAGAGCAGGCCATCTCCTCGTTTCAAAAAGCCCTTTTCCACAGGGAGATGCGGGTTCGGAGGGAGGCGGTCCAGGCCTTGGGGTTTATCGGGGGTCCCAAAGCTTTCACCCTTCTGGTGAAGGCCCTGCATGACGGAGACGTGCGGATTCGCTGCGCAGCTGCTCTCAACCTGGGAAAAGTGGGAAAGAAAAGCAGCCTGCCGCACCTGATCGGGGCGGTTCAATCCCTGGAGTTTCATAGAAGGGAGTCAGCCGAAAAGAAGGCCTTCTTCGACGCCATCGGGATCTCCGGAGCGGATGATGCGATCCCGATCCTCCAGAAGCTGTTAATGAAGAGAGTCTGGTTTCGCAGTAAAAGGATAAATGAAATCCGCCAAGGAGCGGCAGGTGCCCTGGCTTTGATCGGGTCTCGCGGAGCCAAATCAATCCTGGAAATGGGGCAGAAATCAAAAAATGCTTCCATCCGGAGAGCCTGCCTGCAGGCCTTGAAGCGAACCATCCCGAGCGAGAAGAGATTCTGATGCCCGGAGAAACCAAAGGAAAAATAAGGGCCGATGAGTTGATGGACCTTAGGATCCCGCTTGGCCGGGAAGATCTACCGGAGATAACGGGGAGCGAGTTCATCCTCCGGTTCTATCGCCTCCTGAAGGGAGCTAGTCTTTACGACCGGAAGAATGCCACCATCGAGCGCTTAACCCGGGAAGCCCTGCAGACGATCAATCCCTTTGTCAAATCGCAGGGCGAGTTAGGCCTAAAAATCATCCGGGATAATTTTTTCTTGAATAACATCCGCATTCCCGTGAAGGCCGACCGGTATTCCATTTTCAAAATCTTTTCCCAGGAGATGGGCAAACGAATGATCGGGGAGATGGAATTCAGCCGGGAATTGGAAGGTGCCACCCTCAAGGATTTTGCCTTTCTGTTATCTGGATTGGAAAATAATAATGAAAGCAATTACCTTTTTGTCAACCGTCAACTGGAAACCCAGGGAATACATGGAATTACCGTAGGGAAACTGGAATTGGCTCGGGAAGAAGATTTTCTGGTGGACTCGGAAAAACAGAAGCGGTATTCGAAACAGATCTATTTTAAGACCGTCAATTTGGTCAAAGAGGTGCAAGAGGGGATCAAGACTCAGAGGTTGATCAACGTCCGCAAAGCCAAACACATGATGCAGGGGGCAGTTACCTCCATCATGCAGGATGACTCCGCCTTGCTGGGTTTGACCAGCATCAAGAATTATGACGATTATACCTTCAACCACTGTGTCAACGTAGCGATCTATGCCATCGCTCTGGGACAGCGGGTCGGGATACCGAAAAAACACCTCTGTCATCTGGGGATGGCCGGGTTATTCCACGACATCGGGAAAATGGGCATACCCAAGGAAGTTTTGAACAAGACCGGTAAATTGTCCCCTCAGGAGTGGGCCATGATTCGCGCCCATCCCGTGGTGGGCGTCGAAATGGTAATCCGGATGAAAGAATGGGGAGAGCTCTCGGCCCGCTTGATCGACGCAGCTTTCGAGCACCACCTGAAGTACGACTTAACCGGTTATCCCAGACTGGCCCGGAAGAGGAACCTTACTCTCTTTGGGAAGATCATTGCGATCTCCGATTTCTATGACGCCTTGGTAAGACCAAGGGTTTACCGCCAATACCCTTATGTCTCAGAAAAAATCCTGGGGCTAATGCTGGAGCGGGCGGGAAAGGACTTTGACCCGGCTTTGGTCAAGGTCTTCATCAACATGATCGGGATCTTCCCCCTGGGTACGCTGGTTTTGCTGAACACGAATGAGATGGGAATCGTCGTGCAGACCCAAGAGGACCCAGACTTGATCGACCGGCCCAGGGTCTGCCTGCTCCATTACAGTGAAGGGGAGTATCGCAAGGGAAAGATTGTGGATTTGCGGGAGATGGACGAGACATTCCGAAGCTTTGAGAGATCTATCGTAAAAACGCTCGACCCGAATGAATATAACATCCACGTAGCCGAGTTCGTTATATAAAAACCCTCTGCCCTACACATCAAAGTACTGGGGACACTGAGAATTCTAAACCCGACCGATCTATCGCCACTATCGCGTTTGAATTTCTAACCTAATGATGCCTTCTCGAGAGCAATGGAGCTTGAGAATAGGGAAGTTCTTCAGGGTCTCTGTGGCTTTACGGGATTTTGAACGGCAGGCAGTTTGGAAGATCGGCCCGGCCTTCCTATTTAACAACCAATCCCCCTCTTCCCCACCTTTTTATCTCTGTCAAATTCACTTCAAAATTTAAGGGATAGGTATAATGGGGAAACTCTAATTCTTCGGTCCACCTGGCTATGATGGTTAAGGTTTCCGGGGTTTGGCTGATGCGTATGTTCCGGGGGGACAACTGGACTCCGACCCCGCTGGCGTTGGAGATGACCCTTTGGGTAATCTCGATTTCACTCTTGGGTTGCATGCTGCCCACCGTCCAAACCAAGGCATCCCGAACCTGCTCTCGCATGTTGTAATAATTCCAGAAAGCTTGGCCGAACTTGAACCCCACAAACCCAAGTAAGACGAGGAGGATTAAAAAAACCAGGCAGCCGGAGGTGGAGATTCCTCGATTCCGAAGCACGATGTCTTTTCCTTTGCTTGGCCGAGTCGATCCATTCATGGCTTTTTGGGTCCTTTGCTATCTGTTTTTTCCAAAGAGAATTCCTTGATGGCCCAATGTTTTTTGAGCTCTTTTTCTTTCTGGGCGTAAAGTTGATGAAACTTTTCTGGGACCAAAAAAGAGAGTCCCCGGGCGATGGCCAGGGCCGCGGGGGATACCCTGGATTCTAACAGAATGGTGCTCTTCGGGGGCAAAAATGCGGTCAGAACCAGAATGATAATGGCAACCAGAAGGAAGGCCTTCAGGAGGCCGAAGGCCGCCCCTCCCATCCGGTCGGCCCAACCCAGACCCCCTTTGTGGATCAAACGAGAAAGGACTCTTCCCAACAAACCAATGACCAGGGCGATGATGATGAAGAGGATGGCAAAGGCAAGAATATGAGCCAGGGTCTCATTGGTTATCCAGCGTTTAAGCCATTGAGCCACGGTGGAGTAGCCGTAGCTAGCGCCAAAGAATCCCAAAATGATTGAAAGAAAAGAAAAAATCTCCCGGACCAATCCCCGGATCAGACTGTAAAGAACGGAAGCCCCGATTAGAATGAGAAAAATGACGTCCAGTGTATTCATGCAGTCCCTTTCTGTCAATATATATAGCAATCGCGGAGATTATTCAAGTCTAAAAAGAAAATAGGTACAAAGAAACGGGAATTTCATGTTGCCTGATGGGAGCCCTTTTGTTATTTTAAAGGATAGTGATATCTTTTAGGGCCTCCGGGCAGAACTGGCCGCCTGCGCCTGCGCCTGCGCGAATTTGCACCCGTAAGGAAAGAAATGATTCAATGAATGTCAAGGAATTTGGTGAAGAGATAGAAAGAATTCAGGAAGACATTAAGGATTTCTCCAGACCATACTCTCCTTGCGAGTACTTTCACAGCAGGGAGAAATTATTCCGGGAAGACCAGTTCAAAAGAGCCGTCGATTTCTTCATGGACTGCCAGCAGAAGAGGTTTGAGAGAAAAGAGGACGATGCAGTTTAAGAAATTCTGGCCTATCCGCAGAAGAGAGGCTTCATCCCGGAGCGAAGGCTCGGAGAATCAGCCTTCCCCTGTTTATCCCCCTCCCAAGCCGCGGATAGTCTGGAATATTGTCTTATTCTTTTTGACCCTGATCACCACCATCTTAGCCGGTGCCCTCCAAGAAGGGGTGAATCCCCTGGAAAATCCGGAACAAATTCCCAAAGGCTTTCCCTTCGCCTTCGCTCTTATGGGCATTCTTTTGTCTCATGAATTGGGCCATTATCTGATGGCCAAGAAGCATGGAATGAATGTAACTTTGCCTTATTTTATTCCGGCTCCTCCCTACCCTTTTTTTATCGGTACTTTTGGTGCTTTTATAAAAATGCGTTCTCCGGCACGTGATCGAAAGATGCTTTTGGATATTGGCGCGGCCGGGCCGCTTACAGGCGTTGCTGTTTCCATCCCCTTTTTAATCTATGGATTTCAGCATTCAGAATTAAAAATGATTCAGGGGCAGGCGGGAATTAACTTAGGTTCCTCCCTGCTGCTTTGGCTCATGAACTGGTTTATTTCCGGCCCAATCCCTGAAGGATATGATATTCTGATCCATCCTGTGGGATTTGCCGGATGGATCGGCCTCTTAGTTACCTCCCTCAATCTTATCCCTGTCGGCCAACTCGACGGAGGGCACGTGGCCTATGCTCTTTTGGGCGAGTGGCAAAATAAAATATCGCGATTTGTTTTTTTGGGTTTAATAGGATTGGGATTTCTTGGCTGGCCGGGTTGGTTTTTCTGGGGTTTTATTCTCTTGATGATGGGCTTTCGTCATCCTCCCCCGCTGGAATGGTGGGTGCCCCTGGACCGGAAGCGGAAAGTGTTAGGGTGGGTTACCATCATTGTTTTCCTTCTGACGTTCATACCCGTACCATTTAGTGGGTTCTAAAATGACGGCGCAAGGCTTAAGGCATAGGACCAAAGGAAAAGCCGAAAGACTCGGACGGGATAGAGCCGTATGCCCTATGCTCAATGCTTAACAACAAACTAACTTGGAGAGTGGAGTGGAACTCAATCGGCTTGAAGTTGGTTCTTTTGAAAACAATTGCTACCTTCTCATTTGCCCCCGAACGCGGGAAAGTGCGATCATCGATCCGGCGGCTGAGCCGGAGCGTATCTTGCAGGAAACGGAGAATACGAAGGTTAAATATATTCTGATTACTCATGGCCACATGGACCATATTGGAGCTCTGGAGGAAGTCCGCGAGCAAACCCGCTCTCTGGTGGGAATTCATGAGATGGATGCTCACGCCCTGCAAAGCCCACCCGATTTCCTTCTCCAAGATGGACAGATTTTGACCTTGGGAGATATTTCCCTGAAGGTCTTACACGCTCCCGGACATTCTCCCGGGGGGATTTGTTTCCTGGTAGAAAAGATTCTATTCAGTGGGGATACCATTTTCCTCAATGGCCCCGGAACCACAGCCATTCCCCGGGCGAATTATCAGGAAATTTTGAAATCCATTCACTCCAAGATTTTTACCTTACCAGAGGACACGGTGATCTACCCGGGTCACGGCCTTGAGACCACCGTAGGACGGGAAAAAGCAACCTCCTTCTATCCTCTTCCCAGAAGATAAGGATGAGGAAATCGCTGATCTGGATGGTAGGAAAATGAGAAACCTTGCAGTCCTGAGCGTGCACAGTTGTCCTCTGGCTGCCCTTGGCGGGAAGGAGACCGGGGGTATGAATGTTTATGTGCGCGAGTTGAGCCGGCGGCTGGGCCGTTTGGGAATCCAGGTGGATGTCTTTACTCGTTCTCAAAACCCGCACATTTGCAGGGTTGTCCCCCTGGGCCGGAATGCCCGGGTCATTCACGTCAAGGCTGGGCCCGAAGAACCGGCTCCCAAAAAGAGACTTTTTGATTATTTGCCAGAATTCACTTCCGGAGTTTATCAATTCGCCAAAGAATACCGGGTGAAATACGATTTATTGCATTCCCATTATTGGCTTTCCGGCTGGGTAGGGAGCCAGCTGAAGCAGCAGTGGTCAGTCCCTCTCGTACATATGTTCCATACCCTGGGAACTCTGAAGAATTTCGTGCTCCGCGGGAAAAAGGAGAAGGAGCCAGAGAAAAGGCTGCTAATAGAGCGCCAAATCATGAGTTTTGCTGATGGACTGATTGCTCCCAATCCCTGGGAAAGAGAGCAGATGATCCTCCAGAATGCCCCTCCCTCAAAAGTACAAGTGATCCCCTGCGGGGTGGACCTTAACCTGTTTAAACCCATTGCCTCTTCAAGGGCGAAAAAGTGTCTTGGCCTCTCCCAGAGGGATTTCATCCTTTATGTGGGTCGAATCGACGCCGTCAAGGGAATCGATGTATTAATTCGGGCATTCCATCGCCTCTCCCGGATACCCCTGAAAGGAAGCCAAGAATTAGGGCTGATCATTATCGGAGGGGAACTGGACGCAGAAAGCCAGGATAAAAGCGAAGAGATGCAGGGTTTAAGGAAAATGGTGATGGGGATGAAGCTGCAGGAACGAGTCGCTTTTTGGGGGTCCCAGCGCCAGGATCTACTTCCCTATTTCTATTCCGCTGCCCACGCTCTGGTCCTGCCTTCCCGTTATGAATCCTTCGGAATGGTGGCTCTGGAAGCCATGGCCTGCGGTACCCCGGTGATTGCCTCCCGGGTTGGTGGACTACAGTATACGGTAGAAGACGACCAGAACGGGTTGTTGTTTGCGGAGGGGGATTCGCGGATGCTCTGCGAAAGTATCCGGGAAGTGATCGAAAATCGTCGCTTAAGAGAAAGACTGGTCAAAGCTGCCCTGGTTAGGGTAAAGCAATACAGCTGGCCGCGAATAGCCAGAAAGATCCTATCCCTTTATCACTCTCTCGAAAAATTGAATCCAGAATTCTGAAATCTGCTTTGGGCTAAACCCGCCCCGTCCTCAGGGCCTTTATCATTTCTCCGTGAATTTTTCCATTGCTGGCCAGAACATGTTTTCCGTCAAGATGGATAGGGTGACCCTGAAAGTCAGTAACTTTTCCCCCGGCTTCTCTCACGATTAGGCTTCCCGCGGCCAAGTCCCAGGGGCCCAATTTCATCTCCCAAAACCCATCAAAACGTCCTGCAGATACGTAACAAAGATCCAAAGCTGCGGACCCGGCTCTTCTCACAGCGTGGGATCTCATGGCGAAATTCTGAAAGTGGTCGAAGTTATTCACCGGACTTTCCCGGAGGTCATAGGGAAACCCGGTGGCCAGCAAGCTCTGGGAAAGGTTGTGGGTGGGAGAAACATGAATCCTCCGACCATTCAGATGAGCCCCTTTTCCCTTTTCCCCCTCGAAGAGTTCATTCCGGGAGGGATCGTAGACCACTCCAAGGATAACCTCGCCATCCTTTTCCAGCCCGATGGAGATACAAAAGATTGGATACCCATGGGCATAGTTTGTGGTACCATCCAAAGGATCGATGACCCAACGATAGGGCGAATCCTGCTGCCGATGGTTTTTTTCCTCGGCTAAAATGCTGTGTTTGGGATAGAGTTTGCGTATTTCAGCAACGATTACTTTTTCCGAGAGCAAATCCATTTCGGTCACCAGGTTTACCGCTCCTTTATAGTCCACCTTCTTTACCCGGCCGAGATGACCTTGTAAAATCCGGCCCGCCTTCTTGGCCGTACGAATCGCTAAAGTTTTAAAGGATTCCATATCTTTCTACCATCCCTTCCACTGTAGTGGGGGTTGAGACGATTTTTCTTCTCAAGCTGAAGAACGAAAAAAGATATACCCTGGATCAAGGTGTTTGTCAACCTTCTGATTAATTTTTGATTAATTTTGATTGAGAAATGGGTTAACACCGAATGGCGGGGGGGGGAAGAGTTTTCTCTTATTTTGCAAATTTTTTCCATTTTGGGAAGATTATTTGTCCCTGTGTGTTCTGAGTTGAAAAAAGACAGGCCCTGTGGTAGCTTTCAGCCAATCGGGGAAAAGAAAATTTAATCTTTGAGAAATTCTTCAGAGGGGTGAGCTATGCCTGAAGTGATGGTCAGGGGAATGAAAATACACTACCTGGAAGCTAAAGCCAAGAAGTTCGGCAAAAAATGGCCCATCGCCTTTATTCATGGGAGCGGGGAGAACGCAGGCCCATGGCAGAAAGTGATGAATAGTCTGGCAGATGAATATACCTCTCTGGCCATCGACCTCCCGGGACACGGCGGGTCCTGCGGAGAAGGTATGAAAAGCATCCAGCAATACAGCAGTTTCATGAAGGATTTTCTGGATGCCCTCGGGTTGGAGGCTGTTATTTTGGGAGGGCACTCGATGGGGGGAGCCATTGTGCAGGATTTCTCCCTCCGTTATCCTCCGAATGTTAAAGCTCTCCTTCTCATCGGAACCGGGGCGCGCCTGCGGGTTCTGCCAGAAGCCTTGGAGATGAACCGGCAGATGGCCTTCGGTGAGATTCCATCCAAGTTTTACCCCTGGAGTTTCGCAGAAAAAGCTTCTCCAGAGATCATTGCCGAGGGAGAGAGAGAATGGGCCAAGACGGGCGCTCGAGTCCGTTACTATGATTTTTTGGCCTGCGATCAATTCGACATGATGGGGGAAATGGGGAAAATCCGCCTGCCGGCCCTGATTGTTTGCGGGGAGGAGGATCGCCTGACTCCCGTAAAATATGCCGAATTTTTGAGCAAAAAAATTGCGGGCTCCCGGCTGGAAATCATCGAAGCTGCAGGGCACATGGTGATGCTGGAAGCCCCCCGGGCGTTATGCGGAACGATTTTGAGCTTTTTGGACTACTTGTGATTCAGTCGCTCGAATGGATGAATGAAAAACCACTCGATCTATGAGCTCAATCATCTCCCCCCGGAGGAGCGGATTAAGGTTTACCGTCCCTTGATCCCTCCCTCTATATTTACCACTTTTGGGATTGACCGAAACACCTTTTTCAACCGCCGGGGAGAAAAGGTGGTTCAGTTTCATACGCCGGAATCCCACGGGTTTGTTTCCGTCGAGGTGAAAGAAAAAGCCGACGACCTCGACGCGATCTTCTTCCTGCAACTTTCCGATACCCCTTTCATCGAGAACCTGGAGCTTTCCTTCGTGGTAATCAACGACCCCAGGGGAGAACGCTTCGATATTGACCGTGATCTTCAGGGTAGAGATACCCTTTTTGGGACGACCTTAAGGAATATCCCCGAGGAGGAGCGGGCCATGAAGGCCGGTTTGTCCCCAGGACAGGTCCGGCCAGGACTGCGAATGCTCGGAGAAATGATGCGCTTATTGGAGCGTTTTGCCTCCCGCTTGATGACCTCAATCATATCCTGTGAAGCTCTTTTTTATCATAATGCCATCCAGTATGAACGATTGGGTTTTGGATACTTGGAGGGGAGGAAGCTTATGGAGGAGATTGATCGTGAGTTCCTCTCCGGGGGATCCCTCTTTGAGCGTCTTGACGGGTCGACCCCTTTCCGGAAGAAAGGGGCTGAAAGGTCCATAAAGGGAAGAAGCTGGGCCATCCAGGATGGAATTCTGGGAAAGCCTTGGGCTTCTCCCAAACTTTACAAACCCGTGGGAAAGGTCGTGGGGGTGAATACTTTCCATGGCCAGAATTTCTGAAGAAATAAAAAAATATTTTTGTTGATTTTTTTCCATTATTTATATATATATGGCTAGATGTATTTTGAGGCATCCCAGGGTATCTTAACGAAACCATTCAGGGGAGACGGAATTAGGATCTGATATCGGAGCGTAAGTGTTTGAGGGGCTCTCTTAAGAATAGATTTTTGGCTCTGTGAAACCGTCTAAATAAGGACCATAGGGGCTAGTGTAGTGTTACAGTAACGGCTTTACAACGTGTGACCTTTTCCAAGATCGCGTCCACGTTTTTCGTCCACACGAATGGTTTTGGATTTGCGTTGTTCACTCGGATAAACTCTTCAATGGC
>Ga0187865_1003141_pt1 | contig 14162 bp, 12 predicted proteins | sample June2016WEW_11_1_2_FD_132989 | JGI IMG/M metagenome (GOLD analysis project Ga0187865, IMG submission 132989) | Peatland microbial communities from SPRUCE experiment site at the Marcell Experimental Forest, Minnesota, USA - June2016WEW_11_100 | ecosystem: Environmental > Terrestrial > Soil >...
CTTTCATCGGCGAGACCAATAATGTCGACGAATCTTTATACAGAGGAGTTGGAATCGATTAATTGGCATCAACAAACCATGGTGAGCTCATCCAATTTCGATTTTTTCACAGCTTCCTGTCCCCATGTTTCCCATATTTCTCTTTACCCACCGGGATTTGAGCGCTCCCGCCATCCTCAAAACCTTGTTGTATCTAAGGTTCGTACTATAATTTTACCTTGAACCTATCGGGCATTAGAAGCACTTCTGAAACCCCTCGCCACTTCGCACTTCTCACATTCAGACGCCAGGTTTCGCACGATAGACTCAGAAGGGTTGATGCCAGGATTCCTGCTGGAGCAGCGCCATGAGCCATGTATCCACCGAATGCCGAACCAGGCCGCCCTGGGTGGCCGCATTGAAGCGCTTCGAACAGCCCGACACCCGAAAAGCCGCGCTGCAGATTGCAGATACGCTGTTACCCTACCTGGCTCTTCTTGCATTGATGTACCTGACGGTTCTCTGGAAGACTCCCTACTTTGTCACCTTCCTGCTTGCGATCCCTGCAATGCAATCAATATTGCCTTTTATCAGCGAACCACTTCCGGCTCTTTTTTCGGGCTTGTGCGCCACCTGCAGTGTTTGATGGTGAAGCGCAGGTTCGATCCTACCCTCCCCTTCGAACGGCCTGGATCGTCTCGTCGAGGCGCTGGAGGAAACGAGATCGGTCGCGGTTTTCGAAGGGAGCGAGCCCGCCCATTATGGTTCCGAGTTCTCGAAGATGGGCCAGCAATGCCCGGCCTGCAAGCGCCTCGCCGATGGAATCGTGGGTGAACGCATCACCGCGTGGACCGAGCACTCGAGCTCCCTTATCGAGGCAACGCGCCGCCAAAGGGATGTCCGCCGAGACCACAATGTCGTTCTCCGCGACATGCTCGACAATCCAGTCATCAACAGCATCAAAGCGCCCTCCGACAACCACAAGCTCGCTCCGGTCCCCGTGGGGAATGCGAATCCGCGAATTGGCGACGACAGTGACATGGAGACTGTATCGCTGCGCCACCCGGTAGACTTCCTGCTTTACGGGGCAGCCATCGCCATCGATGAATATTTCAAGCACTTTGGACCTTCCCTGCCATCCGTAAATCCCCCAACGATGCATGGCTGTGATATTCAAGGTTTCCGTTCAAGACTTTGGATGGCAACTGATGATCCTGCTGGAAAGCTGGGACAGAAGAGCGGGAGATATTGCGTGGGTGGCTTACGATGTGAGGTTCGCTCGCTTCCAAAGAGAAAATCTCCTCTACTGAATTAACCAAGCCAACAGAGGAGGATTCTCCTTGAGAGGGAACACGCTGCTCTATTTTCCCTTTTTGATATAAAGGGTATTCCCCTTGCGCGTAACCTTGAATCCCTTCTCCTCCCACTGCATCTTCTGCTTGGCAGCCGATTCCGGACTCTTGTACTCGCGTTTTTCGCTCGTAGGTGCTTTAGCGTTTGTTTTTGCCATAATAAATAATCCTCCATATGGAATAGGTTATTAACTTGCACAAGGTATGAGAGTAGTCTCTGCAGCCGAAGAACGCAAGGAAGGAACAGATCAACAGCTTGATGAACGGCGTATTTCCACATTCCTCAGATTTGCCAAAACTCTAAATCGCGATCCATTGTCAACCTTCAAACCGATGTCTGGCTATCGGGCACATACATCCGTTGAGACAATTTTAATTGGCACACGTGACCCGTAATGGTTTCCCTGCCTCAATCGCGCTCTATGGAATGGGCGCTGGCAACTATGGTACGTTTGCACGATGGCTCCGGTAATCCTGGATCAGGTTTCAATCTCTTTCGGTAGACTTCCTCTTCTGGACCGCGTCGGTCTGCAGACCGAGGCAAACGAAGACGAATCAGCCATTATCGCGATGCTGCTGGACGATTATTTCCAGCGGACACTTCATGCCCCCATACCTCAACCGGCTGGCGTGACGGTTTCATCGAGACCAGGACATGCAGGGGCATCCCGCCATCGCCGCAGGTCACGCCGATGAAAAAGCAGAGTCCGGCCCGGCCGGTGGAACGTTTATTTTCGTTCGTGTTGCGCTCCCGCATCCTGATAGTGGGTCGTGACACGTTGGCACGCAGCAAAAGCAGGCTGCACTTTGTGTTGATCACTCACGACCTTTCCGAAACCAGCCGAGCGGAGATTCTCTCGGATTTCGCGCATTACCCGGTGGTGCAGCATTACACCGCAGAGGAGCTGGAGAAATTTTTCGGGATCAAGGGGGCAAAAGTGATTGGATTTAAGAAGTCAGATCTTGCCCAGTCGCTCTATGCGGAATTGAAGAAACACCGGATCAACGGCCCTGGAATAAGCCCCGCGAATGGTTGTCGGATGCGGGGTTGAACAGTGCCGGGGATGGGAATCGAACCCACACGCCCCTTGCGGGGCCCAGGATTTTAAGTCGCTAACCCGCAATTGCTTATCTGCTGTAAATATTTGATCTATCAATTCGTTACTTATTCCGATACTTTGGGTTTCATTGGGTGTTGTTGGGTCCTCGCAGGCAAAGCAACGGCAAAGTCAATTTCCCCGGGGCGAGATTTGATCCGCAGAGGAAAGAGATAATTCTTGCTCGGCGGGAAGCTGAAAATGCTAAACTCGCCCTATCAGCTACGGCACAAAGTGTCTCTTAATTTGGAGATCTACCAAATTCCGCTGAAGACCGGCAAACAAGGGGCTCAGCACTCGTGCCGTTGTCGACCTCGAGATATCGCCCGATGGGCGTGTGCTCTATGCGGCAAAGACAGGAGAAGGGGTTTTCGGGTGCAAAATGAAATGATCAAAATTCCTTGGTATCCACACACCTGTTACGGTTCCGCGAGAATTTCCATAAGAGGTCTGAAATGGATCGCGGTTCTGGGCGTTTTCGTTTTAGCCGGAACTTTATTTGGCCCGTGGCTCCAAGTTTCGGCGAAGGGGACTGAAAGGATTATCAGAGGTATCGTCCGTGATGACAAAGGCGCCCATCCTGGAGCCGTGGTCCGAATCCAGGCGACGGAACACAGCGCGGTAACCGGTTCTAAGGGAGAGTTCGAACTGGCTGTACCCGAGTCTTTCAGCGGTCCCGTCACACTCACGGCCTGGGCTAAAGGATATTACATTAGCGGTCCCGTTAAAGCCTCGCCCGGGGAAAAGGACGTGACGATTTCCCTTCACCAACACAGCCAACTGGACAATCAAGAATACGAGTGGTCGCCTTCCTTGCGATCGGCCGGTTCCGGTGAAAACCAGGGGTGCTCTGAGTGTCACTTTCGAGGTGATGCCGCTTCCGGCCCCGCTCTTCCGGTTGACGAATGGCTCAAGGACGCTCATTCCCAATCCGCCGTCAACCCACGTTTCCTTACCCTGCATTCCGGGACAGATATGTCGGGCCGCCGGAGCCCGTCAACCCGCTATAGGCGCATAAGTGACAACAGGATTGTTCCGCTTCCCCCGGATCCTGAAGAGCCCTATTACGGACCGGGGTACAGACTCGATAATCCGGACCATACCGGCGACTGCGCTGCCTGCCATGTTCCCGCGGCGGCGATCAGTGCGCCGCTTAATACCGATCCCTTTTCGGTCCGGGGAGTCGAAGCCGAAGGCGTCACCTGCGACTTCTGCCACAAAATCTGGGATGTCCGTCTCGATCCCGCCACAGGGCTCCCTTTTCACGAAAGAGCCGGAGTGCTTTCCTACGAATTCCGGAGGCCTTTCAAGGGGCATCAGTTCTTTGCCGGGCCTCTGGACGACATCGCCCCGGGCGAGGACACATATTCCAAGCTTCAGAAGAGCAGCCAGTTCTGCGCCCCATGCCATTTTGGAGTTTTTTGGGATACGGTTGTTTACGATTCCTTCGGGGAGTGGCTGCGAAGTCCCTACAGCCGGGAGGGAAAGGGAAAGACGTGCCAGGATTGCCATATGCGGAGCACCGGGATTGAATTATTTGCCCGCCCAGAAAAGGGCGGGCTTAAACGGGATCCCAATACTATTTTGAGCCACAGGATGCTTGGAGCCAGAGACCTTGACCTTCTCCAGAACGCGGTGTCTTTAACCCTTGAGGCAGAACGATTGCCGGAAGGGATCCGAGTCAGAACGAAGGTTATCAACGATCGCACCGGTCACCACGTTCCCACGGACTCACCGCTCCGACATGTAATACTTGTAGTCCGGGCCTATGGTAGCGACGCTTCTGAATTATCTCTCAAGGCGGGCCCCGTTCTTCCGGAGTGGTGCGGTTCCGGGGATCCGGCAAAGGGCAACTACGCCGGCCTTCCCGGAAAGGTGTTCGTCAAGCTGCTCGAAGAAATGTGGACGGGAGTTTCACCAACCGCTGCATATTGGAACCCGACCCGGGTAGTGATGGACACTCGGCTCGGAGCGTTCGAATCCGATGTTGGTGAATTCCTGTTTATCGCTCCGCATTCGGGAGATGTACGAATCGAAGCTGTCCTTCTCTACCGGAGGGCCTATAAGAAACTTATGGATCTCAAGGGCTGGAGTGAACCCGACATCGTCATGGAGTCGGCTGGGGTTTCGATCTCCCAAAAGCACTGAGATTTTCGGGCAAATGCATCAGTTATCCTGCGGGCAATGCGATCGGGTCAGGTGTAGATGGTTTTTATTTGACCCGGTGCATTCCAGCGTATCCGGTCTCGGTGTATGAAAATCTGTGAGGAGAATACTGCTTATGATGGAGCAAAGCCAGGGGACAGCAATCGATAAAAAGGAATCTGTAGAAACAATAAAGCTGACGATCAATGGTAAGCATTATGAACTCACCACAGGTGACGACATTGAACCCTGGGAATCGCTTTCATACGATGTGTATCCCTGGGACAAGCTTCTTCACACACTGCGCGAAAAACTAGGGCTCACCGGGACAAAGTCGAGCTGCGACAGAGGCGCCTGCGGCGCCTGCTCCGTCCTGATAGATGGCAGGCTGTCTTTGTCATGTCTGGTGCTGACGGTCGATTGCGACGGCAAGGAAATCACTACTATTGAAGGTTTGAGTGACCCGGTAACTGGAAAGCTCCATCCGGTTCAGGAAGCTTTTATAGAAAATAATGCCGCTCAATGCGGATTTTGCACGCCGGGAATGATCGTCGCAACAAAAGCGTTGCTGGATAGGAATCCTGACCCGACTGAAGAAGATGTTAAGTGGGCTCTTGCGGGCAATATTTGCCGCTGCGGCAATTATAGCCTTATATCCCAGTCAGTGCTGGCAGCCGCCGAGAAAATGCGCATCGAGAGGACGAAATAATGGGCAAGATTCTAGGCAAAACCCATATCAAAAAAGATATGGTTCTCAAAGCAACCGGGAAAGCGGAATTTGTCGGCGATATTCGTTTGCCGGGTATGCTGGAATGCAGGGTGCTCAAAAGCCCATATGCTCACGCCAAGATCCTGAGCATCGATACCGGCGAAGCGGAAAGGCTGCCGGGAGTGCGAGCTGTAATCACGCACAAGGATCAGGATATCCTGCCTGCTCGTCCATTTAATGCCGGATCGCGCAACGAATTCTATGTTCTGCCGCCGGACGAGGTCTACATGGCCGGGGAGCAGATAGCAGCGGTGGCGGCTGAGACCAGGGAGATAGCCGAGGAAGCGATAAAACTGATAAAGGTTGAATTCGAGCCACTGCCGGCAGTCTTTGACCCCATGGACGCCCTGAGGCCTGAGGCTCCGGTGATTTATTCCGATTTGCCGGACAATAAAGTGCCGATGGCTTTTCCCACCGCTGTGGCAAAAGGGAATGTGGATCAAGGGTTCAAGGAAGCCGATATCACGCTGCAGAGCCTGTACGAGTGGCCGAATCCGGCTCACTGTCCATTGGAGCCATACCAGACGATCGCCAAGTGGGACGAGGATGAACTGACGGTCTGGATCTCTACCCAAACTCTCTGGGAAGTGCAGGATTACATCATTGGGGCGCTGGGAATTCCGGCAAGCAAAATCTCGGTTATCAACAAGTGGGTGGGGGGTGGTTTCGGAAGCAAGTACGGACCTTCTCATGCCATGCTGGCATGCATTGCCGCGGCCCTGTCGAAAAAGACAGGAAGGCCGGTAAGGTCCCTGCTGGAAATGGACGAGCAGTTCATCGTGTCCCATCGTGCCGCCGGTCCGGGTTGCTACAGCACCAAAGGTGGAATTAAACGCAGCGATGGCCGGCCTGTCGCTCTGGATACCGTTGTGCATATCAGCGTTGGAGGACATGCCTGCCATGCGTTTGCCGCCCCGAGCGTGATCGCCAATGCAGCCGTCAATGTCTACAACTATGACAATATCCGGGCGGCAGCTAATCCTGTATACAGCAACATCAATATGACCGGGCCCAAGCGCAGCTACGGGGATGCCGAAGGAATGTTCTGCTCCGAGCAGTTTGCCGACGAAATGGCGGAAGCAGCCGGAATGGACCCGATTGCGTGGAGGAAGAAGTGGTGTCAGCGCGCCGGAGAACCGTGCAGCGTGTTTTTTCAATGGGGCGAGCTCGCCGGCGGCAGCTATGTGACCCTGATGACTAAGGCTGCCGAGGCGTTCGGCTGGGAAAAGAAATGGAAAGGCTGGAGGACGCCGGTAGCGGTCAACGGTTCAAGGAAGCGGGGCATCGGCATGGCGCTTTCCATGCACACGACCGGGTTCGGGACATCCACTACTCTCGTCAGAATAAATAATGACGGTACGGTCCATGTGAATTGCACCGCTGAGGATATCGGGCAGGGGATCAAAACCGCCACTGCGATGAGTGTTGCCGAGGTCCTCGGCGTCCGTTACGAAGATGTCTCCTTGACCGAGGACAACACGAAATACAATCCACGCGGCGGCGGCGTCTACGGCAGCAAAGGAACACCCACGGACATTGGCGCTTCAATAAATGCCGCCAGAAACGCCAGAGCAATGCTCCTGGAAAGGGCTGCTGTCCTGATGCAGGCAAAGCCGGAAGACCTCGATCTGGGAGACGGCATAATCTTTAAAAAGAGTGACCCGGCGAAATCAATGACAATTGGGGCGGTTGCAGCGGCCGCACAGTTCGGGAGAGTTGGAATTTATGCGTATGGACAGGAAACATCATTCCACACAAACCCGGGTACGGGGAGAAATATGTGGGAAAAAAGCCTTGCGGCACTGTGTTGTGAGGTCGAAGTCGATACCGAGACCGGGAAAGTGGACGTGCTGAAGATGGTCATAGCAGCTGACTGCGGTGTCGCGATAAATCCTGAGGTAGCTGCCGGCCAGTGTGATGGCGGCATGATTCAAGGTCTGGGCTTTGCCGTTTATGAGGACGTGGTCTTTGACAAGGGCCACGAGGGAATCATTCTCAACCCCACCATGACTGATTATAAGGTTCCGACTTTCCCCGAGTTTGCTGACTTCACCTCGATTATCCATGCCGACCCTGCGGATGCACCCACAGCGCCGCTCCATGCGAAGGGAATGGGGGAGGCAACAATAGTCCCGGTAGCCCCGGCCATTGCCAATGCCGTCTATAACGCCATAGGGGTCAGGGTAAAATCCGGTCCGATAACTCCGGCTAGAGTCCTGGCGGCGCTGGGAAAGATATAGGGGTGAAGCGCGATGAGAAGATTTGCATACAGAAATACAACGACAGTTGCTGAAGCGGTTTTGCTCCTGAAGGCGGGTCATGCAGCCGTGTTGGCCGGTGGCACGGATATCATCAACCTGCTGAAGATTGGGGCGCTGACAAGTCCTCCCCAGACTCTAGTGAACATTAAGAATATCCCCGGAATAGACTTTATTCGTGGGGATGCAGATGGACTGGAAATAGGTGCAACAGCTAAGCTCAGTGATATTGCATCTTCTGAAATAGTTAAATCGAAGTATTCCGCGCTGGCCAGGGCGGCGGGATCTGTGGCATCGCCGCCGATCCGGGAGATGGGCACTATTGCCGGCAACCTCTGTCAGCAGGTGCAGTGCTGGTACTACAGGAGGTCGTTTCTGACAGGCAATTTCTTTGACTGCCTGAGAAAAGGCGGGAGCCAGTGCTACGCCGTTACCGGGGATAATAGATACCATGCCATCCTGGGAGCCAGGCAATGTTTTGCCGTCTGCCCTTCAGATACGGCTGTAGCATTGGCAGCCCTGGATGCAGAGATCGTCACCAACAAGCGGAGCATTCCGATTGGCAGCTTCTTTCAGGTGCAGGGGAATGTTCTCGATGAAGATGAGATAATCGTTGAGATACGGGTGTCCGCACCGAAACCGGGCGCTAAGCAGGTGTTTATCAAGTTTGCCCTCAGGCCCACCATAGATTTTGCCGTGGCAAGCGTGGCTGCTGTCATTACTACCGAACTTGGGAAAGTATCTGATGCCAAGATTGTGCTTGGTGCCGTGGCACCGGTCCCTTACAGAGCTAGCGATGCCGAGAATGCTTTAAAAGGCAATGCCATCAGCGAATGGATTGCTGAGGCAGCAGCCGCGGCCGCTGTTAAGGAAGCGGTCCCGCTATCCAATAACAAATACAAGGTCCAGATAATCAGGACACTGGTTAAAAGAGCAATCCTGGCTTAAGGGAGTAATAGAAGTATATATACTGTCATCCGCGAAACTGATGCAACGACCACTCCAAAGTGGGATGGTCTGTGACATTGAAATGAACTATTCGCGGGGATCTGCCTTATTGTTCCAATCGATTGTTCTCGCGGATCAACAGATCCGCAATTGCGGCGCGATATCCTGGATCGAGGTTCAAAAACTGCACTCCCATGCCTTGTTTAGAACGGTGGTGGATTACTACCCCCTGGGTTTCGACTTTCACGCGGCCGACCCGGAAGCTCAAGTTTATGACGGCGCCCGTGAATGACGGGTTCGGGGTTTGAATGAACGCCCCCTCCGCGCTCAAATTGCCGATGCGTCCGATTCGGGAGATTCCCCGATTCTCGCACCGGATCTTACATTCGTACTCAATTCGCTTTACATACCGACGTTCCTGCTGGGAGCCGACAAAAGCCGATTGAACGGATTGCCAGAGTATCTCGGCTGCACAGTCGCAAAATTGCTTGCCTTCAATATGCCAATGCGCAAGCGAATGCACCACCATTTTGGCCTCGTGCTGACTTTCCAGGAGAGCCTCATGTTCTAAGGCCTTTTCACCTTCAATCCAGGCCCGCCATTTTCCGTCTGCACGCTGGGCAACCCAGAGATCATGTCCAAGGAGCCGCGCTCTTTGCCGGTATGCCATTAACGGACTCATCATACTCTCACGTATTTCGAGAAGTGCCGCAGTCACAGTTTCCAATTACCAAGTACGTAAAGACTCGGGAATTGCCTACTCAAAAGGCAGAGTTTTTTCCGGAAGAGCCGTAGAACCCGGCGTCCTGAGTCGATATCGCGTGTCGCCAAATCTCCATACGCTAGCAAATCCAATCATTTCAGATGGTCGTGGACGGGATTCGCCGTGCTATAAATCGATTCTCATGATTCCGTTTATGCTTGGGTTTCGCAAGCACAATTTCAGGCACAGTTGTATGGCACACATGGCCTGTAATGGTTCTCTCTGCTTTAACAGCACTCTATAGAAAGGGCCCCGGCCACTATGGTACGTTTGCACGATGGCGCTCATAGCCCTGGATCAGCTTTCCATCTCTTTTGGCAGCCTTCCTCTTCTGGACCGCGTCGGTCTGCAGATCGAGGCAAACGAGCGTGTCTGCCTCATCGGGCGTAACGGTACAGGAAAATCAACGCTCCTGCAGATCATAAACGGCAACCAGGCGCCCGACTCCGGATTGGTCTGGAGGCAGCCGGGAGTGAATATAGCTCGATTGGCGCAGGATGCGACGCTATTCGCAGACCGGCCGGTGTTCGATGTTGTGGCCGAAGGACTTGGCGACCTTAGCGATCTTGTAACCCTCTATCACCATACGGCCGTTCAGGTTTCAGAGAACGGCAATCCCGCCCTCCTTGAAGAACTCGGCAATCTGCAGCATGAGCTCGAAGATCGCGACGGATGGCGGTTGGAGCAGCGCGTCGAACTTATTTTGTCGCGTCTGAGCCTCCCCACGGAAGCTTTGGTAAATGCGCTGTCCGGTGGATGGCGCCGCCGTGTCCTGCTTGCCCGAGCTCTTGTCTCGCAGCCCGCTCTTCTCCTGCTCGACGAGCCTACAAACCATCTTGATCTCGATGCAATCGCCTGGCTCGAGGCTTTTCTCGCGGACTATCCCGGGGCGGTCTTGTTCGTCACGCACGATCGGGCTTTTCTCCGGCGGCTTGCTACGAGAATTATCGAACTCGATCGCGGAACCCTGACATCGTGGCCGGGCAACTATGAGATGTTTCAGCGGAAGAAAGAAGAGTGGCTTTCCAACGAGTCCTTGCAGCAGGAGAAGTTTGACAAGCGCCTCGCCGGGGAGGAGGCATGGCTGCGGCAGGGCGTCAAGGCGCGCCGGACGCGGAACGAGGGGAGAGTCCAGGCTTTGATGGCAATGCGCGCGGAGCGCGCTGCGCGCCGGGAGTTGACAGGCAGCGTACGCCTCCAGGTCGAGCTGGCGGATCAATCGGGACGGCTCGTTTTCGAAGCCAGTCACATCAGCAAGTCGTATGACGCAAAGCCGGTGGTTTTCGATTTCTCCGCACGGGTAATGCGCGGAGACCGGATCGGTCTCATTGGGCCTAACGGCATTGGAAAGACCACTCTGCTGCGACTGCTGCTGGGAGATCTTGAGCCGGATTCCGGCGAAGTGCTGCGTGGAGTAAACATCCAGGTGGCCTATTATGATCAACAGCGGGAACAACTCGACCCGGAGCAAACGGTCTTCAACACGATCGGTGAAGGCAGCGAGACCATAACGGTGAACGGCAAGACGCGTCATGTGAATGGGTATTTGCAGGACTTTCTATTCCCGCCCGAACGAGCCCGATTGCCAGTGAAAGCTCTTTCCGGCGGAGAGCGCAATCGACTCCTGCTGGCCCGACTCTTCACCCGCCCGGCTAATGTGCTGGTGCTTGACGAGCCGACTAACGACCTCGACCTCGAAACCCTGGAACTGCTCGAGAGTCGGCTCGTGGAGTTCCCCGGCACGTTGTTGCTCGTCAGCCACGACCGGGCTTTTCTTGACAACGTAGTAACGACCACCCTTGTTTTCGAAGGGGATGGCCGGGTGCAGGAATATGCGGGCGGCTACGAAGACTGGCTGCGCCAGCGGCCCGCTGCTGTGCAGCCGGCTTTTCCTCGATCCCGCAGTCCTGAAGTGAGGGCCGGCGGCGCGACCTCCGTCGCCCAGCGGTCCAGTCCGAAAAAAAAGCTTTCCTACAATGAGCAGCGGGAGTTTGAGCAGTTGCCCGTGCGAATCGGGGAGCTGGAAGCGGAACAGGAAAGTCTGAGCAAGGCCACCGTCCACCCTGATTTCTACAAAGAGCCGGCCGCAGCGATCAAGCAGGTCCTTGCGCGACTCGATCAGGTGCACGGCGAATTACTCGATCTTTACAAAGCCTGGGACGATCTCGATTCACGCTCGAAATGAAAAACGGTAAAATAAAAAGATAAAGCGGCCGCGAATTTCACGAATTAACACGAATGGAGAACCGCTCATGTCAGCAAACAATCCGCTGCTCGATGTAACGATTGAACAATTACCCGAGCGTTTGCGCGAGGCTGTGGCTCGCGCCGGCTGGACAGCTCTTATGCCCGTTCAGGCGCGGGGCATCCCTTATATGCTCGCCGCGCGGAACATGATGATCCAGGCCCGCACGGGCAGCGGCAAGACCGGCGCATTTCTCCTGCCCATGCTGGAGAGGCTTGACCCGATGTCCCGTCATTGTCAGGCGCTCGTTCTGGTCCCCACGCGTGAACTCGCGCGGCAGGTGGGACAGGAAGCGGAGAGGTTGTGCGGCGGCGCGGGTCTCCGCACCGCCATCGTATATGGCGGCGTCGGCTACGGCGCGCAAATTGACGCTCTCAAGCAGGGAGTGCAAATCGTCGTCGGCACGCCGGGACGCACGCTGGATCACCTGCTCAAACGTACGTTCTCCCTCAATAACATCGAGATGCTGATCTTCGACGAGGCCGACCGCATGTTGTCTATGGGTTTTTACCCTGATATGAAGCAGGTCCAGGGGTACTTGCCCAACCGCAACCTGCAAACCTGCATGTTTTCGGCCACGTTCCCGGATTACGTTATGCGCAGCGCGCGCGAGTTCATTCGCGAACCGGAATTCATCACGCTTAGTCTCGATCATGTGCACGTGACCGACACGGTGCACGTCTTTTACCTTGTGCCCGGCATGGAGAAAGATCGCGGCCTCGTTCGTCTGATTGAGATCGAAAACCCCCCTTCCGCCATCATTTTCTGCAACACCAAGGTCAAAGTGCATTATGTGTCGGTGGTGTTGCAGCGCTTCGGCTACGACGCGGATGAGTTGAGCGCCGATCTCTCGCAAAGAGATCGCCAACGGGTCCTGGACCGGGTGCGCCAGGGGAAGTTGCGGTTCCTGGTGGCAACCGACCTGGCCGCGCGCGGCCTCGATATCCCCGATCTCTCTCACGTGATCCAATACGAACCGCCTGAGGATTTCGAGGGCTACATCCACCGCGCCGGACGAACAGGTCGCGCAGGCGCGGCCGGAGTCGCCATCTCATTGGTGACCGACCTGGAGAAGATGGATCTTGACCGCATTGCCAAACGCTTCAGCATCGACCTGCAGGAGCGGCCGCTTCCCACTCCCGCCGACGTGGAAGCGGTCGTTTCCGAACGGGTCACAGCCCTGCTCGAAGCGCGCCTGCGCCAGCGCGATAAGCTGCTGATCGAACGCAGCCAACGCTTCGTGCCGCTCGGCCGAAGCCTGGCCGATAACGAGGACGAATCAGCCATTATTGCGATGCTGCTGGACGATTATTACCAGCAGACACTTCATGCCCCCTTGCCGCAACCGGCCGGCGCGCCGGCCCCCACGAGACAAGGGCACACAGGGGCGGCCCGCCGCCGCGGGTCGCGCCGATGATGGACAATAAAAATATCAACCGGGGCGTTGATTGCTAATAAACCGGTTGCACACCGGCCAATTTCGGGTTGGATTCCAGGAAGCGCATAGCCGCTTCGCGGATCTCGAAAACAGTGCGGGCTTTTTGACTTCCTTTTTGCAGTTCATGACCGAAAAAAAAGTTTTTGGAAAAGTAGGCTGTGAACTCTTTCATACGGCCGATTGCCCGCTCGGGTGGCAAATCTTCCAGAGTGTAGTGATACAAACGGTCCCAGACCTCCGCGTGATTGATTGCCAGGGGGGGATAACCTGCGAATTCCCGGAAGATCCAAGGTTTCTGGGCAACGATGCGGCCCAGCATGAGACCCGCGAGGGGATTGAAATAGGCCCGGTTTTCCTGGAGATCCCGCAATGAACAGACATCCCCGTTGCCGATAATGGGCAGTCTTGTCCGGGCGGCAATCCAGGGAAATTCCTTCCACCGTGCGCCCCGCTTGAGTTTTTCCTTGGAGAAGCGGGGATGCACGGTTATGGCGTGGACATCGGAATCCTCGAAAAGTCTCAGCCGCTCCAGGAAGGGTTCCCTCCAGCGCTCCGGGTCATCCCCCAGGCGGCATTTCACGGTGAGAGTGCCCCGGTAGCAGGCCCGGATCCGCTTCAACACCTGCTTGAGGCGCTCAAAGTCCCTGAATAATGCGGCTCCGGAAGCTTGCTTCTGGATCTCAGGGGCGGGGCAGCCCAGATTCAAATCAATGGCCGCGGGATTCTGCTTCTCCAGTTTCGCAAAAGTTGCTTCGAGGTCCTCTTCGCCGGAGGCGCGCAGCTGGTAAATTACGAGTCCTTCGCAATCCCGGCGCTTGGAGAAGGCGGATTGAGCCGTGTTCTCGCGGAGGAATGCCGAGGCCGAGAGCATCTCAGTGGTAAGTGCCCCATATCCTCCGAAATCCGCCAGCAGCCGCCGGAAGGCGGAGTTGGTGATCCCGGCCATGGGTGCAAGAAAGAGGGCTGGTGCGATGGTCTTGCCATTGAGGCGGATGGATTCGAACATCCCGCCAGGATAAAGCTTGGGACAAACCAGCGAATCGGTGGCTAGCAGCCCGTGGTGAAAGTACAATAGGTCGCGCGCATAGGTATTGCGGGCAAGATCAAGGCGCGAGGAGGAGGCGATGCGGGGACATCGTTGACGACGAGCAACGCAGAGATTGCCCGC
>Ga0187865_1003153_pt1 | contig 14105 bp, 13 predicted proteins | sample June2016WEW_11_1_2_FD_132989 | JGI IMG/M metagenome (GOLD analysis project Ga0187865, IMG submission 132989) | Peatland microbial communities from SPRUCE experiment site at the Marcell Experimental Forest, Minnesota, USA - June2016WEW_11_100 | ecosystem: Environmental > Terrestrial > Soil >...
GGACATCACCGTGACTATTGTGCTGTACTTCACGTTGTGCCCCGCTAGCGTCATTGCCTTGGCGGCCGCCATCCCCATATTCAGCATCGTGAAGTTGTTCTCATCGATGAACTTGCTCACCTGTGAGAGCGTCTTGCTGTCAAATCCTGTCCTCACCAGGTACGGAGCGATCTGCTTTGCGAAGAGCGACGTCGTAGCCACGTACCTGTTGTGGCAGTCATCTCCCATGGTCAGCGCTTGGGCGATCATCGGTTTCAGAGAGAGAGGACTGTTTCCGATCACCATTTCTTTCACGGTTGCCTGGAAGACGGGCGCAACGATCTCGGACATCCAACGAAGCCTTTCCAGAACCTCCTTGTCGTATGCGCCATACCTGAGGACTTTCCCCACCCCCTCGTTCATGTTCGAGTAGGTCTTCACGCCGAACTTCCTGTCTTTCAGTTCGTACACGGGCATGCTGGGGGAAATCACCCCTGCCATGGGACCCACAGCGTTATGGTGGTGGTCGCATTCCAGCCGTATCTCGCCCTCCGCAACCAGCCTCGCCGCTCTTTTCTCGGTCTCCGCCCACCCCTCGTAGATGCAGGCGCCGATGATCGCTCCTCGGAGGGGTCCGCTCGCTTCCTTCCAACTGATGGGAGGGCCCGCATGCAGGAGTGTTCTCTTCATTCCTCCTAGCTTCTCCTTCGCGGGTGCGATGTCCACCCAGACAGGGTCGGAATCCATCATTCTTTCGACGGCCTCCGCGTTCGCACCCTCGACTTCCTCCCTTGAAACAGTCAAGACTGGTCGAGGCTTTTTGGTTCCGCGACCTGTTAAAAGGTTTCGAGCGCAAAACGTTTATCACGAGTGGAAAGGCAGTTTCCGCAACGTTGGCTGCCATCAACGTCGTGAAGCGGAACTTCTTCCGCGACTCGCTTCAGTTGATGCGCCTATCAGAGGAGGCGAAGAAGCTCCCAGGAGTCGACGACGCCGTGGTGGCCATGGGAACCGAGACAAACAAGCGTCTCCTTCAGGACCTCAGGCTTCTCGGCCCCGAAGGCAAGGCCGCAGGCGATGGTGACCTCATTCTCGCAGTCCGCGTCACAGCTGGCTCCAACGGCAAAGATGCCGTAGAAAGGATCCAGAAAATGGTGATTTCCCCGCCCCTTGCTCCCGAGGGGCTCAGGGCCGTCACCTTCCACTCGGTTGGTTCCGCCCTGGAGCATCTCCGTGACGCGAACCTGGCCGTGGTTTCAGTACCTGGCAGTCAGGCCTTCGAACCCTCCATGGAACTCCTGAAGAGGGGAATCAACGTCCACCTGTTCAGCGACCACGTGCCACGAAAGCAGGAAGCGAAGCTGAAAGAATTCGCAAATTCCAAGGGGCTTCTCGTCCTGGGACCCGGAGCTGGAACCTCGATAATCAACGGCATCGGGCTGGGCTTTGCCAACGCGGTCAGGAGGGGGGGCGTAGGCATAGTCGCATCCGCAGGGACCGGAATCCAAGAGGCATCCATATTGCTCGACAAGATTGGCCTCGGAGTATCTCACGCGCTCGGCGTCGGAGGGTCCGACGTCTCGGAAGAGATAGGCGGCTTGATGATGAAGGACTGTCTCGGACTCCTCGAGAGCGACAAGAGCACCAAGGCGATAATGATAATCGCAAAGACTCCTACGAACAGGGTAATGGAGGAGGTCATGGAGTACGTCAAAAGGAGGACCAGGAAGCCGATTGTCGTTTGTTTTCTTGGGCTCGACGCCCCGTCCGTCTCTGACAAGCGCATCCGCTACAGCAAGACGCTGCATTCCGCTGTCTGGAATGCTTGCGTTGTCCTTGGCGCCAAGTCTCGCAGAGAGTTTGAAGAGAAGGTATCGACGAGCATCGAAGAGCTGTCGGCTACGGCAAGGCAGCTCTCGTCCAGCCTCGGTCCGAGGCAGAAGTACGCTCGCGGCCTCTACAGCGGCGGCACCCTGGCACATGAAACCCTTCTCGTGTTCAGAGAGCTCATCGGTGAGGCTTTCAGCAATACTCCCCTCTCGGGCAGATACCGCCTAGAAGACCCTGGCGTTAGCAAAGACAATTCGGTGGTCGACCTAGGAGACGAGTTCTTTACTTCCGGTAGGGTGCATCCCATGATAGACCCGACCCTTAGGCGGCTGCGCATCCTCCAGGAGGCCAAGGATCCGTCCGTCGCAGTGATAATGCTCGACATCGTCCTCGGCTATGGCTCGTCACCCGACCCCGGAGGCGCGCTGGTGGGCGCCATCGAGGAGGCGAGACAAGGCGCTGGTAGGAGGGGAGGAGAGCTGGTCGTTATGGCGCATGTCTGCGGCACCGAAGCCGATCCTCAGTCCCTCAATGAGCAGAGCAAGAGGCTGTCAGAAGCCGGCGTCGTACTCTTCGCGAGCAACGCGCAGATGGCGGTTGCCTCGGCGCTGGTGGTGGGAGGTGCCAGGGCTTCGACCCAGCTAAAGAAAGAGTGGAGTGAGCTTCTTGGGGAAAACTGATCTGAGAAAACGGCTTCTGGGGTCTGAGCTCGTGGTACTGAACCTAGGGCTCGATATCTTTCGGCAGGCGCTGGAAAGCCAGAAGGTGAGATGTGCCCAGGTCGACCTCCAGCAGGCTCCCAGGCTCGAGAAGAAGCTCGCCGACGCCCTCGACAGGCTTCTCTGAATCTAAGGTGCAGGGCCAGTCTCCGGTGCTGGCTGCAGAGTTCTTGCCGGCTCCCCGCGGGAATGGCCTGCCCTCTGACTAATCTAGAGCTCTATCTCTAACTTGGAGGTGGGCTTAAGTGGCTTTGTTGCATTCAGGATGCTCTTCGCAACAGGGCGAGTGCCGAGCCAGTTCTTCTCCTTCGCGAAGGGTTTCACATACTCTTCCCACTGTTGCCTGTTGATGTAGAAGATCCTTGCGCCGCCGAGCTCGTGCTGCATCTCCGGCCACGGCTTCGTAACGTGGTTGAACCTGAAGCCGAGCCTGAAACCGAACGGACTCTCGAAGGTGGCCCACCACTCGTTTACGCCCACCACGTCGAAGGCGTGCTCGATCTTCGAGAGGTAGAGGATCACCCCCACCCTCTCAGCCCGTTTCAGCACCAGCGTGTGAAGGCTGATTGCTACGTTCTTGTCCCAGAACCTGTGGTCGGCCAAGCCAACGAGCTCTCCGTCCTTCCTGGTGGCCACAATCACGTAGGTGTCCTTCAGCCTGTTCTGGTACCACGCAAGAATCTCTGCGTAGGTCCTAGTGCCGACCAGGTGGTAGAAGTCTTTGTCGTACTTTGAATCGATTAGGGGCTTGAGAGACTCGAGGATCGCAGGGGACTCGGTCTTGGCAGCCGGCCTGATAACGATCTGCTCGCCGCTCTTCAGAGTGTAGAGCTTCGGCGAGAACGGCTTCTGAAAGGCAGGGTTGTCAGGGATGCCCCCCAGGAAGCCTTCAATCTCCTCGACGGAGAAAGTGAAGCTGTCGAACGAAATGGGAACCGCTGGTTTAACCATATCCAAAAAACCCGACTCGGACCGCTTATAGGCGTTATGGCAGTAGAGAGGAATTCGTCTGGCCTAGAGTCTAGTCTCGTAACGCGCGCCCCTGCTTCGGAAAGGACGGCTCTTGGCGAGAGCGAGGAGGAGGTGCGAAAGGGTTGGGGGTGCGGTGAGAGTCCGCAGGCAACCGGGGACGGGGTTGAGCCGACGCCATCGGAAGATCGCCGGTGACTAGCTGTTAGGTCATTGATGCGCAACGATATGCAGAGAACTAACCCTTCTGAAGAGGAGCCCTGCGGGCTCCTTCGTAGGCCTTTGAGGCGTCAGCCACTGCTTCCCTTATCTGATTGTACGCTCCGCACCTGCAGATTAATCCTGCGACGGCCTCAGTGAACTCCTTCTCGCTAGGGTGGGGGTTGGTCTTCAATAGCTGGTGTGTCGTGAGAATCCATGCCGGAGTGCAGAACCCGCATTGGGCCGCACCGTGCTCGACGAAGGCCTTCTGGATTGGGGCCAGCTCTCCGTTCTCCGTTATCCCTTCCACTGTGATCACTTCTCCGCCGTCTGCCTCGACTGCGAGCACCAGGCAAGACTTCACCAGCGTCCCGTTGAGGAGCACAGTGCACAGCCCGCATTCCCCTCTCCAGCAGGCGGCCTTCACGCTTCTCACCTCCAGCTCTTCTCTCAACAGGTCCAGCAGCAGCTCGTTGTCCTTCATCATGGTCCTCCTGGTCCGACCGTTGACCTTGACGACGCACTCTCTCATTTCCAGAGCAGCCTCCCAAGAGCTTTGATGGTGATAGCCTTCACAAGGTGCTTCCTATACTCCGCAGTCGCGAGGACGTCGCTCACGCATTCGACCTTCTCCGAGGCGATGTCCGCGGCCTTCCTCACCGAAGCCCTTGTGAGTTCCTCCCCCAAGAGCCGCTCCACCTCTTCACAGTGGACTGGAGTCGAGTTGACAGCGCCGTAGATTACCCTCGCGCCCCTCTTCTTCCCTTCCGGCCAGAGCGCGACTGCGACGCTCGCGACAGAGAACTCTGACCCGGCGGTGAACTTCTCGAAGGTGCTCCTTCTTCCTTGAACGCGAGGAACCTCCAGGGCAGTCACAACCTCGGTGGGTCCGAGGTCGATGTCCACAGGTCCTCTAATGAAGCCTGACACGGGCACGCTTCGCCTGCCGTCAGCCCCTGCAATCTCCACAGATGCGTCCAGGACCCCGAGCGCGGGCGGGCTGTCGACCCACGGTATGGCCTCGCAGAGGTTCCCCACAAGGGTTGCCCGACCTCTTATCATCGGGTCCGCAGCCTTTGCCAACGCCTCGTGCAGGACAGTGTAGTCATCCCGCAGGACCCCGTCCTCCACCAGCTCCGAGATGGACACAGACGCACCTATCCTCAACCCCCTGCCAGCCGTGTGCTTGACCTCCCTCAGTTCCTTGACTCCCTTTATGTCGATGACGTGCCCTGGCGACATTAGCCTCTCTTTCATGAACGCGATGAGACCCACCCCGCCCCCCATGATCTTCGCGTCGTCGCCATACTCTTTCAGCAGGCTGAGCACCTCGTCCAAGCTCTTTGGTCTGTGATAGGTGAAGTCAGGTAGTGTCGTGTATGGAGAGCCGAAGCTCAAGTTCTCACCTTCACAGGCCCTTCCAACTTGCAATAATCTTCCATGGCCCTGGCGAGCAGGTCCGGCCTCTGGGTTCCTATGGCGTCCCAGACCACCTCGGGGCTCATCGGAAGGTTGTTCAGTCTGACCCCTATCGTCCTGTATATTGCGTTGGATATGGCAGAGGCCACTGATATCATGCTGAGCTCCCCGATTCCCCTGGCTCCCAGGGGGCCGTCGAACTGCGGTGTTTCCACGTACCTGGCCACGAACTCATCGGGGACGTCCTTCATGCGAGCGACGTAGTAGCTGGTGAAATTCGGGTTCGTCACCCATCCCTGCTCGTCGAACTTTATCTTCTCGAATAGGGCGATGCTCATCCCCATTACAAAGCCGCCGTCAAGCTGCATCTTCAGGAGCAGCGGGTTGATCGCCTTGCCTACGTCGAAGACCTGCACAGCCTTGGTGACCTCGATGGCGCCCGTGACCATGTCCAACTCGATATCGACAGCAGTCCCACCGAAAGTGTGGAAGATGGTCGGGACTCCCTGCCCGGTCTGGGGGTCCAGGTAGGTGTTCAAGCTCGACGCGAAGTAGCCGCTCCCGATTATCGGACCGCCTATGGTGTTCCCGTTGGGGTACACGTATCCGAAGACAAGGTCCTTCAGAGGAATTGTCACCCAGGGGCGCCCCTTCGCCTTCACGCTCCCTTCCGTGACCTCGAGCTGATCCTTGGGAATCCTGAGGACCTGGGACGCGAGCTCGACTATCTGGCTCTTCGCGTCTTCGCACGCCCTCAGAGTCGCCATCCCATCGGTGAACAGTCCCCTGCTCCCCACCGTCTGCCAGGTGTAGGCCGACTTCCCCGTGTCCCGGATGCTGTCGACCCTCACCCGCTCAACGGCTATACCGAACTTGTCCGCGACTATCTGGGACAGCCCGGTCGTCGTCCCCTGGCCGAAGTTCCCTGTTCCTACGATCAGGTCTATGGTCGAATCTTCGTTGAACTTCACTATCGCGGAGGACGAGGCGTTAGGTGGCTGTGAAGGCCCCTTGACGCAGAGGGCGAACCCCCTCGCCCTCATCTTCCAGGGTTCAGACGGAGAGACGAGCTTCTGCTCCCAGCCTATCCCCTCGAGCAGAGACTCTAGGACCTTCCGCGGGTCGCCGACATCCTCCCTGAGCCTTTCCCCGGTCGCTGTTTGCGACTCGCCAGGCCTTAGGAGGTTGATCCGCCTGATCTTGGCCGAGTCAATGCCGAGCCTCTTCGCCGCCCTCTCGAAAACCTGTTCCAGGACCCAGTTGCTCTCCGAGTAGCCGAATCCTCTCATGGCAGTAGTCGGTATCTTGTTGGTGTAGACCGCGAGGGATTCACAGTAAACGTTGGGGATCTCGTATACTCCCTCGGCCGAGTAGCCCATCGCCCTCGAGACGTTAACCGTGTAGTCGGCGTAGGCGCCTGCGTCTAGGACGAACCTCACCTTGTAAGCGATGCACTTGCCGTCCTTCCTGAACCCGGCCTTGACGTTTGCCACCACCCCCTCTCTCGAGGCCGACGATGCGAAGTTCTCCTTCCTCGACAGGACAAGTTTCACTGGCCTGTAGCCCACGGCCTTGGAAGTCATGGCCACCAGCGCCTCCCATCCTAGCCCAGCCTTGCCGCCAAAACCTCCCCCGACGAAGGGGGTCCGGACGACGACCTTGTTGTATGGAATCTTCAGACACTCTGAGACTATCTGTCTCACTACGAAAGGAGATTGGCAGCTCGTCCATATCTCCAACCCTCCGTCCCTCATGAACTGGGCCACCACGCATTGGGTCTCAAGGTAAGCGTGGCTCACGTGAGAGACCCTGAATTCATCTTCGATTATCTCTTCGGCCTCCCCGAGCGCCTTCTCGGCGTCGCCATGGACCAGCCTGAACCTGTTGGCGATGTTGGTCCCCGGGATTGGGTAGAACGCCGGCGCGTGGTTGTACTCCTGCATGTTCTCGTGCAGAAGAGGGGCGTCCGGCTTGAGTGCCTCCAACGGGTCGAGGACCACAGGAAGTTGCTCGTATTCTACGTCCACCAGCTCCGATGCCCTTTCGGCTGCTTCGAGGTTCTCGGCGACGACTATAGCAACGGGATGCCCGACCCACCTGACCTTGTCCACAGCAAGGAGGTCCCTGTCACCCGCGTACATACCGACCCTGAACGGCATATCCCTGCCGGTGAGCACAGCCACCACCCCAGGGACTTCCTTCGCCTTTCCGATGTTGATGCTTACGATCTTCGCGTGGGGCATTGTGCTGGTGGCAAGCTTTGCGTGCAAAGTGCCTGGCAGCTCCCAGTCGTAGGTGTAGAGCGCGGTCCCTGTAACCTTCAGAACAGTGTCCGCGGGTGGGACAGGCCGTCCCACTGCATTCTCTCCGGTCAAGATTAGATTACGGCGCTCGAAAATATAAAAATCTTGCCCCCGGGGGAATCCTTGTGGAAGCAGTCTTCCGGCCTGCCACTGAAGAATTGAGCCACGGTTGTGAGGGGGCAGCCTACCGGGGTCGCCTGGCTCGGTGGGCGCGTCCAGCAGTCTCCGAATCCCGGGGGTGCCACCAACCTCGGGACGATAAGGTCTGAGGAAGAAGCGCAGAGAGCGCACCCGAAGTCGTCTGTTTCCTTCTTCGCAACTATGAAGGATAACAGGCGTCCGAATTTACTTCTCAGTCTTCGTCTTCTTGTCACGGGACGATGGAGTCGCTTTTGCTACCATGACTTCAGTCGACTTGATTATCGCCTGGACTTCATCGCCTTCCTGCAACCCCAGATCCTCAACCGCCTCGTTGGAAATTATGGAAGTGAGCGCGACCGAGTCCGCTGCGGCCATCTTAATCATGGCAACGACGTCACCCTTCTCTATTGAGGTAATCTTCGCTCTGACTCGGTTTCTGGCGCTCAGCTTGTAGCCAACATTGCCCGCGGAGTCTCTGTCGTCCATTGCGTTGAATAGGTACTTTCGGACACTTCTGAACTCCCTGAACAAGGTCATTCCGTCCGGAGTGAGTCTTGAAACCCCACCAGCCGCTCCCCCAGCCTTTGACTCGAGTATCTTCTTACCGGAACGCGATTCCAGTCTCTTGATTCTGTCCCAAGCGTTCCTGTAGGAGATACCCAAGAGTTTGGCTGCTTCTGCAAGGGAGTTGGTCTCAGAGATCCTTCGGAGTAGCCTTGCATCGACCTCCTCCAGGACGGTTTGCTTCTTATCCTCCATGGAAAGATGCGGAACCGGCTTCAGCTTCGCGTCGTACTTCAAGTCCTACTGAACCGCTCTCCGCAATGCTCATTCGAGACTTAAACTTTGGCTTTCGCAATGGATTTATAGCGTTATGCAGAGGGATACATAACGCTCATGAAGGCAGCAAGAAGAGGAGCATCGACCGTCATAATCGCGACAATCGTGATTGTAGTCATTGCAGTAAGCATCGCGGCCTACGCAGTCTCGACGATGTCAGGCAAAACGACAACAGTGACATCGACAAAAACGGCAATATCTACGTCCATCTCGGTTTCTACGTCCACCTTGGTTAGCACCTCCGTGGCTCTGGCCCCCCTGCTTTCATACTCTGCGGATGCCTACGCTGTTGAAGCTACCGCGCTTCTCAATGGCTTCTCTCAAAGCACGGGTGTGCCAGTCGCGCCCGTGAAGTCTGGAGGTTCGTTTGCAGACGCAAACCAGATTGCAGCTGGCGCGCCCGACGACGTTTTCATCTCGGTAGCGCTTTCTGCAACTGGACCCAAATACCTGAAGAACCTCTCGTCGAATTGGGCAATAGGGTTCGCCTCGGACCAGATGGTCCTGGCCTATTCGAATTCCACTCAAACATCCGCAGTTACCAGCATCGTCAGGTTAGCGAACACAGCGGGAGAGACTAACGCCACGTCCGATTGGAATGACCTCTATACCTCTCTGACTTCTGGCGGCGTCAAGATAGGAATCTCAAGCCCCGTCTCCGACCCTGCCGGTCTACGAGGCTGGCTCGTCTTAGAGGCTGCTGGATATCTATACTCCGGGGGTAACCAGCAGGCCTATGTGAGTCCGTTGCTTCAGAACGAGGGCAACGTGACCGGCACGAATGCCGCGGCGCTTGTCGCGCCGCTTCAGGCGGGTCAGATCCAGTTCCTCTTCATCTACAAGTCCGCCGCGGTAACTGACAAGCTTAGTTTCCTCACGTTGGACAGCCATGTCAACCTCGGGAGCTCGAACTTGAGTTCGTTCTATTCCCAGTTCTCGTACGAGGACTCGGCGGGTACGACAAAAGGCGCAGCGATCGATCTGTGTATCACCATCCCCCTGAGCGCTGTTAACACGGTCGAGGCCCTTGAGTTCGTCCAGTACGTGGTTCATAACGCAAAAACTCTTTCTACGTACGGACTGGTGCCGTTCGCAACCGCCATGCTGTACAATAATGTACCGCCTCCAGCAACCATCCAGGCGCTCGTCTCACAAGGTCTGATAGCCGAAGCCGGGGATCTACCATAGCCTGCACAACATGAACTGGCTCAGAGCAATCGCTCTCACCACGGTGTTTCTTCTTCTTGTCCCAATAGTCATCCTGCTCTACTATGGTCTGGGGCCCTTTCGAACGCCCGCAGGTTACACCCTGGGTGTTTTTCGGTCGATAGAGCTCTCGCTATTCTCATCCGGATTGGCCGCGATAGTCGACATTGCCGTGTTCACTCCTCTAGCGTACTATCTGGCTAGGGGCAAAGATCCGATTGCCGAGGCTCTCGTTGACATGCCTGTCGGTATTCCTCATCCTATCATCGGTGTAGCACTGCTGATTCTGGACAGCCCGCTCACGCCGACGGGCAGATTCTTGTTATCCTTCGGAATTAATTTCTTCAACACAATCCTGGGACTGGTGGTTGCGCTCGTCATCATGTCTGCCCCCATCTATGTCAAATCGATGCAGCCATACTTCGAGTCGAAGGATCCGTCGCCCGAGGAGTTCGCGATGGGGATGGGAGCCTCACGAATCAGGACTCTGTTTTCGGTTGTGCTGCCAGACTCTCTGAAGGGAGTGGCGAGCGCTTCGCTGATCGCCATGAGCAGGGCACTGGGAGAATTCGGCTCCATTTCAATCATAGCCTATTATGTGCTACAGTATCCTTTCTACGGAGTAAGTCCTGCCTCAGTGACGATCTTTCAGCTCTTCAGTGGTGCCATTCCCGGAGGGTTGAACGCGGCAGTGACGGCGTCGGCGGCGATGATTCTTGTAGCTCTGCCAATTACTTTGGTTGGACATTTCATCCGGAGGAGATGACGAGAGTTTGATAGAGGCCAAGGTGAGAAAACAACTGGACCAGTTCTTGCTTTCGGCAGAGCTTGAGGACAGCGGATTCATCTGCTTGGCCGGACGGAACGGTTCAGGAAAGACCACGTTACTCAGAACCATAGCAGGGCTGCTTCCGGTTGATGATGGGCATATCAGGATAGATGGGGTTGATGTCACCCGGCTGCCAGCCGAGAAGAGAGGGACGATCATGGTCACGCCCAACTCATTCTTCCCTCATCTTGACGTAGATTCTCATGTCACCTGGGGTGCGAGATTGAAGAGAATGAAGCCGGAGGAAGGGAAGATCTCGAAGGTCAAGGCCGAGTTGGGGATTGATTTTGGTGGTCCTGTCAGACACTTGAGCCTCGGCATGCGAGTGAGAGTGGCACTTGCCACGGCGCTCCTTGCCTCGCCGAAGATGATCTTGGTGGATGAAGCGTTCTCAACCCTTCATGAAAGAGATGATTTCATAGCCTCCTACAGGAAGCTCGTCAGCGCGGAAGGCATGGATCTGGTTTTTTCAACTCATGACGAGACGGATGGGAGACTAGCTGAGCATCTCTATCTGATAAGCGATGGGACGACAAGACGACAGTGAACCCGCATTACGAGAGATTCACAGCATTCGAGCGATGGAGGAGCGAGCGCGCTCGCGTCACCGTGAGCGGGATGATTCTAGCTTGGGATCACTGACCGACAGAAGCTTTTATTGCCACCGACACTGGTTTTAGAAGAATGGAAGTGGAGCCTTCGACGCTGCTCCAGTCAAGCAGGCTGGTGGACAAAAAAGGAAGGACCGCCGGGAAGCTGAGGATCTCAGTAACAGACAGATGCAACTTCGCGTGCCTCTTCTGCATGCCGGAGAAGGGTTCGATCAGTTGGCTCCCGGCACAGGATATCCTTACCTTCGCAGAGATTGAACGCATCGCTGGGGTCCTGGTATCCTTGGGCATCAGCCGGGTCAGGGTCACCGGGGGAGAACCCCTTCTCAGAAGGGGAGTGGAAGACCTGGTCGGACGACTCTCCGGGATGCAGGGGCTTGAATCAGTTGACATGACTACTAACGGCTGGTTCTTGTCCGAGAAGGCTGCAGATTTGAAGAAGGCCGGACTGAGGGGCGTTTCCGTTAGCCTTCACAGCCTGAGAAGGGACCGCTTTACCAAGGTCTCCGGAATTGACGCCCTGCCTCGAGTCCTGGACGGGATTGACGAGGCAGCGCGAGTCGGCCTCCGTCCCCTCAAGCTCAACAGCGTCGCGCTTCGAGGCTACAACGACGACGAAGTCTGCGACCTAGTAGAGTTTGCCAGAGAAAGAGGGATCTCAATCCGGTTCATAGAGTTCATGCCCCTCGACGGTCTTGGAATTTGGAGTCCTGGCGCGATGGTGAGCGGGAAGGAGATAATCGAGAGGCTCTCGGCGGAGTTCCACCTGGTTCCAAAAGGCAGGGAGGCCGGGGAAACCGCATCACTATGGGGTTTCGAAGACGGGAGGGGGGAGGTGGGCGTGATTACTCCGATGACCCAGCCATTCTGCGACGACTGCGACAGGATCCGACTTACGGCAGACGGGAAGCTGCTCTCTTGTCTTTTCGACACTGAATACCACGACCTGAAGCACATCACGAGAAACGGCGGTTCAGATTCTGAACTCGAGGCCTTCATCCGAGACGCAGTCTGGCGGAAACCGGACGGGGTGGGATACATGCCTCGGGTGAAGGAGACGTGGGAGAAGCCGCGGAACATGAACTCCATCGGGGGTTAGGGCCAATGGCACGCTTCAGAATCCTATACTTCGCTCAGACACGCAAGGCCGCCGGAGCACGGTCTGAGGAGATTACCATCGACGGGACCCCTACCGTCCGCCTCGTTGTAGAGAAGGCAATCGAACTCCATCCTCCTCTCCGAAAGCTGCGGGACGGCATGCGCGTGGCTGTCAACGAAGAAGTGGTATCAGACGAGGAGATTGTGAGGGACGGCGACAGGGTTGCGTTCATCCCCCCAATCGTCGGAGGCTAAGCGTGATGCGCCCCCTGCGGTCCTGCGTCACCCGGAAGAAGATTACACCTTCGAAAGTGCTCGAATCAGTTCATGACAACTCAGCCGGGGGGGTCGTCCTCTTCCTCGGAACTGTGAGGAACCGAAGCGAAGGAAGAGCCGTAGTAGGGCTCGAGTACGAGACCTACCACGAGATGGCTGAGAAGCGTCTGGCTGAAGTAGAGAAGGAGGTCAGAGCGCGATGGCGGGTGAAGAAGATGACGATGATGCACAGGGAAGGGAGGCTGCGCGTGGGCGAGGTCAGCGTCGCGGTCGCAGTGTCCTCGGAGCATCGTGCTGAGGCTTTCGAGGCCGCAAGGTTCGCAATCGACCGCATAAAGACATCCGCCCCCATCTGGAAAAAGGAGTTGCTCAGTGGAGGAAAGAAGCACTGGGTCGATGGGATTCCGATCCAGCGCTAGTCAGTCGCATCGCTCCTTCCGACTCTCAGCTACGTCTCCTCTCCGATTTCTTTCCTGGGATGACCTTGCCATACTTGACTGCCATGATGTCTGACATTATGCACAGGACTAGGAACGCTAGGCGAACCCCACCGGGCCTGCTAGGTTTCTCCCCCCCGTCCATGCGCTTGGCCACGCGCCATTCCAAACTTAAGAGTCAGAGAACGCCGGTCGAGGGTGTATTGAGGCTCGTGATTAGAAACGCCTCCCTCAGGGGCGTGAGTAAGACACGGGACATAGCCATGGATGGCGGAAGGATTACTCTCGTCGCCAGCAGGGTGAGAAGTGGCGCAGACCGAGAGATTGATGCAGGAGGTAGGCTTGTCACTCCAGGTTTCGTCAACATCCATTGTCATCTTGATAAGTGCTTGACGCATGCTTGGATGAAGACGGAACAGGGAGTGAATGCCGGCAGCTCCGACGTCATCCCTTCGGCAACGGGTGTGAAGAAGGATTTCACTAGGACCGACATCGTGAGTAGGGCCAGCGCCGCAGTAGAGAGCTCCATCCTCTTCGGAACTACTGCAATCAGAGCGTTCGCTGACGTTGACCCAACAGGGGGCCTGCTGGCAGTGAAGAGCTTGATTGAGGTAAAGAAACGGTTCTCGCGAGCCGTGGACATTCAGATCGTGGCATTTCCTCAAGAAGGTATCGTCAGAGAACGGGGAACAGACGAGCTCTTGCACAAGGCGCTGGAGCTGGGCGCAGATGTTGTGGGGGGCATTCCGTGGTATGAGAGAAACGCCGACGACGCAAGGAGGCATACCGACATAGTCTTTGGCCTCGCAAAGGAGTATAGAAAGAAGATCCACGTGCTGGTCGACGACACCTCTGACCCGGAGGCGCGGAACGTTCTGTACCTGCTGCAGAAGACAGTCAAAGAAGGTTACCAGGGGAAAGTCGCCGCGAGCCACTGCAGGGGGGCACTGGACTCTCCTGACGAGGAGTATGCCAGGAGAATTGTCCGACTGGCGAGGCAGGCGGGCGTGACAGTCGTGGAGAACGCCCATGTCAGCCTTTTCATGTACGGAAGGAATGATTCCCACCCGGTACGGCGGGGCGTCACCCGGATCCATGAGTTTCTCAAGGGTGGCGTCAACATTGCCATTGGGCAGGACGACATCGACGACCCGTACTATCCTTTCGGAAGGGGAGACATGCTGGAGCTTGCGTTTGTGATGGCCCATGCCGCCCACCTCTCTTCATCCGAGGAGCTGGACGCGGCC
>Ga0187865_1003166_pt1 | contig 14043 bp, 13 predicted proteins | sample June2016WEW_11_1_2_FD_132989 | JGI IMG/M metagenome (GOLD analysis project Ga0187865, IMG submission 132989) | Peatland microbial communities from SPRUCE experiment site at the Marcell Experimental Forest, Minnesota, USA - June2016WEW_11_100 | ecosystem: Environmental > Terrestrial > Soil >...
ATTCCCAGCTCATCATAGGGCAATCCCCCCAGCTCGGCCGGCGTTCCCACAGCCGCCTTCATATCGTCAGCCTCGTCCAGGGCGATGGACCCCTCTTTCTCGGCAAACCCCATATCGTTCCCGAACACATATTCATCAGGGAGAAATTTGCGGATCTTCTTTACGTAGGCCCGGATGATCTCCTCTTTGAAGGGTGACTTGGGATCGTTGCGAATCCCAGCCTTGGCTCCTCCTAAAAAGATATCGGCCATGGCCCACTTCCAGGTCATAGTCCGGGCCAGGCGGAAGCAGTCCAGAAGGGTCATGTTCGGGTCCATGCGGCACCCGCCCTTTCCCGGCCCCCGGGCGGTGTTATCGATCACCAGCATCCCCATCATTCGGGTCTTGGTGTCATGAACTGCTATAATCTTCTCCGGCCCAAATTCATCCATCCATTCGAATACGTCAGACATGGCTATAACCTCCAATCGTTTAATTTAGGTGGGCTTCCTCTTGCAAAAGTCGCTGTTCCGTCATTCCCGCGAAAGCGGGAATCCGTGCGCCTGGGAGCAGGCGCGATCTGGGAGGTGAAAGTCCTCCTCCGGGAGATGCCCGTTCCCGGTAGCCGAAGGTAACTGCGTCGTCGTGATGCGGGGTGGAGAGCAACCGGAGGCGAACATGCAGTCCGTAGGATAACGAACACGATTCGGCCGCACGTAGCGACGAGCCTGCGGATAAAAGGCGAAGTCCAGACCTGGATAAGAGACCAGGAAGTCTGCCACGCTGGGCGGGCAGCGGAGAAGCGGTGGCAGGGCGCGTCAGGTGTTTGGTGACGGAATGCATGGAAGGTCGTGCGGTGTGAACCAGGGAGACCTGTTCGGGACAGGGACGGTGTTCATTGCCCCTGATAAGGGTACGAAGAGCCGCCTGGACAGGAGTCAGAGCACCCGTAGTAGCGAGGAAGCGGGGTAATGCCCGTGGAGCCAAGGGGTGTAGGAAGGTGGAGGAGGAGGTCAGCATCGGGCAGAACCAAAGACAGTGCGAGTGCCGGGAGGCTAAGCAAACTGGAGATTCTCCTTCGAGTGCACGGAAGGAGACGCTGTCCACTGCGAAACTCCGCCTGTTGACGATCCTTGTACTTTCAGGGAAAAGGCCGTTGTATCTTGCATTCCAGAGACTGAACCCTATCGGTTCTTTGGGCATGCTTCGTCAATCCTCTTTGAGGTAAAACCACCGACCGGAGAGCCGGATGCGGGAGATCCGCCAGTCCGGTTCGGAGGGAGGGGGGACCGAAACCAATCGGCCCTCCCTACCCCTATAGAATTGCTTGAATCCCGCCTTCGGCGGGACTGGATTCCGGGTCGCGCTTCGCTTGCCCGGAATAACGACTTCTTCTTGCTTCCACGAGTTTTGCAAGAGGCTCACTCAATCCGGATTCTGAAATCGATGCCGGTTTTGGCGGCATAGAAGGCACCTCCATCCCGGCCACAAAAAACGGTTTTCTTGGCGCGCAGAAAAAGCGGGTAGAGATGAAGAATGAACGGCATTTTGGCTAAGGGTGCGAAGCTTCTCTTCAGAGGGCTGCGAGCTCTCCATCTCTCAAATCAGTGATGAACATATGCCCGGCGCTGTGCGTGATCATCAGCTCCGGCTTGGCTTCCATGGCCACTGCTTGAGGAGTCACCCCGCAAGCCCAAAACACCGGCACATCGCCTTTTCTTACGCCGGGCTTGCCCCCCCAGTCCGGGTTCCTCAAATTAGAGATTCCGATTTTTCTGGGGTCTCCAATATGAATCGGGGCGCCGTGGGTCGCGGGGAAGCGAGAAGTGACCTGGACGGCCCGGACAACCAAATCCTGAGGAATGGGCCTCATGGAGACGACCGTCGGACCGGAAAAGACGCCGGCGGGCTTGCAGGGGATGTTCGTGATGTAGACGGCAACCCCCTTGCCATCCTGGATATGCCTGAGGGGAACGTTGGCGCTGAGGAGCGCACTTTCAAAAGTATAGCTGCAGCCGATGAGAAAGGCGACCAAGTCCTTCCGCCAGTAATCCTTGATGTTTTCCACCTCAGCCACGAGTTTCCCCTTTATATAGACCCGATAGCGGGGGATGTCGGTGCGCACATCCGCTCCCTTGGCGATCTGAGAGAGAAGGGGATTACCCGGCTCGGTGACCTCCAAGACCGGACAGGGTTTGGGATTCCTCTGGCAAAAGAGCAGAAAGTCAAAGGCCAATTTCTGGGGAAGGATGGCTAAGTTGGCCTGAGCATACCCGCGGGCCAACCCCGATGTGTCGCTCTTAAACTTGCCCTCCCGGGCCAGTTTACGGATCTCTCGAGGAAGAAGTCCTTTCAGATTTTCCTTTTTCATTTTGTTTCCCTTTCCATACAGCTTTGAAAAATTTGGGTTTGTTCTTGTTTAAAAAACTATTTTTTAATTTTTCACCGCAGAGAGCGCAGAGGACGCTGGAAAGAGCTTTCAGGATGGTGCTCTTCCCGGCTCCGTTGGCCCCCACGATGGAAACGATCTGCCCCGCTTCCACCTTGAAGGAGACCTCATGGAGAGCGGGGACCTCGTCATAGGATACTTTAATGTGCTCGACGCGCAGCATGGTACTTGTCCCCCAAATAGGCCTTGATCACTTCTTCATTATGGATGATTTTTGTTGGCACGTCCTCGGCGATCTTCTTACCGTATTCCAAGACCAAGACCCGATCGGAAATGGGCATGATCACTTCCATGACGTGCTCCACTAGGAATAAAGTTATTTTTTGCCGGCGAAGCTTGTGGATCAATTCCAGAGCTTCCTGGGTCTCGGTTTGGGTTAACCCGGCCATGGCTTCGTCCAGCATGAGCAGGCGGGGCTTGGTCATCAGGCTGCGGGCGATCTCCAGCCGTTTCTTATCGGCAATGGTAAGAGCCCCTCCCCGCATATCTCTCTTGGTTGCCAGCCCGGTGAAATCCAAGGTCTCCAGGGCCTCCTGGCGAACCTTGCGGGTGTTCAGGCTGCGGACAAACCCGCCCACCATGAGGTTTTCCCAAACGGTCATATCCTTGAAGATTCTCACGACCTGGAAAGTCCGGGCAATGCCCAATCGGCAGACCCGGTTCGGTGGGAGGGAAGTGATGTCCTGGCCTTCGAAGATCACCTTGCCTCCCTCGGGCGAATAATAGCCGGCAATGCAGTTGAAGAGGGTCGTCTTGCCGGCGCCATTGGGCCCGATCAGGCCGACGATCTCTCCCGCCTGGATCTCGACGCTGACCCGGTTGCAGGCCGTCAACCCACCGAACTGTTTCGTCAAATCCTGAACCTGCAAAAGAGCCATAGGCCTTTTTCTCCTACCGGAATTTTTTTAGCAACCCCATCAATCCTTCGGGTTGGAACCTGGCGATGATGACAATCAAGGCCCCGTAGATCATGAGGTCGATGGCCTTCCCTCCACCTCCCAGATAGGTTCGGGTGAACTCCGAAAGAGGAACCAGGACCAAGGCCCCCAGGAAGGGGCCCCATACCGATGCCACTCCCCCCAGAATCGCCACCAGGGAGATCAACACGGAGAGCATAAGGGGTAAAACACTTTCCGGGTCGATGAACAAAACGTATTGAGCATAGAATGTCCCAGCCACGGCCGTAAAGAAAGCGCTGATGGCCAAGCCGATACTTTTGTACCTGGCCACGTTGATTCCTAACGAGCGGGAAGCGTCCAGATCTCCTTTGATGGCCCGAAGGTAAAAGCCGATCCAGGACTTTTCAATTAAATGGGTGGCATAGAAGGTGACCGCCGCAATGGCCAAAGCAATGTAATAGTAAGGAACCTTGGTCGTATGGAACTCGAAGTTATAGAAGCCCTCATCCAGGATGGGCAAATAGAGTCCATTCGCCCCGCCGCCGCCCTTCCAGTTGACCATGCCGATCTGGCACATTTCCCCGATGGCAATCGTGGCAATGGCGAAATAGTGACCGGCCAGACGGAAAACAGGAATTCCAATAATCAACGAGAGTCCTACCGCCAAACCGGCCCCGACCAGCATTCCCAGCCAGGGCGATAGGCCAAAGTGGATCAGCAGGAGGCTGGAGGTGTAAGCCCCGCACCCGAAATAGACAGCATGACCGAGCGAACATTGGCCCGCATACCCTCCTACGATGTTCCAGGCCTGAGCGAGGGTGGCATAGAGAAAGATCATGATCATGATATGCTGCGGGAAGGGGAGCGTAAAGATATGGGGGAAAACCAAAAGGATTATGCCCACGACCGATAAGAACAGAACTTGCCGCCAATTCTTTTTCGTCGGATCCATAGAAGAACGCTCTTCTTTTCCCATCAATAGCGGCCCCAAAGCCCCTGGGGTCGGAAAAAGATCACCACCATATAGAGAACGTAAATGGAGAAATATTTAAAGGCTGGATCGATGAGCAGCCCGCTGAAGGCCTCCACCAACCCGATGATGATCCCGGCCAGGAAGGAGCCCACAATACTGCCAAATCCTCCCAAGGCCACGGCTACATAGGCGATGAGCGCGAAGGTAAAGCCCACTTCGGGAAAGATATAGAAAAAATTGGTCAGGAGAACCCCGGCAACACCCACGCAAGCCGATCCAATGCCCCAGCCCAGGGCGAAGATCCGGTTGCTGTTGATCCCCATGAGAGAGGCCGCCTCCCGATCTTCGCTGGCGGCCTGCAGGGCCAGCCCAATCTCGGTCTTGTTGATGAGCCAATAGAGAAAGAGAAAGCCAAGGATACACATTGCCGCCGCAGCCATCTGGGGAAAACCGACGAAGATATTGCCGACCGCGAGGCGCCCAGACAGGACAGGGTTCTGGATCGACCGGTAGTTTGCAGTCCAGAGGAATTGGGCCATGCTGTGCAAAAATACTCCCAGGCCGAAGGTGGCAAATATCTGGGCGAAGAAAGTCGTGTGTAACATTCCCTTGATGATGAAGTGATAGGTGGCGACCCCGATGATAAAAAGCACAATGGCGCCGAGGGGAAGAGACAAAAGGGGGTCTAAACCGAAGAGCGTATACATCCAGAAGGCCAAAAACATGGCCAGCATCATGAACTGGCCATGGGCGAAATTGACAATTTCCATCAGCCCCCAAATCAAACAAAGGCCAACGGCCACCAGGGCATAGATGCAACCCATTAGCAGTCCACTGATCAAAGTCTGCAGAATGATTTCCGGAGTAAGCATGGAAGTCCTTTGCGGATGCACCGGGGGCAGGATTCAACCCGCCCCCGGAGATAAGAAAAGGCCGATTCTTACTTGCGCGCAGACCACTTGGGAATCGGGTACACCAGGTCCTTTACGGCCACATCGAAAGGCCATACCAGTCGCCACTTGCCGTCAAATACCTGAAGCATGAGAGAGACGGCCTTTATATTCTGGCCGTTCGTCGGGTCAAACTCGATCCCCTCCCAGGAACAAATGCATTGTTCACTGGGGATCTTGGTAGCCAGAAGAGCCTTGCGGATCGCTTCGGAGTCCGTGGAACCGGCACGGTTAATGGCGTCGGCCAGGGCAATGACCCCCATGAAGTTACGGGAAGAGTTGGTGTTCATGTCCACGCCGAAGCGCTTCCGGAAGAGGTCATTGACCGCTCGGACGATCGGCTTTTTCTCCCCCATGTCGACGGCGAACTCATCTCTCTGCAGAATGAAGTCGGATTTTTTTCCTAAAGCCTCCAGGAAAGCAGGCTCCCGGTAACCCCCATCGTTCCAGATCATCGGCGGGTTGTAATCCATCTCATTGAAGGTCTTCATGAACAAGATGCCGTCGGCAGTGTAGCAAGCGCTCAGGAGCATATCGGTATCCTTTTCCACCATCTTCAGCTTCTGCACCTCCGAGGTTAAGCTGGTGGAACGGGCCGGGTAGGCGATGGTCGTCAAGATATTGAGGCCGTTTTTCTTGGCAAACTCCGAACCGTATTTGGCGGCATCCGTTCCCCAGAGCGTGTTCTCATTGAGTATGGCGATGTTCTTGATCTTGCCGCCTTTCTGCTTTAAAACGTCAGGGATGAAGCGCGTAAACATAAAATCCCTGAACCAAATCTCATCATCCTGGGTCACCCGGAAGAAATACTTGAACCCTCTCTTGACCAGCGTGGGGGCGATGGCATCGGCGTCGAGGAAGCAGACTTTACGCCGTTCCGCCGCCTGGGAAGCCGGGGCGGTCACACCGCTGATATAACACCCGATCAAGGCGGAAACCTTCTCTTGGGTGATCAAACGCTCGGCTTCACTCATCGCCTTGTCAGGCACGTTTTGATGGTCGGCAAAAACCACTTTAATCTTGGCCCCTCCCAGGTTAGGCAGGCCCTCGGTTTTGGCCAGGGGAAGATTCAAATTTTCTTTCACATATTTCCCGTTGATGATATCCATGGCGAGGGTAGCTCCCTGAGTGCATTCGACACCCGTGGGTGCATTCGGGCCGGTGAGCGGCCAGATGCCACCGATGACGACCTCTTTGGGTTGTTGGGACTGGGCCTGGGCTCCCCAGACGGCGCCTATCCCCAGGATTAAAGCTACAGCCAAAACGATCTTCCCGATTTTCATTTCCCTTTCCCTCCTTTCAATCTTTTCTTTCCCAAAAAATGCAGAAATATCTTACAAGAGGTGAAAATTTTGTCAAGAATAAACAGGGCACGAGTATAGATCTCCTTCCAGCGGGGTCTGCTTCCGATTCGGAATAGATTTTCAAGAACAATCGTAACAAGAAGTATCGATTTCGCTAAACAGAAGTTCCCGTTAAAAATCCGTCCCGCACAGCCTCGACAATTCCCCGGGGTTCCTTGGCGTCCCCGATATAGAGGACCTTTAGGCCTGCTTTTCTAACGGCTTCAACCGGAAAGGGCACGGATTCCGTTCCCAGGGCGATCACGACCGTATTCGCCTTGAGCTTCAGTGGGCGTTTGCTCTGCAAATCCTGCCCGATCACCTCGGTGGCGCTCACTTTCTGGATATGGAAATGGGGGACCATTTTCACCCCCAGACTCTTCAAGCTTTCGATGAGCATTTGCCGAAAGCCTGGCTCCATGTCGAAAGCAATGGCCTCTCGCATCTCCACGATGGTGATATCCTCAGCCAGGCCTTTCTCGCGAATGTATTCAGTGATTTCCGCGGCCACAAACCCTCCCCCCAGGACGACGACTGGCTGGTCTAATTTCTCAACCCCTCCGGAAAGGATCTCCCAGGCCGGCAGGGAGGTTATTTCCGGGTCGATGGGGATGGAGGAGGGTTGGATTTGCCGTCCTCCGCTGGCAATGATGACCACATCCGGCTTCTGCTGGAGCACAAACTCCGGGGTAACCGTGTGGTTGAGGTGAATCTCGACGCCAAGCTTTTTCACCTGCCGGATTAAAAATTCCGGGAAGGTATGGATCTCCTCTTTATGCGGTGGCAAGCCGGCCAATAATGCCTGCCCGCCCAATTGATTGCTCTTTTCAAACAGGGAGACGTGATGGGTTCGTTTCGCCAGCCATAGGGCCGCCTCCAGGCCCGCAATTCCTCCCCCGATCACCATAACCTTTCGAGGCTCTACGGCAGGCCGGATACTTTTGAGTTCTTCTTCACGGCCCGCCAGGGGATTGATCGCGCAATGAACATGTTTGATGGCCCGCATGCGTTTCCCATGGCAATAATTGCAGGCAATGCATTGACGAATGTCCGAAATCTGCCCGTCGGCGATTTTCTGGGGAAAATAGGGGTCGGCAAGCAATTGCCGGCCCAAATCCACCAGGTCGGCTTTCTGGTTGGCGATGATGTCCCGGGCCAGGTAAGGATCATTGATCCGGCCCACAATGCTCAGGGGAACCTTAATTCTCTTCTTGATCTGGGCGCCGAGTTCAACCCGGCAGCCCCTGGGAATATACATGGGCATGATCATCTGAAAATAAGATTTATTATCCCCGAGAGAAAGGTCATGGGCCATGATGCCCACTCCTCCGGCTACGGAGATCACATCGACCCCGGCCTCTTGAGCCAAAAAAGCGGTTACCCGGGCATCCTCGACGGTAATTCCCCCCGGGAGAAAATCATCCCCATTCATGCGGAAAAAAATGGGGAAGTCTTCTCCGACAGCACTCCGGGTCGATTGGATGACCTCGACAGCCAGCCTGGCCCTCTTTTCCCGAGTCCCCCCATATTTATCTTTTCGGTGATTGGTCAAAGGGGAAAGAAAGGAACTGATCAAGTATCCATGGGCTCCGTGGATCATGACGCCGTCAAAGCCCGCTCTCTTCGCCCGGTCTGCAGCCTTCCCAAAGGCCTCCACCAATTCCGTGATCTTGGCCTTGGTTAGTTGATCCGGACCGGGAAGATTTCCCCGGAGTCCGGTTTGATTAATCTGGGCAATGGCTGCAGCGCCATTTTCTTTGATCTGCGTTGCCAGATACTCAAGCTCCGTTATAAAGCGGTCATGGAAAATACCCAGCCGGTGGAAAAGCATCTGATCGTCAACGTCCATGGCCTCCGTTACGATGGTCCCCACTCCCCCCTTGGCTCTTTCGATGTGGTAGTCCACCAAGCGTTGGGTCACTTCCCCGTGGCTGTCTGCAAAGCAGGTCACCATCGGAGCCATAACCATCCTGTTTTTCAGGGTCAGTTTGCGCCCTCCGCTCCCGATGGTCAGCGGTTGAAAAAGGGCAGAAAAATCATCCTTCATGGAAATCCTCCGAAATTGGCATCTCTTCTCCCCGCAACTGGAGAGGAAAATTCCTTCTTATTCTTTCGCGTGAAGATTATAATTTTGGGGTGAGACTGTCAAGTCTCGGTATATAATACCGACGCTATACTAATAAGAGCAAATTTTCTAATCCCTTGATATTGGTCCGGTTTTCCCGTAGCTTAATGAAAATTAAAGCGAAATTTCAATTCATTTCATTTCCATCTGTTTCAGTTTGTTATATCTATTCCAGTCTTTTTGAGTTAATTTTAGCACAATTTTAGCACAGTGGATCTTCGCGATTTCGATCCGATGGTCTTCCCAGAATTGGAGCAAAAGGGATCTCCAGAAGGACAAATCAATCCCTTATCCTCAAGAATTCCATCTGGCCAGTTAGTCCCCCGCCACCTTGGACAGCACTCCACCTGAATTCCTAGCCTGTCGGGATTATAGTGAAGAAGACGAAAGGGCTTTCAATGGCTAATCCATCAGCAGGTTTATTTTTGGTCATTGTGGCGGCCAAGAATTCGGATAGGCAACAATCGCAAGAGTTGATTGTTTAATGTCCCAAGGTCGGTCAGTCACACCCAACTAAGATGAGGTGATGCGTAACATGATCATCTGAAAAATTCGGCGGCAGAAGCGGCCAACCCCGGAAACCGAGTTGGCTATTTTTTTATCCAAAACTAACCACAAGGAGAAGAAAAATGAAAAACGAAAAAGAGAAGAACCAATTTCAGCGCCGGAAGGCAATCACAATCGTCGAAGGAGTAAAGCATCATGTTCCCATTCAAAAATAAGACCCTTATTTACGAACAAAAAGCAGTTGGTCAAGAACAGTTGTTTATTACAGAATCTGTTGACGATGCCACCATGGCAACCCAGGCGGGTTTCCCAGCAATCAGCTTAGATGCCGGTCTCATGCGGGAGGAAAATCTCAAGGACCTCATCGAAATAGCAACTAAGTCAAAGACCATCTTTATTGTAAACACAACTAACGATCCCAAGCGCATAGCTTGGATCGGCAAGGCGCTGGCACTGCAAGGACTCCCTGTTTTTGTCTTGGCGCTGCCCAGCTCTCCTGGGAGCAGCGGCGTCTCGGGATTCCTTAAGGCCCACAAGCCTGAGGACTTTCGGAAACTGGCCGAAGCAGCTCCAGCATTTTTATCGATTTTAATTTCCCAGTTGCCTATCGATTTTCGAAAGGCGGCTGTCCATATTAAAGAAAAAATTCTACCATTGTTGAAGAAATTGGATCCGGCGACTGCTCATCATTATATGGATGCCCTGGCCAAACAAGTCCATACTAAAATGAAAATCATTCAGGAGATGATGCAAGGCCAAAATGCAGTGGGGAGTGCCACAAGTGAAATCGAAGATGAAAAAATAGATCCTGAAATTCGTGCAGAAGCTGAGGCGCTGAAAAAGGAGCCTCAACTCTGCAAATTGCGCATTGATGCCGTCAATAAGGCTGTCGTTGGCGAGCGCAAGAACATTGCCGTATTTTTTGCAGCGCTCGACTCGCGCTTGATAAAGGATTCGTGCATTCCCGGCCAAAACGTCCTTGCCGTAAAAAATTCGGGGCATTATGGCGCGGGGAAATCGTACACCCTTTTGAACTGTCTGGCATTCTATCCCAAAGACGCTTATCAAACCATTACCACTGGGTCAGAAAAGTCGCTCTACTACCTGGAAAGCGATCTTCGGCACAAATGTCTGGTCGTGATGGAGGGCTTCCAGTTTAGCGGTGAACGAGGCGACAGTGAAATTGCCCTAATCGTCAGAAGCCTCTTATCAGAAGGTCGGATAGTTCGCCTAGTGCCTGAGAAAAATGAGGACGGTAGAATAGTAACGAGAGAAATAATCATGGAAGGGCCTACTAGCTTCATAACTACAACAATCCTTGACTCCCTAGAGGCGCAGTTAGAGGACCGGATGTTTACGATCCATCCAAATGAAACCTCTGCGCAGACGGAAAAAATTATAGAGAAAAGCGGAGACCAAGCTTCAGGTGGGATTACCCAGGTTGCAAATAATGGAATAAAAATTTGGAAAGTGTGGCAAGTATTCCACAGCCTTCTGGAACCAATCTCTGTCGTAATTCCTTATGCCCCGGAGATTGCTTCGCACGTCAAAAAAATAAGGCCCTTGCCGATCGCCACGAGATGGGCGTTCATTAAGATTCTCAACGTTATCCAAGCGGTCGCGTGCCTCTATCAATTCCAGCGCGGAAGAGATGAATATGGCAGAGTGATCGCCGAAATAGCCGACTATCGAATGGCTTCGCAAATTGTCGCAAAGGCCTTTGCGGAGAATCTCGGGAGGATGTCAGAAACAACCGGAGAGCGATTGAAGTATATTGAGGACCAGCAGCACGTTTCCGTAAAGGATCTCGCCTCACATTCTGGGGTATCCCGCCCTACCATTTCTTCCTGGGCGAAGGGATGCGAGGAAAATGGCCTCGTTCATTGGGTAGACGAGCAGGATAAGGACTTCCCTGATGAAAATTCTTTGAAGAAAGCCAAAAGAACGGGGAAGGCCCACCTCAAGGTGACCGACACAGGAAGCCAAGGAGGTCCCAACATGGGCCTCCCTGCGCCCTCTGAGCTTATGGACGATGATCCAAACTGGAAAGAGGGAGGCGCCCAATATCAGTTCTATGACCTGGAGTTGAACCCAAGCCCTTCGGCAAAATCCAATATTCCGGGGATTCACGATGCTGCCACCCAGAACAAAATCGAGGCAAGCGCCCCACCAAAAAAACCCGGATTCCCATTTCCATCAGGCAAGGCAAAACCCGTTGCCATTCAACCGGAAGAGCCAGAGCCCGAAGAGCCACCGTCCGGAGACCTAGAAGACCCAGATGGTAATCCTTTAAATTAGGGGGGCCCGGGGGTGTTAGGGTAGTAGGGGGGTGTTAGCCCCCCGTCCCTAACACCTAAAAAATTTATAACTATTAAATTTTATTAATAATTTTTTAATTTTTGGGGAGGTGTTAGGGTGAAAAATGGAAAAATGAAAGAAAAATTCCCCCTTTGAGCTGGTCCACAGCCTGCAATTAAAACAAAATCAATATTTCTTCCAGGATTGAAACATATATAGAAGATGAGGGTATCAATTCCTCAAGCGTCTTTAGTCTTAGGCTAATCTTAGGCTAAGAAATAATTGAATCCCAAAGGGACAGTGGTCTCTTTCGCCCCTGACATTCATTCTTGGACATGGTTCAGATAAATCGGTTGCGTCCCTGTGGCGCTTGTCAGCGCGGGAAAGAACCGGGCGGGCTGAAGTGGGCACGACAACACCTGCCACTTGCTGATGCTCCTCTCTTTGCCAGACCACACAAATTCTATCAAAAGATGAAATAGAAGAAGGAGCAATAATGTTATGTATCTTTCCGTCTGGAGAAAGATCAGAAAACCTTTTGGGAGGAGCCTTATGCGATCATATTTCAACTTTGAAATGTGGAAAAAAAATTACCAGCCCCGGCAATCCCAGAAGTGAGATCATTAAATTGTTATCAAGAATAAGTTCATACAGAAGACGGAAAACGATCAGAAAAGAAGGCAGCATTGAAGATCGCGCCGAATGAAATAAAACATATGCATGTAAACTAAACCCTACTCTTCTATTAATTAATTTGATCGCTAAAGATTTTTTAATCTTTTATTTCTAAATCAATTACTTTATAAATATCAATTTCACTCAATACTGGCTGTGATTTTCTTACTTTACTGCTATAGAAAAAATAAATAAGGAGGAGACGTATAGAAAACTGATCAGTAAAGAATCGCTCCCCCAAAAATTTCTTCCATTTCCCCCCATTTTTAACCTAACATCCTAACAGCTAAAAAATTATTAATATTTTCATGATGTTATATTATTTTTTGTGTTAGGCCCCCAAAACCTAACACCCCGAAACACCCTAACACCCGGGGGGTGGCTCCCCCCAAAAAATTTTATTCCCTAAGGGAGGTTTTATACAAAGTGACTCAATCTTTCAAAGCGTTTCGAGAGTGATGACAAATGGGCGACTTAGTCTATTTCTGCCCCGGCTGTGATCGGATAGGCGAGTCCCCAAATGGGCTGAAAGCGATGCTGTCCAACGTTCCAGACATTTTAGGAAGTCGAGCTTCAGCCCAAAAGATTTTCAATTTATTGAATTATGCAAAACCGAAATTGAGGATGCTGGATTCTGGAGGAAAGCAGATATTTAATGTGACCTCAGGAAAAAGTAGAAGATTCAAAAATTTTGTTTCGATTAAAGGTAAACCAATATTTATGGGCAACACTCTCAATCTTCACCCGCTGCATTTGAAAGAGGCCGCCATCAAATTTCATCCGCATATTACAACGGCGCTTGATTATCCCGTGGCGCCGGCCAAAGATTTAAGTCAGCAGCAAAAAGGTTTCAAAGATTCCATCGAAGTAAATGTCCAATGGGCCAGGGAGTCTATTGAAATAAGAAATATTCATTTGCCTGAGACCCAAATATTTCTGCCTTTTCATGGTTTTTCAATAGAGCATCTGGATCATTTCTTAGACCGAGTTGGGACGATGGCCTTTGATGGCCTATCTTTACCGATGCGTATTTTCAGGGATTCGGGAAGGCTCTTGGATTTGTTGCTCCATATACGCAATAGAAAAATCAAAAAAATCCACCTGCTGGGAACGAGTCGCATGGACGTTATCTTGTTGGCTGCCTATCTTGCCAAGCAAGATCAATTCGATTTTATTTCTTTCGATTCGGGTACACCGGCGATCGCAGCACGGAAGGAAAACTTTCTTAGGCCCAGTGACCTGAGACAGGTAAAGATCCGTGATCATTTAGCCATGAGAGAAATCTCAAGGATGCCAACAGAATGCCTCTGCGATATTTGCAAGGAGAAGCTGAATCTGGGAATTCAACAATTGCCCAGAAAGGAGAAACGAAAGCTCCTTTTGGATCATAATTACGCCGCGATTGAAATGGCAACAAGAAAAGCATTTTCTAACGCCGGTTCGCCCCGGCAAATTAAGATTTGGTTGCAGAAAGTTTCGGAAAGGAGGGACTTCCACGAAAAAGTAGTTCGTCTATTGGAAAAGATAAACTGAAGTTGATATTTGGAAAAGGGGATTCGGCGAGATCTTATCCGGATCTCGCCGAATTTATTAAAACCGTGGCCGAGGGTCCCAATATTTTCAGAAATTTCTTTTCAACCACCTTCCTGGTCCCTATCAGAATCACCCTCTTCTATGATTTTCTTCAGAACACCTTTTGATTGACTTGGAGCATCCTCAGGCAGGTAAAGCGTAGCCCCTCCCTTTACCGGTCGCGTTACGATTTTTCCTTCTTGAGCCAGCTTTGTAGTGGATTCCCGGATCCTTATTGAAGTATTCCCGGAAGGCCTGATTAAAACCACTGTA
>Ga0187865_1003192_pt1 | contig 13952 bp, 24 predicted proteins | sample June2016WEW_11_1_2_FD_132989 | JGI IMG/M metagenome (GOLD analysis project Ga0187865, IMG submission 132989) | Peatland microbial communities from SPRUCE experiment site at the Marcell Experimental Forest, Minnesota, USA - June2016WEW_11_100 | ecosystem: Environmental > Terrestrial > Soil >...
CATGGGGCGTCAGACGCCCCCGCCGCCGATAGGCGGGACCTCACCTGTGTCTTCCTCCTCGGAAGACACGAGATATACGGCTTCGATTCCGTCGAGGAGAGCGCGGCGCCACTTCTCGATCAGCCGCTCGCGCTTGATGATCTGGATCGCGGCGCGGTACTTCCGCGCCCAGGAGGTCGAATCCCCGACAATTCGCCGGGTCTCGTCCGCGTCCCCTTTGTAAATCGTGACGTGTTTCAGGGGTTCGCCGTCTTTCCCGACTTCGCCCATTGAACCCACCAGAGGCTTTCCCCCTACTTTAAACCTGTGTTCAGGCGGAAGTCTCCCTTCCGGGCCCGGGCCGACCCCGAATTTCGTTCGCGGGGGCACCGCGCGCGGCCCAGGCGTGACTCTTGGGGGAAAGAGGGGGAATGGGTTAGGCGAGGCTTCGGGCCGCGCTCTACGCGCCTTCGAACTCGGAGATGGCGGTCGGGATCACGTAGACGACGGCAGCGATGACGGTTCCCGCGGTGATGACGGGCACGGACATCAGCTGCCCGAGCACGACACCCCCGATCGTCAGCACGGCGATGGCGACGTACTTCCACTTCGCCGATAGTCCTGTTGGTCCTGGTGCCGGTGGTGTGCTCATGTTCGCCCCCTGCCGGAACGGTCGGTCGCCCCGCGAAGGATCCTCATGGATGCACCATGCTCGAGATCCCCGACCCCGCGATGATCGCGGCGATCGCCAGGATCACGTAGACGATGTTCTTCGTCCAGCGTGCATCGTTGGCCCGGGAGATCTCGATAGCCTCGATGCGCCGGTCGTGATCGATCAGCTGCGCGTTGTGCTGGAGCAGAAGCGCGGCGACCCGGTCCTGCTCGACTCGGGCGCTCCTGTCCGCCAGGTAGCGCCGCTCGAAGTCCTCGGAAGTGGTCATGCCGGAACCCCCAGTTGCGCGAAAGCGTTGTGAGCCTCGGCCATTTGCTCCCGAGCCGGTCGACGAGATCGTTTCGGTTCCGGCTCGGGTTCCGGCAGCGTTTCGATGCGTGCAGCTTCTTGCGAAGCCAATTCAGCCTCGCTCGGTTCTTGAGGCTGTTTGTCTGACAAACGAACCGATTTCGGACTCTCAGAAACGGCCGTAGACGCGTCCGGCGGGGCCGGCGATACTTCCGGTAAGGGGGGGGCCCCCGTTCCTGTCTCTCCCAGAATCGTCTCCGTCTTTTCGGTCGGTGTTGGCTCGATCGCAGGCTCGGGAGCCTTTGGTGCCTCCGGTGCCGCTGGAAGCTCCGGAACGATCTTCTCCGGAGCGACGATCGCAGGAGGTGTCACCGGCTCCTGAACGGTCTGCTGAACCGCCGCCTCAATCTTCTTGTCCTGCCGGACCAGCTGGATCTTCTTGCGCGTCCCGAACCACGAATCGAACCGGGCCCAGAACTCGGCCGCTCCTGCCTTTGCACCCAACAGCAACCGTTCGCGGATCCTCGGGTAGATGTTCAACGCGAAGACGGAGAACGCGATCAGGCAGGCTCCGACGACGATCAGCATCCACCAGATCGCATTGCAGATCATGTCGACCGCCCACCAGGCTACGTAGCCGAGCGCATCGAAGCCGAGCCGCGGGAGGTTGATGATGACCTTCCCGATCAAGACGAGAGCCGAGGGAATGTCCTCGACGACCCCCACCACGTCCTTTGCGAACGCCACCAGGTCATTGACCGTCGCGACCGCGCCCGATTCGATGAGCGCGCCGGCAGCTCCGAGATCCGAAACGATCGTGCCCAGAACTCCCCAGGGATTGTTGCCTCCGCTCGAGGTGATGTCGAACGGCACTTGCGCGTTCAAGAGCCCGGCGAGGCCATTGATCGTGACCTTGTAGGTGAAGGGCGTTCCGGTCGAATTGTTATTGACCTCGCTGATGGCATCCGCCCAATCTGGCGCCCCCACCTGGAGGAACGGTTGCGAAGCGATCGAGGTTATCCCGGTGAAGAACAGGTTGTGAAATGGCGGCGTGTCTCCCTGGCTCAGCCAGAATTCCCACGTCCAGGAGGGATCCTTGGGGATCGCCCGGCCCTCGAGCTGATAGATCAGCGTGCAGGTCTGCATGATGGCGATGTCGATCTGCTGGCCCAGGCCTGGAACGGGAGTTTGCGTCTCGACCCCTCCTATGGGAGCCCAGACCAACCCGGCCAAGGCCCAGAGCTGATCCAGCACGTCCTGGAGGAGCGCCACGTTCGCTGAGGCGCTTGTCGTTCCGAGGGAGTTGACGTCGAAGACGATCTGATTCAAGGCTTTGATCTGCGGAGGCACCGGGGGCGGAGGAGGAGAAGGAGGAGGCGCGGCCGGCGTTCCATGCGTCGGCGGCGTCTGCGGAGCTATCCCGAGGCACCCGGTGATGTCGTTGAGGTACGACTGATCCATTGTCTTCGCGACGTACCCGATCATCAGCGCGCCGATCCCGGCGAACAGGGTGATGTAACCGATCTTCCGGGTCTTGTGCCCGAAATAGGTCATCGGGTCATCTTCGAGCTCGGCGAGCTGCTTCTTCGTCTCGTCGATTGTCTTCCCGGCGAGATCCGCCGCGATCGGGAGTGCTGCCGCGGCCATCAGCGCGCCTTCTTCTTGAGGCAGAGCAGTTTGCCGGAGATCCTGATGCCGCGTTCGAGGTCGTTCTCGTCGGCGAAGTCGTTGAGCGCGCGCTCGACAGTCTTCCGATTGTAGTCATCAACGAAGAGGTAGCCGTTCATCGACAGCAGCCTCCAGGAATCCCGGAGGTCCCGGAGCACGTCCTCGTACTCGTGCGACGCGTCGACCAGGATGAGCCGGAAGCCTCCCGCGGGGAGGCGTGGTAGGATCTGGTGAGAATCACCCTCGAGAACCGTCACGTCCGTCGCGCCGTACATGTTGGCATCGAAGTCCTTCCGGAACGAGCGGCCCTGGAGCTCCTCCTGGTGCTCGCGGGATCCCAGGAACGTATCCACAACAGTAAGTCGTCCGGCCCTGGTCAGGCCCGAGCTCGTGCGGCCCTTGAAGCAACCGATCTCCAGGAGATCCCCGCGTGCCAGGTTCAGGAAGGCATAGCCGACTATCGCGGCGATCTCTACGTCCGTCATCCAGCCCTGGTCGTTCGGCACCAGGCAGCTCATGTCGAGAGGGTTGAGCGGGAGCGTGTTCATGCCGGAGCTCCTACCAGATCCGACGGCAGCTCTCCGAACGCCGGCGAATCGGCGACCTTCTGGTGGCGGATCTTCAACCGGCCGTCGCAGCAGACCCGCAGCTCGAGCTCTTCGCGAACCCGGTTGCAGAGGTGAATGTCCTCCGTGTGGTTGTCCCGGGTCTCGCAGTACATCGGGATCGGCTTCGCATTGTTGGGTTCCCACCAGTAATCGGTCCCATCCGGCTTCTTGAGCATCGTAAGTCGCGTGAGCAGTTTCGGCGACAGGAACGATTGGGTGAGAGATCCTCCGAGCACCGGCCAGGGACCTTCCTCCGTTCGTTCCGCGCCCGGCGCGTCCTTCCATTCCTCGAACCATGCGTATTCGCCGCTGTCCTTCTTGGCGAGCGTATGCACCGGCGCCAGGACCAGGTCGTAGCCGAGTCGGAAGTCCTCTTTGACGAACAGGAGCGCGTCGTGCATGGACGGGGTGATCGGCTTCGCGTCCGTGTCCATCATCAGGAGCGTATTCGGGAATCCGATCTCGATCGCTTTCTTCGCCTGGGCGATGAGGAACGATCGGTTGACCGCGATCAGGTTCCCGATCGCGCGGCCGAAGGCGAGCCGGTGGTCGTTGCATCGGGCTTCGCGGAAGAACCACTCGACCTGATCCAGGACCGGGTCGGCGGCGATCTCGCGTTTCGCCGGAATGCCCCAGTAGACATTCTCCGGATCGCTCAAAGAGGTTCCTGGTAGCCGAACCCAGTCAGGTAGAGCGTCCCGGTCCCCGTCCCCGCGTTCAAGGCTACCGACCCCTGCAATGCGGTATTGTAGTTGACATCGAGAGGGAAGTCGAGAGCTCCGAGGAAGTGGTCGATTGTCGCACCGGAGAAGGAACCAGTCGCGTCCTTTTGACAGAGGTTCAAGGATTCGCTTTGCCCGGCGGTAAGACTATCGGAAAGGCTGCCAACTGCGAATTCCTCGGTGAAAACGAGGCTGCCGGCTCCAGCGACTACTTGCTCGATGCTCATCCCTGTAACCGTCGCGGTTGCTCCGACGTCGAGGACCAGGACCAGTTGGATCCCCGTAATGACCCACCGCGAATCTGTCGGAGGTTGAGCGTTGATGAAGAGCGTGCCGGCGGCAAGATTCACTTTCTGGATCTGCTGCGGAAGGGTCGCCCCGTTGGAACCCACGATCGTTAGGCTTTTCGGGTCGATCACGCTCGGAGGGTAGGCCCAACCTCCTTGTACAGTCGCGCCGGCCCCGGACACGCTCGGATTGCGGAAGTAGTCCTGGAATGGCCCGAAGGCACCACCGGGCGGGACCGTCCAGCTGGAACCGCGTCCCTGTTCGTCCTCCCAGGTCACGACCGCGTTCGCCGTGCCGGTGTTGACGAGTGTGAAGTTCAGACATTCCGCCCGGGGCATGGAGGGCAAAATCGGGGTGGCGCCGAGGGTTTGCAGCGGGATCGCGAAACGGATCGCCATGTCACTCACTATGGGAGATCGTGCTCGTCGTAGATCTCTTCCACAATGAGCGCCCCGGTGGGATTGTCGCCGGTTAGCCAGGGCGAGCCGGGGTCGTAGGTGATGAACACGTGCTCGCTTGGTCCGATGCGGAAACCGGGCTGGATGATGCAATGGAGGGTTGCGTCCGCCGGGCCGGTGCCGTAGTTGGTCGCGTTCCCGGTCCCGTTGCAGTTCCCGCCATTGTTCGCAGTCTGTTCGCCGGTCCTGGCGAGTTGAGGCCCATCCCCGGTAGGATTGCTCGAGAAGATCCACATGGGGACGTAGATGAACGCTCGCCGGGTTCCTACGCCGGCCCCGGTAGCGAGGTTGCACTGGGCGCGTACATTCGTCCAGATCACTCCGGGAGCCGGCCCGAAGACCTGCGCCTTGGTGGGATCCGTCACGTCGTAGAAGTAGACGGCAGGAGAGCTTCCGTCCCAGGGCAGCGTTTTGAAAACACGTTCGCTCATGTTCAATGCCTCGGAATGATAGTTACGGACAGGTCGACTACGGAGGTCGTGAAAGTCCCCGCCGGGACGAATGAGACCGCAACTCCGGCTTTCGCGTACACCTGACGACGGCACGTGTATCGGCCATTGGCCACGATGGTCGTTACGGCTGTGCCTGCGTTCGACATGAAGTTGCACGTATCCGACACGCCCGCGCCAGCGTTCGATGGTTCGTAGTTGATGGTCCCCGTCATGGCGATGGTCGTCCCCGTCCGCACGTTCACGTCGACCTCGACGTCGAACCACCCCGCGTTCGGAGGTGTTACCTGGACAGTCGCCGGGGCGATGTTCGTGATCCCCTGTTGGAGGTTGAACGTCTCGTAGCAGGAGTTGACGATGTTGAGGTTCAGTTCCCGGTCCCTTCCCGAGATCACCGCGCCGTTGTTCACGGAGATGGGAGTCGTCGGGAAGTTCGGGCCGTTGTAGTCGAACCAAACGTAGTTGTCCGAGGAGGCGGCGGTCACTCCCGATTTATTCGCATAGATTGGGATGATGCTCGCCGCGTTCGCGCCGCCTCCCATCTGGAACGAGAGGCGCTTGAACTCGTTGTTGTTGACCCCGCAATCTTGGTTGGCGGAAGAACTCGCCGCGCCGTTGAGGAACGTGGTCCCATCGTTGAGCATGACGCCGATGGTTCCGGCACCGGCGTTCGGGGAGAAGGAGATGTAGGCGTTCTGAAACACATTGTGGTCCGTTTGCCCGGCAAGATCAATAGCGATGGCGGTCCCGGTAGCGCCCGAGTCGATGCCCTGGAAGGCGGTACTCATCCAGTTATTCTCACCGACGGCGATGGTGCCGTTCGTCGAGCCCATGCAACGGAGCCCGAACTGGCCGCCGGTAGTAACCGTCTGGAGGCTGATGATGTTGTTATTGGCGAACTGTCCTTGGCTCGTTCCATTGACGTTGTACCCGCAAAGGATTTGCGCATAACGGCCCGTGTTCGATGTCGCGCCTCCGCATCGCCCGATCCCAATGTCGAAGTCGGAATAGCTTCCTCCCGCGATGGTCAGCACGGCCGTTAGCTGGGTCACGACGGGAGCCGCTCCAGTTGTCGTCACAACGAGGTTCGTTCCCGGGGCGACGATGACGACACCGTAGTTTCCCGAAGTGGCATTTCCGCCTGTGGTGATGGACGAAATCGTGCACCCCGACGGACGCTGGACGTTGTAGAACTGGTACTCGGTGGTCGCATTGGAGATAGTGTTCGTCCCGGTGATGAGACCGCCAACGGCGACGTCTCCTCGAGCCCCGTACCCTCCACCATCGACGTACATCCCCCACCAGTCGGTTTGAACGTGGGGAGTCGTCGGGTCGCTGATGAACGGGCATTGGATGGACCCGGAGCAGGTGATCTCCGCGTTGTTTAGTTGGAGTTGGGCCGCGTTCCAGAGCACCACCTGAACGGTGGTCGTGTAGACGTGACCCGGTACTAGTGACAGTACACCTCCGCCGATGTGTTTGATGTAGTCTAAAGCCTCCTGGATGCCGGCGCTTTTAGTCGCGACCCCTGATGGCGTGAGACTCGTGTATCCCATGCCGACGGACGTGGAAGTGAATTGCGCGCCAGACCCGGCCGGCCCCGCCGTGACGAAAGGAAGGCCGACGATGTTCGATGCATTGCTGCCAGGAACAGGTATGAGAGTCCCGCGCCGGTTGCAATGGATGGAGCGGCGACGGTTCAACTGGATGTTCCGAAGGAATCCCTTCGCGCCGTGCTTCTTCGGATGAATGCGACCATTGGCCTTGCCGGTGTATCCAATGATGGGCTCAAGACGTGGGCCGGGGCCTTCGGGAGCTGCACCGATGAATCCGAAAGCCGTGACGTAGGCAGCGATCGCGAAGGCAAAGCCGCGCCTCATTGGCGCGAGTCGACCGCTTGCGGTCCCTCCGTGTTCGGATTGATGATCGCGAGATCCTGCGCGTAGGACGTGGCCGGCGTGGCGCTCAGGTTCCATTGCATCGTCTGAGCATTCGACGTCAGGTTCATCGCAGCGACGATGAGAACCTCGCCCCGTTTGATGACCGGAGGCCGCACGAGTGGGATCGCTCCCGGGAGATTCTTGAATTCCTGGTTGATAGCCGCGGCGACGGTGACCAGCGGCGGAGCGTTAGCCCGGTTGCCGATCCAGATATCGGAGAACTCCGAAGGGAACGTCTTGTTGGTCGTGGTGAAGCCGACAGGCACTCCGTTCGGGATCGACAGACCAGCGACCCCGGGAAGACGATCGAGCCCGGAGAGCTTTCCAAAGAGCGCGGAGATGTTCCCGCCGGACCCTCCTCCTGGAGCGACGTCCGCTTCCAGGAGGAAGTAGTCCCGATCGGCGACGATGACGACCCAGTTGATCTGGTTGAGGGTCGCGGGGAGAGAGATCAGGTCGCAGACGGGAAGCGCGGCCATCTCAGCCGCTCTCGCTCATCTTCGCCTGGACATTCGCGGGAGTGGGTTCGGAGCCGGACGCAAGAACGGCGGTTTCCGCGGTCTGGATCTCGACGGCAGCGATCCGATGGCCCTCCATGTGGGCCTCGATCGAAGCCTCGAGCTTTTCGAGGCGTTCCTTGATCGCGTGGACCTCGGCGCCGAGCTCCATCGGTCAGCCTACCGATAGGCGGTCCGCTGGCGGCCCGTTGGCGTTGAGGAGTTCGCGCCCGGTCCGGGGACGTTCCCAGAGGAAGGCGGAGCCGGGGTCGCGTTCGCCTTCGGAGCGCCTGGGCTCGTGGTGTCCGATCCGCCGTCCCAAGAGATCGAGCAGAGCTCGAGCGTCATGGTGACGTTCGTGTTGATCGTGGTCGCCACGTGCGTCGCGAAGCGCTTCTTGTTCGTCGCCACCCACAGGGCATCGACGTTGTTCGCCGCGGCGGTCGCGACGTTCTGGTAGGTCGGGGCCAGGTCGGGCACCGTTGCCTGTTGGAAGGGGAAGTCACGCGCTCGGAAGTTCGCCAGGACCTCGTTCGCGCCCTCCATGATGACCTGCGTGAGGTACGTCTTCGAGGCGTAGCCCACGAAGTCGGGGGCCATGTTCTTGACCTGGTATTCGAGCAGCGAGTTGTCGCCGACGGCGAGAGGCTGGGTCAGGCGGGAGTCGAAGGTGATGATCTCGTCGGCGTGTCCATAGACCGCCTTGTAGTTGATCGTGCGGCTCGACGTGGCGATGATCCCCTTCGTCGAGAGCGAGGTGTTCGTGGTCCCCGCACCGATGATCGGCAGCGGAGGAACGTCGATCTCGATGGCGCAGCTCTTTCCGCCGACGGGCACGAAGAGCTCGGCCATGACGAATCCCGTCTTGGATCCCGCCAGCTTGTTCGTAGTCGGCAGCGTGGTCGCGCCAGCTGCCAAGGTGGAGATGCACTTGGACCCGAGCGGATAGCTCCGCTTGGCCATGTTCAGCGAGATCTGCTCGAAGAGCTCGAGCGCGCGTCGGCTCACGGTCGAGGACCGGGCCGTTCCACCCTCGTCGGGCTTCACGCGGATCCGCTGGAAGAAGAAGTCGTACGGGCTGCCTCCTGCGCTCGTCTTGATGATGAACGAGTTCGTGCCCGAGTTCGAGACCTGGACGACACCGTCCAGGAGGACGCCCAGGAGCGACTTCGTGCTGTCGGGGCTCGGGGGGATCGGGACCGCATCGAGCTGGCCCCCGTCCGCGATGTTCCCGCGCGACGTCACGAACTTCGGTCGGCTGATGACACGGCGAACCTCGCTCTGCCAAGCCTCACGCGTCATTCGGTAGCTCCTCCTCCACCGAGTGCCGGCGGAACGGCCGAGCTGATCTTCTGGATGAAGGTGTCAAGGAGCCCCGGCGATGGCTGGCCGATGAGGCCAAGGATCAGGAGCATGACTCCGATCCCGAAGAAGAGACCCGCGATGAAGCGGGTGACCATCATGAGGATCACGTGGCCATCGAGCGGAATGTGCCACATGACCGCGCCCAGTCCGCCGAAGATCGTGAACATGATCGCGCCCGCTACCGCGTCTTCCCAGCGGTGATTCGCAGGGTTCCCGTTGGGCGGGCTGATCGCCATGTCGAGCTCGTGACCGATGCTCCAGGCGCCTCCAACGCCCTTGCCTCCAGCAAGGCCGATGAGGAGCCCGATGAGCGGTGCGAGCCACTTGGCGATGACGCCGAGCAGGCCGAGCGCTCCTTTCTTGGCTGCACCCGCGGCTGCTGTCCCCTCGCCTTCGACGCTCATTCAATGGTATAGCGTCCGGGGATTCTCCCGGCGTGGGGGCAAAGAATCTTCTCAGGTGGGTTCGCACCACGTCAGCGGGTCTTGCCGGAGCGCCCGGTTCCACGTTGGATCGTTCCGGGCGAGATACTTCCGGTCGCGGAATTTCTGCTTGCGGATCCGGTCTACTTCGCGGCGGTATTCTGCGTAGCACCCGCGGCAGTAGGGGCTCCGGGACCGGGAGGGGAGGAACTGGTTGCATCCGAGGCAGGCTCGGGGGCCGTGCCCTCCGGCTCCGATGCGTCGGGGCTCTTCGTCTCTTCGTCCCAGGGAACGAGATACAGCTGTCCATTCACGACCTTGAGGATCCCCTTGGCTTTTGGCGTCTCCCCCGGCATCCATACTATCGCCTCGTACGGGGGGAGGTTGGAGATCGCATACCGTGCCTCTTTGGGTCCGCCGGGGAAGTCGTCCATGTAGTCCTCGGCGTAGTCGAGGAGATTCGGCTCCGTCGTCCGGTAAATGATGACCAGGTCCGCGTTCGCGATGAGCGACTTCGGGATCGAGCTGGATCCGTCGGCGATCCCCATGAAGCCCTTCCCGTAGCCCCGGCCGATCCGCACGAGCTCGTGAAGCGCCGGGACGTTGTACGAACGGGCGTTAGAGTAGAGGTCAAAGTCATCCACCACCACGAAGACATGCGCCGGGGACTCGTAGAGCTTGGAGAAGAAATTCTGCATTGCCTTCATGTCGTACGGGCTGACGTTGTTCCAAGGGCGGTTGAGCTTCACCGCCAGGTCTGGCTTCGGACCGACGACGATGAGCTGCTCGGGATCCCGGACCATCCCCGGAGCGATTACCGCGGCGGCGGTCGTCTTCCCCGATCCCGCCGGGCCCAGGATGAGGATCCGCTTCGGATAAACGCCCTCGTTCGTCGGCTGCCAATTTTCACCCAGGATCGCCATTGAGCTTCTCCAGGAGCGATCGGGGAGGAGCGAGCTTCTCGAGCTCGGGCGGCGCGACGAGCTCCTCCGGTCGTATCGGCTCGAAGGGAAGCGCCGGCTCGTCGAACGTCTCGACCTCCAGGAAGTTCAGCGCGTCGGAGGCGATCTCCAGGAAGCCCACCAGGACGCCGATGAATGAGGCGACGCGACGCTCCGTGATCTCTCCCAGCATCCTCGATCGCTTCATTCCGGAGAGGATCGAGTTCGCCATCTGCATATCCGTCTCTTCGATGACCGTCGACGCGATGATCTCTCCCGGAAGGTAACGCTCTATGGAGTCGAGCGCGAAGTCCATCTTGCTCATCGAGAACTTCGTGCGCTTGAGATACGCCGCCTTGAGGGCGTTCTCGAAGAGCGGGAGGATCCGGGCAGCGAACTCGCGCTTGCGATCCTCGCGTTCGTGCGGGGAGAGCTCGGCGAGATATTCCCCGGTCATGCCGTGTCTCCAGCTGGAAGAGGCGGAGGCGTTTCAGCGGTCGTCGGCTCGATCGGCTTCGTTACCGGCTGACCGCGTCTCCAGAATCGCGGCTTCTGGCCGGTCGCCGCATCCGCGACTCTCTTCGCGCGCCACCGCTGGAGCACCCTGCTCTCTTTCCACACGACGAACGAGTGCTCCGCGACTCCGATAGCCAGGCCCGCCAGGATGTTCCCGAAAGCGATCGAGTCGGCGGTGTTCTGTCCTTCCTGGAGGGTGCGAGCTCCGAGACCCTTCACAACCTTCGTCGCGAAGCGCTGGCCGAAGCCCATGCCGGCGTTCGCCTCGTCTCCCGGAGTCAGGAGGAAGAGATCGTTCGGAGCCCAATGCTCCTTGGGAACGTCGAAGAGCCGGTCGATGAAGTGCACGATCCGACCGAAGATCGAGAATCCGACCTGGAAGAGCTGACGGCAATGCACGGGCGTCAGAAGCCAATCGGAGTCGGGCGCGGCCTTCGCATCAGCGCGGCTGACAGTTTCGGCAGCTCCTCTGGCCCCGCCGATGCTGACAGGCTGCGGGACTTTGGCTCCTGGCGGAGGCGGCGCTCCGGGTGTCGGTGACGAATCGGACGGCGAGGTAGGCGATGGTGATGGCGCCGGCGCCGAAGGCGATTGCCGAGCCCGCTGCCGCGCCTCGGCGACCAGGCGCCGCTCTTCCTCGTATCGTCGGACGCGTTCGGGATCGTACGCCTCGTTGCGTGGACATGCCCATTTCCCCGGATGCCAGGTGGGTCGTCCGTTCTCCTTACACCCCAGCTTGCACTTCTCGGGCGTCACGGACCCTTCCGTTCCTGCTCGTCCTGTTCCATCATCATCCGGACCTTTCCCTCGCGCTTGATCCAACGCAAGACCGCGCCACCCTCGGGGCTACGGAAGAATCGCGTCCAGGGAATGAGCGGTCGAACGATCAGGAAGATCGCGACGTCGATGACCGACCAACCGACCGCCAGGTAGATCGTGAGGATCAGGATCAGCGTGAGAGCGTCCAAACCGGTATCCTCAATCTAATGGCGTCCGGTCCCGGCGAAGCGAGCGCGGCGCCCTGTACGTTCTTCCGGTCTCCCCTGATGATTCTGCTCCGATGGATCGTTCTCAGGGGTCATTCCTGCCTTTCTACGTAATCCAGGGGATTGCGAAGCGGTTTCCAGCAGGATCTCACCAACCCTTCTGTATCATCTCGTCGGCGACCTGCTCCTTCGTCCGCACGACGTACGTCAGCATCGTCTCGGACGTGAAACCCATGAGCTTCTGCACCGTCGCCGCGTCCATTTTCAGGACGTGGTACAGGAGCACGCCGCAGGTGTGCCGGAACCGGAGCGGGTTCGCGGGGAACCCGATCGCGTCCCCGAGCCCCTCCAGGATCTGTTCGTACCGGCGCGTGCTCTTCGGTTTCTCCTGGTCCAGGAACTCGCCGAGCCAGAGAGAGATCTCTCGCTTGATCGGGAGCGCGATCGACTTCTCGTTCTTGACGCGGTGCCAGTAGAGGAACCCGTTGCGGATCGCATCCGACCGGATCGCGGGGACGTAGTCGTACGACGTGTTGCCCTTGACCGTCTTCTGGCGGAACCCGCCCGACAGGATCGCGATGTGCATCCCGGTGTACGCCAGCGTCCGGGTGAGCCGGCCCAAGAAGCGCGGGTCGTCGACCCACCCGGTCCCGGTCTGGAGCTTCGTGACCATCGAATCCGCTTGACTGAAAACGCGCTCGAGTTGCGCGAGGGTGAAACTGTCGGAGGCTTCGGGATCTCTCAAGGCCCATTCCACTCGGGCCGGGTGATCCCGAGCAGCGCGCAGCTGATCTCACGCCAGATCACTCCGATCACTCGGAGACGGTCACGGCCGCGCAGTTGATGGGCGTTCTCGAGGTGGCCGAAGACCGAGGCATAGACGGTGAAATCCGCTCCGCACACCGGGCAGAAGGCTGGCTGGCGTCGGAGAAGAGTGTCGCCGCTCACCCCTCGAGCTCCTTCAGAAGGGCCTCGGGAAGAGTGGTCCGAAGCCCGGGATGTCGACTGATGTGCGCCCGGATCCAGGAGAGCTTTGCCTCGACTGGTTTCGGTCCTTGGGCCATGTACTTATTCCAGTTCGACTGGAGCTCGATCAGCGCGACCTCGCGTTCCTTGGCCACTGCTTGAGCGCCACCGACAATGGCGTCACGGATCTCCTCAAGTCTGGCTTCCGCGGCCTTCGCAGCGATCTCTTCGGGGCTGGGTTCGACGATACCATCTTGCGCGCCGAATAAGGCTGTTAGGCTGCTGTCCATGAGACGGGAGAAGTTGATCCCCTCCTCTTTCGCTCGGATCGCGAGCGCGGCATCAACCGTGATGGCCTTCATGATTCGTGGATTGGGCATTCTCAACTCCCGGGACTACCACGCACCACTACCACTACCACAGTACGTACGTACGTACATCCCCCCCACCCCGGAACGCAACGGCACCCCTTTTCCCGGAATCTGAATCCTGAAATGCCTCCGGAACCCTCCAAACGCACTTTTCACACCGCGTCGCCCCGTCCCCCTGGTCCCGGAAGAACTTCCCGCAGCTCGCGCAGCGATTCATGGACAGGACGACGGTCATGGGTCCCCTTGCCTCCGCTTACGCGGAGTCCCCTTAGTCGTGTGAGTCGCGCTGAGTCCCTGTCGCCGCCACGCTCGCACCACCCGATCCCGGTCCTTGCCTTTCAGCGGCTCGAGCGCGTACATCAGGTCGAGGGAGAACTCTCCTCCACAAATCGCGCCCTCGCTCATGGGGCCCCTTTCGGAGTCCGGCGCGAGGCTCGGCCGGTGCCGGCCGTTCCCCGCGCCGGGTTTTGAGTCGCAGGGGGCTGCGTCGTCGCGTCATAGTACTCGAGCGCCAGGTCCCGCTCGAGCACCTGGATCTCCCGCGCATCGTCCTGGACGAAGGCGAGCTGCCGCTCTGCCTCCTTGCGGTCCCCCGCCAGGAGCGCTTGATGCCCGGCGAGCAGCGCGCGGTCGAAACGCATCCCAGCGGGATCCGAGCTCAAGTCGTCGCCTCCTGGAGCTTAGTCGCCCGGTCGAGCGCCTCCTGCTTCGCCTCGGCCTGGGGACAGTGCTTCCGACGGTCGGTCATGCCTTCAGCTTCGCGAACCCATTCGGGTCGCGCTCCCATTGGCCGAGGTCGGCCCCCGAGAGGTTGG
>Ga0187865_1003193_pt1 | contig 13952 bp, 13 predicted proteins | sample June2016WEW_11_1_2_FD_132989 | JGI IMG/M metagenome (GOLD analysis project Ga0187865, IMG submission 132989) | Peatland microbial communities from SPRUCE experiment site at the Marcell Experimental Forest, Minnesota, USA - June2016WEW_11_100 | ecosystem: Environmental > Terrestrial > Soil >...
ACGCTCAACACTTCCACGAAACCCAGGAATAGTCCTCCCACCATGGCCCCGGTGATATTTCCCATCCCCCCCAGGATGATAATGGTCAACCCTTTCAACCCAACCATCTTCCCCATCAGGGGAGAGATGGCGTTAAAATTCAAACCCACGAGAACTCCGGCTACCCCGCCGAGAGCTGAAGCTACGGCGAAGGAGAGGAGAATGATCCGGTCCACTGGAATTCCCAGGAGCCCGGCTGTGTACAGGCTCTCCGAAGTGGCCCGCATGGCCTTGCCGACTTTCGTCTTTTTGATGAAGACCTGGAAGACGGCCATGAGCCCAAAGCTGATGGCCAGGATGACGATCTGAAGGAGGGAGATCTGGAAAGGGCCCAACTGGTAGAACTCGGTTTTGATGCTCACCGGAAAGCGCGTCGATTCGGCCCCGAAGATGATTTGAGCCAGGCTGCGCAGGAAAATAGAAAGACCAATCGTGCTGATGAGGGGGGCCAGGATAGAAACATTGCGGAGGGGACGGAAGGAGACCCGCTCGACGATCATCCCCAGGATCGCGGCTCCCACCATCCCCCCGATGAGCGCCCAGAAGATGCTGAACTTGCCCATGGTAACGAGGAGCAAAGCAATGTACGCCCCCAGCATGAAGATCTCCCCGTGGGCAAAATTGATCATCCCCAGGATTCCAAAGACCAGGGTAAACCCCAGGGCCACGAGCGCATACGTGGACCCCAGGGTTAAGCCATTTACGAGTTGCTGGGCGAGCATTTTGGGTATGCTTTAATCGCTGTAAATAAAAAGGGGCAATTCATGAATTGCCCCTTTGACCACCATCTACTCGGGATCAATCTAGAAGGGCGTACTTTCCACCCTTGAGGGTCAGGATGAAGACGGACTTCTCCGCATCCCCTTTTCCAGGCTTGAAAGTATGAGTCCCTGAAACCCCCGGGAAGTCAGTGATTTTAGCCAGGACATCCCTGATCTTGGTACGGTTTTCCGGCGTGCTCTCGGTGACTCCGGCCCGTTTAATGGCTTCAGCAATGATCATCAGGGCATCATAGGCCTGGGCATGGAACTGGTTGGGTTGCTTCTTATATTTCTCCTGGACCTTGGCCACGAATTTCCTGACCTTGGGGTCGGGGTTGTCCGGGAAGAAACCGGAAGCCCAGACCGACCCTTCCATGGCCTTTCCGGCCAGTTCCAGGATCTTAGGATCATTAAAGCCATTGGAACCCAGGATGGGACAGTTGATCCCCTGCTTGCGCATCTCGATCATCAACTGGGCGCTCTCCTGGTAGTATCCCGTCATCACGACGACTTCGGGCTTGAGGGCCTTCAGCTTGCTCACCTGGGCGGAAAAGTCGATGTCCCCTTCGGCATAGCTGATCTTGTCCTGGACCTTGATCCCGGCGGCAGCCAGGGCCTTTTCATAAATCTTGGTCAGGTCAACCGAATAGTCGAGGTTATAGGAGGTGATGATGACTACGCTCCCGACTTTGAATTTCTTCTTGGCCGCCTCGACTACGAAAGGAATGGCGTAGGCTTCGGGAAGAGCATTCCGGAAAGCATAGGGGAGGTTGTCGGTCAAGCCGGCGCCGGTGGCCGAAGCCGTGAACTGCACCGTCTGAGCACCGTTGGAGATGGGCGCGGTAACCCGCGTCGTTCCGGTGAGCTCCGCTCCGATGATCACCAGGACTTTGTCCCTGGTGATGAATTTCTGGACCACATTGACTGCCTGCCGGGGGTCTGCAGAGTCATCCCCCTTTAGAATTTGGATCTTCTTGCCCAGGATGCCCCCGGCAGCATTGATCTCTTCCATGGCCACCTCGAGGCCCTCATAGGTGGAGATGCCATACTGGGCCGCAGTCCCGGTTAGGCAAGAGACATTGCCGATGAGAATTTCATCAGCGGCTGAAGAAACTCTCACGTTCGGGGAAGACAGGCAGAGAGCCAGCAAGCAACAAATTCCAAGAATAATTCCTCTTTTCATATTTTCCTCCTTACCCAAGAAAATCGAAGTCACCTTATTATAGACCCGCCTTCCTGTCAAGATGTTTTTCGGTTGAGAATTGATTTGACATAATCTTTCCATTTTGATACAGAGAAAACATTAAACTTCTGAAAGGAGGAAGAAAATGAGGAAGAAAAGTATTTTTAAGGCAGTAGGATTACTCATATTTTTCTTCGGACTATCATTCATCGTGGTTCCGGCACCCGTGATTGCGGCAGAAGCCATTCCCATGGGAATTTTGCTCCCGTACACTGGACCTTTGGGATGGGTGGCTGCCTGTCAGACAGGGGCGGACATTGCCCGGGATGAAATCAACGCTGCCGGAGGCGTCCTCGGGCGGCAAATCCAGTTTTTCATTGCCGATGATGAGGGGAAAAGCGACGCCGCCATTGCTGGAGAGGAAAAGCTTATCAACATCAACAAGGTTCCAGCCATCATCGGGCCCACCTCGGTGACCTTCCGTTCGGTCATGCCCATCGCGATAAAAAATAAAGTGGTACAAATTTCTCCCACCGCCGGGACGACAGCCCTGGACTTTGTTAAAGAGAAATATGTTTTCCGGACTGTTTCTTCGGACGTCGTGATGGGGAGCGGCATGGTCTTTGAGGCCGTCAAACGGGGGTACAAAAAAGCCGCTCTGTTCTTCGGCGATGATGAGAGCTCTCAGAGTATCCGTGGGGTTATCGTGCCGGCCTGCAAGGCAGCCGGGATTGAGATTGTGGGCGACGTAATCTTTACGCAGCAGCAAACTTCCTACCGGTCTGAGCTCCTGTCCGCCTTGAAGAATAAACCGCCGGTCGTCTTCTTCGAAGCCGACCCCCAGAGCGGTGCGGTGATCTTCAAGCAGGTTACGGAACTCAAGCTGGGCGGAGACTGGATCGGCACAGACTTTGTGAGCGATCAGTTCTTGAAGGCAACCTGGCCATACAGCAAAGGAGTAGGAGCCGTGCAGCCCGCCGCTAAATCGAGTCCGCGGAATGATGTCTTTACCAAAGAGGTGGAGAAACGCAGGGGTAAACAGGGTGTACCCGTTTTCACCGTGAATGCCTATGATGCCATGATCATCATGGCCCTGGCCATGGAATCGGCGAAGAAGGCCGATGGAGAATCTATTGCCGAGAATATCCGCAAGGTCGCCAACCCCCCGGGAACGAAGGTTTACAGCTATGCCGAGGGAGTGAAGCTTCTCCGCGAGGGCAAAAAGATCGACTATGAGGGCCTGGCTGGTCCGCAGAACTTCGATGAATACGGAAACGTGGTCACTTCCCTGGGGATCTTCAAAATCGAGGACAACCAGCGTAAAGTGCTGGGCTTCCTGGATGAAAACGACTTCGGGGACCTTTTGAAAAAGGTGCGGGATCTGTACCAGAAGAAATAAGGGGGAATAAGGGGGTGAGGGCCGTCCGGGCCCTTACCCCTCGAGGATATTTATGCTGGGTTTATCCATCGGTTTTGGCATCATTACGGGAGGGGTTCTTGCCCTGGCCGCCTTAGGTTTGTCTCTTCTCTTCCGGACGGTGAAGTTCATCAATTTTTCCTACGGGGATGTTCTCGCGTTGGGCGCCTATCTGACTTTTTGCTTCAACGTCACCCTGGGTCTCCCTCTGGTGCTATCTGCTCTTTTAGGGATGTTTTTGACCGGAATCGTGGGCGTCATTATCCATAAAGCCGTGGTGAAACCCCTCAAGGAAGGGGTAAAAGCAGGCCCTTTGACTCTGCTCATCGCTACCATGGGCGTCGCCTTTATAATCCGCAATCTTATTTTGATTATCTGGGGGCCGGAACCCAAAATGTACAACGTGGCCACCCAGGAGGCGATGCAGGTAGGGCCGTTCCTCATCACCCCGATCCAGTTGTTCGCCGTCATAAGTTCCGTTTTGATCATGGTTCTGATTTATCTCCTTCTCCAATTCACCAAGCTGGGGAAGATGATTCGGGCCACATCCGATAACCTCGATCTGGCCCGGATCCGGGGCATCCGCACGGAGAGCGTTGTGGTGTGGACCTGGCTGATCAGTTCGGCCTTATCGGGCCTGGCGGGAGTCATGCTGGGTCTCATGGGGGCCATAGATCTCCATATGGGGATCGAAATGCTCCTGGTCATCTTTGCTTCGGTGATCATGGGAGGGATTGGAAATCCCTACGGAGCCGTGGCTGGGGCGATGATCATTGGCATTGCCATGGAGGTTTCTTCAGCCTTTGGCCTGTCTGAATATAAATCAGCTCTTGCCTATCTTTTGATGGGGGTCATTTTGCTGCTCAAGCCGAAAGGGCTCTTCGCGAGGTAAGCGATGGAAGGGTTCATATCTTTTCTCCTCTCCATTGCCACGATTGTGGCCATTTACTCCATTTTGACTCTGGCTCTGAACATCCGTTGGGGATTTACCGGTCTCCTGGACTTCGGGATCGCGGGCTTCTTTGCTATTGGAGCCTATACTTCGGCCATTCTCACCTCGCCCCCTTCCGAAGAACTGGTCTTCGGCGTACGCCACAGTCTGGGTTTCGGCGTTCCCTTCCTCGGTGGCCTGGTAGCGGCAGCCGCAGCAGCGGCTATTGTGGCTTATCTGATCGGGATACCCACCCTGCGCCTTCGGGGGGATTACCTGGCCATCATGACCATCGGGCTGTCTGAAATCTTTCGGTACGTGGCCGTGAATGAAAAGTGGCTGACCCGTGGCTCCCAGGGAATCCGTAACCTTCCCCGGCCCTTTTCGGGGCACTCGAATCTTCTCGACGCCCTGTTTTATTTTCTCCTGGTATTAGCCATTTTGCTCATCCTCTACCTCATCTCGCAGCGGGTTTATAATTCTCCCCTGGGAAGAGTCCTGAAGGGAATCCGGGAGGATGAGACCGTCACCGAAGCTCTGGGAAAGAAAATATTCCGATTTCGGATGCTGGCCTTCGTTTTCGGCGCTGCCTATGCCGGCGTGGCCGGCAGCCTCTGGGCCCATTACAGCGGTTCGATCATGCCGCATGAATTTGTCCCCGACATCACCTTTCTGATCTGGGTTTCCCTTACGATCGGAGGTAGCGGGAACAATAAGGGGGCTATCCTGGGCACCCTGGTCTTAATCGGCTTGCTCCAGCAAGGCACTCGCTTTCTGCCGACCATCGAGGGATATACGTATCTAATCCCCGGGCTTCGGCTCATCGTTATCGGGTTCCTCTTAATCCTCTGCCTGCGTTTCCGGCCTCAGGGACTGATTCCGGAGAAAGCAGTGAGCGTGGAGAAAGAATCGTGAACTTTTTACTCGAAGCCAAGGAGGTGGTCAAAGATTTTGGCGGCCTTCGGGCCGTGGACCACTGCAGCATTGCCGTGGAGAAAGGGTCCATCTGCGGGTTGATCGGTCCCAATGGGGCCGGGAAGACCACTCTTTTTGACCTGCTCACGGGATTTTACAAACCCAATTCGGGATCGGTCTATTTCAAAGAACAGCGGATCGACGGGCTGGACCCTCACGAGATCTGCCTGCGCGGTCTGGTGCGGACTTTTCAGATTGCCCGGGAGCTGAAGAACATGACCTTGCTGGAAAATATGCTTCTGGCCCCCAAAGGGCAATTCGGGGAACATTTGGCCTATGCCATTGTGCAGCCGCCCAAGGTGCTGAGACGAGAAAGAGAAAATTTAGGTAAGGCTCGGCAAATCTTGAAGATCGTCGGGCTAAATCATCTCCAAAATGAGCTTGCCACCAACCTTTCGGGGGGGCAGCGGAAGATGCTGGAAGTGGCCCGGGCCTTGATGACTGACCCGGAGATGCTTCTTCTCGACGAGCCGACGGCGGGAGCCACCTTCGAGGAGACCCGGAAGTTAATGGACTATATCGAAACTTTGCGCCGGGACCAAGGGCTGACTTTTCTCATTGTGGAACACAAGATGGAGGTGATTATGAACCTCTGTGACCAGATTTTTGTCATGAATAACGGCGAGAGGCTGGCCCAAGGGACTCCCCGCGAGGTTCAGCAGAACCCCCAGGTCATCGAAGCCTATTTAGGAGCCTGACATGACTTTATTAAAAATTGACTCCATCCACTCCGGATATGGCCAGATGACGGTGCTGGAGAATATCAATATGTCGGTGGAGAAGGGGGAATTTGTTGTGGTCATCGGTCCCAACGGCGCGGGAAAGTCCACTCTTCTCAAGACGATCTTTGGGTTTGTTGATTTGCACCGGGGAAAAATCTCCTACGACGGGGAGGAGATTACCGGCCTCAAGCCTGAGAAAATCTCTCAGCGAGGGGTGGCCTATGTCCCCCAGGACAACAGTATTTTTCCTTCCCTTACGGTGATGGAAAACCTGGAGATGGGCGCCATCCTCTATGAAAAAAAATCTCGTTCCCGCCTGGATCATGTATTCGCCAAATTCCCCAAACTCCAGGAGAGAAAAAATCAGAGTGCCGGAACCTTAAGCGGGGGGGAACGGCAGATGCTCGCTATGGGATGCGGGTTGATGATCGAGCCCCAGTTGATGCTTCTCGACGAAATTACCGGCGGCCTGGCTCCTCTCCTCGTGGCTACTCTGTTTGACGCCGTCCGCGGTGTACATCGGGAAGGAACCTCCCTTTTGATGGTGGAGCAGAGCGCCAAGAAGGCTCTGGAAGCAGGGCAGCGAGGTTACATCCTGGAAGGGGGAAAGATTAAACTCGAGGGACAGGCGAACGATCTTCTGAAGAACGAGGAAGTGATCAAACACTACCTGGGAGTCTAAGTATTTCGGATTGCAGATTTCGGATTGTGGATTGAATCCCTTGGGTACCTTCCCCGCGGCTTGCCGCGAGTTCGTCATTCCGGCGGAAGCCGGAATCCAGAAAACCGGACTGGATTCCGTGTCAAAGCGCGGAATGACGGCACGAAATAACAGACGATACCCCGCTGCTTGCGGCGGGGTAGTTCATTCTTCAATCGGCAATCGGCAATCCGAGATCCACAATCCTTAAAGTTCCATCAACCTGGCAATAATCGTCTTCATCACTTCCGTCGTGCCGGCGGCGATAGATCCCATGCGGGCGTCCAGGGCATCACGGCAAATCTCGTACTCCTCCATGTACCCATACCCTCCATGAAGCTGGACGCAATGGTAGGCGACCCGATTGGCCAGCTCGGCATTGTACCACTTCGCCATCGAAACTTTCTTGGTGATGTCTTTTTTATCCAGATGGTCCTGCACCAGGTGGTAGGTAAAATCTTTGGCCATTTCGATCTCGGTTGCCATTTCCACAATCTTGAAAGCGTTATGCTGATGCCTGGAGATGGGCCTCCCGAATACCGTGCGGACCTTGCAGTATTCAATGGTGAGTTCGAGCATCCGTTCAGCGCTGAGGATGGCTCCCAGGCAGGAGACGAGCCGTTCCTGCTGCAGATTGCGCATCATCGGAACGAACCCATCCCCCTCTCTGCCGAGTAAGTTCGTTGCCGGAACCCGGCAGTCCTCGAAGAAAAGCTCTGCGGTATCCGAGGAATGGAGGCCCATCTTCTCCAGCTTGCGGCTTTTGATGAAGCCGGGCGTCCCACTCTCGACCACAATCAGGGAAACCCCCTTATAAGGGGGTTGAGCCTTCAGATCTGTTTTCACCGCGAGGACGATCAGGTCACAATAGTAGCCATTGGTGATGAACGTCTTCTGGCCGTTAATGATGTAATCATCTCCGTCCCGGACGGCGGTGGTACGGATGGCCTGGAGGTCTGAGCCGGCCCCGGGCTCGGTCATGCCAATGGCCAGAACGGTTTCGCCGGTACAGCACTTGGGGAGCCAGCGCATCTTTTGCTCCTCGGTCCCCAACATATCGATGTAAGGCATGACGATGTCATTGTGCACCCCGAACCCCGCGGAAAATCCCCAGGCCCCGGAGCGATGCAATTCTTCCGTGAGAACGACCGAGTAGACGAAGTCTGCTCCGACCCCCCCGTATTTTTCATCGAGCCAGTAGCCGATGAATCCCTGCTCCCCCATCCTGCGCCAAATCTCCCGGGGGACCTGACGATTCTTCCGCCACTCGTCCTGATGGGGCTTGACCTCTTTTTCCAGGAAACTGCGGAGAGACTTTCGGAATATCTCGTGTTCTTCACGGAAAAATTGGACGGCCATATTCATCCTCCTTTTCAACGAATTTCTGAAATCCAACCACAAAGGCTATCGTTCGGCCTAGACGCAACCCCCAAAACCATAAACTTATAGCCAGTAGCTTCTGGAATAACAATTGAGGGTTATAAGGAAATACCCTTCACTTTAAGCGGTTCACTCGCTGCCTAAAACAATTTCCATTCTATCATGAAGCCCCTCCCCCAAAAAAGGAGGGGCTTTTTTTGTTTTGGGATTTGTGGTAATTAAGGATCATCACAATTAGGAAGAGGGAGGTAGAAACACGTGGAATCACCCCCTACTAAAAATGACTTTGACCTCTTTAAGATAAGACGATTTGCATTAGCCATCGCTTTGATTCTTATTATTTACTCAATTTCGGGAGTGAAAATAGATACGCCTGCTAAGATTCAACCCTTGGGAATCCCGTTGATAATAGAACGTCCCGATCTTATTGGGCTTGGATTTGTAATAGCCTCCGTCTATTCGATTTTCAGATTTGTGTACTATGGGATGCTAATATTTCCGGGCAAGTACAACCCAATAAGAGCTAAGAAGAGATTGTTGCATGGAGAGTTGGTGGATCCGACTGCGAGGCCGCACGATGTCCAGGAATTTTACGCTCAAGTAACAAATGATATTCTTCGTTATTACCCTCACACATGGAAAGGTTATCCTTATTTGGAATGCAGTTCTAGTGGAGGCACTTATTCTTTCAAGATGCCGAAATTGCCGTGGCTGATAAGATGGTCCGCAAAATTAGAAGATCTTGATTTCCTGTTGCCATTAATCGCAAACTTAGGTGCCTTAGTAATATATTGTTGTCATTCAATTTAAACCAACCCCACCCCAACCCTCTCCACCCAAAAATTGAAAAGCCAGGGGATCAGCCCTAGCTTTTCGTACTCTTCTCCAAAGCCCCTCCCCTCCAAAGAGGGGCTTTTCTTATTTTGGGATTTGTGGTATAGGAAGAATGGAAATAGATTTAAACCATAAAGGAGTCTGTATGAAAGTTTTTATAAGCTGGTCAGGCGAGGAGAGTCGGCTAGTTGCACAGGCTCTTAGAGAATATTTGCCTCAAATTATTCAGGCTATCAAACCTTGGATGTCCGAAGAAGACATTAATAAAGGCGCTCGATGGCGTTCGGAGCTCACAACAGAACTGGATAAAACAAGTTTTGGAATATTTTGTCTAACCAAAGAAAATCTAACGGCCCCATGGCTATTATTTGAGGCTGGGGCCGTTTCAAAAAAGGTTGAAGAAAGCTTTGTTTGTACCTATTTGATAGGCTTAACCCCTGGAGACGTTCCTGAACCTCTCAGTCAATTCCATGCGACCGTAGCAAATAAGGAGGATACAAGGAAACTACTTTTGACAATCAACAAGGCACTTAAAGAGGATGCTTTAAAGGAAGATCAACTTAGCAAGAATTTTGAAAAATGGTGGCCTGATCTTCAAGAGAAACTGAAAAATAAACCTATCCCAAAACCGGGGAAAAAAAGAGAAGAGCGGGAACTTCTTGAAGAGATTCTCTCAATCGTAAGAGACTTAAACAGAATGAATAGTCCTATGGCGGAGGCTATTAAGAATCAGTCTTCTCTCCTTTCTAGCCTTTTTCTATACTCACCCACAGCAAAGGAATTTCCTTCCCGTCAAACGTCACACCTTTATGCTCCAGTAATAGTAGGACCTATCGACTCAGGGGTCGGGCTTACGATGACCATTTGTGAGGCTTGTAAAAAGCCCTTTAAAGAAACCAATGCTTTGGCAACTTCACACCTTTGCCCGGAATGCGAGAAAAAGACAAAACAATAATTTCATTCTTGAGCAATTCTTTATCCTTCCCCCTCCATCCAAAACTGAAAAGCCAGGGTGATGAGGGGTGGGTTTTGTGTTCTTGGGTCAATTAAATTAAGTAGTCACCTTGAGAATTTTAAAGCCTATCAATTCCTTAAGAATATCCATTGCCTTGTGTTCAAGTTGGTCTTTAGCAAAGGATATATATCCAAGGTCATTAAAATTGCTTGGGAAATTTACTTCTTCTTCTTTCAAGATTACTATTCGATTATCATAGAGATATCCTGCTGCTCCTAATTCATAAACTACATTTTCACTTGGACGCCATATAGTATTCCCTTTCTTGTCCTTAAATTCTTCATCTGCTGTAAAAATAAGGATGGCACAATTGGAGGACTGCATGGTTTCTCTAACTTTTGCACTAATGGGCCTTCCGAGGTTGGGTTCTTCAACAGCGACTTTAAACGGAACCTTGAATTGTTCAAGGATTTTTTTCAATTGCTCCAGAGCTGCCTTATTCTTTCCATGACCAATAAAAATTGCCTGTCCAAGTTGCTTTTCCACTTCAGGAAGTTTATCTGGAATTTTGGGAGGGTTTTCCAAATTAGCCCCAGCTTTTTCCTCCCCGGGGATGGATTGAATAGCCGGTGTTTCTCTAAGGAATAATTCAATTGCATTGGAATCCAAAGAAAATCTTGTTAGCCCTCCCTTTCTCCCTATGATCAATTTACCAAGTTCAGCTGTGGTAGCTATTTGAAGAAAAGCAAGAACCTGCTCGTTCAAGATCTTTTCGTTGGATGAAATATCCTTCCTAAAATGCTCATGCCAATGGGAGGCAATATCTGTGCTATTGAGAGAGTCTTCTTTGCGATGACTTGCCCTTTCAATAATGGCTCGGTAAGAATCAATATTCTGAATAACCCGATATAAAGCTTTCTTTGCACTCTCTCCACCTTTTGTTACCTCGCGGCCAAGATCTGTAATTTTCATTTTATCGCCATCATCTTGGATAAAACCCCAATACTTAAGTGCCATTAGTTTATATTTATTCAAATATTTTGAATCGAGTACAGCCTTCGCATCTTTTAAGGTTGCACCCATCGGTTTCCTTGCTAGATAGTTACAAACTGATTGAACATCCTCAATGGTACCTCTAATTGGGAGAACCATATTTTCCTCCTTCTAAATTAATAAATATCTTAGGCCAAGAAAACAATATCGTTTTCGAAAATTTGTCTAGGGCAGAAATATTAAAAAACCCCATTCCTCTGCCTACAAGAAATGGGGTTTCATTTTCCAAGGGCCATACGCCACCTTCCAGTTTGACCGGATTGGAAAGCGTACTTCTAGGGGGATGATAGCAAATTGGGGAATTTTGTCAATGGGAATTTGGATCAATTTTTCGGATATGTTTTAGAGTAAAATTAAGTTGCCTTACAAAAAGCCCCTCCCCGAAAAAGAGAGGCTTTTCTTATTTTGGGATTTGTGGTAAGAAATGGGCAAAATCTGGCGAGGGGTACAAAATGAAATCCCTTATTGCGTTGCTGGCCGGGGTGCTGCTGTTGATTACAGCCTGTACTTGTGCCTCTGCCCAGGCTTTAACCCAAAAGCAGAAAACATTTATTAATAATTTGGATAATTTTTTTCTTGAGAAATTGGAGATCGACGTTAAGGTCACCTCTGAAAAAAGGGACGGGAAACTTTGGCTGGTTTGCCGTCATCCTATATTTGGCAATAGGGTTAATCTAAGAAAAATGGAAGACTTCTTAATTAAGCTTGCGAATGACGCTAAATGTGCTGGCTTTGATGCGTTCTGTTTTTACTGGGATCCCAACGAGCGTATGAATTGCTATCAAGGGGATTCTTCCGGGTGTAAATAGCGTCCCCTCTTACGCCTTCTTAATTTCCGTGCTTATGCTAGAACCAAACATTTTCCCCACCGTTTCACTTCCTGCCTAAAACAATTTTCATTCACCTAAAGCCCCTCCCCCAAAGAGGGGCTTTTTAAACATAATTTTTCTTGACACACCCCAAGATATAGTGGTACTCTAACAAAAAGTTGCTATATGTCGTGGTTTCCGAAGAGCTATATGAGCAAGAAATTTTTTATAAAGGAAATCTTTTTGAGCGGATTGGCCGGAGTGGTACTTGTGGGTCCGACAGTAGAAATCCCCAAAGGAACTCCAGGGTGTGATGGCATTTTTTGTCCCCGGCAAGAGCCTTATCTTCCCCTTCATCATGATCACCTGCCTGAAACTTCCCACGGTCAGGGTCCACCAAGAGTAGCCTTCACCGGTATTGGTTCTACCACGAGATATGTTTCCGTTTTTGACACCGCTTTTGGCACCGATAGTCTGATGGTGCGCTAAAGCCAGGGTGATGAGTCCTGCCTTCTTATCTTTCTTCTTTTTTTTCTGGCTTCCATTCATTGCCAAATTTTGTTATAACTATTCTCCCCAATAAGCCCTCCTGCGGAAGAGTTAATTTTTGTTTCGCAAGTCCGATTGCTTCCTCAAACCTCTCAATAAAATTGACGTCATTATCCCACATAAGGTACTCATTTGGAGTCAACACAACCCATCGCCTTGGAACCAAATTTAGCACAACGAGGCCCCAATCTATTTTCAAAGCCACTCGTTCTGGTTGTTCTTTAACTTCTTTGTCTGGGAAAGCTTCCCTAACCATCTTCTCCAAAATTTCGCGACGTTCACTTGTTGTGCTTTTTCTTTCTTCATCCACGGTAAAGCCCTCCTTCCTTTCTGGCTTTTCTGTAGGAAGATTATTTTTTATTATAGCACCATTCTAATCTAAGTTTGCCCCACTTGTTAAACTAAACTTTTATCTATAATAATTCCCTGTTCTTATGCAATTTTTACCGATGCGATGAAGAAAAATGTAGCTTTTTAAAACATAGTATTATAAAATAGTTTAAAATCAGACGCTGGTGATCCCACAGCGAGTTAGGCCCGCGAAGTTCCTAACTGTTGAGTGGTCGCGGGTTCCGAAACAAAGCGGACAGAATGAGTGATTTTTTTCCTCACTCCATTTTGCCCGCTTTTTTTATTTTTGGAGATTGCCAATGAGAAGTAAGAACCTTGGTTTACAAATCAGGTTGCTAAGAGTTAAGGCCAACATGACACAAGGCGAGCTTGCGAAGGTTCTTGGCACTTCGCAGGTTATCCTTAGCGGATGGGAGAGAAACGTTCATCACCCCACAGAAAAATATCTGAAGAAATTGACCAAGGTTTTGAACCTCATTCCACTATTACTGCGGTGCTACAAGGTGATTAAAACAAACGGGGAACACCCTTCGCGAGGGGGTAAGGGACGGCGCCTTGTTCACCGTCCCAGTTCCCCCGAATCCTAACAAGGAGGAGGAAGAATGGAGATAATTAAGCAGCATATAGATCATTGTAGTTTTATTCTTTTACGGGTCATTCCCGGGGAGGCAGGAATGGTTTATAGATTGGAGTCTGGACCCTCCCCATCGGGCCTTGCCCCATATATAAAGAAAAGCTAAAAAATACTCAATGGTTTTTTGGGAGATTGGCAGAGGAGTTGGATTGCCGACCGAGGGAATGTCTGGCCGGAAGGCTTATTTCTTTTCAGCAAGCTCTTGTTGAAGGGATTCGATTTCTTTTTGCAGGGAGGCGATTTCCTCATTAAGCTGGTTAAGCCTAGTTCGATCATAAACCATCCAGGTTGTCCGCAGGCTTCCCTGCTCTTGCTGCTTGGCTCGAATCTGGTCCTGCAGTTCGGTAATGCGATTCTCTATCTCTTTTGCAGCCTGCTGTTTTTCTTCCTGAGCCGCTTTTTCCCGGAGTGCTTTAGCCGCTTCTTCTTTCTTTTTTTCTTCAGCATCGCTAGCTTTGCGGGTCTCTTCTCCCGCCGGAGCGAGACTTGTCTCCGGGTATTTTGGTTCCTTCAAGGTCTTAATTTGGTTCCGGTACTGTTGCGGGATTAATTCAACGTCGTCGGTGAAATGAACGGTCCCATTTTTGTCGACGTATTTATAAACCGTACTCTGCGCATCTGCCAGACGGAGGGAGGGCAGGGTGGCAATGAAAAAAAGA
>Ga0187865_1003196_pt1 | contig 13941 bp, 10 predicted proteins | sample June2016WEW_11_1_2_FD_132989 | JGI IMG/M metagenome (GOLD analysis project Ga0187865, IMG submission 132989) | Peatland microbial communities from SPRUCE experiment site at the Marcell Experimental Forest, Minnesota, USA - June2016WEW_11_100 | ecosystem: Environmental > Terrestrial > Soil >...
CTCGACAGCCTGCATCCGGCGGGAGATCCGGGCGTCATCGTCGTCGCGGTCGACAACGGCGGCACGCACCGGATGGACGAGTACCAGCCGTGGCGGAGCACGGACACGAGATTCGGCGGCGGGGAGGGCGCGCGGTACGTGGACTTCATCGTCCAGACCCTCAAGCCGTACGTCGACGCGCACTACCGGACGCGGCCGGATCGCGTGAACACCGGCATCGGCGGCTCGAGCCTCGGCGGGATCATCTCCTTCTACGCCGCCCTGCAGTATCCCGACGTGTTCGGACGGGCACTGGTCTTCTCGGCGCCGTTCTTCTTCGAGCCGCAGCTCTTCGCCCTGGCGCGCGCCTACCGGCGGCGCGCGAGCCCCACGCGGTTCTACTTCGACACCGGGCTCAACGAGGGCACGACGGAGCTGGGGCTGCCGTACCGCGCGATGGCCCACTCTCTCCAGGCGATGGTGGACACGCTGGCCGCGGCGGGCGTGGACACAGCCGCGGACGTCCGCGCCCTCCTGCCGGCGGACGGCGCGCACGCCGAGTGGTTCTGGCGGCGCGAGTTCCCGGCCGCCTATCGCTGGCTGTTCGGGGGAAACGCTCCGTAGCGGCGCCGCCACCAGCGCATCCTGGGCGAGATCCTCGGCCAGGCCGACGTCGTGCACCATCCGCGCGAGAGCGGGCCCGCTTCATCCCCGTTGTCTACGCGCCGTCGTGCGCGCGCTGCAGGGCCCCGATGTCGAGCTTCACCATCTTGAGCATCGCCTGCGTCGTGCGCCGCGCCTTCACCGGGTCCGGATCGCCGATGAGCTCGCCCAGCTTCTGAGGCACGATCTGCCACGTCACGCCGAATCGGTCCGTGAGCCAGCCGCACTGGATCTGCTTCCCCCCGGCCGAGAGGCCGTCCCACAGGGCGTCCAGCTCCGCCTGGGTCTCGCAGTTCACGCTCAGGGAGATGCCCTGCGAGAAGGAGAAGCTCGGGCCGCCGTTCAGCGCGACGAACGATTGTCCCGCGAGCTCGAAAGCGATGGTCATCACCGAGCCCTTCGGGCCCGGGCCCGCGTCCCCATACCGCGTGGTCTTCACGACCCGCGAGTTCGGGAACAGCGAGGTGTAGAGCTTCACCGCCTCTTCGGCCCGATCGCTGTAACTCAGAAACGTCGTGATCTTCTGCATGTCGGTGTCCTCCGCTCCGCGCCGCAGACCGGTTACGCGCGCTGGTACGCCGGCTTGTCCGGCATCAGCCGCACTTCGCTCTCGCCTCTGCCCATGATTGCGAGGAACCGCTTCGCCAGCTCGACGATCTCCGGACGGGGCGCCGGGCGGCGGCCGATCATCCGGTGGGACCGCCGAGGCGCGGCCTGTCTTCCGCGGATACGACCCCCTCGACGAAGCCGAAGGCAGCTCGCCCGACGACCTGGACGACGCGCGGAGAGTCCTTCGCGTCGGCCCGGCCGGCGCCCTTCAGGGCGAAGAAACCGGCGAACGCGCGGCCCTGGCACTCCACCCGCACGCCGGCCGGCAGGCGCAGCTGGACGTACCCCATGAACGCCCTCACGTCGATCACGGTGACGCCCGGCTCGAACTGGGCGCCGGTCAGGTCCAGCTCGACGTAGCCCAGTCGCCCCCGCACCTCCAGGCGCCGCGGGACGACGCCCGACCACTGCCGCTCGACGGCTGAGAGCAGCGCGGCCACGCGCGGAGCCTTCGGCGGGGCGGGGACGACGGCGGTCGTCTCGGAGATCGATGCGGGCAGGTCCGCCACGATGGCGTCGAGCTCGGCGCCCGACGCGGCGTGATAGACGCGCTCGAGTCGGTCCTCGAGGTCGTCCTCGCTGATCAGGTCGCCGGCGAAGAGGCGGGTGAGCCGCTCGACGACCCGCTCGCGCGCGTCGGGCGCGGGCAGGCTTACCGGGGGCGGATCGCCGGGACGGCGCGGCGCCGTCACGCCCGGCTACTCGCTGCGCGCCGCGGCGGCCGGCGGCGCGATGCCCGCGGCCCGCATCAGCTCCCGCTGCACCTTCGTCACGCGCTCGACCTGGCCCTTGGCCGGATACCGCTCGTAGAAGCCTTCGGAGCGGAACGACCGCGTGAGCTCGGCCCACGGCGCCAGGCGCGTCTCCCAGCGCTTGACCCGGTCGTCCTCCGGCTCGGCGTCGGTCGCCGCGAGCACCGCGCAGACGCGGATCATCGCCTTCAGCGTCACCGAGCTGGTGACGACGTAGGAGCCGTTGCCCCAGGCGTCGCCCCAGACGTGCTCGGCGGCCTTCAGGAAATCGCGGACGACGCGGTAGAAGCGCTCGGCGTGCCGCGCATCGGTCCCGGTCCGCTCGATCTGGCGCCAGCGGGCCTTCACCCATCGGTGCATCTCGTTGAACAGCTCCGCCTGGAGGATCCACTTCTCCTGCTTGCTGCGGCCGCCGAGGCGGTTGATGCGGTAACGCAGCGGGCTGTCCCCCTCGGAATAGAGCAGCTCCACGAGCCGCGCGGCGAACTTCTTGTCGGCCGAAGCCCACGACACGCGCTCGTAGAGGTCCACCAGGTGGCTCTTGTTGATGCGCGTCGGCGTCGAGTTGATGATGACGAACATCTCGGTGGCGAAATCCTCGCTCTTCCCGTCGAAGATGACGCACGGCACGTGGACGGCCGCGGCTTCCTGCGGGCGCTTGCTCTGGTAGAAGCGCAGCGCCGCGAGCCGGTGCTGGCCGTCGATCACCAGGTACTTCCCCTCGGGCTCGGTGATGACGCCCGTGGTCCCGGCCATGCCCTGGGGCGTGAACCGGAGCCGTTCCGCGGTGAAGAGCAGGACCGTCCCGGGGATCGGCGGCTGGCTCACCGCCGTCTCGTAGAAGTTCTTGATCGCGCGGACCTTGGCGCGCGAGAGGGGCCGCTGGAAGGCCTTCTCCGAGCGCTCGATGCGCTCGATGAAGAGCCCGATGTCGTCCTCCTCCTTCAGCTCCTCGGGCGCGATCTGCTCGCCCTCGCCGTAGTAGCGGCTGATGAACCGTACCCGCTCGAGCAGGGCCTTGGCGGGGTAGGCGACGAAATAGAAGACGCTGTCCTTCTGGCGAACCTGGGTGGCGAGCATGCCCGTTCTCCTGGATGTCTCTCCGGGCAGGAAAAATAGCGACCCGGCGTCACCGGGGCATCATTGCTCGCGCGGCGCCCGCGGGCACGCTCGCGCGGGGCTACCGCGGGGCGATCCGGACGCCGAGCCCCGCCGCCGCGCGCGCGATGCGCGCCGCTTCCACCGGCGGGACGGACAGGCCGTACCGCTGCTGAACCGCCTGGATCGTCGCCGAGAGCAGTGCCCTCAGGTAGGGCGGGTTGTGCACGCCGTGGGAGCCGTCCACGCCCACGAGCTGCACGTTGAAGAGCGCGCCCTCCGCGACGGTGATGACCGAGTCCCGCTTGAACTCGGTCGCCGGCACCTGCGTCAGGAGCCCGGTGTCGCCGGCGTCGATCTTGCCGTCGCCGTTGACGTCGGTCCAGAGCGTGCCGGTCAGGTACCCCAGCTCCTGGTCGAGCCCCTCGAGACTCGTGCTCGCCGCGTCGCCCGTGGCGTGGCAGCCGCTCGCCGTGCACGCCGCGAAGCTCCGCTGCGTGATGGCGCAGGAGTCGGTCGAATCCACGCCCGCCGAGTCCACGCACGGGGTGGCGTAGAAGCCGTGGCCGGTGTAGTGCCAGGCGAGGCGGCCGCCCGCGCCGTTCACGTCCAGCGTGTCCAGATGGCAGGTCACGCACAGCCGCGGGTTCGCCGCCGCGCTCGCGTGCGTCGTGATGTTGGTGGAGTCCCAGACGAAGCCGGCCGGCCGCCAGCCGGACGTGCCCAGGTACGTCGGCCCCTGCGGCGAGTGCGGTCCGCGGGTGTTCGCCGTATCGGGCACCGCGTTGCGTTGGTGGCAGCGGATGCAGAGGTTCGTCGTGTCCCGCGCCGTGATCGGCTCCCGCAGCTCCGCGGTATTGCCGCTGCCGTGCGGGTTGTGGCACGTGGCGCAGCCGATCGGGTAGGCCTTGGCGTCCGTGAACTCGACGTAGACCTGGCTGCCGCCGAACCGCTGCTCGACCGTCTTCCCCTCGTGGCACTGGAGGCAGGCGCCGCCGGTGGAGATGGCCGGCGCCTCGAGGCCGCGGTGCGCGCCGTGCGACCAGTCCTCGTAGAACGAGGCGTGCGGGGCGCCGCTGTGGCAGGTGCCGCACCCCACGTGGAGCGTCGAGTCGTACGACACCAGGTAGGGAATCGGCTGGGTCTCGTCGGGCACCGTCACGTGCGCCGCCCCCGGACCGTGGCACGCTTCGCACTGCACGTCCTGGAAGTACTTCTGCGCGGCGCGCGTAGCGGTGAGGAACCCGGCGCTATCCGGCCCGACGTTGCTGGTGCCGTTCGTCGTGTGGCACTTGGCGCACGCGGCGGTCGCCTGACCGCTCGCCTGCAGGTCCGCCCACGCCTTCGCGTGCCCCGTCCTGATCCACTCCGCCTGCCGCAGCACGTGGCAGTTGCCGCACACGGTCTGCTGCGCGGCCGGACTGCTGTATCCGAGGAAGGTGGGGGTGGAAGCGGGCCCCGTTCCGGTCTGCGAGGCGTTCTCGTGCACACAGCCGACGGCGGCGAGCGACAGGGTGGCGGCTGTCAGGAGCTTCGCCAGGGCGCGAGGGCACACGAGACGCCTCCGGTAGGTGGGCCTGGTCATCGGCGTCCCGGGAATATATCCGCCTCGGTCCCGCTCGGTTCCGTCCGGATCCGGCGTCGGGCTTGACGCTCGCGGAGTGGGCCCGTCTATTCGCCGCGTGACCCCGCTTCCGGCGCGCCGGCGCTCGTGATCGTCCCGGCGGCCCTGATCTCCCTGCTCGTCGCCGCGGCCGCGCCGCTCCCGCGGCCGTCCCCGGCCCGCGCCGTCCAGCTCCGCGTCGAGCACCTCGCCACTCCCCTCGGCATCGACGCCGCCCGGCCGCGGTTCTCCTGGCAGATGGCCGACGCGCGCCGCGGCGCGCGGCAGTCCGCCTACCGCATTCTCGTCGCCTCGTCGGCGGCGAAGGTGTCACCCGGCGCCGCCGACGTCTGGGACAGCGGAATCGTCGCCGCCGATTCGTCGGTGGACGTGACGTACGGCGGGCCCCCGCTGGAGCCGCGACGCCGCTACTGGTGGACCGTGTGCATCCGGGACCGGGGAGGCCGCGCGGCTCCCTGCGCGGCGCCGTCGTGGTGGGAGACGGGGATGATGGGCGGGCGCTGGGTCGCGAGCTGGATCGCCGCCTCGTCCGCGCCACTCGACACCATCGCCCCCGCGCCTGCGGATGCGGAGGGCAGCGGGGCGGGCCGCGTCCCGCTCCTGCGCCGCGCCTTCCGGCTGAGCGACGTGCCGGTGCGTGCGCGGGTCTACGCCACCGCCCTGGGCAGCTACCGCCTGACGGTGAACGGCGCGCCGGCGGGTCCGGGAGTGCTCGTCCCCGACTGGACCGACTACCGCTACCGGCTCACCTACCAGACTTACGACGTGACACGCCTGCTCCGGCGCGGAGGGAACGCCGTGGGCGTCGTGCTCGGGGCGGGGTGGTACGCAGGCCGGATGGGGTACTCGTCGAAGCGCTACGCCTACGGGCCGCCGCCGGTGCGGCTCCTGCTCGAGCTGCACCTCACCTACGCGGACGGGCACGAGGACGTGATCGCCTCCGACACCAGCTGGCGGGCGGCCGCCGGCCCGATCCTCTTTTCGGAGATCTACGACGGCGAAGCCTACGACGCGCGTCTCGAGCAGCCGGGCTGGGACCGGCCCGGCTTCGACGACGGACGTTGGCACGCCGTGATCCCGGAGCCGGCGCCTTCGCTCGTTCTGCAGTCGCAGAACATCCCGCCGATCGAGAGAACGGCCGCGCTGCATCCCAGGACGCGCTGGTCGCCCGCACCGGGCACCTGGGTCTTCGACCTCGGCCAGAACATCGCCGGGTGGGCGCGCCTGGTGGTGCACGGGGAGCGCGGCACGCGCGTGCGCATGCGCTTCGCCGAGATCCTCGATCAGGACGGGAAGAACATCACGCAGATCAACCTCCGCAGCGCGAAGGCGACGGACACGTACGTGCTGAAAGGGAGGGGAATCGAGACCTTCGAGCCGCACTTCACCTACCACGGCTTCCGCTACGTGGAGGTGACGGGATTCCCCGGCTCGCCGGGACTCGGCGCCGTGACGGGCATCGCGGCCAACACGGCGCTCCCGGAGACCGCCGACCTCACGACCAGCAGCGCCGCCGTGAACCGGCTGTGGGAGAACATCCGCTGGACCCAGCGTGCCAACCTCTACAGCGTGCCGACCGACTGCCCGCAGCGCGATGAGCGGATGGGGTGGATGGGCGACGCGCAGGTCTTCTGGCGGACCGCCAGCTACAACATGGACATGGCCGCCTTCGGCGAGAAATGGCTCGCCGACGTGCGGGACGGCCAGACCGCGGCTGGGTGCTTTCCCAACTACGCCCCCAACTTCCTCGGCGATCGTCCCTGCGGCGCGCCGGGGTGGGCCGACGCCGGCGTGATCATCCCCTGGACGGAGTGGAAGCAGTACGGGGACACGCGCGTCCTCGCCGAGCAGTGGGACGCGATCGAGCGCTACCTGCGGTTCATCGGGGACTCCAACCCGGACTTCCTCTGGAAGCGCGGAAAGACGGTTCAGTTCGGCGACTGGCTCCCGGCCGGCAGCACGAAGTCGTGGGGCGAGACCAACACCGACCTGATCGCCACCGCGTACTGGGCCTACGACGCCGCCCTGACGGCGGAGATGGCGCGCGCGCTCGGCAAGGACTCGGCGGCCGACGCGTACGACCGGCTCTCCGCGCGGGTTCGCACGGCCTTCGACGGCGCCTACGTCGAACCGGACGGGCGCGTCGGCGCGCCGTTCCTCAACCCGGACAGCGTGCGCAGCGAGTTCACCCAGACGGCCTACGTGCTCGCGCTGCGCTTCGGCCTCGTGCCCGACAGTCTGCGCGCCCGGGCCGTCCGGCACCTGGCGGACGACATCGCGGCGCACGGCTGGCACCTGACGACCGGATTCCTCGGCAGCGCCTACGTGCTCCCGGTGCTCTCGGACGGTGGGCGCGACGACGTCGCGTTCCGTCTGCTGCTGCAGGAGACCTTCCCGTCGTGGCTGTACGAGGTCAAGCACGGCGCGACGACGACCTGGGAGCGTTGGAACGGCGACCACGGCGATCCGGGGATGAACTCGTACAGCCACTACGCCTTCGGCGCGGTGGGCGAGTGGCTGTACCGCTATCTCGCCGGGATCGACGAGGCGCCGGGATCGGTCGGGTTCGGCGCGATCGAGATCCGTCCGCGCTGGGCGGCGCCGCTCGCCGCGGTGCGCGCCGTCTACCGCTCGCCGCGGGGCACGATCGCGAGCGCCTGGCGGCGCCTCGGGAACGGCGCGATCGAAGTGACCGTGACGATCCCGGCGAACACCAGGGGGCGGGTCATCCTGCCGTCGGGGCCGCAGGCGATCGAGGCCGGGACGTACCGCTTCACCGTGCGGTAGCGCGGCGGCGCCTCGCGCGCCTCGACCAGTCCCCCTGACGCTCACATCTTGACAGTCAAGATGTAGAGACGTATCCATCCTCCATGGACGCGCCGAACACCGACGTCATTCAGGGCACGCTGGACCTGCTGATCCTCAAGACCCTGAGCCTCCAGCCGCTGCACGGCTTCGGGATCGCCCGCCGGATCGAGCAGATCTCGCGCGGCACCTTCAAGGTCAACCCCGGCTCGCTCCTCACCGCGCTGCAGCGGCTCGAGCGGGCGGGATGGCTCGACGCCGAATGGCGGAGGACCGAGAACGCGCGGCGCGCGCGTTACTACGCCCTCACCCGCGCCGGCCGCCGGCAGCTCGAGGCCGAGACGGCGGACTGGACCCGGCGCGTCGCCGCCGTGGCCCGGCTGCTCAACGCCGAGGGCTGAGCCGTGTCCGTGTGGCGCCAGCTCACGCGCGGCCTGCGCGCGCTGACCAATCGGCCCGCGGCCGACCGGGACGTGGCCGACGAGGTGCAACACTACCTCGAGCAGGCGACCGCGGAGCAGACGGCTCAAGGACTCGATCCGGATGCGGCGCGCCGGGCCGCGCGGCTGGAGCTGGGCGGGGCGATGAACGTCCGTGAAGACATGCGCACGTTCGGCTGGGAGAACGCGGTCGAGACGCTCCTCGCCGACCTGCGCTACGCGGTGCGCAGGCTGCGCCAGGCTCCGGGCTTCACGGCCGTCGCGGTGCTGACCCTGGCGCTCGGCATCGGTGCGACGACGGCGATCTTCAGCGCCGTGTATCCGATCCTGCTGGCGCCATTGCCGTACCCGGACGCGGATCGGCTCCTGATGCTGACCGATCTCGGCGCGGACGGCTCGCCCCTGGACGTGACCTACGGGACGTATCGCGAGGTGACCGAGCGCGCCCGGTTCTTCGATGCCGTGGCGGTGATGGATCAATGGCAGCCGGCGTTGATGGGCCTGGCGGAGCCCGAGCGGTTGACGGGGCAGCGGGTGAGCGCGGGCTACTTCCGGGTGTTGGCCGTCGCGCCGGCCCGGGGACGCGACTTCGACGCCAGTGACGATCGGCCGCAGGGTCCCAGGGTCGCCATCGTGAGTGACGGGCTGGCGCGGCGGCGCTTGGGAGGCGCCGATGCGATCGTGGGGCGGTCGATCCTCCTCGAGGGTGATCCGTACACCGTGATCGGCGTGATGCCGCCGGGCTTCGAGAACGTCCTCGCCCCCGCAGCGGAGGTCTGGTCGCCGCGGCAGTACCAGGCGGAGGCTTCCTTCGAGTCGGCCGAGTGGGGCCACCACATGCGCATGGTGGCGAGGCTCAAGCCGGGCATCGCCATCGATCAGGCCGTGCGTGATCTTGAGGCCATCGCGCGCTCACCGATTCCGGAGTATCCGCGGCCACCGTGGGCCGACCTCAAGCTCGGGTTCGGCGTGCACTCGCTCCAGCATGATGTCGTGCGCGGCGCGAAGCCGGTGCTGCTCGCAATCCTCGGGGCCGTCCTGCTGGTCCTGGCGATCGCCTGTGTCAACGTGACGAACCTGCTGCTGGCGCACGGGGCCCGTCGGCGCGGGGAGTTCGCGCTGCGCGTGGCGCTGGGAGCGCCGCGGCAGCGGCTCATCCGGCAACTGTTGACGGAGAGCCTGACCCTGGCGTCACTGGGCGGTGCAGCCGGCATCGCGGTCGCGATGATCGGCGTGCGTGCGCTGGAGGCCCTCGCTCCCGCCGAGCTGCCGCGCGCGCCGGCGATCCGGCTCGACGCGCCCGTCCTCGCGTTCGCGCTCGTCGTCACCGCGCTCATCGGACTGGTGGTGGGCTTCGCGCCGGCACTCGGCGCCTCACGCGACGACCCGCACGCCGCACTCCAGCGGGGCTCGAGGCGCGCCGCCGGCGGTCGCGGAAACGCGCGCAGCACGCTCGTGATCGCGGAGGTCGCGCTCGCGCTGGTCCTGCTCGTCGGCGCCGGACTCCTGCTCAGGAGCGCCGGGCGTCTGTTCGCGGTCGCGCCGGGCTTCGACGGGTCGCACGTGCTGACCATGCAGGTGGAGACGGCGGGGCACGCCCTCTATGCGGATAGCGCCAGGATCCAGTACTACGCCCAGGCGCTCGAGGCGGTGCGCGCGGTGCCCGGCGTCACCTCGGCCGGATTCACCAGCCAGTTGCCGCTCAGTGGCGATCTCGACGCGTACGGCATCGTGTTCGCGTCCATACCCCCGGAGCGGCAAAACGACTATGGCAGCGCGATGCGCTACGCGGTGACGCCCGGCTACTTCGAGACGATGCGCATTCCGCTCAAGCGCGGACGCGCGCTCGATGCGGGCGACGCCACCGTCGGCCCGGAGGCCATCCTCATCAACGAGTCCTTCGCGCGCCGCATCTTCCCCGGCCGGGACCCGATCGGCGAGCGGGTGCGCCTCGGCCCGGAGATCGGGAACCCCGATCGGCCCTGGGACGTGGTCGTCGGCGTGGTGGGAGACGTGCGGCAGACGTCGCTGGCGCTCGATGCGCCGGACGCGTTCTACGTCCCGATGACTCGCTGGGGGTGGGTGGACAACGTGCAGTCGCTGGTCGTGCGGTCGAGCGGCGACGCGGCGTCCCTGGCGCCGGCCATTCAGCGGGCGATCTGGTCAGTGAACCGGGATCAACCCATCGCGCGAGTGGCCACGATGGACGCCCTGGTCTCGCGCTCGGCGGCCCAGCTGCGGTTCGCCCTCACCGTGTTCGAGGCGTTCGCCCTCGCCGCCTTGGCGCTGGCCGCCATCGGCATCTACGGCGTGCTCGCCGGCAGCGTGGCCGAGCGCACACGGGAGATCGGCGTGCGGGCGGCCTTGGGCGCGTCGCGCCGGGATATCCTCGCCCTCGTGTTGCGGCAGGGACTGGGCCTCACGGCCCTCGGGGTCGCGATCGGCCTGGTGGGAGCGGTCGCGGCCAGCCGGGGCATCAGCGCGATGCTGTTCGGCGTTTCGCGACTCGATCCGGCCACGTATGTCGGCGTGATCGCGCTGCTCGTGGGCGTCGCGGCCCTCGCGTCCGGGATGCCGGCCTGGCGGGCGACGCAGGTGGATCCGGCGAGCACGCTGCGCGCGGAGTGAAGGCCCCTGAAACGAAATCGGCGGCTCGGAATCGAGCCGCCGATTGCGTCTGCTAGTCAGCTGGCCTTACGCGGGCCCGAGCTTGACCACGTTCTCGGCCGCGGGGCCCTTTTGGCCCTGGACGATGTCGAACTCGACCCGATCGCCTTCGCTGAGGCTCTTGAAGCCCTCGGCCTGGATCGCGGAGTGATGGACGAAACAGTCCTTCTCACCGTTCTCCGGGGTGATGAAACCGAAGCCCTTCGCGTCGTTGAACCACTTCACTTTCCCTGTGGTACGCATACGGTCCTGCTCCTTGTGTGTGTTCGTGACCTTGCCCTCACGATAGGCTGTGTTCCGGAAGCGTGCGGCAACCGCCGTCGCAACCCGCGATCCCGACAAACTGAAAGGGCCGGCGCGGACGCCAGCCCCTCACCTGTCGTCAGAACTTGTGTGCGTACTGCCACGCAAATCGCACTCGAACGGTAACCCCGACGCGGCCAAAACACAACGGGCCACTTGGAGCTCTGACGACGAAGCCCCCGGAGATCGCTCTCCGGGGGCTCGCTCGTCGCGGAGATTGGCCCCCACCTCGGAGCCACCGCGGCGATTGGCGTGCGGCCAGGTACGCCTTGCCGGTGGGATCCTGGCCCGCCGCGCCAGCCGCGTCCGGCCTGACTTCACCGCCGAGCGCACGCGCCTTGGCTAGGGCGCGTACCGCACACTATGACCTGCGGCGGGCGCTGGCAAGGGCACAATCGGACTCGTTTGGTCGGGTTCGCTCGCTTGACACCTGGCTGACGGCTCCCAACTACTCGTCGTGAGTCCGAGGTCGCACCGTGCGCGCCTCCCTCGCAGTCGGAGCACACGATGAGCACACGCGACACTGACCATCCCGCGACATTGCCCGCGCTCTTCGAGGCGTCGGTCGAGCGGTTCGCCGACAACGTGCTGGTCCGCGAGAAGCACGACGGCACCTGGGACGACACCACCTATCGCGAGCTGCGCACGCTGGTCCACCGATGCGCCGCTGGGCTCCGCGATCTCGGCCTCGCCAAGGGCGATCGCGTCGCCTTGATCTCCGAGGGGCGCCGGGAGTGGCCGGTGAGCGAGCTGGGCATCCTCTACGCCGGCGGGGTCAACGTCCCGATCTCGGTGAAGATCGAGGAGCTGGGCGAGCTCAAGTTCCGGCTCGCGCACGCGGGTTGCCGGATGGCCATCGCCTCGCTCGTGCAGGCGCGGAAGGTGCTGAGTGTGCGGACGGATCTGCCGGGGCTCGAGCTGCTGATCCTGCTCGACGCGCCCGATGCGCCCATCCCCGGCAGCATGGCGTTCGCCGACATGCTGGAGCGCGGCGCGGCGTGCCTCCAGGCGGACCCCGACTGCATCGCCGGAACGTGGCAGTCGCTTCAAGGGAGCGATCCCGCCACGATCAGCTACACGTCGGGCACGACGGCTGACCCGAAGGGGATCGTCCTCAGCCATCGCAATTACACGGCGAACATCGAGCAGGGCACGGCGATGTATCCGCTCGCGCCCGGCTCGACGATGCTGCTCATTCTCCCATGGGACCACGCCTTCGCGCACACCTGCGGCATCTACGCCCTCGCTTCCACGGGCGGGAGCTTCGCCTGCGTGCCGGCAGGGAAGAGCCCGCTGGAGACGATCCGCAACATCCCCACCGCCATCAAGGAGGTCCGGCCGACGCTCCTGCTGAGCGTGCCGGCGCTGGCGAAGACGTTCCGCAAGGGGATCGAGAAGGGCGTGCGTGACAAGGGCGTTCTCGCGCAGCTCCTGTTCCGCGCCGGCGTCAGGGCGGCCACGGCATACAACGGCCTCGGCATCGACCGCGGGCGCGGGTGGCGGGGCGCGCTGAAGCCGCTGGTCGCGCTGTTCGACGCGCTGCTGTTCCGGAAGATCCGGGAGAACTTCGGCGGGCGGCTCGAGTACTTCGTTGGCGGCGGCGCGCTCCTGGACCTCGAGCTGCAGCGCTTCTTCTACGCCATCGGCATCCCGATGTACCAGGGGTACGGGCTCACGGAGGCCGCGCCGGTGATCTGCGCCAACATGCCAAGGCACCACAAGCTCGGCTCGTCGGGTCCCATCGTGCCGAACCTCGCGATCCGGATCTGCGACGACGCCGGCCACGACCTCCCCGTCGGCGCGAAGGGCGAGATTGTGGTGAAGGGCGAGAACGTGATGCTCGGCTACTGGCAGAACCCCAAGGCCACCGCCGAGACGCTCCGTGACGGGTGGCTGCACACCGGCGACCTGGGATACCTGGACGCCGACGGGTTCCTCTACGTGCTCGGCAGGGAGAAGAGCCTGCTGATCGGCCACGACGGAGAGAAGTACAGTCCGGAGGGGATCGAGGAGGCCCTGGTCGAGCACTCGCGGTACATCGACCAGGTCCTGCTGCACAACAACCAGTCGCCCTCGACCGTCGCGCTGGTGGTGCCGAACCAGGAGGCGGTCGCCGCGTACCTGGCGCACCACGGTCATGCCGCCGGCACCGCGGAGGCGCAGGCGGCCGTCGTCCGCCTCCTCGAAGGGGAGATCGACGCCTACCGAGCGGGGGGCAGGCACGCGGGGACCTTCCCCGAGCGGTGGCTGCCGTCCCGCATCGGGGTGCTCGACGAGCCGTTCACCGAGCAGAACGGGCTGATGAACAGCACGATGAAGGTGGTCCGCGGGAAGATCGAAGCGCGCTACCACGACACGCTCGCCGAGCTGCACGGCCGCTAACGGCGACCGGTCACTCGACCTATACTAGTCCCGCCCGTGGGAGGGGGACCGACGTGAGCAGGATCATCGTGCTGGGGGGCGGGCTGGTCGGCCGCGTGATCGCGCGGGAGCTGGCCCGCGAGAAGGACTTCCGGGTCAGCGTCGCCGACCGCGACGAGGCCGCGCTCGCGCGCCGGCGCGCCGAGGGATTGGGTGCGGTCGCGCTCGACCTCGCGGACGACGCGGCGGTGCGCCGGGCGATCGCCGACGCCGACGTCGTGGTGGGCGCGGCGCCCGGCCACATGGGCTACCGCCTCCTCCGGCTCGTCATCGAGGCCGGCAAGCCGTACGCGGACATCGCCTTCATGCCGGAGGACTTCCTCGAGCTGGACGGCCTCGCCAAGGAGCGCGGCGTGACGGCGGTGGTGGACTGCGGCGTGGCCCCGGGGCTCTCCAACCTCCTGTGTGGCCGCGCGGTGCACGAGTTCGCGAGCGTCGAGCGGCTGCTCATCCTCGTCGGCGGTCTGCCGAAGACGCGCGTCTGGCCGTTCGAGTACCGGGTCGTCTTCTCGGCGGTGGACGTGATCGAGGAGTACACGCGCCCCGCGCGCTGGGTCGAGAACGGCCGGCTGGTGACCAG
>Ga0187865_1003198_pt1 | contig 13930 bp, 11 predicted proteins | sample June2016WEW_11_1_2_FD_132989 | JGI IMG/M metagenome (GOLD analysis project Ga0187865, IMG submission 132989) | Peatland microbial communities from SPRUCE experiment site at the Marcell Experimental Forest, Minnesota, USA - June2016WEW_11_100 | ecosystem: Environmental > Terrestrial > Soil >...
ATCATGGGATATGATTGTGAAGCTGGCCCATATAGACAGCTATTCATTCATGGAGTACATTCTCATGTGTATGTTAGTGCTCATTTGTTTCCTTATGTATGGCAAAAAGAAATGAAAGATGTACCAGGATTTGATATACAAGATGTACTAAAGACGCCTATACAAGCACTAAAATCTAATCCATACTGGAAAGATTTGTCGCATCTAATAAAAGAGACTGACAACTGGCCATCATCTAAACGATATTATTATTTTGGCAAACAAACTAATCTTAGTGCTAACTATGATGTACAAGCACAAGCATTTAGAATGAATGTTTTGGAGAAATCTGGCGGAAAAATATCTCTCCCAATGGACGAAGCCACTAGATTTCTAGTAATACATCGTTCGTTATTTCCTGAAATTCCTGAACGTAATAGGCGAGTTCGTTATCAAGCTGAAAAGACAAGAATACTTTATAACTTCTTTGGAGCTCCTTATTATCTTAGTCAGTATAGTCCATCGGAACAAGACTATAAATCATTCTATGCATGGACTCTGCAATCAACGGTAGGTGAGATAACTAACAGAGCATACTGTGCAATGCAGGAATACATAGAGACTAATCATCTTGATTGGGACTTGTTACTTAATGGCCATGACAGCATAGTATCTCAATGTCCTATAGAAGAAGCAATGCAGTGCGGAAGAAAACAGAAAGAATTTATTGAACAGGAGTTTACTTCACCCGTTGATGGAGTAGTATTCAACATGAAATCTGAGACACAAGTGGGTCTTAATTGGGCACCATTCAAAGAGAAAGATAATCCGATGGGACTGAAAACTTTAGCTATATGAAAGATAAATATGAATTTCTAGCTATTTATTTAGCAGCACACTATCTTAAAAAAGAATTAAGATGGTCATATCAAAAGAAATCAGGATGGATTAGAAAACAAAAGAGGTTACATGCTACTAGAAAGTATTTCTTTCCTAATAAAGTATGACCAACTTTGACAAATGGATGGCCTACAACGATTCATTGCCTAGCCCCAATGCTTATATTTCTTGGGGCTGGCGATTCATTGTAGCCGCATCATTACAACGCAGAGTTGCATTTGGTGCTGACCCTAAGAATGGTACTAATCCATTATTTGGCAATATGTATGGCATTCTATATGGCCCGCCAGGGACTGGCAAATCATTAGTGCTAACTCGCGTGATGGAGTTCCTAAAATATCACAAGAAAAAAGACTTCAATACCGTTCATGATAAATCCTCTGAACAAGAGAAATTAGTAATAGAGAAAGTAGAGCAGGCTAACCTTGAGGATGCAGAAGCATCTACTATGAAGCTTAAACGTGGTGGTGAGAAAGTGGATGCTACTCTATTCCCTTATGCACCTGATGCTACTACATACGAAGCGTTAGTAGATAGCATGTCCAAGGCTGGTAGAAGAATTAACTTTACATACATGAATGGTTCTGGCGAACCTAAGATGGACATATACTATCATTGCTCAATGTTCTTTTGTCTTGACGAGCTAGGGTCTCTATTCAGAAAGAAAGCCGATAGTGTTATACATTACATCAATGGACTTCATGGCTGCCCATTAGACTATGAATACAAAACTAAGAATAACGGAGAGGATAGAGTTCGTAGAGGATGTCTTAACTTCTTAGCTGGAACCACTCCTGACTTCATGGAAGAAATATCGAATGACAAACTGATAGGTACTGGATTTGCTGCTAGATGTTTATTTATCTGTGCAACTAAGAATCGTAAGTCAGTGTCAGATATACCAGAACCAACTCCTGAACAAGCTAGATATAGAGCAGAGTTGTTAGCTCATATAAAGAATCTAGCTAAGTTATATGGTCAGGTTAAATTTACTCCTGAAGCTGCTAAATACTTAGATGATTGGTGGATAGAATTTGATTCTAACCCTAAAAATCGAATTAATAGCTCGCCAAAGTTAATACACTACTATACTAGGAAACTAATAATGGTTAAGAAAGTAGCTATGGCCGAACACTTTTCTGAGAATGATTATGGTGGTATTCAGAATAATAATATGGTAATAGAGATAGATGAAGTTAAACGAGCAATAGAGATACTAGACAAAGAAGAACCTACTATGCATCTAGCACTACAGTCTGAGACTGATAACCCTTTAGCTAAAGTGACAGACAAGATATTTCACTATATTGGCGAAAGGCATACAACAACAATGGTTGATATAGTGATGGAGTTCTGGAAATCATTACCACAAGGTAAGAAATCAGCAGAGGATGTTCTAGGACATTTGATAGGAACTGGTAAGATAATAGAGGATTCTGCTGAGGATAAAATTACACATAAAACATACATGATATACAAAGCAATATGAACTTAACAAAATTACGAATTGAAGTAGCAGAATGGTCTGCTAAGAACTTTCCTAATAAACAGAAACATCAACCATTGCTTGGTGTGTCAGAAGAAGTTGGTGAGCTATGTCATGCTCATTTGAAAGCAGAGCAAGGTATTAGAGGTAAAGTAATAGACCATCATCTATCTAAGATAGACGCGATAGGTGATATTGTAATATATCTAGCTGACTATTGTGAGCAAAATGATATTGACTATGATATGGTAGTATCAGAAACTTTGGAAGAAGTTAAGAAAAGAGATTGGACTAAGAATAAGAATGATGGGAAAGTATAATATGTATAGAAATACTGAACCTATTGGCTGGCCTAAAATAGATAATGAGGCATTGGTTGCTTGCTTACGATTTACTAACTATAAAAGAGATGATATGGAATATAAAGAGTTAGGAAGTAATCTTGTCATTGCAGTATGGATAGATTCCAAAAATAGTTGGTTTGGTAACCCGAAACTATTTAAGGAATAACAGAGCTCCCACCAGAATACATACGACCAGAAATTGATGAGGATTAATATGAGTATAGACGATTATAGACGTTTCTCTAAACAGATAAAAGCATACAAGAATATAGAACCAATGCGATCTTTGACTATGCTAGAAAATTTAAAGGATGTATACGTCCAAGATGGTGCTCTTGCAGGAGAGAAGTTCTATGGTAATAAGATGATAACCAAAGCACGCATAATTCTTGATATAGAGGATTTTCTTAAGGAACAACACTCGACTTCGCCTCATTAATAACTTTGTGTTTCATATAATCCATTAGCTCTTTTTGTGCCATCTCTGGCCCTTCTTCTCTCTGTAGATAACCAATGTACTTGAACATTTGTAATGGCATCTGTTCCATAGATGGAAATGTTTCATAAGCATTTTCTTTTAATGCTTTTAGTTTACTCATCATAACATCAGGATTACTGTGATAAGTAGTAACTATATTATTGATTAATCCTGGCAGCATAGCCATTGCTTTCTGTGGGTCTTGCTCCATCTTGAATTTCTTCTGTTCAAGATTCATGTATGGATTTGCATTACTAGCATCTTGTGCATTGAATGGTAATCCTTCAACCTGTTCAAATCGTCTAAGCTGACCCATCTTATCTGACAGTGCTTTCTTCTCTGCTAGTGTTCCAGTTATCATCCCATTATTAATTAATTGATTATATCCTTCTCTAGCTAACCTAAAGTCAGATGTAAGTACATGAGCCATTACATTCTTAGCTAAGTCAACATAGTTGATGTTCGGGTCATTTGCCAAAGCAGATGCTACATTAGATATAGTACCACCTATATCTGTTATTTCTTCATCTAATGGAAATGCGGCGGCTTGTGGAATATTCTTGTAAGCAACATCAAATGGCCACTTAGCAATCTGACTAAACACTCCACCAAACCCTGCATATTGTAACGCAGAAATCATGTTGTAAGCTAGTGGGCCAGCATTACCTTTGTAACTTCTGTCTGATGCAGCTATCTCTTGCAAAGAGGGTATTGGAGAATGCTTGCCAGATATTTGTTCTCTCAATTCTTTGATAATATATCCACCTAGTGTCGCACCAAACATAGATGCGACTAGTGGAGTTAAGTCTCCCTTAGTTGCTGGTGTCCATACATCACGCATAAATCTATCTGTCTGAGCAACTGACCAATGAGCAATAGAGAAGAAACCTGAAATCTCTGAATCACGCATCATCCATTCTGGCATTGAACGTGGGTCATTAGTGCCATGCAGATAGCCAACGGCCCTAGAAGCTAATTGTTGTGTTTCATTTGGTGAATATTGTTTACCTATAGTATAGTCAGGGTCTAATTTTCGCAACCATTGCTGAGAAGTTTTAGCTCCAACTCCCTCACCATAGTTAGCCTGAGCAACACGTTTAGGTACTAAAAATTCCATGGCCGCCTGCATGTAACCTAAGTTAGCTTTTGTAGCAATATCATTGAAAGAGGCAATTCGTCTAACTATTGATGCCATAGCTTGAAAGTGCTCGGCAGTAGTTAAAGAAGAATCCCATATGTCTGATACTGGTCTAGCCATTGGAATAACCAGTCCATTCTTATTAGCAGTTGCTACTCCACTATACATGCCTTTTAGTCCAGCTAACAGAGTTCTACCTGTCTCAATAGGATTTCTAGTTAGCCCGACAATACCAGATATATTAGATATAGGTACATGAACAGCAGACAAAGCAGGAGAAGATATGAACAGAGCAGTTGCAGTTGATGAACCAGCACGTTCAGTATAGAATCCTTGTGGGCCAACTTCTCCTTTTGATTCATTGATTAATGATTTAACAAACTGATTGCCAGCAACAACTGGCTTATTTGTTGGCGGAATAGGACGACCCCATGCATCATGAGTTTCTCCTAACTGAGCCATAACAGATGGATTAGACTCGATGTATTTATAGTGTGCTCTGTCACCAGCATTACGAGAGGCATATGCTCTTAAGTTCTGTTCGAAGTTATCTCTCTGCCAAGAGGGTGGGAGAGGTATCCCTTGAGCACGTCTATTAGCATTAAAATGTGCCATACTTCCTGAACCAGTATTGGAGGCAGTACCTTGCATGGCTTTAAGTTCAGTTGCTAAGTTCTCTTGAGCATCAGTCAAACTGACACCATGAGCTTTCTGATTATCTAGGAAATCCTGTTTAAGTTGGTCGACTTTCTCTGTGTCAGTGTTAGCTCGTAGTATCTCCCCAATTTTAGGATTAAGCATCATAGGGTGAGATGTATCTGACAGTTGTCTAATGCGAAACTGATGCTGATTGTAGTCATACACTGGCTGCTTGTCTTTGACGGCTTCTTCACCTTGTTCTTTGTATCGTAACTTATACTCATTCCAAACTTGTCGCTGAGCATTGTTCTTGAAGAATGTTGTAGCTATAGGCTTGCCAGTTAATTCTTCTTGTCGTTGAGCTTCTATTAATCGTTTTCCATCTTCTGTAGTAAATCCAGTTCGATTCATTACATTCTTTACATTACCATAAACCTTACCAAATATCTCAGAGCGGGCATTGTAGAATCTATGGTATGCATCAGACACTTCTGGTGCTACTGTTCTAGCCCTTTCTATAGCATTCTGAAAAAATCTACCAGCACGACCAAAGAAGGGTTTGAGTTCTGGTGTTACATGTTCACCTTCTTTTGGTGGGGCATTAACTCTATCCTTAATGCTAGTCAATCCTTCTGGTCTCTCCTGATGTACTAACTCACCAGAAGTTCTCAACACTCTCTCTAACATTGAACCAGCCTTAGCATCTAGGCCAAGTAAATTTCGCACAGCATCAACTATTGTTTGCCATACTATACGATTATCAGTTGTCTTAATGCCATTTAATACTCGTTGGAACTCAGGGTCTTTAATAGCTTGAGCAATGAACTCGTCAAGGTTGCCCATTGCATATTTGGTTGTAGCTCCATAACCATGTATTTGACTAACAGCTTCATCTGGATTTCCTGCTGCACCTTTAGGATGTAGAGGCATTTCAGTATCCTTAAATAATTCTGGATGTATCCCAAGAGCCTTAGCCGTCTCAAAATAGCATCTAATCAAATCCTTAACATGCTCATTAGAACCATTCTTAAGATATGTATTTAGCCTATTGTAGTGTTCTTCACCTTGACCTTTGAAGAATGGTATCTTCTTAGATGTTAAACTGTGCACAGCTTCTTCCATAACAACTCTAGCATCACCTGCTGAGCCAGTACCAATATTAACTTTATCAGTAACAGGGTCATAGTGTGAGCGTTTAGCACCAGCAAGAGACGAGTCTAATGAGGGGTCGTGATTCCATTTAACTTGTAGAGACTTAGCATCAGAAGCTTTAAGAAGTCCACTAGCTAACTCTTGTAATGGATGGTCAGGAGTATTAGCTAATCCATGTAGTATGCTACCAGTAGTAGCCTTGCCATTGAGTATGTGTGACTGTAATTGAATAGGCATTAAGACATGATTCTCTGGAAACTGTGGTGGAGGCATGCCACCATTACGATTCTTAATAGCTTCTAGTTCTCTACTAATAGCTTGGTGTTCTGGACTAGCCATTAATTCTTCGGGGTCAGTAATTTTACTCTCCATTGCTACACGTTGACGGTCTAGCTCTTGATAACGATTGTAGTCGGAGAGGGGACTATTTACTACTGGTTTCTTTTCTGTCTGTAACTCTCCGCCGACTTCCTGTGGAACGGATTGACTGCTCCTGGGTGTCTGCTCCACCATATTTTGGCCGCTTCTGTCTTGGCTTCTTTGAGCGACTTGCCCTGTCTCACTAGGCTGTCCCGTGTTTTCTCGTATTCCAGTGGCATCTTGTGTTTCTCCTTGTGGTCTATTCTCATGTAACTCAGCCAATAGGTCAGCCTGACGTAAAGCCTCTGTTGCTTCTGGAATAGATAGATTAAGTTTTGGAAATATCCTCTGTACTGATACTGGTTTAGTTGCACCTTTATCAATTATCTTCTGCAATACTTCTGTAGTAAATACTGGCTTGGTTGCACTAGTATCTTCTGTTGGAATCTTAGTATTGTCATTAATTTCCCCTCTAGGTTCTAACCCCATTAAAGCTCTAGTAATAGGTGTTTCTTCTCCTGTTGGTTCTTCTTCACTCCTTAACCCTGCTTCTGGTTCATTCACCCCTGCAATATCATTAGCCTTCTCACCCATAGCTTTCTGGTGTAACATCTCTCGCATCTGGTCAACTGGCAATGCAGCTAACTTCTCATTTGCCGTATTGATATATGCTTTAGTAATAGCATCTGCATCCTTGGGAACAGGTTGTAAGAATCCTGAGTCTTTCTTCTTAAACAAACTTTGTATTTGTTTATTCCCAATCTTATAATCCCCGGCATCATCTACAGCAGTAAATGGCGATACCCAAGGTTTGCTCGTCGGCTCTTGGCTGCCATCATTAGATAACTCGCTATTATTAACTTCTGGATTAGGCTCACCTAACCTACCATGAGGCAGCCAAGACTTAGCGAACAATGCTCCACCAAGAGCTTGCTTGCCTAACTCACTAGCTGATGGCATGCCTTGTCCTTGTGCTAAACTCAATCCAGTAGATATAGCAGGGTTCAGGGCCGACTGTAGTAGGACTTGTTGTGCTGCTTTGCTTTGTTCAAGCGCAGAAGGAAGTGCTTTATTTACTGTACCTAATCTACTAGCAATGGCATTAATGTCCTCTTGACTTCCACTAGCCATAGCTTTAGCAGCTTGACCTATTAATCCTTTTTGTTCGGCTATTAAAGCTCCTGCTCCCCTTCCAGTAAGTTTACCAATAATTCCGCCAATACCTTTTGCAGCAGTTGTAGGAGAGAACATACCACCAGATGCCAATGCACCAGCAGTTATATCAGTTCCTTCTGCTATATTAGGATGTTGTTCAGCAGCTTGTTGAGCGAGTAACTGTTGTTGCTCATAAGTTTCTGGTGACTCAATAGCTTGTTGGCCTTTCTGACCAGCATAGCCACCAGCTAATGCACCTATAATACCACCAGCAATAGTTCCTATTCCTGGCTCGACCATTGTTCCGGCTAGTGCCCCACCACCAATAGCTCCTGCACCACCACCTAATATACCACCACCATGAGCTACTAGTGTTCGGCCAACAGTTTGTGGGCCAGTAATAGGTTGTCTAGGTTGAATAGGTGGATTGTAATTAGCAATCTCGTCGTCTGTCCAACCTTGCGATTTAAGAAATGGAATGTCTTGTGCTGGAACTGGCATGCTATTCTCTTATTGTTTTATGGTACAGATTAATAGCAGCAGGGCCAATAAGTCCTCTATTAAAACCAAAGCTATCGTGCCAAGCCTTGCCAAGTTCATACCCAAACCCATGAGGTAGTTGAGCAGCTTTTCTATCAGACTCTACAGCTTTGCTTAAACTCATAGCATGCTTGATTGCTTTGCCAACAGGGGTATTCTCATAGTATTCTGGAGCATAATATTCACCAGTTGGCATATAGTATACATTGCTATCCTTATCAAAACCAAACTCTGTCCCACGAACAGGAGTAACGTTAGCTGCACCTGATGTTCCTTCTTTATTAACAGGTGGAGTAAATGGAGCTAATTGTTGTGGCTGACTAGATTGTTGTGGAGCAGACTGACCTATTAAACCCATAGGTGGTACAGCTACTTGTGGATGTTTAACAGGATAGAAAGCACTACTTGGCCCTTGTGTCATTCCACCATCAAGAGACTTATCTAGTATACTAACTGGTAAAGATTGAACAGGATTATGAACTTGACCCATAACTCCTGTTGAGGGATCAATAGCACCAATATTGAGTGCTGGACCACCAAGTCCAGGATATAATGCTTGAAATTCTTCACCAATTTGTCTAAATGGCTGAACAGTCGATGCCTCTCTTACAGCATTTTGGGCAATAGGGCCATATGCTTCTGGTGTATTTTGTGCACCAATAGTTCCGTATTGTCTAGTGGCTGCTTCGGCAGCAGCAGGATATGTTCCAGCTTGCCCTCTAGCCATAACATCAGAAGCAGTTCCCATAGCATTAGGGTCAATTCCACCAACACCAGCTACGAATGGAATAGTATTAGCTGGTTGCTGTCCGATAGTTTTAGCTCTCTCTATAGCAGAGCCAGTTGAAGCTTGACCTGTGCCATAAATAGCTTTCTGTTGAGCAGCCAGTGCTTGTGCTTGCTGACCTGGGAAAGCTTCTGCTACTGCATTTCTTCCTTGAATGTCTCTAGCATTAGATGAAAATAGTTTAGCCATAAATCCAGGTTTTATAAATGGGTCATTGGGTGATAACCCTTGATTAACGTGGTCAGTAACGTCCTCACCATCTGGTGATAGCCACATATTAGATTGTGGCGGCTGATAGTTGTCAGGTAAATTAATACCTGCTGCTTTAAGATGCTTTACATAGTCATCAGGACTAACTTTAACTGCTCCATACGCAGGGTTAGGCTGTGGATTGTAAGCTGCATTGCCTACATCCCCTAATATATCTCCTAATACTTGTGCTAATGGCATAATGTTATTATAATGCTCCGATTAAAGCCCGATTAAAGCAAGTGCTACTTGGGCACCTTTTCCTTGTGGTGTACTAACTTGCTGTACAGGTGGCCCTTCGGAGGCAGTTTGTTGATTTTGTTGCTGCCAATGATTCAAAACAGCATCTTGTGGATTAGTTTGTGGCTGTTGTGGTTGTTGATTTTGAGAATATTGTGAGGAAGATTGACCAATTAAAGAAGGTGCTCCGAATATGGGTGCTACTGTATTATACGCTCCACCAATAGGTGATTGCGCTAATCTATTCATTAACACATCTTGTGCTTGTGACGTAACTACATTTCCAAAATTACTCCAATCAAGAGGCATAAGTAAATTCCTTATTATATGCAGACTCATTCTTGTTTCTGCCTAGAATAGTCCATGTTCTGAGCCAAAATCTACAAATCTTTTTATTAAGCCATGAATAATCTTCTATTCCATGCACGAATCCAAGATGTTTAGTTATTGGATGTACCATAAGATGCCAAACTATAGAGCGAACGGCACTTGATTTTTTCATTAATGGCACTATGTAGTATGCTACTCTCCTATATCCAGCAGCCATATCTGTTGAATACTTGTAGTATTTATCTCTACTTTTTCTAACATGCGTTGGCATAGTTCCATGATATGCTTCCAACATAATAAAGCAACATATAGAACCAATATATGCTGGCATTGCATTAGCCACTCCAAGTTGCGCGCCAGCAGATGTACTAGTATTCTGCAGTGACGTTTGATTTCCTAGCAAACCTGAACCAAATCCAAATGTATTAGATGTATTAGAACCAAGAGAATTTGGACTAGTTGGAGAGAATGTATTAGTACCAAAGTTAGATTGTGTAGCTGGACTAGGCTGGCCAATAGCAGCAGCAAATGGATTTATCTGCTGGTTCTGAGAAGAAGCAACCCCTGTGGCAGTCCCAAGGGCCGACCCCAAAGCAGCACGTTTAGCTTGTAATGCATTACCAAATTGCATAGCGTTTGATACAGCATTGGTAGCATTATCTAATCCTAGGTTTCCAGTGGCATAATTAGATTGGTTTAGTGAGCGTTCAACTGCTGCTTGCTCACCGCCAGATAAGCCATTGAGGTTAATACTGTTAACCAGATTAGCAGCTTGACCATTAGCAGCAGCTTGTGCTGGATTAAGAGCATTATTAAGAGCAGTACCATAAATAGCAGCTTGTCCACCCGGCCCTTGAAGTTGGTCAAGTAGTGTTTGTGAACCAGCTAAAGCATTTGAACTCTGAATTTGTTGACCAGCTTGTGCTGCTGGTAAACCATATTGTAATAGTTGTTGTAAATTAAGTGCATTATATCCAGGTAATGTAGCTTGTGTTGCACCTAATTGAGCTAATGCAGCAGGAGTTTCCTGTGCATTTGTTATATTCATTATCTGCGGAAGATATGTAGCATAAGTATTCCACAGTTTTGCCTGTTTACTATCGAGGGGCAGTGGAGAACCAGTTAGTGCAGATGATTTAGCCATAAATTAATGTATCAAATTTGTTATCTTCCTGTAATTCTATAAGCATATTGCCAGTCTCTTCCAAATCCTGTACGATGATTTATTCTATCATGAGGATTTTCTACAAATGCAACCTCATCCGCTGTTCCTCTATTAGCATCCTCATGTATCTGTGCTAACAATGCTATAGCTTTCTGATAATAGGCTGTTGCTGTTTGTATATCTTTTGCTTCTTCATACCATAATTGCAAGCATTTATTAATCCATACTTCGTCATATCCAGGAACAGGAAACTCATCATTATCATTTTGAAACCAAGGTAATGATTTCTTGTATAGAACTTCAACCCAACCTAACAATGGATTAACATTAGGTGGAAACCAAGGTGATGTAGAAATATCAATTATCTGAAATTGTGCTTTAAGTTTATTGTTAGGTATGTATGATATTTGATTACCATCTATATCAGATAGAATAATATCATATTGGCCAACAGTATTTCTAGTAAAAGCAGACACATCAAGATATGTATTAGAAGTTTGAATTGGAGTGCTTGACAGTGTAATAGTTTCGGACACATTAGTAGAACCTATTGACGGCCCTGAAATGTTAATAATAGCTGGTGTCGATTCTATAGTAGTCGCAGACACTATTAATTTAGATTGATTTTGCAAGGATGTTTGTAGTGTCTGTAGTCCTTTTATTCTCCAATTCCGCCATTCTTGTGTCCAGTTAAACTGATTATACCTTGGTCGCATTTGTGATAGCTTAATAGCTATATGTGACCAAGATTCCCTCATTGCTCTTATTTGTCCTACATACTCTGGCAAGGATATAGTTTGGTCAGCATTAATCTTGAAATACTGTTCTTCTAAACAACCTGACATATCAGAGATACTGTATAACTCTTTAGCAGCAGTATTAGCGAAGCGTAATAGAACTGCTCTCTGGCCACTGTCAGCAGGATTCAGTCCTACTTTATAGCCAATTTGTTGTAATACATAAGATAACATATTTATGTTTGCTGAATAACAGCTTGAGTACGAATTGGTTGCATTGGAGTTTCATCTATAGTAGTGATTGACGTAGATGTAAGTGATGCACTTCCTGTCCATGTTAATACTACAAAAGCTTTCCATCCTTGTGACGAGTTTGGAAATGAAAATAATGTATTGTTAGTTTGTGTATCAATATCAGTTCCAATAGGAACACCATTATAAGGAGTAACAGGATTGACATATTCTAGCTTTTCTGTTACAGTTTGTTCTAGTCTATTGTTTACAAACAATTTACATGTAAATGTACTATTAGTAGTTATATTAGAAAATATAGCACGAACATTTATAACTTTCAATTCTTTTTTAGGGTCTTGTGCACTAACTGCGCCTAATCGAATAGTAGAAGAATCAAAAGTAGGAGATGAGTAAAGTTTAACAACTCTATCATCATCAGTTATTGCAAATAAAGATAATGTTGTTATAGTAATAGCCGCAAATTGTTTAACAGCATGATTACCAACTTGCAGTGTATCTATACTTTGATACACATTGTTAATAGTATCATACACTACTAATACGTATCCAAATACTGTGTTTACAGAAAATATTGCATAGTTATCAAACATTATAGCAGATGCCCAACCAGAACCTGTAGATGCAGTTATAGTAGTTGAATTTATTATTCCAGCAAATAATCCAGAAATGGTAGCTGAAAAAATACTATTACGACCTTCATTCTGTAATGATAAAATTGCATTAAATGAACGCAAACCATTAGCATCAATAAATACTGTATCACCGGCATTAGGTGAGTTAGGTGAGCCAGATATATCAATAATGCCTCTTTCAGTTATACAATTAGAATTAAACAATACTTGTCTGTTAAAAGTGTATTCTCCAAATATAGTAGGAGCATTCGGTGTCTGATTAAGTGTAATTAAAAATGTTGATGCACCACCCGCAGCTACAAATAAACTATTTCCTGGCATAGCTCTCATAGCAGTAATACCTGATACACCAACAGAATATGATGTTGTAGAAGCGTCGCCACCTTTTTGTCCATACATATCAACATTAACAACAAAATCTAATGGCCTGCCAGACACTGAACGATAAATATATTCAAAATTGGTGTCAACTATAAATAGTATTCCATTGTACCATTCCATAAAGGTTCCAACAGGAACATACTCTCTATTGTCAGGCCCTGTTAGCTTTAATGTTGTATTGTCCAGTGGATATGACCATTCATCATACGTTTGCGTTGTTCGACACTGTACATTATTGTTGTTATCAACATAAATAAACTGTGACTGATTAATTCCGTCTTGAACTAACAGTCCTGGTGTGTTTCCAAATTCACCAGCTACTATATTAGTTTGAACTTGATTAATTCCACCATTTGCATTTGGAAGGGCAACTGTTCCACTTACAGGATTTGCAAGGCGGCCATAATTTGTTGTTGTTAGTGGAACTGCACATGTCCAATATCTTGGGGCAACTTTATCCATCGAGAATCCATTTATCTGAATCCATCCTTGTGTACCATTTAACTGATACCATGCTGTGCCAGATACGAATAAGATAATATAATTACCAAAAGCTATTAGGGCTTGTTTTATTCCTGCCGGTGCTAATAAATCTACAGTTGATGAATTTATAGAAGAACATACATCGAAGCGTGTGCGTATATTAATTCCAAGTCGATATTGATCGTATGTAATATCATAAGGAGTATCTCCCTCTTTGTACTTAAATGATACAGGAAGTCTAGTATCATCAAGTAGAAGATTAAATCCACCAGAGAATGAATTTTGTTTGTACTCAGCCATATTATAGAACTTCTTCTGCTGTTATAAATGCACCTTCAGAATAATAGTTAGTTTGTGCATTAGCTGCTGTCCCTGATGTGGTTCCAATATAAATAGTAAATGTTCTTGCAGTATTCACTGTTAGTGCAGCAGTTGTTCCTTTTAGAGTAATAACATTGGAAATATTTGTTCCTCCAAATCTAGCAAAAGCTATAAATAAA
>Ga0187865_1003201_pt1 | contig 13914 bp, 12 predicted proteins | sample June2016WEW_11_1_2_FD_132989 | JGI IMG/M metagenome (GOLD analysis project Ga0187865, IMG submission 132989) | Peatland microbial communities from SPRUCE experiment site at the Marcell Experimental Forest, Minnesota, USA - June2016WEW_11_100 | ecosystem: Environmental > Terrestrial > Soil >...
ATCGCAGCGCGATCCGCCAGCCAGCGTGGCGTCCTAGCCTTTGCCCACGCCATCATGACCACCGACACCCGGCCCAAGCTGGCGTCCGTGCGCTTTCGAGCGGCCTCGAAAGAAGTCACCGTGCTGGGGATCGCAAAGGGTGCCGGCATGATCCATCCGCAGCTTGCCACCATGCTGGTGTATTTGTTTACCGATGTGAGCGCGAGTCCGCGTGAGCTACAGCCTCTTCTGCGCGAGGCGTGCGACCATTCGCTAAATTGCATCTCCATTGACGGCGATACCTCCACCAACGACACCGTGCTGCTGCTCGCCAGCGGCGCCAGCGGTGCTCGGGTGCGGGTGAAAGACGTTCGCACCCGAAAGAAGTTCTCCGCGGCGCTGACCGCAGTATGCCAGTCCCTCGCCGAGCAGATCGTCAGTGACGGTGAGGGCGTTCAGCACGTGATCCGTCTGTTCGTCGAACAGGCGCGGAGCAGGGAAGAGGCCTTAATAGTGGCGCGGACAATCGCTCATTCAATGCTCGTCAAGACCGCGTGGGCGGGCGCCGATCCGAATTGGGGACGCATTCTCGCGGCAGTGGGAAGGTGCGGTCTGCCCATCGATCCATCTAGCGTCCAGATTCTTATTGGCAGTCAGAAAGTATGTCGCAACGGAATCGGCTGCGCGTTCAACGAGCGGCAAGCTCATCGCAATCTCGCGCAGTCGGTCTGCGATATTCGTGTGCAGCTTCGTCGCGGCCAGCACGCGGTGCGATTTCTCACCACCGATCTGACCGCCGAATATGTGCGGATCAACGCCGATTATTCCACTTAGGGAAACTCTGACTAAGTTGGTTCCCGGATAGCTTTGAAGGGGCAGGGCTTTAGCCATACCGTCAAAACCCGCCACACAAGCGGCTTTACAGGCTGCGGAAAAACTCGATATTGCACTTGATTTTGGGTGGCGCAGCGCTTCAGCGCTGCGATAACCGGCTTATTTTCAGCACCGGCTTTAGCCGCTGGGGTGAGACTGCGCCGTAGAAAATACTTTTTCCGCCTCTGCCGACGCTGGCGCCAGTCTCATAAATGCTGGAGCAAAACTTTAGGCCGCGAGAGCGGAACCTGTTTCCTCGCAATGGACCAGAAAATCCCGCCAGAGATTTTGAATCGGCAGGAATTTGCGCTCGTAGGTCAGGCGGAAATGCACACTACATTGCCTTACGGTGGACCACCCATCTCGTTCAACGATATACACGCTAACCTCGTTCATAGATTAAGACTCCAACGACAACCATGTTATCAACGGCGCATTCGGCAGTCTGGTCAAAAATGCTCGCTTCTCCTAATAAGTTTTGGACATGGGTCGGGGCGTAAGCTGGTACATGGCAGCCTCGGGAAGATCCCTGTAGCAGACTGCGGAACAGCGCCGCGAGGGGCAGGCGGGCTACGAAGCCGAGACCCAATTGCGGCGCTCGACAAAGGTGGGGGGCTCGTAGGTGCGTCCTTTTGCCAGCCGATTCTCCTCTCGGCGTGTGGACCACAACAGAATAGGGCCGAGCGATGCGGCGGTGAGGCGGGCGACGACCGGGAATTCCTTCTCGACTTCGCGGCGCAGCTTGTGAATCCTCTCACTCACGCTGCGATTGACCTTCTTGAATTCCTTCTCCATCACCCAGAGCGCCGCATTGTAAGCGCTGCTCAGCTTCTTCACCTCGCGCGCAAACCGCTCACGGACGCGTGGATCGGGGTAGTCCTTGTAGCGTTGCCAGCCTTTGAGCATGGTCTGGCACATGCGATAAAGACTCGGTCCATTACTCTCGAAATCGCGCCAGAACGCCCAATCCAGGAACTTCTTTGAATCGTCGCGGGAGATTGCGCTGTGCTGGAAGTTGAACTTGTACTGCCCATGGACATCGGCGAAGTCAACGTCCGGCAGCAGACGGCCCTGATCGGCCATCTCCTGGTAAAGCGGCGTGCCCGGAACCGGCGTGTAGAGCATGAACTGGTGAAAATCGGTCTGGTGGCTGACCGCCGATTCGATTTCCTCGACGATGTTGTCGGGCGTGTGGTGCTCGAGTCCGACGATCGTCGAGCCCTGCACTCGTATCCCGTGTTCGCGAAGCTCGCGCGTGAGTTGCCGGCTGTCCTCACCCTGCAGCTTGCTATAGCTGGACCGGGGAGATTCCAAACCCATCCATACCCAGGAGATGCCGAGCTCGACCAGTTCGAGCATGGTGTATTTTCGAATCGCATTGGCGGAAGCAAAGACGGAAAGCTCCCAGCTCTTGCCGGCCTCCTTCATGCGCTCCAGCAAGCGCATGGCGCGCGTACGGTGAAGCAGGAAGTTTTCGTCCATTACAAAGAAAGAATGTACTTTGAGCTCCGCTTCGATCCCGCACATCACCTCAAACAGTTCATCGCCGGTCTCGTAAAAGTTGACAAACTTTCCTTTGCCGCCAAAAAAAGCGGACGTGGTACAGAAGTTGCATCCCATGGGGCAGCCCACCGACGGGATAATGGTTGCCGCCGTGCCGCCCTTCCGATTCGGGAGGCGGATTCCCATGATGCGTGTCTCCAGGCCGGAAACAATGGCGGGATGCCGGATCGGTGCGTGCTCGTCTTCTCCCAGGTACCGGCGCATCCATGAGATACCTTCTCCGCGCACGATGTGGTCGGCGTCGATCATCCCTTCTACGCCGGGAATGGCAGCCACGTGTCCGCCCACCACGATCGCCGAATCCGGCGATAGCTCTCGCACCATGCGGCACATCTCGCGGACCTTGCCAACGTTAACGATGATGGCAGAGATACCCACGATGTCGTAGTGGTTCGTAGTCAATTCACGAGCGAAGGCTTCGCGGGTGGGAAAATCCAGCACGCTGCACGGCGCCGAAATATTTTCCTGAATCATCATGATGCCCCAGGAGCGATGGAACATGCGCAGCGAGAAGCTGCCTTGCGCGCGCGTGACCTGGTTGTGATAGAGCTCCATCGGATTAATGGACCGGCTGCCAAATTCGTCGTCTTGCGCATAAGGCCCGAAGACCGAACTCAGCAAAATGCGCGCGTGACTTCCCTTGGGATGAGTTTCCATTTGGGTGGGTTTCATAGATTCGTTGGCTGAAGGATAGTTGCTCGGCAGAGTTCTTCGCCGTGATCTCGGTTACATTACAAAACTATTACGTGCGACTAGGACATGTACTTGCGAGGGTTTCAGAGCGCACCGTGGGACGCATTCCGCACCAGCGCCAGCGTGGTTAGATCGTTATGCGTGGGCGCCGTCCTTGTGAACTGCCGCGTCGCCTGCAGCATGCTCAGGCACAGGTCGCGCGCGCTGAGTAGGGTCGCGTCCTGAAAGCTTTGCTTCGCCCTGTCCAGCCCGAATTCCGCATCCTCGCAGTCCGCTTCGATGAGCCCGCGCGAGACCACCAGAAGAGCCGAGCCGGGCACCAGGTGACAGGTAGCCGCGCTCTGCGTGGTGTGCGAAAACAAGCCTAGCGGCAGCCCGGTGGCTTCGAGCAGCGCGATCCCCGCGCGGTCGCGAAGCAGCCCCGGAGTGTGGCCTGCATTGGCGTAGCACACCGTCCCCAGATCTTCGTTGTAGCAACCGATGAACGCCGGACAGCTGCGAAGACCGCCACACATAATAGTGCGGTTCATCTCGTGGCACAATTCGATCATGGCGGTGGTCTCGTTGAAGTCTTCTCCGGCGAAAAGAATGGGTGCAAGGATTCGGAACCTTTTCTGCACGGCGATCAGAATTTCACGCGTGTCTGCCCGCAGGCCGGCGATATCCAGCAGCACGAACAGCATGCGGGACGGTCCCACCCGCAGGAATTCATAGAAATCGCCAGCCACACGCTGCCCGGTGTACACCGCGGCAATCTCGGCGTGACGCAGCACGGGCGCATCGCAATGGATCGGGTCGGTGAGAGGTGGTGCGCCTTGGCGCTCGGTGAACAGCGAGCGCCAGAACCCCGTCGAGAGCGGCTTCGCTTCCCCAACGTTAGCCTTCTGCGTCATAGTGTGGCTCCCGAAATATGGGTGCCAATCGCCTGCGGAAAGGCCGAAATCTGCTGCAAAACGAAACCGAGGCGAAGAGTCTGCACCTGCCAAGGCTATCGGCAGATTGCCTGCGATGCTTTACTGCAACCAGTTCAGCGCAAACGACCTCGCCGATTCGTGGCTAATGCGGATTCCGCCTTGAACGTACTAGTGCCGCGACCGCGTGATAAGTCCTGCAATGGAGAGACGGGCGCCCTCGCCCGTCCAGTCCGGGCATGGATCGACAGCGGCAACAATCATGCGGTCACGGTACTAGCTGGCACGTTCTCAGCGGGCATGGTCGTCGACCCGTTTTCAGAATCCCATCCTTCAGAACCCCATGATGTTGTATCCGCAATCCACGTAGATGGTCTCGCCCGTGATGCCGGAGCTGGCATCCGACGCCAGAAACACCCCGGTGCTGCCCACTTCATTCACTTCAACGTTGCGTTGCAGCGGGGCGCGTTCGGCGTGCGCCCTCAGCAATTCTCCCAGTCCTGAGATGCCGCGCGCGGCCAGCGTTTTGATCGGTCCCGCGGAAATGGCATTGACGCGAATCTTCTTTCGGCCCAGATCGTGAGCCAGATAGCGCACGGTGCACTCCAGCGCGGCCTTGGCCACGCCCATGACGTTATAGTGCGGCACAACTTTTTCCGCGCCGTAGTAACTCATGGTGATGACGCTGCCCCCATCTTCCATCAGCGGCGCCGCCGCCCGGCAAACCGCGATCAGCGAATACACGCTCACGTCGTGCGCCACACGAAAGCCCTCGCGCGTCGTGTTCACGAAGTCGCCCTTCAGTTCGTCGGCCGGCGCGAAAGCCACGCTGTGCACCAGCGTGTGCAGCTTCCCGTAGCGCGCTTTCAGTTTTTCGAAAAGCTGCGTGATTTCTTCGTCCTTCGAAACATCGCACATGAAAGCTTCCGCGCCCGGCAGCGACAGAATCAGGTCTTTGGCTTCCTGCTCCAGACGCTCATTCTGATACGTGATGGCGAGGTTCGCCCCCGCCGCGTGCAGTCCTTGCGCGATGGCCCACGCGATCGAGCGCTTGTTCGCCACTCCGAAGACAACCGCCGTCCGGCCCTTCAAATCCTCAAACATGAATGGAACTCCCCCGGAAAAGAAAAAGAATAACAGCATCTGCCCGTGTGGGGCGGACACTCTTGTCCGCCGCTTTTGATCTTGGGGTTGATTCTGATCTTGGGTTTGATCTTGATCTTCAAAATCAACCTCAAAATCAACGCCAACGGCAGCGGACAAGAGTGTCCGCTCCACACAAACCCTAATCCGCCACCGAAGCCACCGCCTGCCGCGCTTTCATCGGCCAGCAGGCGCTGCCGAATGCGACCGCATACACCGCCGCGATCACCGCAAACCCGGCCGCCAGGCTGATCCGCGATGCGATCCAGCCCACCGCCAGCCCCAGTGCCACCTGCAGAAACGTGCCAAAAAAATAAAAAGTGTTCTGGACGCGTCCCATGAAATGCGGCGGCACTTGTTCCATCAGGCTGGTATTCATGGCCACGCCGCTGACGCCGCGCGCCGATCCCATCAGCCCATAGAGCAGCACGGCAATCGCCAGCCACGGCGAAAACGGCGCAAGCGCCATGGTAAAAGTCAGTAGCAGCATGGAAAGCGCAATCAAACTGCGTGCCCCCACCCGCGCAATCAGCGCCGGGACATAAAGAGCGCTCAGGAATGCGCCCACACCCCATCCCCCGTTCAGCCATCCGTAGCCCGTCGCGCCGGCGTGGAAGACGCGATCGCTAAGTGGCGCCGTGACCACCACTCCCGTCATCATCGCGCCCAGAAATAAAGCCCAACTCGTTCCCAGAAAAACCACGCTGCGATGCTCGCGCAGAAAGACCAGGCCTTCGCGCATCTCGCGCAGGAAGCGTGCGACGGCGCTTTCCGCCGCCTCCAGATCGTGACGAAGTTCGACGGCCCGTGGCACAACATGCCGCCCCTGGCGCACCGCGAAGTAGCACGAAAACGAAACGACGTACGTACTCACGTCGATGAGCAGCACCCCGCCCAGCCCAATGTGTTCATAGACAAATCCAACGAGCGCGCCGGCAATCAGCCAGCCTCCCTGGATCCCCGCCAGAAGAAATGTATTCGAGTGCACGAACGCGCCCTCGGGCGTCAGTTCCTGAATCAGCGCTGTGATCGTCGGCCAGAACATCCAGAAGCCCGCCGCCACCAGCGTATTCATCAGGTAGAGTTCCCACACTTTCACGCGGCCCATAAATGCCAGCACCGTGACCGCGAGAATGACGACGGCGCGCCCCGCATCCAGCCACATCACCAGCCGCCGCCGGTCTTCGCGATCAATAAGCACGCCAGTGAAAGGCAGCATCAGCATGGCCGGAATCGTTTGCAGAGCTGCAAACGTGCCCAAAGCCATTTCGGAGTGAGTGCGCTGCAAGATCGTCCAGGCCACCGCGGCGGAGTTCATCCCGCTGCCCAGCATGGAGATCACGTTCGCCGCAAACACAAATTGCAGCGAACGTTTTTGGAGGATCGAGCGCATCGTTTGAATCTAACATGAAGGGCTTTTAGCTCTTGGCTGTTAGCGGTTGGGCCGGATTCCAGTGGGCAGCTACCCAGCGCATCGTCGCTGAACAGGCTGTGGCGAAATCGCGATTCTTCGCCAACTGATCGCTTTGCGGGTTCGGTTTCGACCAGTTTTATTCCTGATTGGTCGCACCAGTTGGAGTGTTGGTTCCTCTAAACGGGCCCTTGGCTACAGTGTGAAATAGAATGTGGCGCTAGTGTTTTCAGCGCCTTCCGCCCACACCTGCCCCCCATGGCGGTGGACGATACGTTCCACGACCGCCAGTCCGATACCGGCGCCGGGGTACTCTTTGGCGCTATGCAGCCGCTGGAAAGCGCCAAACAACCGGTCGGCATATGCCATATCAAACCCAATTCCGTTGTCCCGGACAAAATACGCGACCCGGCCGTCGGGCTGCGGCGCGGTGCCGAATTCAATGCGGGCATCGGCCCGTTTGGCAGTGAACTTGTAAGCGTTGTTCAGCAAATTTTCCAGCACCCTCCGCAACAGCTTCGGATCGCCATTCACCGTGATGCATCCGGCAACAACAAATTCCACATTGCGCTCGGGAGCGCTTCGCCGCAACTCCGCGACGATTTGGTGAACCATGGCGGTTAAGTTCACAAGCTCTCTTCTGATGTCGGTTCGTGAGAAGTTGGCTACTTCCACAAGGCCGTCAAGCATCACGCTCATGCATTCCGCGGAATCGCGAATCTTCTCTATGGAATGTTGCCCGTCGGCATCCAGTTTGCTGGCGTAATCGTCCTGCAGGGACTTCGAGAAACCGCTGATCCAGCGCAAGGGCCCGCGCAAATCATGCGAGATCGAATAGTTAAGACGCTTCGTCTCCTTCGTAAGCACTTCCAGTTGGACAGCCCCATCCTTCAATCGCTGCTCGAGTTCCGCATTGAGCTCCTCGATTTCCGCTTCCGCCTCCTTGCGGCGCGTGATGTTACGGATGTTGCATTGGATCACTTTCTCAGCGCCAACCATGTACACGTTGCTGACAAACTCCACGTCAATTCGCCGATCGTCGCTGGCCTGCAGCGGCAAATCCTCATAACGAACATAGCCTTGACTCTGCAATGCCAGGAAAGTCGACTTGGAGGCCTCGCTGTCTTTGAAGGTGCCGATTTCCCACAGCTTCTTGCCCATAAAATCTTCTCGGGGATACCCCAGCATCTTGATCAGGTATGGGTTCACGTCCGTGATCTGTCCGGTATCCGCATCAAGAATCAATATGCCATCCTGAGCCGTGTCAAAAAGCCGCCGGTACCGGGATTCCGAAACTTTTAGCGACTCCTCCGCCCGCCGCCGCTCACGTCCTACCTCTACCTCGCGCATCACTTCTTCAATGGTCGGGACAAGCCGGGCCAATTCGTCTTTTAAGATGTAGTCTTTCGCCCCACCCTTCATCAGCGATACCGCCAGATCAAGGTTATTTTCGCCGGTGACCACAATGAACGGAGCGTTGGGCCGTAGTTCCTTGGCCAGCGCCAAGGCGGCCGGGGCGCTGAACTGCGGCATCGAGTGATCGGAAGTGATTACATCCCAATCGCGGTATTCCAATGCTGTGCGCATGGCAGGTGAAGTGTCCACGATTTCATAAGAAGGCTCGTAGCCCGCGGGCCGCAGCACACTCAGTAACTGATCCGCGTCATCCTTGGAATCCTCAACAATCAGCAAACGCAAGGCCTGGCTCATGATTCTCTCCTGGCTCCCACGGTTGGCCGTTTGTCCGATCGGAAGGGCAAAGCATCAAGGAGACGGCGTTGTCGGGGGTGGCCGGTCTCAAACCTACCGTGATTTCCTAACGCAGCCAAAAGTGTAAGCAGAGGATTGGTCACTGTCAGTGATGGGGCTCACTCCTCAATCGTGACAAATGGAGACCGCAAACTGCAGAAGGTCAAAACCGCCAGATTTTGGGAACCACCGTGCGCGGAATCTTGGGGAACCGGATTGCTGCTGTAAGCGGCAAATGCACCAACTATCCCGAAATGGCCATTTACGAGATAGCTTGAGCGAGAGCAAAAGCCGTTAACTGAGAGCTGACAACTGACAGCTAATTCTCACTCTCCACCGGCGCCGCCTTCGGAGCAGGCAGCGCTTTCGCTGGCTTGCCCGGTTTCGCCGGCGTGGCTGGCGGAGTCGGCGGAGCAGGAGCAGCGACTGCCACCGTCCCTTTGCGGATCTCGATCGTTCCCTTTTCGCAGTTCATCACCAGCCGCGGGCCGTTCGTTCCGATCGAACCGCTGGCGCTCGATTGCTTGTCGCGATTGTCAACTTTGATCTCGTCGAAGTCGCTCTCGATCTCTCCTTGACGCGTGCGCGCCTCCACCTTGATCGCCGTATTCGGCGGAATCGAAACCCGCACGTCGCCCTTGCGGTTATCGATCTGGATGTTCCCCGGGTTGTGCAGCCCGACCGCGACCGTCCCGTTTGAGTCTTCCAATCGCAGATCGCCCGACAAGCCTTCGAGCGCGATGTCCTTCGACCGTGTCGTCAAGCGCATCGGTCCGGTCAGCGAATCGGCGCGCAGGTCGCCGGAATCCAGATCCAGCCGGCCATCCAGGCGCGAAAATTCCATCTCCGTGCGCGACGAGTGGAAACTCACCGTCTTGCTGACTCGAACCAGACGCACGCTTTCCTGAAACTCTCCATTCAGGCGAACCGCGCCATCGACGTCTTCCACCGCCACTTCGTTCGCCTTACCCTGAATGGTCACGTCGCCCTTCACCTGTCCCAGCCGGGCGGAACCACCGTCCAGGTTCAGCAAAACGTTCCCGGTGTGGTCGTTGATGTTGACTTCGCCGCGATGGTGGTTGATCTCGACATTGCCGGTCATGCCCGCGATGGTCACGTCGCCTCGGCGCGAGGTGATCACCAGCGCGGTATTGAGCGGCACATAAATATCCATGTCAGTGGTCACGCCCTTGTCGCCCGCGCCCTGGGTATTGGCGTCCAGCGTGACGACCTTGTCGGCGACGGTGATCTGCGGCTTGGTCTTGCTGTTGTAGCTTTCGGCGTCCTGCTGCTTCTCCGCGCGGACCTTCTTGCGCACCGACACTTTCATCGTCTTGCCATCCGCCACATTGACCGTAATCGTGCCGCGGTCGTCACTCACGCGCAGGCTGCTGCCCGCCGGAATTTCCTGGCTCAGTTCGTCGCTGTAGTCGAACGCGGACCCGCCAAAAATATCGTCCAGCTCATCGACACCGCCAATCTTGGTGTGCTCGCTAATGCTCTTCCAGTCCACGCGTGCCAACTGGGTTGCAGTCAGCCCCGCCCCGATCAGGAACAGCATCAGGAAAACGCCGCCGACTCCAATGCCGCGCGCCGTCTGGCCTGAGCGCTTGGCCTGTTCGTATTCGATCAGCTTCAGTACGCCCCACAGGATCAGCAGGGCAGGCCAGTAGCGGGCGAACAACGTCCCGAGCCCGTGCCATTCGAGAATGCCCATCGTCCCGAGCAGGAACAGCACTCCCATCAGGATCAGCACGACGGGTCCGGCGATGGAACGGTGCGGAGGACGCGGAGTCGGAGGCATCATTGGGCTAGCCACGGTTCACCTCACTGGTTGGCGGAACTGGCGGCACAGGCGGAACCGGCGGCGCCGGAGGAATCGGGCCTCCCGCCGGGTAGGCGCCCGGCGCCAGTGACGGAATATGTCCCTCCACCGATGCGCTTCCCTGCAGCAACTTCACTGCGCCCACCACCAGCAGAATTACCGGCCAGGTGCGGTGAAAGCCAAGGTTCGACACATGCAGGTTCTCCAGCAGGAACAAGAAGCCGATGGTCAAAAGCATCGCGGGGCCCATGAGCCGCCGGGAGCGGCAGCGCGCACATCCGCAGCCCGCGCAACACGAACCCACCAGGCCCCAGTTGCGGGCGAGCAGCCACCCGCCGAGTACGATCAAAATCAACGGCCAGAAACGGTCCAGGCCGAGTCCGAAGCCCATCGTGTGCAGCAGGAAGAGCACGCCCAGCAAAATGAGCACGATCGCGCCCATCGGGATCTTGCTGGTCTCGATCTTTGCCCCGCCGCCAAAGGTTGCTGCCAGCCCGTAAGGATCGGGTGCGGGCAGACCGGCTTGGATGGCGCGCGCCGAGCGCACGGAGTCGATGATCCCGTACAAAACCAGGAACGCGATTCCGAACCCGCTAATCGTGGGCAGCACCTCGCCAGCGGAGTTACAACCCGCTACCAGCAAAGCAAAAATGCCCAAGTGCGCTAGACCCTTGGCGTATTGCCCGTTGTACACGGCACCTATACCGAATGGAATTGCACCTAAAATTCCCGCGACCGTCGGGTTAGGGCCGCCACTCGCGGCCGGAGCGCCAGCCGTGCTCGCTCCCGGCATTGCCGCCGGAGCCGTGCCGGAAACGAATCCAGCCCCTCCCGGCACAGCGCCTTCCATCTTCGCTCCCAGGCAGTCCTCGCAATAGATCACGCCCCGCACGGGACGTGTACAGTTCGCGCACAGTGCCTTTCCGCAAGTGCGGCAATAGGCCACTGCTGACGCATCAGCATGATTGGCGCAGTTCATACAAACCTCCGATTCGTAGTCGCGGTCACCGCCACCGTCATGGCAGGAGGAGCATCCCGCAGCGCGGCTAACACCGGCTGGCTGTATTCCTGGGAGTAGTTACGATCCTGTCTCTGATCTGGTAGAGCATGGTCTGGTTGCCCACTGGTATTGTTCTTGCGATTTTCTTTCTGTTGCTCGGGGCCGGGCTCGGCGGGAGTGTTGGCCCGCTTCAGCTCGCGCACCTTCGATTCGATCTCGTACACGAACCGAATATTGTCGTAGTACTTCACGATCTTGATTTGCGCATCGTTGTACGCATGACGCAGCGCCGCCGGCCGCAGGTCAACCTTCGCCACGTCCGCCGGCTTCACGCCCGCCGCGTTCAGCGCCAGCGAGAACGAGAAGAAGATCATCCCGAACGACATCACAAACCGCGGCTGCCGCACAAAGGCCGCCGCGGGTCTGAAGAAGGAAGTCGAGAAGGAATCCCACCGCTCCCGCGCCCGCTCTCCGAACGGAGTCGTCCTGCCGTCGCGCGTCGCCGCCAGCGGCCGCGTGCTCAAGACTCCACTGGTGGCCGCCAGAATGTTGTGCACCAGATTCTCCGGCGGCTCGACCGTTTCCAGCGACCGGAGCCACTGCTGCCCCGCCTGCACGTCCGCAAACAGCGGGCCGCAAACCCCGCAGACCCGCCGATGGGCTTCGAAGCTCTCCTTGCGCGCCGGACTCAGCTGCCCGTCACCGTCCAGGGCCTCGCTGAGCAGCGTTTCGAACTCGGTGCACTCCAACTGGGGTCCCCGACCGGCCCGGTTTTGGCCGGGCGGGGTGGGCGTCCCGTGTTTAGTTTCCTCTGGCATCACATCACCTGCCTATATGTACGTTGTAGGAGGCGCGCAAGTTCCGCTCGTCCCCGGTTAATTCTTGACTTGACGGTCCCCTCCGGAACCCTCAGAGCCGTGGCAATTTCCCGATAGTCCATGTCCTGCAAATCCCTCAAAATCACCGCCTCCCGCAGCTCCGGAGACAGTTTCTGCAGCGCCAAATGCACCATTTCCCGCGTTTCCCGCCTTTGCACCTGGGCATCCGGCGGCAGCCCCCGGTCCGCGATCTGCTCGCTAAGGGGCTGCGCATCTTCATGTTCGGAGGGCGCGGAATCGAGCGAATCCGTGATCCGGTCGCCTTTCGACTTCCGGAAGTGATCCACCAGCAGATTGCGCGTAATGGTGGTGACCCAGGTCATGAACGCGCCCTTACCCGAATCGTATGTGTTTAACGTCCGGTACATCTTGATAAAGACCTCCTGGGTGAGGTCCTGAGCATTCTCGGAATCCCCGGCAAACCGGTAGCAGACGTTGTATATCCGCCGATGATAGCGCTGCACAATCTCTTCCCAGGCCGCGGCATCGCCCCCAACGCAGCGACGGACCAGCAATCCGACAACCTGGGCTTCTTCCAAAACCAGACTCCGTGAAATGCGCGTGAATGCTCTAGTTCGTGTGGGGACGGGCGCCCCCGCCCGTCCAAGCCGAGCGCAGCTCGGCCTCACCGCCAGCACCTGCACGATCTGAATCGCCCGTCCCCGGGGCCGCCTTTAACAGCACAGGAGAAATACGTTTCTGTCGGGCAGGAAGTTCCCTTGAATCATGAAGCTAGCGATTGTAGCAAGGAAACGAAGGTCTCATATTAGGGTTTCCCCTGTGTTCTTTCCCCTGTGTTCCTCTGTGCCCCCTGTGGTTGGGCCTTTTCTCACCGCAAACTTCTCTGGGGTACACCGGACCACACCTTCCGTGAAACCGCTGTAGGAGTCAGGTCCCACGTCTTAGAAAAAGCTTGAACCACCGGGAAAACTGACTTGGACTGCCGCAAACGCGATCAGTGGAACGGATTTGCCACGGTGACGCCGAAATATTTCTGGCCTGCGTTCAAATCTTCCGACCAGATTCGCCCGCAGCCGGCGCGCTGTGCGGCTGCGACAATCAAGCCATCGTAGAAATGCAAACCATAGGACGCGCGGGCCTCGACCGCACGCCGAACAATTTCCGCGTCCGCGACGACGATCTTGATTGGCCCGAGCGCGTCCAACAAAACGAGCACATCTTCGGGACTGGCTGCCGGAGAGAGTTTGTGCAACAAGGTCGCCGCGAACTCCGCCAATACCTGGCTCGAAATCACGATTTCACCGGCAACCGCCCTTCTCACAAGGTCCTGTGCCACTCGTTGCTTCTTCGGGCTGCTGGCATCGTAGGCGTACACCAGCACGTTGGTGTCGAGGAAGTCAGGAGCGGGCATAGAGGTCTTCGCGTTTCCAAGTCCGCTTCCCGACCCGGAACTGAAACCGCTCGAAGCTGCGTTCCAGCGCCTCGCGCTCCCTGCGCTTGCGCCCCGACCGCGCATGTTCCACCGCCAACTCTTCCAGGTAGGCGCGCACCAATCCAGTCAAGGTCGTATCGCGCTCAATGGCGATCTTGCGGACTTGCTTCACCAGTTCCTCGTCAACGGAGAGAGTGATATTCACAGACCCATAATACGTGGAACCCATAATATGTGCAACTGGGATCGGCGCCGGCTAGCCACTTTAACAGCCCGGAGAAGTACGTTCCGTCGGGCAGGAAGTTCCCTTGAATCATGAAGCTAGCGATTGTAGCAGGAGAAATTAGAAATTAACGTGGGGTGTTGGGATGGAGGGTGCCCCTCGATAAGAGTGAAGGCTCTGTCAAGGACAAACTGATCCTGTGCAGTGCCGAAGCACCGTTTTTTTCGCCAGAGAGGTTGAGGACCAAGGCTCTGGAAATCTCACGCGGAATCA
>Ga0187865_1003206_pt1 | contig 13888 bp, 8 predicted proteins | sample June2016WEW_11_1_2_FD_132989 | JGI IMG/M metagenome (GOLD analysis project Ga0187865, IMG submission 132989) | Peatland microbial communities from SPRUCE experiment site at the Marcell Experimental Forest, Minnesota, USA - June2016WEW_11_100 | ecosystem: Environmental > Terrestrial > Soil >...
ATCTTTTCAAACCATCGATCCGCTAAGGTCGCCCGGTAGAGCGTGCAGACAAACCCTACCCTCGGGTCAGCTAAAGGGGCGATGATGTTTTTGAGATAGTCAGGTTCTAAGTGCACATCGCTGTCACTGATCACCAGAATATCATGGCGGGCATGGTGGAGAGCGCCCAGAAGAGTGTTAATTTTGGGATTGGGGCCGGCCTGGATGTTTTCTACAGCCACGGACACCCTTTCCGGATACTCCTGCTGAATTTCTTTCAAGAGCGGGATCGCGGGATCGTTGATGTCGTGAACCGAGAAGGCCACCTGGAACTCCGGGTAATCCTGGAGGCATGCGCTGCGCAGATCAGATTTCAGATTTTTTTCCAGCCCACAAACCGGCTTCAAAATGGTTACCGGGGGCCATGCAGAAAAAGAGCGGGGGGCTAGATCCGGGGCTTTGGTTCGAAAGTGACAGACGGTAAGAAGGCAAAGAAGCCCATAGACGGATCCCACCACGATGGGGATCAAAAAAAACCCTTGTAAAGTAGAGAGAAGAAATTCCATGTGCGTTAGTCTTCTAAGGGATTCGAAATCGCCTGCGGGTTCCCTTTTCGCGAATTCCTAATCTATATGGCATTCCCTTCAACCCCTGAGCAATCCCACCCGAACTCGGCCCATGATTGGCTTCCCGTAGGTCGGTCGGGAGCCTCTGGAGGTACTCTGGGGGGTACTTTTAAGTTGAACACTATTGGGCGAGATGTTACCCTATTATATTAAATTCTTCAATCCTTTAAAAAACTGGCAGGTTTTTTCCAACAATGGAGATGATAGCTGAAAGGGTCGAAATCGCAGGGTTGGGCGATCAAATCCTCTTTGATCAAGAGATTGAAGAAGCGACCCGGAAAGCGCGAGAAGCATTGCTTGCTTTTCAGCACCCGGATGGCTATTGGTGCTTTGAGCTTGAAGCTGACTGTACGATCCCCGCCGAGTACATTCTGATGATGCATTATATGGATGAGATCGATGAGGATCTCGAGGCCAGGATTGCCATTTATCTTCGGGCCCATCAGGAGAGCCATGGAGGCTGGCCCCTTTTTCCCGGAGGAAAATTCGACATCAGTTGTTCGGTAAAAGCGTACTATGCTTTAAAGCTGGCGGGAGATCGTCCGGACGCCCCCCATATGGTAAAGGCCCGCGAAGCCATTCTGGCCTTTGGGGGGGCAGCTCGGAGCAACGTATTCACCCGCATCGCCCTTGCCCTTTTTAGCCAAATCCCCTGGCGGGGTGTGCCGTTTACACCCGTCGAGATCATGCTCTTCCCTCGCTGGTTCCTCTTCCATATCCGGAAAGTATCCTACTGGACGAGAACGGTTATGGTTCCCCTGACGATTTTATGCAGCTTAAAACCGCAGGCTAAGAATCCGAGAAAAGTTGAGGTACGCGAGCTGTTTATCACTCCCCCAGAAGAAGAGAAAAACTACTTCCCGCTCCGCTCTCCTCTGAACCGCCTGTTCCTGATCTTCGACACGGCAGGGCGTTTCTTCGAACCCTTCATTCCTCCGATCGTTCGCCGCCTGGCCATTAAAAAGGCCCAGAAATGGTTCATTGAACGGCTCAATGGGGAAGACGGCCTGGGCGCCATCTTCCCGGCCATGGTGAATGCCCATGAAGCTCTTGCCTGTCTGGGGTATCCATCCGACCACCCCTACCGGATGACCACGAAAAAAGCGCTTCAAAAGTTGCTGGTGAGGGGCGAAGAATCAGCTTATTGTCAGCCATGCGTTTCCCCGGTCTGGGACGCTGCCTTGGCCTGTCTGGCCCTTCAAGAAGAGGGCAGCACGGACACCCAAGAGCCCGTCCTTCGTGCTTTGAATTGGCTCAAGGGCCGACAGTTGCTGGATCAACCGGGCGACTGGCAGGAGAATCATCCCGGCCTGAAGGGAGGCGGGTGGGCGTTCCAGTTCAATAACCCTCACTATCCTGATCTTGATGATACGGCCGCGGTTGCCTGGACCATGCACCAAAGTCGGCAGGAATGCTTCCAGGAATCCCTGCAACGCGCAGTAAGCTGGATCTGTGGCATGCAGTCAGAGAATGGGGGGTTTGCCTCCTTTGATGCGGACAATACCTATTACTATCTCAACGAAATTCCTTTTGCGGATCACGGGGCCCTCCTCGACCCCCCCACGAGCGATGTTAGCGCTCGTTGCGCTACCCTCCTGGCCTTAGATGGCCGACAGGACCCGGAATTAAAGGCCTGCCTCAATTTCTTGCATCAGGAGCAGGAGCCAGAGGGTTGCTGGTTGGGACGCTGGGGAACCAATTATATTTATGGAACGTGGTCCGTGCTGGCTGCTCTGGAAAAGGCCGATGATCTGTTCGATCAATCCTCTGTGGAGCGGGCGGTCAACTGGTTGAAAAGCAAGCAGCGTCCCGATGGGGGTTGGGGAGAGGATTGCGACACCTACTTTCATCCCCAGAAAGCCGGGGAAGGACCCGTCAGTACTTCCTTTCAAACCGCCTGGGCCATGCTCGGCCTGATGTCTGCCGGAAGGGGAGACTCGGAGGAAGTGCGCCGGGGCGCCCAGTTCCTCCTCCGCACCCAGGGAGCCGATGGCTTATGGAGAGATGATTCTTTTACCGCCCCCGGGTTCCCGCGAGTGTTCTATTTGAAGTACCATGGATATTCCAAATATTTCCCCTTGTGGGCCCTGGCTCGCTATCGCAACCTGCTGCCGAAAAGGTCCCTTTGATGGCTTCGGGAATCGTTGCCGCCATGGTGGCCGAAGCCCGCATCCTGTCCAAAGGACCGATCGCTCCCGGAGAATTGATCCTCCTCCCCGGAGGGGCAATGTTGCTTCTTTCTGGGATTGGGGCTAACCGGGCGAGAGTGGCCGCCCAGGCCCTATTGGAAAAGGGGGCAACGGCCCTGGTCAGCTGGGGTTCTGCTGGTGGGTTGATGCCCGTACTCCCCCCCGGCAGCCTGATTCTCCCCGAAAGGATTCTCGGTGCGGATCAATCCGTTTATCCGGCTGATCCGGTCTGGCATGAAAGGCTGTGCAGCCGACTGAAAGGTTATGTTGACCCGCAACGAGGGGTTTTGGCCGAAAGCAAGCAGGTCTTGGCCACTCGGGCAGAAAAGGCGGCTCTATTGCGCCGAACGGGCGCGGTGGCGGTGGATATGGAGAGTGCATCCATTGCTCAGATAGCCAAGGAAGCGGGGATTCCGTTTATGGCCATTCGAGCTATCGCCGATGGCGCGCAACTGGATATGCCCCGCAGCGCTCTGGATTCCATCGATGAGTTCGGGCGAGTCCGCCCCATGAGGCTTCTTTCGCTTATGGCCAGGCACCCTGTGGAACTTTTTGCTCTGTTACGGATGGGTCGTAATTTTCGGGCCGCAGAAACTACGCTGGCCAGGGTTGCCCTCCGGGCAGGAAGCTGCTTCCTCTGTCCCCAGAGCCGGGATGACGGTTGCCGGGAGAGGTAGTAAGATCTTCCCCGTAGCTACGAGAGATAAAAAGTCGTGAAAACCTTGATCACCGGGGCTACAGGTTTTGTAGGATCTGCAGTGTTGCGCCAGCTTATAGAGAGCGGCCATAGCGTGCGAGCCCTGGTTCGCCCCGGTAGCGATCATCGAAATCTAACCGGTTTATCCATCGAAATTTGTACGGGCGACCTGACGGATCGGCCTTCCTTGGATCGCGCCCTGGCCGGGTGCTCTGCCCTGTTTCACGTGGCTGCGGATTATCGCCTCTGGGTCATCAATCCGCGGGAGATCTACGAGGCCAATGTCACCGGAACCCGCAACATTATGCTCGCCGCTGCCCATGCGGGAGTAACTCGAATCGTCTATACCAGCAGCGTAGCCACTCTGGGACTTAATCCAGATGGAAGTCCGGCAGACGAAGATACACCAGTATCCCTCGCCGACATGATCGGACACTACAAACGTTCAAAATTCCTGGCCGAGGCCGAAGTGAAGCGACTGGCTGAAGAAGAGGGGCTACCGGTGATCATTGTCAACCCTTCCACGCCCGTCGGTCCCCGGGATATCAAACCCACGCCCACCGGTCGCATCATTGTCGATGCAGCATCCGGCCGCATGCCCGCCTATGTCGATACCGGCCTCAACCTCGTCCATGTAGACGATGTGGCCGCCGGACACTTGCTGGCCCTGGAGCGCGGCAAGATTGGCGAGCGTTATGTTCTGGGGGCAGTCAACATGACGCTGAAAGAAATTCTCACCGAACTGGCGGCCATTACTGGACGACGGCCTCCAAGAATTCGCCTGCCCCACAACCTGGTTCTACCCATCGCCTACATATCGGAAGCCTGGGCCCGGACAATCGGCGGCAAGGAACCGCGGGTCACCCTCGTTGGAGTACGATTGGCCAAAAAAAAGATGTTCTTTTCAACAGAAAAGGCGAGGCGTGTTTTGGGGTTTCATCCACGACCGGTAGAAGAGGCCCTGCGCGATGCCGTAAATTGGTTTCGGGAACATGGATACCTGAACCGATTTTCCTAATATGACGGTCTCCATTTTGTTCCTCTTGCGCTTAGGCCGGGATCCTTGAGCCTAAAGCGGCAGCAAGACAAGCCGTTTCCGGGGCCGCTACACAGGATCGCCCTTACATTAAATTCCTGAAAATCTGCGTTTACCTGCGTCCAATACTTATCTTTTCTTCTGTGGCTTTTAGGAGGGCTTCCGCATCCGCCTCCCGGGGGGCTCCAAAAACAATCAGGATGTAATCATTGGCCTGCCGGGCAAAGGTCCATTTGCGGTCTTCCGTCTTCACCCGGTCTTTACCGGATGCGTCGGGCATATAAGCCTTGGTAAAGCTTTGAAAGGCCTCCCCCGCCTTGGCGGAATTGGGGTATCGAATCAGAAGCAGGTGGACTTTCTGTCTATCCCGGAGATAGGTAGACAGAGCGGCCTCTGTTTCCCGGCTCAGGTTCAGGATATTCTGGTGGGACACAAAGAAACGTTGGTTCAGAAGAACGTGGCTCTTAAGATAGCGAATGCTTTTATCGACCAGTCCGAAAGTTTGGTCGGGGAGGTATTGAATGATTTTTGGCTCCGGCCCGGTGCCCGGGATGGAATCGGCCACGGCTCTGCCGGAACGGAGGATCGTCGGTTCGACTTCTTTCCCCTCCCCTTCTGCATACACGCTTACAAAATATTTCCCCTTCCAGAACCTTAATAACCCTCCTCCGAATTCTGATCCCTGGCCGATTCCAACGGGTTCATCCTGATGTTCAAAAGAGAAAACCCCGTAAGCATCCTCTGAGGATGCCATTTCATAAAGCTCGGCCATGATAGAGGGCTGCCCCGGTTTTTCAAACCGCCGGACGACCAGATTTTGAAAACCATAAGCCAGATAAAGTTCTGCGGCGCCATCGATGTAGTCGAAGAGGGTCCGGGAATTGTATTTCATATCCTTCCCGTCCCACTTCCAACCTGCCATTTCCGAAGGCAGGATGATCTTCGGATTCACATTTTCCTTCTCTCCCCCCATACCTACCTGGGGTATTGTCAGTATCCAGACCAGGATAACCCAAAAAACCTTTTTTCCCATTTCAGATCTCTGTTCAAAAGAAATCGGACACAGATTTCCGCAGGTAAACGAAGATAGCTAACGCAGAGATCTGCAGGATCTAACTATAAGGGCCTCTCCACGAAACCTGGGGTTGCCCTTAAAGTATTCTGCCTGAATCTTCAAAAGATCTGTGTCAGCCAGCCAAGATCTGCGTCCCATTAATTTAAGGATGTTTGCAGATCACATTCAGGAGGGCCTGGCGTTTCTCTTGCCGGACCACTTTCAGGGCCCGCTTTAACGCTGGAATCACTTCCTTCGGGTCCTCCACTCTCTCGCCATATCCCCCAAAGGCCTCCACGATCTTCTCATAAGCCGGGGCGGGGTCGAGATCGCAGAGTACAAAGTATTTCTTCTGAGCTGCCCACCCTTGGGGGTAGAGGTCCATGACCGACCCCTTTACTGCGTTCCAGCACTGGTTGTTGAAGACGACCGCGACGACGGGAAGCTTCTGGGCCACAAAATGGCAGGCCGTAGGGGCGGTGAAATGATAGGCTCCATCACCCATGCAAATGATGGGGACGCTCTCCGGACGGGCCAGCTTAACGCCCAGCGCTGCTCCAAAGCACCAGCCCAGCCCGCTGGACATGGGAGAAGCAAAAAATGACCCCGGTTCATTGATCGGAACCTGATGAGCCCTGAGGTCGTATTCGTTTAGGAGAACCGTGTCCGAATCTCTCACCTTTCCTACACAGTAGGATACCCATTCCATGTCCATGGGCCTTTCGTTCTGGAGCTTCTCTGCCGCAGCTTTCCATGCCGCCCGCTGAGAATCGTGTTCCCTGGTCAATCTTTTGAATCGCTCCTGGATGGCTTTTCCTTTTTGAGATCGAAGACTGCGAAGAGCTTCTCTCAAAGCTCTCAATCCGGCCTCAGGGTCACAGGCCAGGGGAACGTCTACTGGGAAGGTGCGCATGGGGTAGCGGGAGAAGAAGGGGTCGATCCCCAGTTGAATGACCCTGGCTTCAGGTTTGGGCTTCGACCGGATCGGAAACCAGGGGACATCGGATTCGATAACCAGAATGACATCAGAATCCGCCAGGTACTTCATGGGGTCAAACCCCAGATGCATAGAGTGTTCGGTGGGGAAATTCAGGTAAAGGTTGCTCATGGGGATGGTAACGGGCAGGGCGAATTCCTCGCAGAGCTTCACTAACTCGCCTACTGCCGCTGGATTCTTGCCAACCATGGAAGTAATGATCAATGGATTTTCAGCCTCATTCAATAACAAAGCGGCCTGGCGGATCGCCTCGGCATCCGGCCCCGGTTTTGAATAGAGCTTCTGCCCGGCCGGGGTATAGGTAAACTCCTGGTGTTCCTCGGCCAGAACTTCCCTCGGAAGGCTCAGGTACACCGGGCCTTTGGGCTCGGACATAGCGATGTTCAGGGCCCGGTCCACAACTTTTTCAACCTGGGGGAAGCATCGGAGTTCATAATCCCACTTCACATACTCCCGCAACATGGAAGCCTGATCGAAGGACTCCTGGGCCCAGTGAATGTGCAGGTTCCGTCCCCCCCTGACCTCTCCCTCCGTAATAGGCGTCCTTCCCGCGGTGAAGATCAAAGGAATGTTGGCCCGGGAAGCGTTTATAATCCCGGTGAGACCGTTGGAAGTCCCCACGTTCACGTGAACCATGACGACCTGTGGTTCCCCCGTGACCATGGCATATCCGTGGGCCATGCTAACCGCCGCAAATTCATGGGGCACCAGGATGGGCTTGGGAAGCTCTTTTCCTTCGGCCGCGAATTTCGCAAATGCATCCACCAGGGGAGCAAAGTCGGTCCCTGCGTTCCCGAAAAAATACTTGATGCCCCGGTCGCGGAGAAGCTCGAGGTAAGCCTGAGCGGTGTTGTCGATGGGGATGGTCACCGACGAATTTTGACCTCTGCTGAGATTCTTCCTTCCGGCCATACATTCCCCCTTAAAAACAGGTGCGAGGAGCGAGGCACGAGGAAAAGGATTTATAAGGTTAAGTTTAGCCTTTGACCTCGATCCTCGGTCCTCGCACCTTTTCTAAAAACCTCGACCCTGTATTCTTAGTCTTTTAATAGTTCCCTGGCGATCACCATCCGCTGGACTTCGGAAGTCCCCTCGAAAATCCGGTACAACCTCATATCCCGATATATTCGCTCGATGGAAGATTCTTTCATGTAACCCATTCCTCCATGAATCTGGAGGGCCGAATCCGCCACCCGGTTCACCATCTCCGTGCAATATACTTTGCACATCGCCGCCTGCTGGGTTACTTTTTGCTTTTGATCGCGGCACCAGGCGGTATGGTAGATGATCTGCCTTGCGGTGTAGATGGAAATCGCCATGTCCGCCAGCATCCACTGGATGGCCTGATTCGCGCAGATCGGCTTCCCGAACTGTACCCGTTGCTTGGAGTGGGCAATACTTACATCCAGACAATACTGGGCGGTCCCCACGCATACCGCGGCAATCGTAATTCGCCCCTTCTCCAGCACTTTCATGGCGGTGGAAAATCCTCTTCCTTCCTGGAGGCCGATAATATTCTTTGCCGGCACCTGGCAATCTTCGAAGACGATCTCGGAGGTGTTGTTCCCGTGGATCCCCATTTTCTTATCAATCTTGCCGACCGAATAACCCGGGAACGTTTTTTCCACGATGAAAGCCGTCACCCCGCGGGGCCCTTTGGTCTTATCGGTCACCGCCATGACCGTCACTACATCGGCAATGTCCCCGTTGGTAATAAAATGTTTCAACCCGTTTAGGAGGTAGACATCCCCTTTCTTTTCCGCCTTGGTCTGGATATTGGCGGCATCCGAACCCGCATTGGGCTCGGTGAGGGCAAAAGCCGCCGTCCACTCTCCGCTGGCAATCCGGGGAAGATATTTTTCCTTCTGTTCCGGAGTTCCATCGATCAGAATCCCCTGGGAGCCAATGCCGTTGTTGGTCCCAAACCGGGATCGAAAACAAGAATTGACTCGCCCGAATTCTTCATTCAGGACGCACTCGCCCAGAGTACCCAGCCCCATCCCCCCATATTCCTCGGGGATGGATAATCCGAAAAAACCCATGTCCCGCATCTTCTGTACGATGCTCTCGGGGATTTTTCCTTCCTCTTCTACCTTCTGGGAAATCGGCTCCAGGTCATTTTTCACGAAACGGCTTACCGTGTCTCTCATCAGGCGAATGCTTTCCGGCAGTTCATATTCCATCAGGTCCCTCCTTGTCCTTTCGGTTTTTTAGTCTCACGGAGGACACAGAGAAAATATTATTTTTAGCGGTCCGAATGCGCTCCCGCTTTAATCTGTGGCCGAACCTCTCCAGGAAAAAGTAGAGATTTTCTCTGTGGGCTCTGTGTTTAGGGATTCAATGCACGAAAACTTGAGAATAATAACATAAAGATATTCCGGTTGACAATAAATTATAAGCCAAAGCTGTGATTCAGGCATTTGACTTCAGACATCAGACTAACGGCAAAATGGCTGGTAATGACACCAAGAGGCGGTCTGGAGTCTAAAGCCTGAGGTCCAGTGATTCAATTGCAGAAGCCAAAGGGCTAAAGGCCTGGGGGAACAAGGATGAGAGAAGAAAGGAATGGTCTCCGGCGTGCTGGAACCCTTTTTTAGAAATTGGGAGATGTTAGGTATTCTCTTTTGAGGATTTGATAGGCTTTGAGGTAGGTAGTCTTGGCCCTTTCTTTGTCCATCCCCGCCCAGTCATGACCAATCTCTTTCAAAAGCTGTATCTTTTGAGTAGGCCCTTCAACAGCGATTGCCTCATCGGTCGCCCTGTCCAAAAGGCGTCTCGCTTCTCCCCCGGGCTTAGAGCCGTCAGGCCGGGCCATTCGACGGAGGGCGCTGACCCGGATCTCTTTCGCTTCGATCTGCCCCAAAATTTCCAGTCCCTTTTGAGGGGAGAGGGAATACCATGTCACTGCAACCTCGCCCATGAGTCGAAAATTTTTCTCCTTTTGGGCCAATTGCAGGGCTTTCTCCAGAGCCTTTAGATCCTCTTCGAGTGATTTTCCCTGAAGGACCCTGGCGCCTTCCAGCAGGACCTTGGACTGCAAAGAGGTTGATCCAGCGTTTCGGCTGATGGCCAAAGAATTTTCAGGCTCCCAGCTCACCTCGGTCTGAAGAATTTGAGCCAGAATGGGGGTCCCTTTGCCAGAAGGGTTAACGCTTCGAGCTTCTTTTTCAGCCCTGATCAACGCCTCTTTTCCCTTTTCCTGATTGATCACCCTCCATTGCTGGGCAAGCTGCAGAAATCGTTGCGCACGAAGGGAGGTATCCCCCAGAGTACCCGTCTCCAAAAGGCTTCTCTGAAATACGGCCTCAGCCTCTCTTCGGTTCCATTTCATATACTGAGATCCTACCTGCAAAAGGGCATAGGAGAAGGGTTCAGAAAACTCTTTTGAGGGGATTTTCTCGGCAACCTTCAATGCCTTCTGTTCATCGAGGGGAGCCCATTCAGCTGCAAGCGCGCTCAAAAGGCAGGATTTTTCCAGCGGGTCTTTAACTTTCCCGATCTCTTCCAGGGCTCTTTCGAAGAAGGGAACGGCCTGCAATTCTTCCCTCTTCGTCTTTTCCCTTCCTTGACCCCAGGCAATCAGAGCCGAAAGGAGAGGAGGTTTGGCCTCCTCCGTTTTACCTGTGTTGAGCTTCCGGGCCGCCCCTTCAGCTACCTTCTGGTAAAGGGCCAGCCGTAATGAACCTTCCGTGATCTCCCGGGCGGCTTTCAAAGCCTGCAGGGGATCTTCCCCGGCCCAGAGAGTCCCCGCTTCTTTGAAGAGCACATCTCGAATCTGTCGGTCGGGCAACTGCCGGAGTTTGGTTAATGTCCATTCTTTTTCCAGAGATGCAGACTCGGCGATCAGTTCCGAAAGAAGTTTGGTCTGTCTTGTCCCTTCGGGCAGCGTTAAGGCTTGTTCCAGCGCCTTTTCTAAAACCCCCAAGGCAGCTTGCGGCTGACTCTTCTTCAGACTGACGGCAACTTTTTTCAAAGCCATAGCTTTTTCGTAGGGAAAGGCAGGGGGAATGGCGTCAGCCCACTGTTGTACCCTGAGGGGATCTGTTTTCGCCCACAGCCGAATCTCCCCCAGGGATTTCCGAACGGTGACCACGGAGGGGTCGATTCTCTCCAGAATGGCCTGCCCCTTTACCGGATCAGAATTTTTCCAGGCTTCAGCAAGGATCTCCAGGATCTCGGCTTTGCTGGAAGGAGACGATATTGGGTCGGCAAATTTCAGGGCTAAATCAAATGGAAAAGTCTCCCTTCCCTTTTCCAGGCGGCCCCAGGCTTTCCCCAGTTCGATCAAGTTCAAAGCGCGCGCATAGGGGTCGGGGAGGAACTGGGCAGCCTGGAGTGCCTCTTGATAAAGAGAGTAAACTCTCTCGCGATCTAATTCCATTCCCCGGCCGATGACCCTTAACACCGTTTGGGTCCGCAAAGATTCCAGGGGGATTCTTTCCGCCAGTTCCAGCGCTTTTTTACGATCTCGCTGAGAGAACTCCTCGGCCAGGTGTCTTAGAATATCCGAACGGTAGAAGGGGTCCTGGATCTGAGAAAGAAGCCGTAGAGCCTCCTGAGGATCGACCTTGGCCAGTTCCTTCCCTACCAGGCTCTTAATCCTCTGAGATTCGAAAGAATCCGTAACCCGTTCTGTTTCCGTCAGGGCCTTCTTAAGCAGGACTATCGCCTGCGCCCTCGGAATCCCGGGTCTTTGAGAGAGCAAAAGAAAGGAGTATGCCCTCCCCTCTGAAAATTCAGCGGGAATGGCGCCCGCCCAGCGCTCCGCCTCTTCTCCGTCCACCGGCGCCCACTCGAAGATCACCTCTTGAAGCGCCACATTCTGGAGGGCCGGGTTTTTCAGCATTTGTAGCTGGGCTGTAACCTGATCTGCCCAGAATTTTCTCTCCCGATGGAGAATCTTGGCTCCAACCGCAGAGACCCGGGCGAAAGCGTAAGACTGGAGCTGGGGCGAGGAAATGGACTGCGCAGTCTTCCAGGCTTCCCGAATCAGGTTCCCGGCTCTATCCTGATTTCGGGTGGAATGAGCGAGGTTCGCAAGGGTCAAAGACCTTAAAAATGGATCGGCGATGGAACGGGAAATCTCCAAGGCCCGATTCTCATCGATCGCGCCCCAGGCTTCGGCGATGGATTTGAGGTCTCGGTCCCGGATCTCGGGATCTTTTATTCCCTGAGTTTTTTGCGAGGCCGATTCCAGAGCCGGCCGGCCCTTTTTCTCGTTGGCCCGGACCCACTCTTCAGCAACAGCCCGCAACGCCCAGGTCCGACCCTCGGTGTTCCGGACCTGATCCCTCAAATCCAGGACTGTATCAAAATTGACCTTATTCTTATCAGCCTCAGTTCGATCGGGCCAACGGGAGACAACTTCCTGGATTGAGCGGAGCTTACCCGTCTCTTCCTGGCTCTTCAGAGCCATCTTCCATGCTAACTGGAAAGCCTGGTCCGAACCCATCGGATCAATCTGGGACCATTCCCCGGCCATCTGCGCGAGGAGGATCGAGCAATAAAAACTTTCTTCCACGCTGCTGGAAGTCTGAGTAGCCACGGATAGCAACTGATCTAACTGTTCCTGTGCAGGACTCTTCCTGGCCGGTTCAACCGGACTTGCAGAACAAGAGATGAAAGACAGACCCTCCCCAATCAGCAAGAACAGGAGAAGTCCCTTTCCCATACGATTCAGTTTCTGAAATCCAACCCCGAGGAGGACCATAACTCCGATGAATAATAGGACCCCTACCCCGATCAACCACCGATGGCTCCATTCAGCCCTGGCCTGGATTGTCTGGTCGTATACTTTTTGCAGGGCGGAGCGCAGGGCCGACGAATCTCTGGCAAATTGGCCGACAGCGGTGATTTCCCTGTTCTTCAGTTGAAAAAAGGATTCGGCGGTTTGAGAGGTCTTCTTCTTCAAGCCCTCCGTAGCCCATCCTTCCTGTTCCAGGACTTTGAGAACTTCGTTTATTTTTACGATCCGGCTCTCGGTGAAAAAAACCTCTTCGGATAGGGACCGGATACCCGGGCAAGCCTCCAGGCGGACCTGGTAGACGGACCGATCCCAGACGGGGGAGGAACCTTTTAAAGATTGGAGATAGCTGGAAGAATGGCATTCCAGGCATAGACCTGCTGACCTGGCCAGCGCCGAAGAGGAGGCCATCCCGGAGGCTGTCAAAATGGCCCCCAGTAGAAGAACTTTGGCCCACGGTCTCATTCGCTCTTGCCTCTTCGAAATGGATTTAAGTTTTTGATCCCCTGCCAGAAGATCTGGCGCTTCAGATGATGGATACCCCGGGTGGGGCTGAGATGTTTGGGGCAGACATCGGTGCAATTGAATTCCATGTGGCAACGGTAGACACCCTTCTCTCCGGCAACCCTCGCCAATCGCTCGCCGGTTAAATCCCGGGAATCGGCGATCAGACAGAAGGCGCGGTTCAGTCCCATGGGCCCCATATATTCCGGCTCCCAGTGCATCATGGTGCAAGCCGAGACGCAAGATCCGCAAGCGATACACTCGGTGTTCAACCCGATGACTTTCCGTTCTCTGGAAGTAGGCTTGATCTTTGCCGGTTCGGGCGAAGCACTCCTGGGGATAAAATAGGGTTCTACCTTCCTCAGTCGTTTGATCAGGAACTTGAGGTCGACGGTCAGGTCTTTGATTACCGGGATGTGCCTCAAAGGTTCCAGGTGGATGGGCCCTGAGCCTACGTCCTTCACCAGAGTTTTACAGGCCAGCCTCTCTTTTCCGTTCACCACCAGAGCACAAGAGCCGCACATGGCCAGACGACAGGAATAACGGAAAGATAGATTCTTATCCTGAGTCTGCTGGATCCTGAAGAGCGCATCCAGCACCGTGACTTTGTCCGCATCCCCCAAGTCAATCGTAAATTCCTGCCGGTAAGGCTTGGGGTCTTTCCTCGGGTCGAACCTGAAAATATTAAACGTGTAAACCATATTTTCCTTTTCATCCACCGCAGAGACCGCGGAGGACGCCGAGAAACTTCAAAATTTGTGATGGAGCAATAGATTTAGGTTTCAATTACTTACGTTTCATTCTCTACTTTTTAACATTAGAATATCTCTGCGTCCTCCGCGCTCTCTGCGGTGAATATTTTTACCCGCCAAGAGGAAGATAATTCCACACAAAAAATAATCCAAACGCAGCCAGCAAGACAGAGATGATGAACAGGGTCCTCTGAGTCTTTACGTCCGCCCCGAGGTCGATCAGGAAGACTCTTATCCCCAGGGAGGCATGCAAGGCCACTACCAGAAGAAGCAGGAACTGCAATGGCCGGCGGTAGGGTAAGAAAAAATGG
>Ga0187865_1003212_pt1 | contig 13872 bp, 12 predicted proteins | sample June2016WEW_11_1_2_FD_132989 | JGI IMG/M metagenome (GOLD analysis project Ga0187865, IMG submission 132989) | Peatland microbial communities from SPRUCE experiment site at the Marcell Experimental Forest, Minnesota, USA - June2016WEW_11_100 | ecosystem: Environmental > Terrestrial > Soil >...
AGGGTAGAGGCATAAGGGAGATTATACGCCAGGGCATCGAGAGTCGGAACGCCCACCACCGGAACTCTGAGTGCAAAGGCCAGCCCTTTGACCGTGGAGACCGCGATACGCAGCCCGGTAAAAGAACCCGGACCCAGACCCAGGGCGATTCCCTGGACCTGATGAATGGTCAGGGAGGATTCCCGGAGCAGACGGTCGATCGTCGGCATCAGTCTGGCTGAATGGGTCTCCGGGGTGCTGAGGGTGGTTTCTCCGAGGATTTTTTCTCTTCCCCCGGAGCCGTCTTTGCCCACCGGGGCCTCTACGAGGGCTATGCTGCCCGTCAGGGTAGAGGTTTCAATCGCCAGGATGAGCATTCATCCGGCTCCGAAAATCCGGGTGAGGTCGTTATAGAAGACCAGAAGCATGATGAAGATGATGAGGAAGACTCCGATTTGCTGGGCCCTTTCGCGGATTTTCAGGCTCACCGGCTTGCCGATGATTCCTTCGATGATGAACATGAGGAGGTGCCAGCCGTCCAGAACAGGGATGGGCAGGATATTCAGGATAACCAGATTGATGCTGATCACCGCCATGAAGAAAACCAGCCTGAGGGTCCCAGCCTTGGCCTGTTCTCCGGCCAGTTGGGCAATCAGGATCGGCCCGCCGATGGTTTTGGCTGAAATTTTGCCCTCGATGATTTTGACAATGCTGATCACCGTCAGTTCGGTAATTCTCCAGGACTGGACGACGGCTCGGTAAGTGGCCGTGAAAGGGTCGAACCGCTCAATGAAAGAATTTCCCGACGGTGAAATCCCGATCAGGCCTACCCGTACTTCGTCTCCAAAGATATTTTTTTGCGTGGTTACCTCAGGGGTAACGGAGACCTGGAAAGTCTTCCCCTCCCGCTCCACTTTGAAGACCAGGGGATGCTCCTTGGTGCTCTCGTGAATGATTTGGGCCAGGTCTTCCCAACGTTTGACCGGAGAACCGTTCACCTCCAGGATCCGGTCCCCTTTCTGCAGGCCCGCCTGGTAGGCCGGGTAATCCGATTTTACCTCCCCCACTTCCGGAAGTAAGGTGGGCATGCCGGCCATAAATATCACGGCCAGGGCAACCACGGCGAAAAGAAAGTTGAAGAAGGGCCCGGCAAATACGATTCCCAGGCGTTTGCCTACGGTTTGAGCCGAAAAGGATTTGGCAATCATTTCCGGCGGGATCTTCTCTCCCGGTTCTTCTCCGACCATCTTCACGTATCCCCCGAGGGGAATCAAGGAAACCTGGTATTGAGTTTCGCCGATCTTTTTTCCAAAAAGCTTGGGGCCGAACCCCAAGGAGAAAGTGATAACTCCGACCTTTGCCCTCTTGGCCGCGAGGAAATGTCCCAACTCATGGGCAAAGATCAAAACTCCCAGAACAATAATCGTGGCAATAATCGTGGTGGTCACAGTTTACCTCGGTGAATGATCTGCTGGGCTTCCTCCTGGGCCCAGGCGTGGGCACGAAGGATGTCCTCCAGGCTATTCTGCTGCCTGGGTCGGTGCTGTTCCATGGTTTGCCGGATCAGACCTGGAATCTTTAGAAAACTTAGCCGCCCCTGCAAGAACGCTTCAACGGCGACTTCATTGGCTGCGTTTAGCACTGCGGGCATGGTCCCGCCCGCTTCCAGAGCCTGGTAAGCCAACCCCAGCGCCGGGAATCGCTTCTCGTCCACCGGGCTGAAGGACAATGGACCCGCCTCGAAGAGGTTGAGAGAAGGAAGCTGCAAATCCAGCCTCTGGGGATAAGAGAGCGCATAGCCGATGGGCCCTCGCATGTCCGGGAGAGCCAGCTGAGCAATCATCGACCCATCGATATATTCTATCATAGAATGGACGATGGATTGGGGATGAATATGGACTTCAATGCGCGAAGAGGGGACGCCAAACAGCCATCGGGCTTCGATAACCTCCAGCCCTTTATTCATCAGAGAAGCGCTGTCGATGGTGATTTTTTTCCCCATCCGCCACTGGGGGTGTTTCAAGGCCTGCTCCGGCGTGACCCCCTTCATCTCCTCTAACGGGGTCTTGAGGAAAGGCCCGCCGGAAGCGGTCAGGATGATTCGCTTGATTTCTTCTTTCCGGTGTCCGGCCAGAGCCTGAAAGATAGCGCTGTGCTCGCTGTCCACGGGGAGGAGGGTCACCCCATGATCCCGGACCTCCCTTACCAGAATCTCTCCGGCCATGACCAACGGCTCTTTATTGGCCAGGGCCAAATTTTTTCCGGCCTTCACGGCCGCCAGTGTGGGTAACAGTCCGATGCTTCCCACCAGAGCCGAGACCACCATATCGGCCTCCGGATGGGTGGCCGCAGCCATCAGCCCGTCCATACCCGAGAGGATCCGGGTGGGATGAGAAGAAAGGTTCTGCCGGAGATGGCGGGCCAGTTCCTCATCCATCACCGATGCCAGGTCCGGCCGGAAGCGAAAGATCTGCTCTTCCATCTTGGGTAGGTTTTTCCCTCCTGCCAGAGCGACCACCTGGAATTTTTCCGGGTGCCGGGCGACGATTTCGAGGGTGTTGACCCCGATGGAGCCGGTGGAACCGAGGATGGAGAGTTTTTTCATGATTTCGCGCCAAAAAAAAGTTCGGAGCAATGTAGTTCGGAGTTAACCGTTCAATGTTGATGGGTCTTTGCTCCGAACCCCGAACTAAACTACTAAATTACTTTCCGATGCAATCGCTAACCAATGTATTATCCGAGCCCGGCCGCCAGGGCATAATAATATACCAGTGGCGCCGAGAACAGGACACTGTCGATGCGGTCCAGAAGCCCGCCATGGCCGGGGATGAGGGTCCCTGAATCCTTTACCTGGGCGCTACGTTTTAACAGAGATTCCCAGAGGTCCCCCAATTGCCCCAAAACTCCGATCGCACCTCCCAGGATAAGGGCATGAACTGGGGAGAGTTGGGGGAGGAAAAGGTATTTCGAAAGCAGAGCTCCCAGGATAGAACCCCCGAGCGCTCCCCAGCCCCCCTCCACCGTTTTGCCCGGGCTGATCGTGGGGGCCAGTTTTTTTCTGCCCCAGGCCCTTCCTACGTAAAAGGCGGTCGTGTCTCCAAAATATACGGCGACCAGGGTAAAGAGGATCAGGAATCGACCTAGGTCGAGTTTCATCATGAGAATAAAATGAGACAGGAGGAATGAAATATATAAAAAGCCCAAGAAATGCTTGCTCACCTTCTCTATCCGCAGGGGAAACTCTTCGGTTTGGAAGAAGGCCCAGATCAACCAGAAGAGAAGAAGAAAAGCCAGAGCAAACAGAAAGCACCGGGGTTCCCGGGAATATAAGGAAATAGGAAGGAGCAGGCCGAGAAGGATTCCCATCCCCCTTTCTTTTGGAGAAATCATCGGCAGGGCCAGGGCGTAAAACTCTTTCAAGCCGATAAAGATCAGAACCGTGAAGAACAGAAGGAAAAACCAGGGCGGAGCAAAGAGGATAAGAAAGATTAAACACGGGCCGAGAATCAGCCCGGATATCCAGCGTTTCAAATGCATGGGCTTACCCGTTTCCGGTTTTGATCTGGTCGCTGGTCAAGCCGAACCGCCGCTCCCGGTTCTGGTAGCTTAACAGAGCCTGGATCAGTTCCTCTCTGTCAAAGTCGGGCCAGAGGGTGGAAGTCACATAGATTTCCGTGTAAGCCAGTTGCCAGAGGAAAAAATTGCTGATTCTCATCTCCCCGCTGGTACGGACGAGGAGGTCGGGGTCGGGAAGGTTGCTCGTCCACAGGTATTTGGAGAAGAGGTTTTCGTTGACCTCCGTGGGGGCCAGGTTTCCATCCTGACAATGACCCATGATCCTGCGGATGGCCTGGAGAATGTCATCCCTTCCCCCGTAGCTCAGAGCCAGAGTCAGGGTCATCCCCGCGGCACGGGATGTTTTCTTCATTGTTTCATGAAGGGTCGTGAGGACTTCTTTGGGCAAACGGGACAGGTCTCCGATGGCCAGGAACCGGATGTTGTTATCGAGCATCTCCTGGAGTTCAGTATCCAGGTAGTTCTTGAGGAGGACCATGAGCGCTTCTACTTCTTCCCGGGGGCGGCTCCAGTTTTCCGAAGAAAAGGCAAAAAGGGTGAGATAGGGAATACCGATCTCCCGGGAAGATCGGACGATAGCCCGGACCGATTCGGCCCCCTTCTGATGGCCGGCTACCCGGTCCAGAGAGCGTCTGGCAGCCCACCGTCCGTTCCCGTCCATAATGATAGCCAGATGCCGGGGGAGTTTTTCTTTAATGAGACGAAGCATAATTTTAAGTAAGCACTAAAATCCGAGCACCCGATCCCCAATAAATTCCCGTCTGCGAAAATCTGAATTCCAAACTCGGTGATCCTGGAATTAAGAAGTTGCAGCCGGAGGGGAAAGGTTGGCCAAGGGTCTTGGTTTGGGTCATGCGAGATTATGGAGTTCATCCCGGGCTTCTCGGGATGGAATTTGAAATTTTCCACCCCGAAATTTATCGAATAAGAATCCTGCACGGGAAAGGAGCTAAATCTCCAGGATCTCCTTTTCTTTGGCCTTGACGATCTCTTCGCCCTTTTCGATGGATTTGTCGATAAGCTTCTGGACTTCCTCCTGCAATTTGAATTGATCGTCTTCCGAGACCAATTTGTCTTTTTTGGCCGTCTTCAACTGCTCATTGGCGTCCCGGCGGAGGTTCCGCAGAGCCACCTTGCATTCTTCCTCCATTCGCTTAATGACTTTTACCAGTTCCTTTCGTCTCTCTTCCGTCAGGGGGGGAATGTTGATGCGTACAACTTTCCCGTCATTCAACGGATTCAGGCCCAGGTCGGATTTTTGGATCGCCTTCTCAATTTCCCCGGTCAGTTTGGAATCCCAGGGTTGAATCATGATGGTCCGGCTCTCGGGGACCGAAAGAGAAGCCACCTGGGCCAGGGGGGTCGGGACCCCGTAATAGTTGACTCGTACGCCATCCAGCAAGGCCAGGGAAGCCCGGCCGGTCCTCACCCGGCCCAGATCTTTGCGCAGAGCTTCAAGAGATTTTTCCGTTTTGGTTTTCAACTCGGTGGTAAAAGTTCCTCGCTTAAACATTCAGTTCCCCCCAATAATAGTTCCGAGCTTCTGCCCCAGGACGACCCGGGCAATATTCCCCTTCTGGGTCAGATTAAATACAATAATTGGAAGGTCATTGTCCATGCACAGGGAGATCGCAGTTGCATCCATGATCTTGAGACCGCGATTCAACACTTCGATGTAGGAAAGCTTTTCGAATTTCTTGGCCTTCTTATGAATCATGGGGTCGGTGTCATACACCCCGTCCACTTTGGTGGCCTTGAGGATTACGTCGGCTTTCACTTCCATGGCCCGCAGGGCTGCAGCTGTGTCCGTCGTAAAGAAGGGGTTGCCCGTTCCCCCGGCGAAGATCACGACTCTTCCCTTCTCCAGGTGGCGGACCGCCCGCCGTCGGATATAAGGTTCAGCGACCTGGTTCATCTCAATGGCCGACATGACCCGGGTGAAAATTTCCATCTTCTCCAGGGCATCCTGCAGGGCCAAGCTGTTGATCACCGTGGCCAGCATCCCCATGTGGTCGGCCGAGGTCCGGTCCATCCCTTCGGCGCTGGCCGCGATTCCCCGGTAGATGTTCCCGCCGCCGATCACGATGGCCACCTCCACACCCAGGGATCTGACCTCCTTCACCTCTTTCGCCACTTTTCCGATCACGGCCGGGCTGATTCCGTACTCCAAATCTCCGACCAGGGCTTCTCCGCTGAGCTTGAGGAGGATCCGCTGGAAAACCGGCTTGACGGCTGTTTTCAACTTTTGGCTATCCCTTCACCAACCTGAAAACGGGTGAAACGGCGGATCTCCACCTTTTCTCCCACTTTTCCGATGAACCCGTTCAGGAGGTCCTGGATGGTGATATCCGGGTCCTTGACAAAGGGTTGTTCCAGAAGGCAGACTTCCCCGTAGAATTTTTCCAGTTTGCCATCCACGATTTTATCGATGATCTTGTCGGGCTTTTTGGCGTCCCGCGCTTGAGCCCGATAGATCTCCTTTTCCCGCTCTAGAACCTCAGGCGGTACTTCTTCCCTACGGACGTAAGAGGGATTGCTGGCCGCAATGTGCATGGCAATGTCTTTGGCAAAAACCTGGAAATCGTCCGTTTTGGCCACAAAGTCGGTCTCGCAGTTGATCTCTACCATTACGCCGATCTTCCCGCCGGCGTGGATATAAGACCCGATCCTTCCTTCCGAGGCGATCCGTCCGGCCCGTTTGGCGGCGGTGGCCAGACCCTTCTGCCTCAGGTAATCCACGGCCTTCTGAAAATCCCCTCCCGTTTCGGACAGGGCTTTTTTGCAGTCCATCATTCCTGCGCCGGTCTTCTCTCGTAAATCTTTAACCATACTGGCTGATACTTCCACGAATTGATCCTCCTATTCTTCTTCGTCTTCGCTTTCGATCTCTTCTTCCGTCGCTGACTCTGCAGGTGCCGCAGTTGTTCCCGGCTTCTCCGCGGCCGGGGGGGCCACCTCGGGAGCCACCAGCGAAGCTTCCAAGAGCTGCTTGCCTTCCAGACAGGCATCGGCAACCTTGGAGGAAATTAAACGAATGGCCCGGATGGCGTCATCGTTCCCCGGGATGATGTAATCGATCTCATCGGGATCACAGTTCGTATCCACGATGGCCACAATGGGAATTCCCAGTTTGCGGGCCTCATGGACTGCGATCCGCTCCTTCCGGGGGTCGATGATGAAAATTCCACCGGGGGGTTTGGTCATGTTTTTGATCCCGCCCAGAGTCTTTTCCATTTTAGCCCGTTCTTTATCCAGCCCAAGCACTTCTTTCTTGGGCAGGACCTCTATGCTCCCATCCTCCTTCATGGCCTCCAATTTTTTTAATCGCTCTATGTTTTTCTTAATGGTCCGGAAATTGGTCAAGGTTCCGCCGAGCCATCTCTGGTTAACGAAGAACATACCCGCGCGCTGGGCTTCCTCCATGACGGAATCCTGAGCCTGTTTCTTGGTTCCCACAAAAAGGATACTTCCCCCCTTGGCGCAGGTATCGACAATAAACTTGTAGGCTTCTTTGAAGAGCCGGACGGTCTTTTGCAGGTCGATAATGTAGATTCCGTTGCGCGATCCAAAGATGTACTCTTTCATCTTGGGGTTCCAGCGCTTGGTCTGATGGCCAAAGTGAACCCCTGCTTCCAGCAACTGCTTCATCGTGACGGTAGACATAGAATTTTCCTCCTGGGTTTTTCCTCCACCTTCCTTTTCCCGGCCTTCGATCCTAAAGTGCCGGACACCCGGGGCCGGCAGGAAAGTGTGCGTTTTTTAAATACTTTATTTTAGCATCCCTTGGCGGAGTTGCAAGCTGAAAATCAGCTGAAAATACCCGAAAAGTAATTTGGTAATTTAGTTCGGAGTAGTCTAGTTAAGAAGCCAAAGATGTTCTGCTTTTGCTCCGAACTCCGAGCTAAATTACTCCGAACTGTTTTAACTTCGATAAGAGGCATTGATCTTCACGTAATCGAAAGAAAGATCAGTAGTCAAAAGAAAAGTACTTTGGGTACCCCGGTGCAGATTGAGGCGCACGGTGTACTCCCGCTTCTTCATAACCGAGGTAGCTCGGTCCTCCTCCTCCAGTCCCCTTCCCTGGCCGCGGCGAACGATGTTCACGTCGTCAAAATAGATATCTACTTTTTCTGGATCGATAAGGGCACCGGAGTACCCGGCTGCGCAGAGGATCCGGCCCCAGTTGGCATCCTCGCCGAAGAAGGCGGTTTTGACCAGGGCGGAGTTGGCCACGGCCCGGGCGACTTTTTCGGCTTCAGGGAGGGTGCGGGCCTTTTCCACCACAATTTTAACCAGCTTGGTTACCCCCTCTCCATCCTGGGCCACTTTCCTGGCCAGGGAGTACAAAAGATCATTCAGAAGGAGGGAAAACTTTTTAAATCCCGGATTAGCGGGGGTAATCTCTTGATTCCCCGCCCTCCCATTGGCCAGTACTAGGAGAGTGTCATTGGTGCTCATGTCTCCGTCAACGGTAATCCGGTTAAAAGATCCCTGCACCCCTTCTCTTAAAGCTTTCCGCAGGGCGCCCGGGGAGATAGCCGCGTCTGTTAGGACAAAGACCAGGAGGGTGGCCATTCGGGGAGAAATCATTCCTGCGCCTTTAGCCATCCCCGCAAGCGTAACTTCTTTCCCATTTATCTCTCCCCGGATGATGACCGCCTTGGGGACGGTGTCGGTGGTCATGATGGCCAGGGCTGCATCACCCAGACCGCTGGGCGACAAAGAGGCGACCAGGTTAGGTATGCCCTTTTCCATGACCTCCAGAGGTAACGGTTTTCCGATTACCCCGGTGGAGGCCAGGAGCACGCTCTCGACTTCTATTTTCAAAGAAGCAGCGATCAAACGGGTAAGTTGCCGGGCATCCGTGATTCCCTTCCTCCCGGTACAGGCGTTGGCGCACCCGGAATTCACCAGAATAGCGCGGGCCTTCCCCGATTTGACCCGTTCCCTGGAAACCAGGACAGGGGCAGCCTTCACCCGGTTGGTTGTGAAAACCCCGGCAGCCACCGCAGGAGCCTCGGAATAAAGAAGGCCCAGATCTTTCATCTGATTCTTCTTGATCCCCGCTGCCATCCCCGAAGCCATAAAACCGGAGACCTGGAAATTCGGGGGGATGTGGTCGTTCATGATGGCTCCAAGAAAGTAATTTAGTTCGGAGAAATTTAGTTTACGGGCTAAAGACGTCCTTTTTTCTTCCGAACTCCGAACTACACTACTCCGAACTTTTTTTGTCTATCTCCCATGGCACTTCTTATACTTCTTCCCGCTGCCGCAAGGGCAGGGGTCATTCCGGCCGACCTTTTTGCTCTCCCGTTTCACGGGCTGGGACTTCTCTTCGACCGCATCTGCCCCATGGCTCATGACCAGGGGTTGCCGACGGGCGGCTTCAAACCGAGTCACCTCTTGGGGGCGGGCAATCTGGACGCGGAAAAGCTTCTGAATCGTCTCTTCTTGGATGTTGGAGATCAGCTCTGAGAACATCTCGTACCCTTCCTTCTGGTATTCTTGAAGGGGGTTGCGTTGTCCGTAGCCCCGCAGGCCGATTCCCTCCTTGAGGTGGTCCATGGCCAGCAGATGCTCTTTCCACAGGGTATCGATGGTTTGAAGGTAGACGACCCTCTCCAGGTAGAGCAGGGCCTCGGCGCCGAATTCGACCTCTTTGCGCGTGTAGGCCTCTTTCACCCGGGTCAAGACCTTCTCCAGAAGTTTTTCCCGGGTCATCTCCGAGGTCTCTTCCGAGCGAATGTCCAGGACAGCGGCAAAGATGCGTATGACCGATTCGTTCAGCCGCTGGTAATCCCATTCCTCGGGGTAAGTCTTCTCTTCGGCAATGGAATCGACGAGGTTCTCGGCTAACTCCTCGACAGACTCCCGGATCTCCTCCGTGACCGTCTCCTGGCCAAGGATTCGTTTGCGGAGGCCGTAGATCACCTCCCGCTGCTTATTCATGACATCGTCATATTCCAGGAGGTGTTTGCGGATGTCGAAGTTATGGGCCTCGACCCGTTTCTGGGCGTTTTCGATGGCCCGGGTGATCAGGGAATGCTCAATGGGCTGACCTTCTTCCATCCCCAGGCGGCTCATGACCCCAGAGATTCGCTGGGACCCGAAGATTCGCAACAGGTCATCCTCCAAAGAGAGGTAGAACCGGGAAGTTCCCGGGTCTCCCTGACGACCCGAACGTCCGCGGAGCTGGTTATCGATACGCCGAGACTCGTGCCGTTCCGTTCCCAGAACATGCAGGCCTCCCGCTTCGATAACTTTCTGATATTCCTGGACGGTGAGGACGCGCATCTCTTCCAGGATCTTCTTCCAGCCTTCCGGGTCTGTTGCCGGGTCCAACTTTCGGCGGCGGACTTCTTCTCTGGCCAGTCCTTCCGGGTTTCCCCCGAGCATGATATCCGTGCCCCGGCCAGCCATGTTCGTGGAGATGGTCACCGTGCGGTACCGGCCGGCCTGGGCGATGATGTTCGCCTCCATTTCGTGGTACTTGGCATTCAGGACCTGGTGGGGAATCTTTTCCGGTTTGAGCATCTGGGAGAGCTTTTCCGAATTTTCGATGGAGATGGACCCCACCAGAACAGGTTGTCCCCGCTGGTAGCAGTCTTTTACTTCCTCCACTACGGCCTTATACTTTTCCCGCTGGGTCCGGTAGATCATATCAGCGAAGTCATTCCGGATCATGGGCTTGTTGGTGGGGATGACCATCACTTCCAGCTTATAAATCTTCTGGAATTCCGCCGCCTCCGTGTCAGCAGTACCGGTCATGCCCGCCAGCTTCTTGTACATGCGGAAATAATTCTGGAAGGTGATGGTGGCTAGAGTCTGGTTCTCTTCCGCCACCTTTACCCCCTCCTTGGACTCGACGGCCTGATGGAGACCGTCGCTCCAGCGCCGCCCGGGCATCATCCGGCCGGTAAACTCATCGACGATGATCACCTGGCCGTCCTTGATGACGTAATTCACGTCTTTCTGGAAGAGCCAGTAGGCCTTAACCAACTGGTGGACGGTGTGAATTCGCTCCGAAGCTTGACGGTACCGCGTTTCCAAAGCCTGGCGAGCCTGGATTCTTTCCTCGGGAGACAGGGCATTGTTTCCGTCGATCTCCACGTACCCTTCATCCAGGGAAGGGACGACAAAGGCGTCGGGTTGCCCCTTGGAGAGGAGGTCCAGTCCCTTTTCCGTCATTTCAACTGCATTGGACCGTTCATCGATGGAACAGTAGAGCTTCCCGTCAAACTGGGAGAGGATCTTCTGGCCGGAAAGGTAAGATTCCATGCGATCGATGCGTGTCTTCAGGGAGGGCTGCTCGGCAATTAAATCCAGATAACCGGGGTTCTTGGGGTCCCCCCGCTTCACCAGGAGGAGTTTCTCGATGGCCTCTTCGCTTTCCGGGGTCTCTTTGAGAAGTTTCAAGGCCTCCTGGAAAATCGTCTCCACCATCCGGCTCTGGCTCTGGCGCAGACGAATGACCAGGGGCTTGAGTTCACCATAGAACCCATCGTCATCCATCATTTTTTCTACAGGACCGGAGATGATCAGCGGGGTGCGGGCTTCGTCGACGAGGATGGAGTCCACTTCGTCCACAATGGCATAGTTCAGCTCCCGCTGGACCATCTCCTCGATCCGGAATTTCATGTTGTCCCGGAGATAGTCAAAGCCAAACTCGTTGTTCGTCCCGTAGGTTATATCGCAACGGTAAGAACGCTGCCGTTCGGCGTCGTCGAGTTCGTGGACAACGACTCCTACCGAAAGCCCCAGGAAATTATAAATCGCTCCCATCCAGGCTGCATCTCTCTTGGCCAGGTAATCGTTCACCGTAATCACATGAACCCCCTGGCCAGGGAGGGCATTGAGGTAAACGGGAAGAGTGGAGGCCAGAGTTTTCCCTTCACCGGTTTTCATCTCGGCGATCTTGCCCTCATGGAGGACAATCCCGCCGATCAGCTGCACGTCAAAATGGCGCTGACCGAGGGCGCGGCGGGAGGCTTCCCGCACTACAGCAAAGGCCTCAACCAGCAGGTCATCCAAGGGTTCTCCCTTGGAAAGTCGCTCGCGAAACTCTTCAGTCTTGGCCTTGAGCTGGGCATCGCTCAACTTTATTATCTCCGGTTCTCTTTGGTTGATGGCCTCGACCAGAGGTTTCAGACGGTTGAGCTCCCGCTCATTCTTGCTGCCAAATATTTTTTGGAGTGCATTTAAGAACATATTTTTTTATTTCTCACCGCAGAGGCACAGGGGACACAGAGAAAGAATAAAGGCCAAGATTGTATAAGTCCTTTGATCTTTTAGGTCTTTAGATCTCTGTGTCCTCTGGGCCTCCGCGGTGAATGAAGCATTAAACAAAAACCCCGATAAAGCTTTCCTTATCGGGGTCGATAATCAAACCCATTGGTAAAATTACCATATTTTCATGCTAAAGGGAAGGAAAATTTATGACGTTCGGTTGAGGTAGAGCGTAGGGTTGACCGGTCGGCCATAGATCCGGACTTCGTAATGGAGGTGGGGTCCTGTGGCTGCGCCTGAGGTGCCAACGGTTCCAATGATCTGCCCCATCCTGATCTTGTCCCCCGCTTTTACGTGAATCTCTTTCAGATGGCCGAACATGGTCGCAAAGCCGTGCCCGTGGTCAATACAGACCAGGCGTCCATATTCCGCCTCCCACGCAGCAGACGTGACAATTCCGTCCCCAGGGGCTATAACTGGAGTTCCCGTGGAGGCGCCAATATCCAGTCCCATGTGTGGCCTTGTTCCGCCTGATGAGATGTTCACCCGCGTATCTCCGAACGGGGAAGTAATCGGGCCGAGTACCGGCCAAAGGGAGGGGATGGCTAAGAGGACCGATTTCTGAGCCTGAAGGAATTCTCGAAGTTCTCTAAGATTTTGTTCCCTCTGGAAGGCTTCTTTGGACAATTCCAGGAGTTCCATATGGAGACGGCTAACCAACCGGGGCCTTTCCTTTTCCAGGATGGAAAGCCCCTCTTCCCGGAAGAAGGTGGTTTTAGACTTCGATTCTGCCGCTCCAGTTGGCTCGGGGGTTTTGGCGGAAGAAACCGGGGGCGGGGGTACCTTGTTTACCTTCTTCTCCTTTTTTAACTCCTGGACTTCCTTGAAGTCCTTCTTTACCTGCTCCTCAATAACCCTGATTCTGGATAATTGCTCCTCCAGGAAGGAGATTTTTTCGAGAAATGACTGGATTTCCATCTGCTGGGAATTAATTTCTGTCCGCAGCTCTCTGAGGTCCAGGACCTTCTTATGATAGGTTAGATAATCATAGATCAGATACCCTGACACCGCCAAGAGGAATACCAGACTAACAGCCCCAATTTTGAGAGTAAGAGGGGATAGGATGAACTTCTTAACTTTGGAGGCCTGTTGGGAAAAGACCAGAACGGTGTACTTTTTTTTGCCCAAACTTCAGCTCCAAGAGATCAGAGAGATTATTCCTGGGGTCTAAAGGGGCCAAGTTTCCGAAAGTCCTTATGAGTACTACCCACCTATAATCTTGCCCCATTGAGGAAAAGGATTTACCACGGAGCGAGGTTTCCTGTCAAGTACCTTTTTTGATAATTTTTAGAGTGTATTGAATTTATTCATTAATTCTAAAAAGATTTCATTTCATCAAGCTTCAAAAAGGACGGCTATCTCGTCGCACTCAGGGAACTTAACGCACTTGACGCAGTCCGCCCAGATTTTATGGGGCAGGGCTGCCTTATCTACCACCTTGAACCCGTGTTTATGGAAAAATTCAGGCTTATAAGTAAGGGCGAAGATCCGGTAAAGACCCAGACTGATGGCTTCGGACAGGCAGGCCTCTATTAGCTTGCTCCCGATGCCGCGATGCTGGTATTCTTCCTGAACAACGAGGGAGCGAACCTCTGCCAGGTCTTCCCAGCAGATATGCATGGCGCAAGTTCCGATGATCGCCTCCTGGCCTTCTTCCAGGAAGACATAATAGTCCCGCAAATTATCGTACAACTCAGAAAGAGATCGGGGAAGCATCTCCCCTTTTTTGGCCGAGCGTTCGATCAACTTCTGGATTTCACGTACGTCCGTAATCTTGGCTTTCCGTATCGGCAATTTCTTATCCTTAAAAAATACAGAATTCGGAGTAAAACCAAATAAATATCATTCATCCTGAGCCTTTTGCAAAACCCCTAGCATGAAGGGAAATTCGTCATTCCGGGCAAGCAAAGCGCGACCCGGAATCCAGTCCCTCATCGGCGGGATTCAGGCAATACCAGATTCCCGCTTTCGCGGGAATGACGGAACAGAGGCTTTTGCAAGACGCTCTCCTGACTCCTGAATTCTGTTTCC
>Ga0187865_1003214_pt1 | contig 13866 bp, 8 predicted proteins | sample June2016WEW_11_1_2_FD_132989 | JGI IMG/M metagenome (GOLD analysis project Ga0187865, IMG submission 132989) | Peatland microbial communities from SPRUCE experiment site at the Marcell Experimental Forest, Minnesota, USA - June2016WEW_11_100 | ecosystem: Environmental > Terrestrial > Soil >...
CCGATCTCATCGAGGATCTCGCGGATGCGGTCCGTGCGTTTGCGCGCGCGCAGATTGCCCTCCAGGAAGTGGCAGCCGCCTTCCAGGCACCAGGCCACCAGGACGCCGTCGATGCCTTTCTCGAAGGCCTCCAGGATGTGCTCCATCTCGATCTTGCCGGTGCAAGGCGAATGGACGATGCGCACGTTGACGGGATACTGCATGCGTTTGGATCCCGCCAGGTCGGCCGCCGCATAGGCGCAGTAGTTACAGCAGAAGGCGATGATGCGCGGTTCCCAGTTGGGTGAGGGTATCATGCGTTTACTCCGGCGACGAGCAACTCGTCGAGCATAGCCACCAGCGCCTCATCTTCCTGGTGCTGGAGGGTGATGGTCCGGGCCGGGCAGGAGGCCGCGCAACTTCCGCACCCCATGCACTTGGCGCCTTGTATCTCGGCCTTGTTCAGGCTGTTGATCATGGGCGCGCCATACGGGCAGACCTTGACGCACGTGGCGCAGGCCACGCAGTCCTCCGGGTTGACCCGGGCCACCTGGCCGGGAATCTCGAGGAAGGCCTTCGACAGGATGGTGGCGGCCCTTCCGGCCGCCGCCTGCGCCTGCGCGATGGTTTCATCGATGAATCGCGGCGAGTGCGCCAGCCCGCACAGAAACTCGCCCTCGTTAGCCAGGTCCACCGGGCGGAGCTTGGGATGCGCCTCGAGGAAGAAACCGTCGGCGGTCAGAGCGCTGCGCAGCAGGCCCGAGAGCGCCGGATTGCCCGCGGCCGGAGCGATGCCCGTCGAGAGCACCAGCAGGTCCGGCCGCAACACCAAGTCGCGGTTGCTCCCGCCATCGTGAACGGTCACCTTCAGCTTGCCGCTTTCTTCCACCACCACCGGGTCGCTCTTCTCCGGATGGCGGACGAAGAGCACGCCTGCCTCGCGCGCCTTCTGGAAGTACAGCTCGCGGAATCCGTAGGTGCGGATGTCGCGGCCCAGTACTACCACCCTGGCCCGCGGCAGGCGGCGCTTGATCTCGAGCGCGTTCTTCACCGCCTCCGAGCAGCAGACACGGCTGCAGTAAGGGTGCTCGTCGTTGCGGCTCTCGACGCACTGAATCATGACCACGGTGGGATTCGGCTTCTCCGCCAGCTCGGGCGGAAGATTCCCGCCGGCCAGGGCCGCCTCGAGTTTGCTCTGTGTGGTCACGTGCCGGTTCTGGCCGTGCAGGTACGCCGCGGTCGGCCGCTCCTGCCCGCCCGTGGCCACGATCACCACGCCGTGGCTGATGGGCTTCTCGCGCCCTGCGACGTTCAGGACGCTCTTGAAGTTGCCCACGTGGCCGCCGATACTGGCCGGCGTGGAGTCTAAATACACGTGGATTTTGGGGTGCGACTCAACCTTGGCCACCAGGCCGCTGAGGTAAGATTGCACATCGGCCCGTTCGAGAGTGGTGTGGACATGGCGAAGATTGCCGCCCAGGGCCGCTTCCTTTTCCACCAGGTGCACCTCGAGGCCCTGGTCGGCGATGGCGAGCGCCGCGGTCATGCCCGCCAGCCCGCCGCCGATAATCAGCGCCGATGCCGTCACCGGCAGTTGGCCGGTCTCGAGAGGCTTCAAATGGCGCGCCCGGGCCACCGCCATCGACATCAGGTCCACCGCTTTGTCGGTGGCCGCGACGGGATCGTCCTTGTGGACCCAAGAGCACTGGTCGCGGATGTTGGTCATCGCAAAGAGGTACTGGTTGAGCCCGCTCTCGCGCAGCGTCTCCTGGAAGAGGATCTCGTGAGTCCGCGGCGAACATGAGGCCACCACCAGCCGGTTCAGCCGGTGCTTCCGGATCATGTCCTTGATGTGCTGCTGGTTGGTGTCCGAGCAGGTGTAGAGGCTGGCTTCGGCGTGGAACACGTTGGGCATTTTGGCCGCCCGGCCGGCTACCCGTTCCACGTCGATGACCGACGCGATGTTGTGGCCGCAGTGGCAGATGAACACACCCACGCGCGGAGATTCGTCGGCGGTGTCGCGCTCCCAGGGATATTCGTGGCGCTGGATCAAATTGCCGCGCGCTGAAGCAAGCTGATCCATGGCGCAGGCCGCCGCCGCGGAGGCCTGCGCCACCGATTCCGGAATGTCCTTGGGTTCCTGGAACGCCCCGGCCACGTAAATGCCGGGCTTCGAGGTCGCCTGCGGAGCAAGCCTCTCGGTTTGCGCAAAGCCGAACTGGTTGAGGTCGACCCCCAGCCGCCCCGCCATCTCCCGCACGCTTGGCGGAACGCGCAGCCCCACGCTGAGCACCACCAGGTCGAATTCCTGGTGTTGCTCGACGCCCGCCTGGTCGAAGTAGCGAACGCGCGGCATCTTCGTGCCGGGCGTCTCCACCACGCGCGAGGGGATGGCCCGGATGAACTTCACGCCGTGCTCGTCGCGAGCGCGGTTGACGTAGCTGTCGAACTCCTTGCCGAACGCACGCACATCCATGCAGAAAATCGAGACATCGAGCTGCTGCCCGTGCGCGTGCTCCAGGGCGACTAGCGCCTCCTTGGTGGCGCTCATGCAACAGATGGACGAGCAGTAGCCGTTGCCGCGGGCGGCATCCCGGCTGCCCACGCACTGTATGAAAGCGATCTTCTTCACCTCGCCGCCATCCGAAGGCCGCTCGACGTGGCCGCCGGTCGGACCCGCCGCCGAGAGCATCCGCTCGAACTGCACGCTGGAGAGCACGTTGGCGTACCGCCCGTGGCCGAACTCGCCGCGCAGCGAGGCCTGGAACTCCTCGAAACCCGGCGTCAGGATGACGCTGCCGACGGCGATCTCGTGTTCTTCGGCCTGCTGGTCGTGGCAGACCGCCCCGGCCGAGCACGCCTTCACGCACTGCATACACTCGCTGCACAGACCGCAGGCCAGGCACCGCTGGGCCTCGGCCATGGCCTGCTCCGGGCTGTAGCCCAAGTCTATTTCGGTGAAATCTCCGATCCGCGCGGCGGGCGCGGCCTGCGGCATCTTGATGCGCTCCCGCCGCGGGGCGTCCGGTCGTGGATTGCTGGCCGTCTCCGAGGCCGGTGCGCCGTTGGTTGGCGCCAGCTTCGCGCCGCGCAGGTAGGCGTCGATGGCCTCGGCACCCTGGTGGCCTTGCGCCATGGCATCCACCATCGAAGCCGGGCCCAGCACCGCATCGCCACCGGCGAATATGCCGGCGGCGATGCACCCGCCCCAGTCGCTTCCCTGCCCGATGGTCACGATGACGGTGTCGGCCCCGAGCGCGCTGGTCTTCGAATCGTCGAATCGCGGGTTGAACCGCTGGTTTTCATCGAACACGCTGGTGCAGGCGCGGAAAGCCACGCTCGAAACCTTGCCGCCGGCGGTCTGGATCTTCACCGGCCCCACGCTATTGTGGAAGACGATGCCTTCCTCGAGCGCCTCGGCCGCCTCCCAAGCGTGCGCCGGCATTTCCGCGCGGCTTTCCAGGCACGCCAGGCGAACCGACTTCACGCCCGGCATCCTCCTCGCGCAGCGGGCGGCATCCATGGCCACGTCGCCGCCGCCAATTATGACTACCTTCGGTCCGATGCGCGGCGTCTCACCGCTGTTCACCTGGCGCAGGAAATCGATCCCCGCCCAAACACCCGCCACGGACTCGCCGGGAATGCCCAGCGTGCGGCTGATCCACGCGCCAGGGGCGGCGAACACGGCATTGAACCCGGCGCCCAGCAGACTCTTCGGATCGGCCACCGGCGTACTGGTTCGCGCCTCTGCGCCCAAGTCGAGGATGTACTGAATCTCCTTGTCCAGAACGTCCTTGGGCAGGCGATAACTGGGAATGCCGTAGCGCAACATGCCGCCAAGCTGCGCCTGCGCTTCGAACAGGGTGACTGGGTAGCCCAGCAGAGCCAGGTCGGAAGCGGCCGTCAGACCGGCCGGACCACCGCCCACGATGGCCACCTTCGCCTCGAGCTTCGCCGCGGCCGGCTTGGCCGGCGGATACTCCTCGGGGTTCGCGTGGATGTAGTCGGCGGCGAAGCGCTTGAGGTCGCGAACGTTCACGGCTTCGTCGATTTCGGCGCGGTTGCATTGGTCCTGGCAGGGATGCTGGCACACCCGCCCGCAGGCGGCCGGAAGCGGGCACCGCTCGCGGATCAGCTCGTAAGCCTCCTTGAACTTGCCGGCGCCAATCAGCGCCACGTAACCCTGCGCGTTCACACCGGCCGGGCACGATGCCTTGCACGGCGCGCGCCCCGCGGCCTTCGAGATCCCGAACACGTTGGGGATGGCCTGCGGGTACGGGCGGAAGATGGCCTTGCGCGTGCCCAGGCGGCGGTCGAACTCGCTCGGCAGGCTCACCGGACAGGCCTCCGTGCAGTCGCCGCAGGCGTTGCACTTGTCGAGGTCCACGTAGCGCGGATTCTGGCGAATTCTGACCTTGAAGTTGCCCGGCTCGCCGGAGATTCCCTGCACGTCGGCCAGCGTGACGATCTCGATGTTCTTATTGCGGGCGCACTCCACCAGCTTGGGCGACAGGATGCACATGGCGCAGTCGCCGGTGGGGAAAGTCTTGTCGAGCTGCGCCATGCGCCCGCCGATGGCCGGCGACGAATCCAGCAGGTAGACCTTGAAGCCGCTCTCGGCCAGGTCCAGAGAGGCCTGGATGCCCGTGATGCCGGCCCCGCAGACCAGCACGGCGCCGATGGCCTCGGGTGCGGCCGGTGTATGATCCTTATGTTCCATCATGGTCGCGCCTCAGCACCCGATCCCCTTGGCCGCCAGCAGTTCTTGCGGCTCCACAACCAGGCTGCGTAAGGAAAGCTCTTCCGCCGGGCAGCCCATCGCCAAGCCCAGCAACTGCGTGAAGTAGAACACCGGCAACTGGTACTGGCGGCCGAAGCGGGCCTCGATGTCCTTCTGCCGCATATCCAGGTTCAGTTGGCACAACGGGCAGGCGGTGGCGATGCAGTCGGCCCCGGCGGCCTTGGCCATGGCCAGAATCTCGTTGCTCAACTCCAGCACGATGCTGGCGTCGGTGAGGGAGTAGCTCGCCCCGCAGCACTCGGTCTTGTGCGGCCATTCGAGCGGCGTGGCGCCGGCCGTCTCCATCAGCCGGTCCATGAGAGTGGGGTTCTCGGCATCGTCGAAATTGGTGATCTCGGGTGGACGGGTGAGCAGGCAGCCGTAGTAGCAGGCCACCTTCAGCCCCGCCAGCGGGCGCCGGATCGACGCCGCGATCCGCGCGAGCCCGATCTCGCGGCAGAGAATCTCGAGCAGGTGGCGCACCGGCGTGAGGCCGTCGTAATCGCCGCCCACCACCCGCGCCACGCGGGCGCGCACCGCCGTGTCGCCCGCGATATGATGGTTGGCCATTTTGAGCCGGCTGTAGCACGCCGCGCAGGCTACTGCGACCGTGGCCCCGCCGGCGTTGGCGAGGCTCTTGGCCGGCAGCGCATCCGCCAGCAACGGATCGGTCGAGTGGGCGGCCGTCGAGCCGCAACAGATCCAATCCTTCAATTCGGGCAGCTCCAGACCCAGCTTGGCCGCCACGGCCAGCGTCGAGCGGTGGAAGTCCCTGGCCGTGCCGTCCAGCGAGCAGCCCGGAAAGAACACGTAACTCACTGGTCGCCTCCCTGGGCGGCGCGGCGGAACAAGGCCTTGCGCCCGGCACGCCCGCCGATTCGCGGCCCCACCAGCGGCAGCTTGCCCTTCAGCAGCATCACCGGGGCCTTGCCGATGTCTTCGAACAGCCGCCTGGTGCGCAGCTTGAACCGCACCATCAGGCCCATCTCGTAGATCCGCCCGCGCCGGCGCACGGTGTCGAGGAAGATATCGTTGAAAGCCGGCACGGCCGTTCCCGCGGCGATTTTCCCCGCCGCCCGGCTCATGGCCCGCAGGGCGTCGTTCATCGCCGCCAGATCCACTTGCTGCGGGCACCGCGTCGAGCAGGTCTGGCAAGAGGTGCACTCCCAGATGAAGCGGCTCGCCAGCACCGCCTCCCGCTGGTCCAGTTGCACCATGCGGACCACCTCGTGCGGCTTGAGGTCGGCCCGGGATGCCACGGGACAGCCGCTCGAGCACTTGGCGCACTGGAAGCAGCTCATGGGCGATGCCCCGCTGCGCGCTTTCACCTCGCCCGCCAGACCGCCGAGGTCTTCGATTTCGATGGTTGCCGCGATACAGGGGCCGGGGGCCGGGGGCCGGGGGCCGGGGAAGCCGCCGAGGTCTTCGATTTCGATGGTTTCCGCTATTCGACCGCTCATTTCTCTTTCTCCGAGCCGGCTAGCACCGAGAGCTTCACCGCGCTGACCTTGCGGTAGACATCCCGCGGCGTCCGGAGCTCGCCATCCACGGTGAGCAGATCCGCTATCCGGACGCCGAACAGCCGCTCGTTCTCCTCGAGGTACGGGCGGATCAGCCGCCAGTCCTTGTCGCCCAGCGGCGAGAACATTCCGCCATTGAGCTGGCGCTCGACCACTTTCTGCCGCGGGTCGCGGATGTAAATCGCCCCGCCGCTGGCGAGCGAGAACAGGTTCGCGCCCGGGTAGGGCGTTTCGAGAGAGGCGATGCGGCCCTGCGCGTCGAATGCGATGCCGTTCAGAACCACGAAGCCGCCACCTGCCAGCGGATCTCCCGCCATGAACGACTCCGCCAGAAAATCCAGGCACGTGCCGTTGATCACCACGCGCGGGCGCCCCACCGCGTTGATCAGCGGCCGGCCCGCCGCGTTGCCCAGGACGTACACCTCGGCGCCCTTGGCCCCGTACATAAACGTCTGCCCCACGTCGCCGTGGATGACCAGTTTGCCACTCTTGGCGATCTGCGCTACCTGGTCCTGCGCGTTGCCGTGGATGTGGATCTCAAGGCCGTCCATGCCGCTGGCGGCATAGTCGCCGTTCGAGCCGTAAAGATCCAGCCGAACGCCGTCAGTGGCCGGGCCCAGGCCCGCGCCGTGGAACCGCTGCCCGCGGAGCCGGTACACCGCAAATCGCTTCCAGCCCGCCTTGTGGGCGTGATCGAGCAGCACTGCGTCGCAATCGTCGCCCTCCGGCGGGAAGCCCTGGGAATCGACGATGAGAAGCTCCTCGCCAAGCTGCGGGGCGGCGAGGCAATCGCGTGTGGAGTAAGTGACCCGCCGCCAGAAGCGCGCCGCTGGTTCTCCAAAGAGCGGCGCGGAGTCGAACAGCCGCTCGAGCGCCTGCTCGATCGCCTGGATGACGGTGGCGCGGCGCTTGTCGCCGGTGGCGAACCGCCGGTCGTGCAGCATGGTCAGCAGCTCGATGGCCGCGGCGCGCGATTTCGCGTTGTCCGCCGCTTGAATCACGGCCTGGCAGAAGCGCTGCAACTCGTCCGCCGGCCACGCGGGCAGATCGCGCACGTATGCAAAGAGGCTCGCCACGTCGCCCTCTTGCAGCTTCTCCCGGATGCCGTCGGACGAGGCACTGTGGCCGATCTCGACGCTCCCCTGGTCGCACCGGACCGTTCCGCCCTCCAGCTTCACTTCGCGGCCGAACTTGTCGGTGCAGGCCAGCCGCTTGCCGCCGTTCCCGTCTGGCGCCACGGTGAAAATGAAAGCGCCGCCATCGCTCGACGAGCCGCCTCGCGCGTTCCAATACTTGTCGGCCACGGGGCAGAACCGCGGGTCCTCTTTGGCGAGGCTCCGCAGCGTGGCGTCGATGGCCTGCTTCTCCGAGCAGATCAGGCCGATCTGCACCTCGCCGCTGTCGGAAAGCGCGAAGACCTGCGGCCGCAGCATGGCCGTGTCCGTGATGCCCAGCAGTTGGAACCGGTCCTCGCGGCTGCGGGCGATGATGAAGAACCACGGGCCATCCGGAGAGGCGTGCATGTGCGTGGCCTGGATCTGCCGGTAGATGGTCTGCTTTTCCTCCGGCAACTGGTCGAAATCCATCTCGGTGGTGGGCGCCAGGGCCTCGATGATGTACTCCAGCGGATATTGGTAGACGCGGTCCCACAGGTCGAAAAGCTGCACCGATACCTCGGTGTCGGTGAGGAACTGCTGGCGGATGTTCCGCTGCCGCAGATACTCGCACACCGAGTGGTAGTTGGCGAAATCGCCGTTGTGCACCAGGGCTTCGTTCAAGCCGACGAAGGGGTGCGCTCCGCCGGGATGCCACACGCGTCCCTTGGTGGGATAGCGCTGGTGGGCGATCCACACGTGAGCCTTGAGATCCTGGAGCTGGTAATACTCGACGTTCTGCTCGGCATAACCCACCATCTTGAAGACCAGCAGGTTGCGCCCGTGCGAGAGGACGAACGCCCGCTTCTCTCCCAGCGAAGCGTAGAACGCTTCGTTGAGCTGGTAGGAGTTTCGCCACACGAACTCGTCTTCGAGCGCGCGCGCCGAAAGCCCCGCGAGGCCCGCGGACGCCGCGAAGGCCGCGAGCGCCTCCGGCTTCGCCCGGACGATGTAGCGATGGACGTCGGGCGGCCGCACCTCCAGCCCCGGGATGTCGCGATACTCCTCGATGTGCGCCTGCCGCGTCGAAACCGCGATGTCGAAATTGGGCAGGATGAACTGCCGTTCGAGCTCGGCGTGGCAGTCCCCATCGAGCAAGGCGATTTGCAGCAGGTAATGGCTCTCCAGCATCTCCCCGGAGATGCCCAGTTGCTCCGCGACCAGGCCCACCGCCGCGATGCCGCCCCCCTTCCCGTTGCCGCGGTTCCGCATCTGGATGGACGGCTCATAAATGAATCGCCCTCTCACCGGCACGTTGCAGGCGAACCCCGTGACGCCGCAGCCGCCTTCCTCGGCCGGCTCGGACGTGATCGGCCGATCTTCCACCGGGTAGATCTGCGACCGGCTGGCCAGTAGTCGTTCGGCAAACTCGCTCATCGCCCCACCTCCCCGGCCGGTTCTTCGCTCAAGTAGCACAGCACATCGCTGCGCCCGCGCAGCTCGCGGATCGACGACATTCCCAGCCGCGCCAGCACCTCCACCATCTGCTCGCGCCAGGCGTTGTGCAGATTGATGAGCCGCTGCGTGGCCCACTCCACGCTCATCTGCCGGATCAGCTCCGGGTCGGTCGAGGCGATGCCGCGCGGGCAACCCCGGCCGCTTTCGCAAGAAGAACACCGCACGCAGCCCAGCGCCACCAACTCGGCCGTGCCGATCACCACGCCATCAGCGCCCAAGGCAATCGCCTTTAACACGTCGAACGCGGTGCGGATGCCGCCCGAGGCGATGAGCGTGATCTTTTCGCGAATGCCCTCGGCGACCAGAAACTTGTGCACCTTCGGAATCGCGAACTCGATGGGCATGGCGATGTTCTTCTTGGCGATGTCGGGAGCCGCGCCGGTGCCGCCATAGCTGCCGTCCAGGTGAATGATGTGGGCGCCGGCGTAGTAGCTGCCCACGGCCACCATGTCCACGTCGGTAGGCGTCGAGACTTTCACGCTCACCAGGCAGGTTGGGTTCACTTCCTTGATCCAATCCACGTGCTTCTTGTGGTCCTCCACGCTGTACACGCTGTGGAACGGGAACGGGCTGAATAGGGCGTTGCCAGCCACCGCCTCGCGCATGCGGGCCACCGCCGGAGTGTTCTTGTCGCCCAGCAGGTGCCCGCCCAGCCCCGGCTTGGCGCCCTGGGCGTACTTGAACTCCACGATGCGCACGCGCTGGATGGTATCCTCGCGCACCCCGAAAAGGCCCGTGGCCACTTGCGTGATCACGTGGTCGTCGTAGGGCCTCAGGCGATCGGGGTATCCGCCCTCGCCGGTGCACGTAAAGCTGTTCCACGCCACGGCCGCGCGGGCTTTGGCCAGGATGGTGTGGATGCTCACCGACCCGAAGCTCATGCCGCCCCCGTAAACCGGGATGTCGATGTGGGCCTGCGGACGGCCGTCGCCGCGGTGGTTCAGATCCAGGCCCGTGTCGATCTCCTCCGCCGTTGGGGCCGCCACCTGCTCCTCGATCCCTGGGACCTCGAACTTGAAGCGAATGCTGTCGAACCCGCCGCCCGAGGCTCCGTGCCGGGACTCCAGATGCGGCGGCGCCGCGTGCCCCGTGGCGGCCTGGCGCCAGTTCGCCAGGATCAGGTCGCTCGACCATCGCGGATCGCCCATGCATTCGGAGCTGGGGTTTCGCCGCACGGTGATCGCCTTCTGCCGGCATTGGGCGACGCAGGATTCGGCGCTCTCCGCGCACTCCGGGCCGATGCACAGGTGATCTTGCGGACGCAGCGTGAACGCGTACCCCGGGGGCTTGACGTGCACGCCGTAGGAGCACACCTCGACGCACCGGCCGCACCCGACGCACGCCGCCGAGCGGTCGATCCGGTACTTGCCCAGGGCGTTGCGGTAGCGGTCGGGCGCGGGACGAACTTCGCGAACGACGTTCTCCTGGGGCCAGTCGCTGGTCGTCATGCGCTCACCCGGTCCCGGGAGACGCGGCACAGGTCGCCGAACGCCTCCCTCTCGATGTCTTCCAAAAACATGGCGCGCCCCACCTCGCCACGCAGGCGGCGGACCTCGCGGATTCCCATCGCGCCCAGCACTTCGATCAACTGGCTGTGCCAGGCGCCCATCAGGTTCACGATCCGCTGCGCGGCGTAAACCTCGCCGGCCGAGCCGATCTCAGCCGGGCACGGATTGCACGAAGCGCCCGAGCCGCGCGCATGCCGGCAGACACGGCATCCCAAAGCCACCAGCAGCGCCGTATCCACCCCCACCAGGTCGGCCCCGCAGATGATCGCCTTGGCCATGTGCTCGGCCAGGGCGATGCCGCCGGAGACAATGAGAGTCACCTCGTCCCGTATCCCTTCCTTCACCAGCCGCCCGTGCACTTCCCTCAGAGCGTCCTTGATGTGCCGGCCGGGCCGCCCGCTCTCGAGCCGCTCGCGCCCGTGCAAATCGGCGCACAGATGGAACACTTTAATGCCCGCGCGGGCCAGTTCGAGAATGCGGCCGGCCGCCGCCGGGCCCAGCGGCATGCGCACCGAGAGAATCGCCTGCGGGTTGACGGCCAGCGCCTGGCGGGCCAGGTCCGCCACTTCCGGGCAATCCTCCACTTGAGCCATCCGCGCGGCTTTGAGAATCTCCTGGCTCTTGGCGATGTCGTCGCGGCCGAGCACCGGCACGACGAACGGTCCGGGCGCGGCCTCGGCAGCCGGCATCACCGCTAGAGTCCGGAGCTCCCGGGCCGCCGCGGCGCGCGCTCTCGCCAGATTGCCGCCCTCGACGGGCCAGGCAGGCATATCCAGAATCGCCGGAAGCTGGATCTCGAGCAGTCGGGACGGCGGGGTCAGCATCCTCCCGTCGGGCGTGAACCGCAGGCGCAGCGGCTTGGGCCCGATATCCACGCTGGTCGAAATGTACTCGCGCCCGTGAATCCCGTCGCGGGTGGGCCGCACGATCTCCGACATGTCCGTCCAGATGGAGTCGAAGCCCGGCCCGTGAAATCGCCCGCGGTAGCCGGCGCCCGAGACCGGAATCTTGCCGGTGTCGGACTGGTTCCAGGTAGTCAGCAGGATGTCCGGCTTCCAGTACTCGTCCCCCAGGTCCAGGAATTCCGGGTTCACCGAGACGCTCAGCAGTCCCTTGGTGCAGCCTTGCACGCAGGAGAGGCAGGCCTTGCATTCATCCCATGTCTCGACCGGCGTCAGCGGGTCGCGATTGTAGGCCGCTTCGTGCCGGTAAACGTCGTAGAGGCACCGCAGCTTGACGCAATTGGTACAACGCGAGCAGTCCTCCCGCCAATCGACGTTCCCGAACTTGCCGATGCGGCGGAACCGCGGCGGCGTCGGAACGGTGTGAATGTGGTAACGATCGGGCATACCCGGCCTCGTCTAAACCAATCTCGCTTCTTGGATCACGTCGGCGGCCAGCGCTTCGCACCCGCCGCTCAAGATGTGAATGCCACGGATTCCGGGGATGCCTTTGAGCGCGGCGGCCATCTCCGCCGCAATGGCAGCGCCCTCCTTCGGCTGCACACTCGCGATGATGGCCACCTTCTGGTCCAGCCCCGCCTCACGGACGGCATCCATCCACCGTGTGAAGCCGGCCAGGTCGAACACCGCCTCCGTCAGCAGGAAGTCCGCCCCCGCCACGATCTTCTTCCTCAGGCGCAGCAGGCTCAATTCCATCGGTTGCTGGTACGGGTGGGCCGCCGCCCCGAGCAGCCACTCCGGCCGCGGATCGATCCTGTGCCCGTTGAAGCCCTGGCCCTCGCGCATCATCTTCTTGAGGGCCTGGGTGAACTGGATCGAGTCGATATCGTAAACGCCGGCCGCTTGCGGGCAGATTCCGAGGGACTGGTGGTCGCCGCTGATGCAGAAGATCGTCGCAATGCCTAGCGCCGCCGCGCCCAGCGCGTCGTTCTCCAGCGCGATGCGATTGCGGTCGCGGGTCACCATCGAGAGCACGCTCGGCCGGCCTTCCGCCGCCAGAATCGCGGCGCAGGCCAGGGCCGAACCGCCGATCTGGCCGCAATTGTCCGCCACCACCACCGCGTCCAAACGCGCGGGCAGCAGGGCCGACAGCTTCTTCACCGCGCCGGCGTCGCCGCTCAATGGCGGCAGACACTCGGCCGTGACGGCCAGCCGGCCGGTGCTCAGCGTCCGGCCAAGTCTACTCTTCGTTGTCGTCATAGCTGATATCCACTTCCTGGCAGGTTTCTTCGGCGTGTCCGGCCGCGAAAGCTCGGTGCAAAGGGTTGGGAGGCAGTGCCGCGAGAGCCTCGATCACCTGGTCGCGGATGGTGGCTGCCTGGGCGTCCAGCCCCTCGGAAGCGCACGCCGGCGCGGCCCTTCCCGCGGCCAGGGCCATATCCTCCGCCGCCGTGCCCGGCAGATGGAAGAGCATCAGACGTTCGCCGCCCAGCCCGATCGCATCGAGGATCGAGCGGAGGTAGTCCGCCCGGCGCGCGCAGCGCTTGCTGCCCTCCAGATAGTGGCAGTTGTCCTCCTCGCAGGCGACTATCGAGACCACGCCGGACCCCGACTCGAACGCCTTCAGCACGTGCTCCGGCTGAAGCCGCCCCGTGCAGGGCACCAGGATTTCCCGCACCGGCCACGGCCAGCCGAAGTCGGGGACCGCCGGCCGTGGCCGGCCCGCGGAGGTGGGAGCCTGGCCCGGACGGGCGCAATTGGCGCACACGAAGATCGTGACGGCCCCTGGCAGCGAGGTCGTCATCCCCCACCCTGCGGTGGTGCACCTGGAGCTGCAATATCCTGATTCATAAGGAGTTCTCTCGACGGGGAGAGTGACTGGCAGTATATCAGATTTTAAGTAATTTGGATATTATTATTCTAAAAGTATCATCCTCGCTTATAATAGGCCTGAACTATGACCCTCCAACATCTCAAGCTCTTCCGGGACATCGCCCACGCGCGCAACGTGAGCCACGGCGCGGAAGTCTGCGGCGTGAGTCAGTCCGCTGCCAGCCAGTACCTGCGCGAAACCGAACGTCTGTTGGGGCTCCAGATCCTAGATCGTAGCACCCGGCCCATCGAGCTCACCGAAGCCGGGCGCCTGTTCTATGAATTCTGCCGCGATGTCCTGCGCCGCAAGGAAGAGTTCGAGGAGTCGCTGGAAAAGCTCAAGGGCCGCGTGCAGGGCACGGTCAGGGTCGCCGCGATTTACTCGGTGGGCCTCTCGGATATGTCGCGCCTGGAGCGCGAGTTGTCCCGCCGCATGCCCCAAGCGGAGCTGCTGGTCGAGTACCTGCGTCCCGAGAAGGTTTACGACGCGGTGGTCACCGGCCAGGCCGACCTGGGCCTGGTGAGTTACCCGGAATCCAACCGGGAAATCGCCGCGATTCCGTGGCGCGAGGAGAAGATGATGGTGGCGGCCGCTCCCTCGCATCCTTTGGCATCCAGAAAAACCCTCGACCTGGCCGACCTGGCTCAACAGAACTTCGTGGCTTTCGACGACGATCTCCGCGTGGGCCGCGA
>Ga0187865_1003219_pt1 | contig 13848 bp, 15 predicted proteins | sample June2016WEW_11_1_2_FD_132989 | JGI IMG/M metagenome (GOLD analysis project Ga0187865, IMG submission 132989) | Peatland microbial communities from SPRUCE experiment site at the Marcell Experimental Forest, Minnesota, USA - June2016WEW_11_100 | ecosystem: Environmental > Terrestrial > Soil >...
GAATTGAGCCGTGAGTCTGCCGCTCACTGACCACGGCTCGCGGCAGCAGACGTTTCCACCACCGCAGGAACGCGCTACATCGCTCAATCGCGATTCTTGGGTCCGTCACACGGCTTGCAGGCGCACGTGGTTGGCGTCATGATGAACGAATGCTCACAGAACGTGCACCCAGGAATACGGCCTTGCGCGCGGAATTTCTGAAAAGCGACTTGCTCACCAGCCTCCCCGTGCCTCCTGACGATCGATTGCGCGAGCCGGCGAAGTCCATTGCTTCGGCCCTTGCGGAGGGGACGACCGCGGCCCTCCAGCCGGTGTGCGCCGCGTTCCTGAGCGTCGCCGCGGATTTCTACGGCGTCGAGAGGCCGGGAATCCGCGTCCTCGCCGCCCGCCCGCGGCGCGTCCGCGAGGGCGGTTGGGCTTCGGAGCTATTTGGGGATTATTCTCCAGAAACCTTGCAGATCCGGGTTTGGATGCGCACGGCGGTCCGCAAGCAAGTGACTTCCTTCGGAACTTTCTTGAGCACCCTCTGCCATGAGTTCTGCCACCACCTGGATTATCAACACTTCAAGCTCAGAAACTCGTGGCACACCCGCGGCTTTTATGAGCGCACCGCCGCGCTTTACCACCACGCGCGCGGGACTCCGGCCAAGCGGCTCTTCTGGGTGCAAAAGCCGGGCGGCCGCTGGAGAATTGATTGGCCGCGGACCCAGCGCGGCAGGTGAGCTTTCCAACCGGACGAGCCATGGAGCACGACGAGGAACCCATCCGCATTCCCATCACCGACGTCTTCGACTTGCACACCGTGCAACCGAAGGAGGTCGCTGCCGTCGTCGAAGCCTATATCGAGGAAGCAAACCGTTTGGGGCTAAAGGCCCTGCGCATCATTCACGGCCGCGGCATCGGCGTGCAACGGCAGATCGTGCGCGCGGTGCTGGCTCGGACGCCGTTCGTTGTCTCCTTTAACGACGCGCCTCCCGAGGCCGGGGGGTGGGGCGCCACGGTAGTAAGGTTGCGGTAACTGGATGGCGCCATCGGTCGCCGGAATGCGCATGCCCGGTTCCGGCGGCTGGAAACGTCTGCGTATGTCCAACCGATACTCGGCCGTGGGGCGTTGACAGGCATTTCCTACCGATTCATTCCCGCGAACACTTTCTTCAACGTCTCGGGGTTGGTGGCAGCCACCAGATTCTTGGCGTCTCCGATGGCAATCTCGTCGCCGCCGCTCGCCAGCTCTTTCATGGTTTCCGCAATGAAGGCTGGCAAAGGCATAGGCTGGGGACCACCCGGCCCGACGGCCTTCCGGGGCCCGCCCAGCTCCGTCGCAACGAACGGCGGAATCAACTCAATCACCTTCACTCCCGAGGCTTTCAACTGGTGGCGTAAGGAGAGGGTAAAGGAATGAACGGCGGCCTTGGTGGCGCAATAGACGGGAAAGCGCGCCAGGGGAACAAACGCCAGCCCGGAGGAAACATTGACCAGCGCGGCGTTCGATTGTTGGATCAAATGCGGAATGAACTCGCCCGCGACGCGAATAACTCCCAGCACGTTGGTGTCGATCTCGTCGCGCAATCCTCCGTCATCCAGCGGCGTGCCCGGAGCAAGCTCCAACCACCGTTGCACGCCCGCGTTGTTGAACACGCAGTTAAGGGACGGGAACTCCGCCACGACCTTTCGGGCAACAGTCCGAATCGCCACAGGGTCCCGCACATCGAGTACAAAGTGACGCAATGCCCGGATTCGCCCCGCAGATGTCCTGGAGGCGATCCCCCCGCCGGCCACTGATGATGACCTGATTTCCCAACTTGTGAAACGCCTCGGCCAGGCCTTTGCCGATCCCCGACGTGCCGCCTGTAATAAAAATGGTGTTGGCGTGCATTTGCATGTGCTGATCTCCGTAGGATGCGCTTATGGAGAACCTGTCTTTGCCCAAGGATTTCGGTTTCGGACGACGGCCCCCCCATGAGCATATATCCCGTCGCCTTTTTCCCGCAGCAGATTTTGCTGAGCAGCTCAATTAAAAGAATCTCGTGGGTTTTCGAGAAGGCGCAGGGCCATTTTTTCAGGCTACTGGCTTCGAGAACTTTTTCAGCAGCCGTGCGTCCTGAGTCCGAAGTTCGTTTAAGTGTGCGGCCCCGGCAGTAGCCAACCGTGAGCAGCCAGAGCTCTTTACCTGGGAATCGCAGGCCCGGGTAGAACGTGAAAACCCCCACGGCGTTGGCCGTGCGGTTGTCCGGCTCCTACAGGGCCGGAATCATCTTGGGCATTCCGCTTCCGCAGGTTTCACCTACCGTTCATGCTCGGGGTGCCCTTCGGGCAACCGGAGGGGCATTGGCAAGCGGTTTTCGAAGAAAACACGCCGCAGGCAGCTCAGGGGCAGTCTCGTCGCCAAGTTCTTCCGGCAAGCTCGTTGCCCGTGGGGAGAACGCCCGGCCGCAGGTTTAGATCGAAAGCGCCGGATCGTAAGCACGCACCCGCGAGATTTCCAGTTGGTCTCCAACCCGAGTTTCCGTACCTAACACCGTACGGACAGGAAGTTCCAGCACGCTGTCCGCTTTGAAACTCACTTTGGAGATACAAAAGGGGCGAAGATGCTCCTCAGCATCAACGACCAAGTGATTGCGGTCGAGGAAAATCAGATCCAGAGCGTACAACATACCAATGGTGTGAACTCCGTGCGACGGCACAATCCAAAGGCCCTTCCCTGGGCGGGCCCAGCGCCGGGTCGTGCCCAGCAGGCCCACAAGCCGGCTAAAGTAGCCATCAGCCACCTTGGCATGCGTGGCTACAAACCTCTCGCGGGTCTTATTGTAAACACAAACGTACTTACCGCCGTTAGCGGCCGACTCGTGCACAACTCATGCCTCGCAGTTCGAGAGTTCGCGCGTCCAATAACTGGGCCAACTACTTGGATGCCTTACTTTTGCGCCGCCATATGATGATGGCAAGAATGATGACTACCCCGACGCCCGCAATGATTTGAATCATCGTTGTACTCATGTTGTGCCTCCTCTAAAGATTACCGATCTTCCTTCGATCGGGAACAACCTGCTGCCTTGCCCGCGCTGACAGTGTCATCGGTGAAATTGTGCCATCATGCGAAGCATGGTGATCACTGCCGGACCCAAGATGACAACAAATAGAGCGGGAAAAATAAAGAAGACCAGGGGGATAAGCATCTTAATGGTGGTCTTCGCGGCCATCTCCTCGGCGCGCTGCCGGCGTTTCATGCGCAGATCGTCGGAGTGGATGCGCAGCGACTGCGCCACGCTGGTGCCGAAGCGGTCGGTTTGAATCAAGGTGGCTACCAGCGCCTGAAGATCGTCCACCCCTGTCCGCGTGGAGAGAGAGCGGAGCGCTTCCATCCGGGTTTTGCCCACGTGCACTTCGGCATTGACGAGGTCGAATTCCTCGCACAATTCCGGGTGCGCGATCCGCAACTCCTGGCTGACATACAAGAGCGCCTGATCGAGGCCCAAGCCCGCCTCCATGCAAATGACGAGAAGGTCGAGGGCGTCCGGCAAAGCCAAGCGCAGGAGTTGCTGGCGGGCTTTCACTCGCCGGCCCAACCAGATATCCGGCAATATAAATCCCGCAACGGCCGCCACGACAAAGAAGAGAAAGGGATTGTTTTTGTAGAAGCCCGTGAAATAAACCAAACCCACCAGGGCCGCGATCACGATAACTCGTGCGGCGCGAAAGGCCGCCACCGCTTCGGGCCGCCGGAAGCCAGCCCGTGTCAGACGCGGGTCCGATTCGGAAGTTCGGTTGGACGAGGAAGGAAGGATCTTGGCAATCCCGGAAAGGATCGTGTCCGTCAGTTTCCGCCGCGACTCCTTAAAACCCGCCCGATCGTGCCCGGGAGGGCGCCAGAGACGTCCGAGCCGTTCCGCAATCAGCACCGACCCACCCGAAAACCCATAGATCAGCGCCATCGCAATGAAGATGATCGCCCCAAAAATCACGACGCTGACGGATCCGGGCATAAGACAGCTATTTCTCCTCGAAAGCTTCAGACCCTGACCTTGACAATCCTCCAGACGATTATCCCACCCAGGGTTTGCAAGACGGCGGCCATGATGAGCACGTACTGGCCCAAGCGGTCTACAAACAACAAGTTCAAATATTCAGGATCAATGAAATGCAACAGAATCATCATGATCACCGGCAACGTCATCAGGATGCCTGCGGTAAGGCGGCCCTGGGCGGTGCGAATCCGCACTTCTCCGGCGATTCTGAACCTCTCCCGGATCACGTGGGCGAGGTTGTCAAGAATCTCGGCGAGATTCCCGCCCGTTTCTTTCTGCACCAGCAGGGCGATTACAAAAAACCGAACGTCCACCAGCGGGACCCGTTCGCAAAGGCTCAGGAGCGCCTCTCGCAAGGGCAGACCGAATCGCTGTTCGTCAAACGCGATCCGGAACTCGGTCGAAACCGGATCCGGCAAGTCGGTGGTAACGATTTCCAACCCGGCGGCAAAGGAGTGTCCGGCGCGCACCGAGCGCGAAAGGAGTTCAATGACCTCGGGAAATTGCCTCTCGAAAGCCGCCATGCGTCGCGCCCGTTTTATGGCGACAAAAATCAGCGGAAGGAAAGCTACAGAGACGCCCGCCGCGACCGCCAGCCAGAAGTTGCCGCATAAAATCTTAGCCCCTTCCAAAGTCGTCAGCCCCGCGACGGCACTGAGAAGCATCAGCTTTCCCGGTCTCACCTGCATTCCGGCCTGGGCGATGAAGTTGCGCAGTCGACCCGGCCACGACCAACGCACCAGCATCTTGTTGAGCGCCGGAATGCTGCTCAACAGTTCGTCGCGGATCAGGTCCAGATCCAGCGCATTGTTGGTGAACGGAGTACCCTTCTCGATAGCTTCGAGACGGCCCCGAATGATGTCCGCTTCGTTCGGCCCCCCCGTGAACACGAAGATCCCCAGGAAAATCAGGATGATGATCAAGAACACGAGGGCTGCAAATAACAACTGCATGGGGCGATCCCTTCTTAATGGAGCCGGGTGGATTCGAACATGGACGGGGGCAGGTTGACACCCGACGCCGCCAGGCGCTCCGAGAGTCGGGGGCGAATTCCCGTGGCAGAAAATTCCCCGAGGACCGTGCCGTTTTCCGCCAGACCCGTCTTTCGGAACGCGAAAATCTCCTGCATGCTAATGATGTCCCCTTCGACTCCGGTGATCTCAGAGATGCTCGTGACTTTCCGGGTGCCATCGCTAAAGCGGCTGATCTGCACCACCACGTCGATGGCGGAGGCAATCTGCCGCCGGGTCGCAATCTCCGGCAAATTAAAACTCGACATGGCGACCATCGTTTCCAAGCGTGCCAGGGCGTCGCGCGCCGAATTGGCGTGGATGGTCGTCAAGGAGCCGTCATGGCCCGTATTCATCGCCTGGAGCATGTCGAGCGCTTCCTCGCCGCGGACCTCGCCCACGATAATCCGGTCGGGGCGCATCCGCAGACTGTTGATCACAAGCTGTCGCTGGAGCACGGCGCCCTTCCCCTCCACGTTGGGCGGGCGCGTTTCAAGCCGCACGACGTGATCCTGGTGAAGTTGTAATTCCGCTGCGTCCTCGATGGAGATAATGCGTTCACGGTTGGATATGAAAGACGACAGGACATTCAGCAGAGTGGTTTTGCCCGCCCCCGTGCCACCAGAAATGAGCGTATTCATGCGCGCAAAAACACACCCACGCAGCAAGGCCAGCATCCCGGAAGTCAGGGTCTGGTTGCGCAGCAGAGCATCCACATTCAAGGGCTCCCGCCCGAACCTCCGAATCGAGAGGCAAGGGCCATCAATGGCCAAGGGAGGAATAATGGCGTTCACACGTGAGCCGTCGGCCAGGCGCGCGTCCACCATGGGCGACGATTCATCGATCCGGCGTCCTACGGCAGAGACAATGCGGTCGATGATGGCGAGCAAATGCGCTTCGTCACGAAACTGCACGTTGGTCCGTTCCAGCAGTCCCTTGCGCTCCACATAAACATCTTTGTGCGTGTTCACCAGGATATCGGAGATGGTGGGGTCCTTCAGTAGGGGTTCGAGAGGACCCAACCCGAACACCTCGTCGAGAATCTCCTGGGAGAGGCGCTCCCTCTCCTGAAGGGTCATCGGCGTAATTTCCGCGCTGGTCAAACTCTCGACGATCTGCGTCACTTCGGCGCGCACGGCGTCTCGATTCAACTGCGTGATGTGATCCAAATTCAGTTTCTGGATCAGCCGACGGTGAATCGCTGCCTTCACTTTGCCTAGATCGGGTTGACTCGTGTGGATATCCGCCATCTACCCCTCTTATCTCTTGCTTGAAAATAGCCCGAGGAAGGATCCACGCTTCTCTGCGCCCTCCCGGTGCACCCCGGTAATCTGTTCGACCATGCTGCGAAACTTTTGCAGCAATTGATCGTTTTGACCCTGCGAAAGTTCCGTGCCCATGTTCACCGCCCGGCTCACTTGCTTGAAGTCGTTCGGCAGACGCTCGAAGATCGGCAGCTTCACGCGCTTCTCGAAAGCTTGCAGAGGCTCTTCATCAGCCCGGTGCCAGCGATTGACCACCAGCCGAAGACGGGCCGAGTCAATGCCCAGGGAACGCAGCAAAGTAACATGCCGCTCCAGACTCCATAAGCTGGGCACATTGGTCTCCGTCACCAGGACGATTTGGCGAGCCAAACGTAGAACCGGCGCCCACTCGGAAGTGCAACTGGAGCCGATGTCCGCCACCACGAAATCAAAACTGCTCTGGGCCACATTGATGACCCGGGCGAGCGACAGTGGGGTAATCCGGTCCCACTCATCGGCGTGGGAAGCTCCGGCGAGCACTTGCACGCCGCTCTTGTGATTCGCCAGCAATCCGCTGAAGAGATGGCTGTCGAGGCGGTCAAGACTTTCCACCGCGGCGCGGAACGAAAATCGTGTCTCCAAATCCAGCAGCAGCGCGGCGTGCCCCAGAGGGTGCCCCAGATCGAACAGCACCACGCGCTTCCCCGCCCCTCGCGCCAACTGCACCGCGAGATTCACGGCGACGGTGGTAGTCCCCACGCCGCCCTTAGCCCCGGCGACAACCAAGAGCTTCTCCGTTTCGGAGCGCGGCATGCCCCGCTGCTTGACCAGCCGCTCCAGCACCTCCCGCACCACCATGGGGTCAATCGGCTGGGATAGGAATTCCCGCACCCCGCTGCGCATCGCCTGCAGCAGCAGGTCTGGGCTTGGTTCCTGATATGCCGAGCAGGCGATGATACAAGCGGCGGGATTGAGCCGGTTCAAGCGGGCAGCAAAGTCCAAGGGGGACTTCGCTTCGCGTCCGACTTCCACTAAGACCACATCGGGCACGGCGGCGCGGGAGGTTGGGCCCTCGCCTGCCATCAGGTCCCACTGCGCAATGGGCTGCACCAACCCGGTCTGCTGCAACATGGCCAGCAAGGCCGCGCTGTTCTTCGTATCCAGACTAACCACACCCACCGTCAACATGCTGAAGATCCTTTCGTGCCTTTCTGACCCTTTCGCGCGGGTGGAACTTCCTCTCCTCTATTTGACGCTTGGGGGCGTACCACTCGAAGCGGGCAAGGGCTTCAGGAAGGTGTCCGGGAACTGCGGCAAGGGGAGCTGTTTCGGCTGCGAATCTAAGCGCACAATGTGCGGCGTCACCATGACCAGCAACTCATCCTGACTCTTGGAGATCGAACGACTCTTGAAAAACTTCCCCAGGAGGGGCAAATCCCCCAAGCCGGGGATTTTCGAAAGTTGTTCGATCACTTGGTTATTCACCAAGCCCGCGATTACAAAACTCTGTCCGTCTTTCAAGATCATCTCCGACTCCACGCTCCGCGTAGCGATGGAGGGGATGGTGAACCCCTGGATGGTAAGGGCGTTCGTATAATCCAGCGAGCTCACTTCCGGGGCCACCTTTAAGTGGATCAGGCCCTCAGGGGTAATGACCGGGGTGAAACTCAGCTTCACCCCGTATTCCCGAAACTGCACGGTGACCACCGGCACACCTCCGGTGGCCCCCTGCACCACCGGAAATGGAAACTGCCCGCCCGCCAGGAAGCTCGCCTCCTTGCCCGTCTCTGCCAGCACGTTGGGCTCGGCGAGAATTTGCACCAGGTTCTTCTCTTCCAGGGCCTGGATGACCACGCCCAGATTAATGTCCGAGCGGAATATAAAGATGTTCAGCAACTGGCCGAGCGTAATAGGCACTCCCGCCGAACTAACCGCGGCCGTCGAAGTCGTCGTCGAACTCCCGGTGATAGTTTGACCGGATTGAACCGCGGGGGGTGAAAATTGCCCGGTCGTGGTGGTAAAAACCGTTTTCGCCGGCGACGTGCCGAGGAGGTTCGCACCCAACTGGCTTAAGGTGGAGCGGTCGACATCCGCAAATTTCACTTCCAGCAACACCTCTCCGCTATTCGCAAGAGGTACCTGCAAGAGGTTGACCACGCTATCCTTTCGGGGCGACATGGCCTGCGCGATGGCGACCAGATGGTCCGCCACGGCTTGCGAGGAAACCCGGCCGGAAAGCGTTATCACGCCCCCTCGTGCTTCCATCTGAACCGGTTCGTTGGGTAGGAGCTGGTGGATTTTCGCCACCATTTCCGTCACGTCCATATCGACATAGGCATCAAAGGTCTGGCGTTGTCCCGTCTCATCCCAGATCACCAGGGAAGCCGCGCCAGGGGACTTGCCGCTAATCAGGATTTGGGTTGGACTCACCGCCAGCGCGTCCACGATCGTCGGGTCGGCCACAGATATGCGGACGAAGCGTGCTTGCGACGATATCACCAGCGACCGCCCTACCAGCAGGTGCAGCGCCTCGGCGGATGGTCCAGCGGGAGTAGGTTGCGGCGCCGCCGCGCTGGCTTGCGTCGCAAGCGCCTCACTCCCCCCCATGCCCAAGTTCATGACGGCCAGCAGAGCCGCCACCAGCACCGGGGCCGCCAGCGTCACCAAGTTGTATCGTGTGTTTGGGACCTTCATGGAGCCGCCTACCTTACTCAATCAGCGGGGAAAAGTCTGGATTTCAACCTTGTCGCCCCGGATCACTTCCACCTTAAACGGTACGGCCGCCCGAGCCGACTTGGCCACTACCACCCGCGGAGCCGCCGCCGGGGCCGTTCCGAAAAAGATGGTGGAGCCATAGACGGGGGGGGTATTCACGTCGGTCACGTCAACCGTGTTGCGCAAAGCCAAATGGATCTTGCCGTCCGCAGAAGCGAGCGTCAACTTTTCTCCATCCTCAGGATTTACCAATAGCGTGACCACGGGGGCCGTCTGCGGTTTTCCGCTCTCCGTTTCCAACTCCTGCCCTACGGCCAATACCCGAACGTGTTCCAGGATGGTGCGGGTTACCGGCCCTGTCGGCCCCATGCCGGTCACCAGGACATCCACGATCGTGCCCGGGGTCACAAAGCCTGCCACGGCTACGACGTCATCAACGCCTACGGACACCGCTCGCATGCCTTCCGGAATGGTTACGGACAGGCCCTCTCCCGCCTCGCGTTTCGCCAGCGCCTGATCCAGAACGACCTCGCCCTGCACCAACGGGACGATCAAGGCGCGGCCCACACAGTCTTCCGGGCGCGAAAGCGATCCTTGGGGCTGCTTCCCCTCCGGCCAGTCCAGCAGCGCCAAATCATTGGCGGTCAAACGCTGGCCCAGCTTCAGTGGGCCCGCCGCCACCACCACTTGAACCTGCTTCCCCACCTTCCCCGCACCCCCCGACTGCACACGCTTGAGCTGCCGATAGACGTAGCTGCTCGCCAGAAATGCCACCACCAGCGCCACGCCTAGCCCCAGCAACATCCGACCACGATTCATGCGTTCATCCCAACTTATGGAAAAATCGGAGTGCAAACACCATCACGAAAAACAAGCCTGTCGAAAACGCTGCGGCCACGCCGAACGGGATCTTCAACAATCCCGGATTATCCAGCGTGATGGCACGAGCATTGTTCACGTGAAAGGTGGAATATACGACGAAAAGCACCCAAAGATTGTTGAGGGTCTCTCGCACCTTCCGTTCCCGGATAACTTCCACGACGGACATTGTGCCGGCAATGAGGACAGTACCCATGAGCACGACGATCACCCGCGGCGGTCCCAGGAACGCGCCGAGTGCTCCCATTAATTTCCAGTCTCCCGCGCCCAACCCCCGCACCAAAACAAATGGTAGCAAGACACCCAAGCTGATGCCGGCGCCTTCCAGGGATAACTTCGCCCACGGCCATCTCCCCAGCACCGCGCTCAGGGTTAATCCCACCAGGAAAGCAGGGACGGTCAGCCAGTTGGGAATCTTCCGGGTCCGCCAATCAAGCCAACCCGCCCACCCCGCCAAGCCCAATGCGCCCGCCGAAATCACAACTTCCTTCCACCAGCCGCTATCCATTTCAACGTCGCCACCCTCCCGCTTGACTGCACTGCCACACGGGAAGCGTTACCATCACGAAGGCTTTAGATGGGGGTCGCCACCACGCGCGGAATCCCTTTCTTGCACCATTACGCCCGCACTCGCCTGCCAATCCGAGTCTGTCATCATCCAAGAGAGCAAGTGTAATATGGCTGGCAAGTACTAACAAGACATTCTGTCGAAGGTAAACCCATATCCTTTCTCCGATGCAGAAGCGTTTCACCCCGCGCCGCACGACCGGCAGATGTGCACCCATTTGTGGTCAGCACCGGTTGTCGGCTCAACCACTCCGGTGGTCGCGCCAAGAACCCTTGCCAAACCTAAAAGCTCCCGACAAGCACCCATCTGCCTGCCCATGCCACACCGCTCGCCACCCTGCATTCAGATGATGCATGCGAGCTTCGGAAGAGGCGATCCGGCTCGGTCTAACTCGTGGCCGTAATGCTTGTCGCGGCGCTGGCGAACAAAACCTGCATGCCGTCAGCGAGGGGTTTAATTGAAACAACGGCTGTAATAGCAACCAAGGTCAGGAAAGGCCACCCAATTCTGGTCCTGCTAATCCAGCCAAAGCCGCGGCAGGAGCAACCCTCATTCAAACACCTACTCCTTGGGGTCAAGAACAACTTGCCACGCCACTTTTCGGACGACCAAGGCAAGAACACCTTGCCGCACTCAGGGCCGAATCAAGACACTGCCGCGCGAGCGGCCAAGCCAAGTTCCGTCGAGAACTCCGAGCACGTCTGACATTGCACTGAAACTTCCTCCCCTGGCAGCTACCCTCAAACCTCCCGATGGCAGGCCGTTCTTTTGGCGAAGGCGAACTAGGTCGTGCTGGTCAAACTTGTTGCCGCACTCGTAAATACTGTGCTGATGGAACTTGCCAGTGTTTTCATCGAAGCAATTGCAGCCAGAGCGACCAGGAAAATAAGCAGGCCGTATTCCACCAGATCCTGGCCTTCGTCTTCCTGCCAAACCCGCTTCAAGAGATTCTTCATACTCAATATCCTCCTCGACTGTTTATGGCAACCTCACGCCACTTCAATTTTCGCAATCTACTAGGCATCCAAATTGCCAAATCTCAAGTACTAAAGCAGTAGATCATGATTATTGAAAACAAAGACGTTAATTCAAAGTTACCTGGAGTCAAGGAACTCCACTGGGTGCGGGAATTTCCGGTGTCACCTTTTCGTGACCCTGAAAGTATTTTTTTCTAATTTCAGATGACTTCTGTACCAGATGACCGGCCTATTTCATTGATTAATATAATGAGAAGGTTCTTATGTGGGTCAGTAACACGGCGGCCTTTGGATCTCACCGAAAAAATTTAGGAAATTGCACTATCGAGACGGCTTGCCGTGCCTTGGCGCCTTCAAACAGGTCAAGACGCGATGCTCGTGTCACCGGTTTGGCGCGCTACGGGTCTCCCGACGAGCGATGGGGATTGCCAATCCAATTCACGTTCTTAGGGTGAGTTTTGGCAGTCTGATGAAGGTCAGGCCGCATGGCATTTCCTCGAATGCCCGCTGCGCGCCGGAAGGGGGTTCCCCGTTGCGTTAGGGCCGCCGCTCTGTGCAGAGCGCCCTGGTCCAGGCTTCGACATTGAGTGGACGAATCTGCGAATGTGATAAACAATAGGTGGGAAGAACTTGCTGAGACGCCGGGAGAGCGCTCCGTGCTGAACGGAAAGAAGATCTTTGTTGTCATGCCTGCGCACAACGCCGCCCGCACTTTGCGGCAGACGTGCGCGGAGCTGCCGCGGGACATTGTGGACGAGATCTTGGTGGTTGATGACCACAGTTCCGACACTACCGTGCAGTTGGCGCGAGAGTTGCGCCTGACCACCTTCGTCCACCATCGCAACCTGGGGTACGGCCGCAACCAGAAAACTTGTTATCGCGAAGCCTTGCGCCGGGGCGCCGACATCATCGTGATGCTGCACGCGGATTATCAGTATTCTCCCCGGCTGGTCGCCGCCATGGCGAGCATGATCGCTTTTGGAGAATACGACCTCGTCCTGGGATCGAGGATTCTGGGCCCGGGAGCTCTCCGCGGAGGGATGCCGCTGTACAAGTACGTTTCCAATCGGCTTTTGACCTTCTATCAGAACATCCTGTTCGATCATAAAATTTCGGAATACCACACGGGTTACCGCGCTTTTTCACGTGAGGTATTGAGCACCCTGCCCTTGGAAGAGAATTCCGATGACTTTATTTTCGACGGTGAAGTATTGGCGCAAGCCATTTACCTCCACTATCGCATCGGGGAGATTTCCTGCCCGGCTCGCTACTTTCCCGAGGCGTCATCGCTTAATTTCTCGCGCAGCGCCAAGTACGGGCTACAAGTGTTGGTGGTCGCACTCAAGTACTGGCTTCAGAAAAAGGGGCTTGGACGCTTCCGATTGCTGAATCCTCAGGGCCGAAAATTGTCGGAAGACTATTACACGGAAATTATTGAGGTCCGCCAACAGGAAAATCGCTCCTAAGGCCCGCCGCGCGGCATGATTTTCCTAATCACCACCAGCGCGGACAATCTCATTCCCCATCCTGGTTTCGGTCAACTATAATGCCAGAGTGTTTGTCACCCTCGTGTGTTGCTGCCTTCTGCTGAACTCCGGCGGTGCGGTGTACCTGCTGGCCCAGGCGAACCTCGAACGGTGGAAGAAGACGGTGTTCGCGGTGGTGGCGCTCGCTTCACTGGCGTTGAAATTGATCCTGGCAACACGGGGGCACAATTACGATTTGGATTCGTTTGGAATTGTTGCCTCTCTCGTTCTGCACGGAAGAAGCGTTTACGCGAATACATCGCGCTTCAATTATGGGCCCCTTTGGGCCATCATTCTGGCGGGCCTCCAACAGCTTTCCACCTTGCTGCCGGCGATGGGGGGAGAGGCCTTCCATGTGGCCGTCGCCGCGTTCCTGGGGATTACAGATGTGGCCCTGGCCGCCCTTCTGGCCGCAATGTACCGGTACGGCGCGGGGCTCTTCTTCCTTTGCTGCCCGGCAACCATCCTGTTGACGGGCTATCATTCGCAATTTGAGAATTTTGCCTTGCTCGCCGGACTCGCCTCGTGGTTGCTGATTCGAAGCGGCTCCACCCCAACGCCCCGGCTCGTCTTCGCGGCGGCATTGCAAGGCGTATCGCTGATCATCAAACACGTTCTTTTTATGTTTCCGGTGTGGGTACTGTTCTGGCCTCAATTGGGGAGCTGGCGGAAGCGCTTGGCGTACGTCGTGATCGCCTACGGCATCTTCGGCCTTTCGTTCTTACCCTGGATGCTTGATCCGCCCTCGCGCGCGAGCATTTATCATAACGTGTTTCAGTATCGCTCGGAGTTCAACCTCTCCTTAACCCGGCTCATCGTCTCGGTCCACCCTTTTGCGCGGGTTTCCCCGGCGGCATCGGTCGTCCTCCCCTTGGGATGGATGGCGGTGGTGATAGTGGCCGGA
>Ga0187865_1003221_pt1 | contig 13847 bp, 18 predicted proteins | sample June2016WEW_11_1_2_FD_132989 | JGI IMG/M metagenome (GOLD analysis project Ga0187865, IMG submission 132989) | Peatland microbial communities from SPRUCE experiment site at the Marcell Experimental Forest, Minnesota, USA - June2016WEW_11_100 | ecosystem: Environmental > Terrestrial > Soil >...
GTTCCAGTACTTCGTCTACGGCCAGCTGGTGTCTAGGCTTGTCGGGAGCAATCTGCCCAACTACTACGTTTACTACGGCACGGGCCTCCTGATCATAATGACATTCAATGTGGCGTCGTGGTCAGGAAGACGGTTCGTCGAGGGTGCCCATGAAGGAAGGCTGAGGTACATCCTGTCCCTTCCGATTAGGCGTGGGGAGCTCTTCTTGGAGCAATTGATGCTGGGCTTCATAGCCAACATTGTCAGAATCGGCCCCCCACTCGTCCTCGTTCTCTGGCTCAATGGGATGCCCCCAATCGTGCTGTTAACGTCCCTGGTTGTGCTGCTGTCCATAAGCGTGGGCGTGATGGGGATAATGATCTCGCTTTCGTTCGTAGCGTTCAAGTCGTTTGACATCTACAGTGCGATAGTAGCCAGCACGAGCGCCATCCTGCTCAGGTTCAGCACGATTCTATACCCGCTCTCTTTCATGCCCAACGCCTACGCGTCGGTCGCCAGGTTCAACCCGCTCACCTACGGGGCAGATTTGCTGAGAAATGTAATGAACGTCGACGTCAGCCAGCTGCTCAACCCGGGATCTTCTGCATTCATCGTTGCCGCCGTTGGGGTTTCGATGCTTACCCTCGGCATGGCCATTGTGCCCCGAACGCTAGAAGGAGTGAAATCATCATGAGCCAACTGAACAGGATGCTTCAGATAACCCGTGTCGACTTGTCTTACTTCTTCAGAACGAAGTGGTTGGTCGGGACGTTGCTCGGCCTGAACATAACGGATATGCTCGTCGTCGGCATAGTCTACAAGGGGATGATGCCCCCAGCCATTGAGGGTCTTCTCAACTACTTCCAGTTCTACGCTCCAGGCGTGATTATCACTGGGCTCTTCTTCGCATCGTTTGACGTCGGGAGGCGAGTCCACCTCGGTCTTACGGAGGGGGTCTCGCAATACTACCTCACACTCCCGGTCAGCCTGGATGAGGTGGCCTGGGCGCACCTCCTATCTGCGGGCCTCGGGGGCACCATCTACGCGGGACTGCTTACGATGATGGCCGCGGTTCTCGTCCCGCAGCTGGCCTCACTGTCGACATTGGTCCTGATTCCGTTCTTGTTCATTCTTTCGATGGGCCTCTCCGGAATCGCTGCGGTCCTGAACCTTTTCTCGAGGACGGGAGACAGATACTTCGTTTTCGCTGACGGGATCCAGACGTTGATGGTCAGTATGAGCACGGTAGCATACCCTATCTCCGTAATTGGTTCTTACTTTCCATCCCCCCTAGTGAGCATGATCCAGTTGAATCCGCTAAGTCAGGGGGCCGAAGCTTTGAGGGCGGTCATCAATGGGGCCCCTTCAAGCCCGGTGTTCAACCTTCCCTTGCTAGTGCTGACTTCTCTCGTGTTGCTTGTTGCGGGAGTGGTCTCTTACCGACACGTCTTCACGAAGCTGAGGGAGGTCGGCAAAATCTAGGTCTAGTTGGTCTTCAGGTCAACTCTTCGCGCCAGGCGCCGCAGTGTGCGCTGCAGGGGAAGCTTGGGCAGGGGGTTTCTGTTGGACCGGTTGGCCCGTAATCATCCCAAATGCGTTCCTTCCCAGCTCGGTGAGCTGATACCGTGCAGGGCTCCCGAAGAAGTCCACCTTGTACTCGATAAAACCGAGTGACGTCAGCTGCCTCACAGTCCAGAGGGTCATCCAGTTCGAATTGTCGGCGATCGCATCGTCGAGCTCTGAGTTGCTGAGTCCTTCCTTGCTACTCACGAGAGAGGTCATCGCCTGGAGAAGGTGGGGTGAAGCAGCAACCTTCCTGAGGACCTCCTGCTGAGCCTTAACGTCGGAGGGCCAGACCCAGAGACCTGCGTTCAACAATCCCGTCAAACTCTCCTTGGTTGATAAAGGCTCTGAGGCCGAACCCGTTGCAGCCCTTTACGAACTTGTCAACTGTTTTTCGTCAGGTATGACAAGTAAGTGGCAGTCCCTCGTAACTTCGGCAACCAATGGAAGTTGTAACAGAATACGCCGACCAAAGAACAGAGCTCGAGGAGAAGATCAGGTCGCTCGAAGCCGAGAAGGCTTCGCTCCTTGCCGGCATAGCCTCATCGAAGGAGAAGATCGCCACTTATGAGCTGGAGAAGTCCGCCGCACAGCTGGAAAGCGAAGTGGAGGCACTCCGGACAGAGAAAGCTGTGCTTGACGAGAAGGCTGCGGCCTACGAAGCCGAAGCGGGATATGACCTTCCGCCCAGCACTGCCGGAGTCTAGACCTACCGAAGCTTAGAGGCCTTCTGCTCGAGTTCGCCTTTTTCTTTTCTCAGGTAGCCGACGAAACTCTCCAGTTCAGCCAGCTTTGCCTGTAGGCGTTTTACTTCGTTCTCTTTGGCCGTCCGTTCCATCGCACTTTCAAGCTCCTTCTGCTGTTCTACCATCCCCTTGACCTTCGTGTTGAGACCGTCGTTGTCCTTCTTCACCACGTTCAGCTCATCCTGAATTGACTTCAGTTGCTCCTCCGCCACGATCAGGTATCTCTGCCTGCTAATCACAGTGGGGAACTTTGTGTCGCATTTTGAACACGTGTACATACCGACCCTTCTCTCGGTCATCCCCCGCTCGCCCTTCGAGGGCTCGACGATGACTGAGAAAGTCCTGGTCGGCAGAGGTTCTCTGTTCCCACACTTCGGGCAGTTTGGCAAACGCCTCCGTGGGGTGTTTGAACGTGTTAAAGGTTTACTGCTCGCGGATCGATTCGAGCTCAGAAACGGCGGACCAGAGCGTGACCCTGGCGAAGGAGGGCATGTTGGGGTCCTGAGCGACATCGTCGAGGAGGCTGATTGCGTTGGCCGCCCTTACAGCCATGCTCTGCTTTTGGTCTTGGAGCATTAGAACCGAATCCTTGACGATCTTTCTTATGTTGCGTGGCGTTATGTTCGAGTCAGCAATCTGGTTCAGGCTCACCGTGGCCTTTGCGAGCTTTGCGTTGTTCTCCTCCTGCTTCTTCAATTTTGCACTCATCTGAAGGAACCCTACTTGTGAAAGCAATCCATCATTTGGTGGGAATAAGTGCTTTTCGTCGCATCGGCTGGACCCGACTTCATTGTTGGGGCCCGATAATTAGGCTAGAGAGTTTCATTCAGTCTGATCTACGACTGCGCAAGGTGTTATGGGGCAGTCAGAGCGCCGTCTTTTATAGAACCGGACCCTCAGTCGTAGCAGTGAGTGGGGCCAGCAAAGACAAGATGAAGCTCGCGGTCGAGTTGGTGAGAAAGGGTGCGACGATGCTCGGAGAGCCCTGCACCAAGTGCGGCGGAATCAAGGTCAGCTACCACGGCAAGGTCCATTGCACCGGCCATGAAGACCTCTCATCAGTGGTCGCCGCCGAGACGGTGTCGATGGATGTGGTTCTCGCCGGGATGGGGGAGGTCCTCCTTTCGAAGCTGAATGAAACCACCTCCTCGCTGGATCAAGAGAAGGATAGCGCTAGGCAGGAGCAGTTGGTGTCTCTGATGGCAAAGTACTACGATCTGCTCGAGAAACTCTCTCAGAGACAGCAGAGGCCTTAAATCAGAACTCGCCCTTTTTCGTGGTCTTGGCGCCGCGAATGGGACAGAAAGTACCGGAGTTCGACCTCCCAGACACCGATAAGAGAATCCGCTCTCTCAGTGAGTTCACTAAGCAAGGGACGACTATGCTAGTGTTCTTCCCGTTCGCCTTTTCAGGCACCTGTGACAGAGAGATGTGCACATTCAGGGATGACTTCGGGATGCTGCAGGCTTTAGGAGCCCAGCTCGTAGGTATCAGCGTCGATAGCAGTTACACCCTCAATGCTTTCGCACAGACCTACAACCTGCAATTCCCGCTCCTGAGTGATTTCAACAAGAGGGTCACAAAACTCTACGGAGTACTCCAAGACCCCTGGGTCGGCCTCGGCTTCAAGGGAGTTGCCAAGAGGTCGGTCTTCTTGATCGACAGACGGAGCGTCCTTCGGTACAGGTGGGTCACCGACGTGCCCTCCGATGAGCCTCCCTACCAAGAGGTCATCAGAGCAGTCCAGAGGTTAGTCTCCTAGCCCGATTTTTGTGCGAGCAATAACATCGTCCATTAGGAATTGACCCAAGAGACGGCCGTGAAGCCAATCGTGAGCTCATACTCTCCCAGACAAGCTTTCTTCAGAATGAGACGCCGGGGGTAGGATTCGAACCCACGAGACCCGAAGGTCACGGGCTGACTGGTCATTTGATCTCGAGTTGCGGACCCGATTCGTTGCCTCACGAGTTGCCCGCGCATTAACCACTCTGCCACCCCGGCCGAACTGATGCCTGACCGAGCCTCTATAATTTCTTTGAGGGTGCTGGTCTCGTGCAGGGCGCCACAACCTCTCGACTGGGTGGTCATGCGATGTAGTCCACAAACTCAGGGCTTTTCGAGTATTCCTTCAAAGAACCGCCTCGTCGTGCCCAAGTTTAAATCGAATCTGCACGCGGGTTCGAATGCATGATGAATGTTACTCTTGTCTGGTCCAGCCCGAAGCCTGAAAGGACCATCGCAGTGGCGATGAGAAGGTGCTACAGCACTAAGGCAATTGAGGATATCGAGACCGAATTGGAGCAGAAGGGTGCTGAGTACTGGAAGTTCCTCTTGACCAAGTGCCTGCAGGACAAGTCACTCGATGTTCTTGAGCACTTCACGATGTCGCTTCTAATTGAGGGTGCAGGTGAAGTCGAAGTAAGTGGACTCATTCGCAGGTTTCCATACATACACTCGACCCGTCTGAATGAAACCGATTGGCTCTTCTCGATGAACGCCAGGACGCTCGTCGAGCTCTGGAGGGACCGCGAAGGGAAGCCGTTCGCCGATTCCATCGTGGCTGAACTCGACAAGAAGCAGGTGAGTCCGCTCTTCAACGGACTAGTCTTTGGTGATAGAATTCATGCGCATTAAGCTACTTTACAACACGGATTTAGGAACCCTGAAGAAAGTTTTAGCCGAGAAGGGTGTGCCCTTCGAGCCCGAGGCGCTGCTGGACCACGTTGTATACATGTTCGAAATCGAGGATTGCAGCAGGGTCACGACCCATCAGCTTGTTCGCCACCGGGTTGCATCGTACGACCAGGAGTCGCAGAGGTTCTCCGCAGCCACGAAAGAAGGGGCCGTGACACCCCCGAGCATTCAAGCCAATGAGGCAGCCAACAAGGCTTACGATGAGGCCCTCAAGACAGTCTACTCTGCCTATGAGAGGATGGTCACGGCCGGGGTGCCTAAGGAGGACGCCAGGTACATACTGCCGACCGCCACCAAGACGAAGCTTGTCATGACGATCAACGCTAGGAGCCTGATGCACATAATCTGGCAGCGTACGGCCCTGCAGGCGCAGTGGGAAATCAGGGAACTCGTGACTTCCCTGTACGACCTTGCCCGTGAAGCGACGCCTGAGCTCTGGACCAAAATCATAGAGAGGTAGCATTTGGTCAAGGCCTTCGGGACGGCTGGGGTCAGGGGAGTCTTCAACAGAACGCAGACGCCCGAGCAAATCTACAAGCTCGCCGCGACCGTCGCGTTCACTTCAGGGAGGGGAAGGTATGGGGTCGGCTGGGACGGTCGCAAGACTTCCGCCCTCCTTGCGAAAACAGTGATCTCGGCTGTCAACGCGGTCGGTAGCGAAGTTTACGCTTTTGGGGTCGTCCCCTCTCCCGTAGTGGCTTTCGGGACCAGGGCCCGCGCATGTAGAGCAGGCTTCTCTGTGACCGCTTCTCATAACCCCTCCGAGTTCTCCGGTGTCAAAATCTTCAACACAAAAGGGATGGAGCTCCCTTCGTCTGACGAGGAGAAGGTCGAGAGGGCGTTGGCCGTGGACGTCATGAAGCCTTCCGGTGTGTTCGGCCAGCTCGTCTCGGATGAGGAGGCGGTGAATGAGTATGTACAGGCGCTCGTCTCGTGCTATGAGAAGGCCCGCCAGCCCCTCCGGATAGCGGTCGACTGCGCCAGTGGATCAGGGGGGACTGTGACTCCGCAGGTGCTGAAGCTCCTGGGTCATCATGTGGTCTCCATCAACGCCCAAGTCTCTTGGAGATTCCCTGCAAGGCCCCCCGAGCCCACCGCCTCCAACCTTGTCGATCTCTCGAAGATGGTCCCTGCGTTGGGGGTCGACCTAGCCTTCGCGCATGACGGGGACGCGGACAGGCTGGTGATGCTTGACGCTCTTGGGAGGGTGGTACCCGATTCGATCCTTACAATCCTGGCGCTCAGAGGAGTAAACGCCTCCGGCGGGGTCGTCGTAATCTCCGAGAACACGTCCACGGCCGTAGCCGAGGAGGCCGAGAGGCTAGGCTTCCGGGTTACTAGAAGTAGGGTCGGGAAGACATTCGCCTTGCTAGAAGCCGAGGGAGGAGTCTTCGCAGCCGAGCCGAGTAAGGTCGTCGACCCTCGTTGGGGCCTCTGGGAGGATGGGATTAACACCGCCGCGATGATCTTGAGTCTTGTTTCAAGTGATAGGGGGGTAGTGGGCCGGGTGATGGAAGAGGTCCAGTGGAGATACAAACAGGTCAACTTCGATATTGCCATTAAGATGAGAGTTTTGATGGAGAAGGCGAGTGAGGCCTTCAGGAAGTTCAAGATCCAAGAAGAGCGAACGCTTGACGGCTTGAAGCTGGTCTTCAACGATGGTTCTTGGGTGATGTTCAGATTGTCGGGGACCGAGCCTAAGACAAGACTCTACTGTGAGTCGAAGAATCTGCAGCTACTCGATGTCCTGGTCCAGCTGGGGACCCAGTGCATCGAATCTTCTAAATAGCTTGATGGGTTCGAGCGACCTATGTCTGAATCGAAGGCCATAGCGAGGGTCCTGGCGTCAGGCTACTTTCTGGATGCGAAGGCCTTCGAGATGATCAACCAGATTCCGGCCGAGGTCGACCTGGAGGGGCTCGTCGATAAGCTACTAGAGCAAAAGGCGGGAGCGGTGGGAGAGGCGAAGGTAATCACCGAATCAGATGTGGTCAGGTTGATGCCTGAAATGACCCGCCAAGATGGTGAGGAACCAGGGGTTCTCTCCGGCGAGTCGGCGGAGCTCGAAGTCGTATCCGACCCGACGATGGCTATCGCACCCGCGGAAGCCTCTGATGGTTTCAACAAGCTTTTCCGCGACAGGTACCAGCGACTTCATTCGATTCTGCGGAGCCGTCTCGACATGAAGGGTATGGTCATGGTTTCTGCCACGAAAGAGTTACCCCCTAATCGGAAGGTCAAGGTCGCCGGTCTTGTCTCTGACCGATCAAACAGAAAGGGGAACGTCGAATTGAAGCTGGACGACCCGACCGGCACGATGCGGGTAGTCTGCCAAGACCAGTTCGTCGAAAAGGCGGCGCTTGAAGCGCCCTTTGATAGTATGATTGTTGTGGAAGTCTCGCGTGGAAGGACCGGCCAGCTGTACGCGAATTCCGTTCTGCTACCTGATGTCCCGGGGCGGAGACTGGCGTCCTCCTCCCACAGGGTCTACGCCCTCCTCCTCTCTGACTTGCACATTGGAAGTAGGATGTTCCTCGCCGATGACTTTAGGCGTTTCCTGCAGTGGATCAACGGCGGACTGGGCGACAAGGACGTTGTGAACCGCATTAGGTATCTGGTCGTCGCTGGGGACCTCGTCGACGGAGTCGGCGTCTATCCGGGTCAAGAGTTCCAGCTCACTGAGAAGGACCCAAAGAGACAATATGAAATGGCCGCAGAACTCCTCAGACAAGTGCCGGGCCACATCCAGATCGTCATCTCTCCGGGGAACCATGACGCCGTCAGACAGGCGCTACCGCAACCGGCCGTTCCCGTTGACCTTGCTGAATCACTTTACGGGATGGAGAACGTTAGGTGGGTGGGCGACCCTGCATGCATCAAACTGCACGGTGTGGCATTCTTGGTCTACCACGGAAAGAGTCTTGACGATGTCATAGCCACGACGCCCGATCTGACCTACGACAATCCGACCAAAGCGATGAAGCTCCTTCTCCGGTCGAGGCACCTTTCGCCCACCTATGGCAAGCGGACCGCCTTATCTCCAGAGCTACGGGACTTCATGGTAATCGATCAAGTCCCTGACGTGCTCCATTCAGGGCATGTTCATACCTTCGGGGAACTCAATTACAGGGGGACGCTGCTCATCAACTCCGGGACGTGGCAGGGGCAGACAGACTTCCAGTTGAATATGGGGCTCGAGCCGACCCCGAGCATCATACCGGTCATTGACCTCTCTACCATGAAAGTTCTGAGGCGCAACTTCAGTGCAGCGGGTTATCAGCCCTATGCGAAGGCCTCAGAACCCGAGGGGTTTGCTTCCTAGGCAGTCTTGCCGAAAGTAGTATCCTCGGAGAGAGTCTTTTCGAGCGTTTCGTTCGCGATTAGGAGTTGTATTCGTTTGGTTCTCCCACGCCTTCCCTTGCTGACGACTGATGCCTCAATCAGACCCATCAGGTCGAGCTCTGCGAGTATCCCGCTGACGCGCCTCTGTGTCAGCGCCTCAAGGCCTGCCTTCTTACAGAGGTTGTTGTAGGCCAGGTAGAGCTCGCCGGTGTTGGTCCCGCCCGGGAACCTCGAAACTGCGAGTAGGATTGCCTTGTTCTGCACCGGAAGCGAACGTATTGCTTCTTCGACCCTATCGTGTTCCATCTTGTCCGACGCCCTGCGGATGCACAGGTCGTCGATTTCCTTAAGTCCCTCGCGTTCGGCGACCTCACCGGCTATTCTCAGCAAATCAATTGCGCGTCTTGCGTCACCGTGTTCCGATCCAGCCATCGCTGCGCAGAGGTTGATTGCTGCGGGTGATGCTGCCGCTGGTCTAAACGCCATCTTCGCCCTTTCCGTCAAGATTTCTCGCAGTTCCTCGACCGTGTAAGGTGGAAAGACCAACTCTTCCTCACTGAGACTGCTGAGAACCCTAGGGTCGAGGCCCTCCTTGAAATTCAAGTCATTGGATATCCCGACGAGGGACAAGAATCCCGGTGAAAGTCTTTCACCTGATCGCGTGAACTCATAGAGGATGCTGTCGCCGAAGGTTTTTACCAAGTAGTCAATTTCGTCGAGGACTAGGATGATCTGCTTTTTTCCGGACTTCACCCTCTCGAATATTCTATCGACGACTTCACCGATGGATAACCCTGTGAATGGGATCTGCTTGTCCACGGGCAAGTCGATGAACTTCGCGAACTCTGCCAAGGTCCGGTATTCGGTGTTCGAGAGTCGTGTGTTGACATACGCTACCGTTAGGTTTGGGCTGGCCGCTTCCGCCCTTAGCCTTCCTAGGACGTAACGCGCGACTGCCGTCTTTCCTGTGCCCGTTTTCCCATAGAGGAGCAGATTTGATGGTTTGGAACCGTGGAGAACTGGAGCGAGGACCTCGGCGATAGTCTTGGTCTGACCGTCTCTGAACGGTAGGCTTTCTGGAACATATTCTGGGCTTAGCGCATTGCGATCTATGAATAGGACTTTCCCTTCTCTCGCTCTGCGAAAGATTTCATCAATGGCTCCTGGCAATTGTTATCAGTGGAAACACTGGTTAGATAAGCCCTCCGCCCCAGCCCTTCGACTGTTTCCGATGAATGGGTCCGTTCATTGGTTGCGTCTTTACGTTAGTATAACGGCCCGTTCTTGTTATGCAATCTTATCGGGATACGTCTTAAGGTCAACTACAGAAGACATTGGCTTGATGTTTGGTGATTACGAAAGCAGATTCTAGAGGAGAAGAACTACAGTGGAAGCATAGGGGCCGGGGGCTCGAAGTGAAGTTCAGTGAACAACGACATCATTCCGACAGAATTAACACCCCAATGTTTCCACTCCAACTCACACAACCTCTACCGGCTGAAAGGGCCGAACTCCAACCCCTTTGTTTCCAATGGAACCATTAACCACTCCTTCCATTCTTCAGGGAAGTGAACTTCTGTGAAAATACTTGGAGCTCTCAAAGTGGGGTCAAGGAAACTTAGGTCCCAGTTCACAAGTTCACACTACTTGGTGATTTAACGCGGCCAGAATCAAGCAAGCAGGTAACTTGCGCAAACGGATTAAAATTGAGGTTGAGGACGAGGAAGGAACCAAATACACACTAGCGCTTGAAGGCAAAATTTCCCGAGACAAACTCATGAAGGCGGTCGACATGCTGGAAATTATGGACGTACCAATAGATCATTTCTGCAAAACTCCAGACCAAGGAACTTTCTTCGGGAAAGTGATGACACTACTTGAAACCGAATTCGCGGCCGGAGACTTCTCGTCATCGGACGTGGCACGTGGGTTCGAAGAGAAATACAACCAGCCAGTCAAACTCAGCACGATTTCCACGTACTTGGCAAGGCTCGCCGATAGACAGTATATCAAGAGGGAAAAATTCGGAAATTCATGGGTATACAGGCGAGTCTATCTGAGGACCAGTCAACTGGCAGAAAGGTAGCGACGGCCAGTCTCCGTAAGCTGATATACAAACGGCTTCTTTGAAGTATCTCGAGTAACAAGCCCCGAGTCGAACAGGGTCTTCATCAGACGCGCGGCATGTTCCCTGGTTCTGCCGATGAGTTCTTTGATTTCGACAGAACTCCTAGGCTGGACACTAAGGAGTTTAATCACAGACAATTCCGTCTCATCCAATGTGGCCCGTAATTCCGGTTGACGGGCTGTGACACGCATATCCATCACGGAAACTGGCTTCTCAAGTGAGACTGACGCAAACGCTGATTGCGGGGCGCGAGTCATGGGCTTCTCAGATACACGTGACTGGATCACTTCGAATCTACCCATCATGTCCAAGATACGCTCGTCTTGCTTCTTCAAACGCTGCTCGAGTGCTTCCCACAAATCCCTGCCGAGATCAGTGGAAGCACTGACTTCCTGCGAAATCTGCTTGTACCTGAGAAGCAATCCAAAGGAAAGGGCTACAAAGAACGCAGACGAAGCAAGCGCAGCGAGCGTCACGAGGTCATCCAAGGTGCGTACATCACAAGGTCACGCAGAGCTATGTGATAAACATCACTCCTACATCACAATCTCATGGAGCAGAGTCTGCAGAAGCGTAGCAAACCGTTGTCTATCCTCTTCAGCGACCTCAGTACTTCCTTTGCTAACCAGTTCCAGCAATCTCCCAACGTCTTCTACCTTGACTATACCAATTGCAATAGCAATAAGAATGGTCACAATCGATTCTCTGACTTGGTTTCTCCCCTGTTGAACGGTCCGGTAGTAGGACCCAATAGTAACTGGCTTCTCAGACCTCAACGCGGCAGCTTCTCTGTAACGGATTTCGCCTGTTACAACTCTGACATAACTTGTGAGAGATTCAAATTGCTTCTCAGTTAAGTTTGACTGCTCCATCAACACACTTGGCAGGATCATCTACTTCTCTTTTAATATCAAAATGTATTAAGCCTTCCTACCATCGTTACATGAGACTTTCATGTCGCCGAAGCAATAGCCACTATTATTTCGTAATCAAACAGGGAAAACCAATAATTGTATAAATGTACGCCTTCACCCAAGGCCGCTATCTTATCTACTTCTGGAACCAAGCAGGCGGGTGAGGATACTTGGGTAGGAGACGTAAGAAGACTCTTCGAATCACTAGGCGAACCCTGCCGAAGGTCTTCGCATGTCCACGGTGTGGGATGATCACAATTAGGATAACATCACATGAAGACGAAACATCACAGGATACGGTGTTCCTCGTCGCTTGTGGCAACCTAGCCTGTGGGGTCAGGCGAGAACTCAGGTATCCGACCAAGAGGGCCGAGATCGACGTGTACAACACGTTCGTGGACGACTTTGCGCGTGTAGGGGCTTGAGTTGAGTGGTCCCGGCACTGTTGAAAAGTACCTACTACATAGAACGAAACGAGCACCAATCTGCGCAGCTTTGATAGACCCGGAGGACTTCAGTCCAAAGCAAGCCGCAGAGACGGCAGAGAAAGCAATCAAAGCAGGAGTTGGTGCCATTTTGGTCGGGGGATCAACTCTTTCCGATCAGGGTAGACTTGACGATGTAGTACAAGCCATCAAAAGAATCACCAAAGACATCACAACATCACCACGCGCATCACAGCCTACTCCGGTTGTTCTTTTCCCTGGGAACATCACAGGCGTCTCTCGTTTTGCCGACGCGATTCTCTTTAGCAGTCTCCTAAATTCAACCAATTCATACTTTATCGTCGGAGCACAAGCACTCGGCGCCATGGGGGTCTATAATGCTGGGATTGAAAGCATCCCAATGGGATACTTGGTCATCGGCGATAAGAGCGCAGCCAGCTTCATCGGACAGGTCAACAACCTACCACCTTCAAAGCCGAACCTTGCTCTTATCTACGCCCTTGCAGCGAAGTATTTGGGAATGAGGACGCTCTACCTCGAGGCCGGCAGTGGGGCGAGCGAACCCATCCCACCAGAGACCATCCGATTGATCAGGAAGTTCTACGATGGCATCCTGATCATAGGAGGAGGTATCACATCAAGCGAGGCCGCTGATCGGGCGGCAAAGGCAGGCGCGAACATCATCGTAGTAGGGAACCTACTTCAGACTCCAGGGTACGAGAAGATATTACGACAGATCGCAACGGCAATCAAGCATAAGGACTCGACGCACCGAGCACAGACTCCTCTCGGTCAATCCACAAACGCATAGGCCTGAAGAACCCGTGATCTAACGAAGATAGTCCTTAAGACCCACTCGCGCACCAAAAACTCGAATGTCCTTCTCCGCCGAGGCCGCATGGAATCGGGTTCGCAAACTCGCACCATTCCCCGCAAGGCTCGACACCTATTACAAGGACATACTCAGACAATACCAAGCGGCCCACTTAACCGCATCCAAGGCCAAATCCATGGGGTTCGACCCAGTCGACACGGTGGAGAACAAGACGGTCTTCGACCTTGCCGATAGGGTCAACCAGATGCTTCGCCTAGACCAATTCGAGGGGCTCGTCGACCGCCTCAGAGAGCTCCTTCATTCCACCTCAAAGGAGCGAGCATCCCTGACCATCTCCCAGGAGATAGCCCTCGGCAAATTCGGTGCTCTCGACAAACATGAGGCGCTGAATTACGGAGTTCGTGCAGGCCTCGCGGTGATGACCGATGGCGTTACTGTCGCCCCGCTCGAGGGAATCTCCAGTGTTACGATAAAACAAAACGACGACAACAGCGATTACGTTTCTGTCTCATACGCGGGCCCTATGCGGTCGGCTGGGGGCACCGAGGCGGCCTTCTCCCTTGTCATCGCAGATGCCACCGGAAAGAAGCTAGGGCTGTCAAACTACAGGGCTATGAAGGACGAGGTCGACAGGTTCACGGAAGAGCTGAGAATCTACGAAAGGGACGTCGGCAACTTTCAATACAAGGTGACGGACGACGACATCAGGTACGCCATATCCAACCTTCCTGTTGAGATAGACGGCATAGAGACCGACCCCATAGAGGTCGTCGTCCACAGGAACCTGAAACGAGTCGCCACAGACAGGCTGAGGGGAGGGGCGCTCAGGGTCCTCAACGATGGCGTAATTGGACGCGCTCACAAACTCGCGAAGAAGTTGGCGTCGCTCAACGTCTCGGGCTGGGAATGGCTCGCCGAGGTCAAAGGGGGCACTCAGCAGACCACCAACGAGACGGAACAGGGCGGGACACACTTCGAGGAGGTCATCTCCGGGCGGGCAGTTCTTTCAAAACCGAGGAGCAGAGGTGGTTTCAGGCTCAGGTATGGTAGGTCGATGAACACCGGTCTTTCAACATTGGCCATTCATCCAGCTGTGGCGACCCTCCTCGACTATCCAGTCGTACCTGGGACTCAAGTCAAGGTCGACATGCCGGGCAAAGCCGCTACCATCGCCTTCGTCGACTCGATAGAGGGACCAAC
>Ga0187865_1003225_pt1 | contig 13833 bp, 11 predicted proteins | sample June2016WEW_11_1_2_FD_132989 | JGI IMG/M metagenome (GOLD analysis project Ga0187865, IMG submission 132989) | Peatland microbial communities from SPRUCE experiment site at the Marcell Experimental Forest, Minnesota, USA - June2016WEW_11_100 | ecosystem: Environmental > Terrestrial > Soil >...
AGGACGCACACACATAGGACCGGAGCGGGACATAGACGTCTCAGTGGGTACAGAATGGAGGAGTGCATACCCATATCTTATGACGGCCCAGCGCAGCCTCCATGTAACTGTTGTAACCAGGCGTTTACGCTCAGAACCCCGCATCATGCCAAAGATTCCGTTCCTTAATAATCGACAAGCACTGGTTGAGCACGGCGGCTCGAAAGTTGGAGGGTGGACCGTCCCAGATTCGCTTGGTGCGGGCCTTTGACCTTTTTTCATCACTAACCTCCGGGCCATGCGTCACAGACTTCCCACCGGCCGTGCGCGATAATGTTCCCTGATCTGTAGCCGCTGCGGTGTGCCAACCCCAACCAAGGCCACCGCGGCTGCTCCAGCCCCATCTGTCAGTGGCTCTTTGACAACCGTAAGTTGACCCGTTTAGCGGGCGTCAGCCCGCTGCCGAAATCCTGAGCGAAGCGAAGGATCTAGAGGCGATGAGCGGGCACCAGCCAGCGGCCAAAATCCCAAAAATCATAGGATTTGTGGCTAAGTCCTTATTCCCGAATACTTTACAAATAAGTCCTTTAGACTCTAGACTTTGGCGGCCAGACACCACCTAACCCCATGATTTTAAAAGACCGGGGGGAGGGGGGTAGTAGTAAACACGAGTTAATACCTTCCGAGTTAACAGGCAAGAAACAAGAGAAGAAAAAGGGTGCTGGAAGCCAGCCGCTCTGGCTGCTGAAAAACTCGATGTGGCACTTGATTTCTTGTGTGGCGCGGATTGTCTGGCGCAGAGCGGTTCCGTGTCGCCGTTGAGCTGCTGAGGCAGTGCCAGCCGGCAAGACGCGTGCCCTTTACCCGCGTCGCCGATAGTAGATGTTGAATTCAAATCCCGGATTGGGCGGAAAGATTTCGGCAATCTTGCGCAGCCGCTCCGCCATCGGCGCCGGCGCCAGCAGCGGATAGTCGCGCTCGCGCAGATCGTGGTAATCGACGTCGAGGTAGAGCGAGAGCAGGTAGATCGAAATCGCATCCGCGAAGCTGGCTGCAAGATACTCGTTTTTAAATTTCTCCGCGTCCGGACCGTGGGCAGTGCCGAGCTTGCGCGCCTCCCAGGCGTCGAGTGAAGTTTCGCCGCGCACCCCGGACTCCACTTGCTGCCAGGCCAGGTCGGCGAAATTCTGCGACACGCCTGCGCGTTCGACGAGCGCGTGTCCGACGTTGATGTAGAACTCGAACGCCACCGAAAATTTGTCGTCCATCAAGCGGGTCGAGATGAAGACGCACTGCGCATCGCCGAGATTCAGGTTGCGATGGCAAACCGCGTTGTCGCTGAGCGCAACGTCGTAGCGGTCGGCAATCACGGTCTCGTCGCCCTGGGTTACGGTGAGCGGAACGAAGTAATACGCCTTGCGGCTAAGCGCGGCGGCCACCGGCACCGGCACCGCGGCAATCATGCGGTCGAGATCGTTGTCGGCAATGGTAATCTCGCCCGAGCGGGCATAGCAGATGCCATTCGACGCCTGTGAAACCGGGCTGCTTTGCACGATTTCCGCGGGGCTGCGGGTGATCGCGGTGGCGGTTTGCGACATGACGGTATTGTAGCGTATGAGTGCAAAGTGACGGCGGACATGGCCAGTCGCGATGGTCTGGACCGATGGTGTAGCTTAGAAGCATGGCGAAAACGAGTTCGGACGGGCCGCGCTGGATCGGAATTCCGGCGCGCGTATTCGCGATGACGTTTCTGTTAACCCTGCTGTCGTTCGCGGTCGCGCTTCTGCTGAGCATTATGGGGACCGTGGTGTACTCGCAGGTCAAGCATGTCGCGCCCAACCTGACGTTCGCCTACCGGCACATCGCGTTTCCGTTCGCGATCACGGTGGGTGCGATCGTGCTCGTGCTGTCATTGGGGATGGAAATTCGGAACTACCGGCAGCGCAAGACGCTGGAAGGGATCGAGCGCGTGAGTTGAGTGTGGCCCAGTTGAACCTGGGTGAGTTGAAAATGGGCAAGCTGAAGACTATCACGCCGCGGATTGCCATTCCCGTGCCCCATTCCGGCGATCGCGACTACGCCGAGCGCGCGCTGCCGCAGTATGAAGAAGCGGTGCGCGGAGCGGGTGGAGAGCCGGTGCGCATCGATCTGGACCAGTTACCGGTTCAGGTGATGAAGCAGATCGAGTGCTGCGACGCCGTTCTGCTGCCCGGCAGCCGCGCGGACCTCGACCCGCGGAAGTACAGCGCGGATCGTCACCAGAAGACGGCGCCCGCTGACGCCAAACGAGACCTGGTGGACGAGCTGCTGCTGCACGATGCCTACAACCTGCGCAAGCCCGTGCTGGGCATCTGCTATGGGCTGCAGTCGTTGAATGTGTACCGGTCGGGATCGCTGGTGCAGCACATCGAGTCGGCAATCAACCACAGCGCGGGACGGGCAGTGGCGAAGGCGCACACGGTGAAGATCGAGCCGGAATCGCGGCTGGCGGAAATTGTAGGCGCGACGAAGACGGTGGCCGTGAATTCTTCGCATCATCAGTCCGCGGACGCAGTCGGCGATGGGTTGCGAGTGGTGGCGCGTTCCGCGGAAGACGGAATCATCGAAGCTCTGGAAGGAACCGCCCCCGAACATTTTGTGCTGGCGGTGCAGTGGCATCCGGAGCGGAGCGTGAATGATGGGCCGGAGCTGGCGGAGTCCGCGCACGCGATTTTCCGCGCGTTCATCGAGGCGGCGAGAGCGAAGCACGCGGAGTTGGCGAGAGAGTTTGAGTCTGCCAGCAGCTAGTGTAGTGCTCCCAAGTTCGTGGCATAAATCCACACTGTCATCCTGAGCGAAGCGAAGGACCTGTGTATTTGAATTCGCCACACATAGGTCCTTCGCTTCGCTCAAGATGACAACCCAATCCAATGTCGCGAAACTTGCGGGGCGCTACACTAGCAGCGTTTCAGCAAGACCGCCACATTCGCAATCGCGGCGTTGTCGGTGCCCATGCCTTCCGGCGTTTTTGCTTTGATCCCGACACAGTCCGCGGGAATAGCGCACAGCTCGGCGACGTGTTTGCGAATCGCGTCCGCGTGCGGGCCGATTTTTGGAGTGGACAGGATCAGCGTGGAATCCAGGTTCACGAGTTCGTAGCCCGCGCTCTTGACGCGCTGCAACGCCTCACGCAGAAACAAGGCGGAGTCGGCGTTTTTCCATTGCGGATCGGAAGGCGGAAACAGCGATCCAATGTCGGGACCTGCGATGGCGCCGAGCAGCGCGTCGGTGATCGCGTGCAGCAGGACGTCGCCGTCGGAATGGCCGCCAAGGCCTTGATCGTGCGGCAGCGTCACGCCTCCGATCTTGAGTGGAATGCCGGGCTTGAACTCGTGCGAGTCCCAACCGTAGCCGATGCGCATTTCAGGTTTCCGCATTTCAGGTTTCAAAGCCGGGTCCCGTCTTCGTGTTGCAGATAGAACTCCGCCAGTTCCATATCCGCTGGCGTGGTGATTTTTATATTGCGCGGCGAGCCCATTACGACTACGACCGGCAGGCCGGCGCGCTCGATCAGTGAAGCCTCGTCGGTGCCGAGGAAGCCGTCGGCGACGGCGTCATCAAAGGCTTTCTTCAGGAGGTCGTAGCGAAAGCCCTGCGGGGTTTGCGCCATCACTACGCTCGCGCGCGGGATGGTGGTTTTGATGAGTGCGCCGTCCGCGGTTCGTTCCACCTGTTTGACCGTGTCCACGGCGGGCCAGCCCGCGATGGCGGCTCCATGTTTGCGCGCGGCCTCGATCACATTGCCGATGATTTCGGGAGTAACAAACGGGCGAACGGCATCGTGCACCAGGACGATGTCTTCCGGATCGGCCGCTGTGCGGGCGAGAGCGTTTGCCACCGAGTCCTGGCGATGCTCGCCGCCTTCGACCATCTGCAGGCGCTTGCTCAAAATTTCCGGGTACTGTTTTTCAACCTGGGCGCCAAAGCCGGCAATTTCGTCCTTGCGTAGAGCGACGATGATTTCGAAGACGGCTGGGGCGGCGGCGAACTTCCGCAGCGTGTGGACAAGAATGGGCACGCCGCCCAGTTCTTTGAACTGTTTGGTAGGCGCTTTTTTTCTGGACTTCGCGGCCGAGGGCGGGGCCATGCGCGTGCCCAGTCCGGCCGCCGGAACAATGACAAACACCTTCATAGGGGCGATCAGTATAGTACAGGCTTTAAGCTTTGGGTCCAACGCCTGGCAGTGCCCAGCCCCTAAAGAAGCGGCTGATTTTCCGTAGAGACGCGGCAAGCCCCGTCTCTACAGATGAACCGCCTAGTCGGCTGCCCGGTCGGCCACCGCCGGGGTTTGTTTTTTTGCCGCGTCGGAGGGCGGTCCACTGGTTCCTGTCGCTGGAGGCAGCACGGCCACCGGAGGCGGCACTCCTTTGGCGTCGTGGCGGCCCGTCGTGCGCTCATCCCACTTGCCAAAGATCATCTTGCCCGCGGTGGTTTGCAAGACCGAGGTCACCGAGATGTCGATGGTCTTGCCGATCATCTTGCGCGCGTTATCGATGACCACCATGGTGCCGTCGTCGAGATAGGCGACGCCCTGGTTGTACTCTTTCCCTTCCTTCAGGATGAATACCCGCATCACTTCGCCGGGCAGAACAATCGGCTTGAGCGAGTTGGCCAGTTCGTTGATGTTGAGCACGGCCACGCCCTGCAACTGGGCGACTTTGTTGAGGTTGAAGTCGTTGGTGATGATCTTGCTTTCATACAGCTTGGCCAGTTCGATGAGCTTCATATCGACTTCGCGGACGCTGGGGAAGTCGTCTTCCACGATCTGGATCTGGACCGAAGCCGTTTTCTGGAGACGCTGCAGGATGTCGAGGCCGCGGCGGCCGCGATTGCGTTTGAGCGAGTCGGCGGAATCGGCCACCAGTTGCAATTCGCGGAGCACGAACTGCGGGATCACAATCAGGCCGTCGAGGAAACCGGTCTCGGCGATGTCGGCGATGCGGCCGTCGATAATGACGCTGGTGTCCAGGATCTTGTAACTCTTCTTGCCCGACTTTTCGCCGCCGAAGATCCCGCCGAGCGCCGCCAGATTGAGCAGGTCGCCTTTGTTGGCGCCGACCGCCAATCCCACGTAGGCCATGACCATCATAACCATGATCTGCAGGAAACTTTGGGTGGGGCTCGCAGGGATGCTGTTGCGAATGACGAGCGCGAAAAGATAAGCGCCAATGATGCCGAGCACGCTGCCGATGGCGGCCCCAATCAGGCGCTTCAGGCTCATCGCGCGCAACCTCCACTCGAACACGATGATGGCGGCGCCGATCAACAGACCGACGGCGGCCTCCAGGTTCTTGGGCAGGTTGAAGGGATGAATGAGAAAGCAGATGACACCGACGATGAGGACAAACAGAAGGCGTATAAGTACGACGTCCACGAGCGAGACCTCTCTCGGGGAAGGCACCGCTCGAGCGATTCCCGCCCCCCGCCGGTCGCCAGGGCGAATGATATTAAGGATCCTGTGCCAGCGTTCTATTCACGGAGCGTAGAAAATTATGAAAGTGCCCCGCGCCCGGTCATAGCCGGGTTACTGCAAAAGTACGGGAGCAGTATATACCCGGTTGAGAAGAGGAACCAGCCTTTCGCTTTTGGCTTTTAGCTCTTGGCTTTTAGCTTATAGCTTTTGGCATTTAGAGCGCGGGCTTCCCCGCGAGCCGATCGCTCTTTGACGCGGTCCCTGAAGGGGCGGTGATTTTGGCGAACTTGCGGCATCGCTAAAGCGATGCCCTGATACGAAGGTGACGCGAAACTGAGACGCGAAACTGTTATGCGAAACGCGAGTCTTGCCGCAGCCTGCTGAGTGTGATCGGCTAAGAGCTAAGAGCCTTTTTTACATCCCGTCGTAATTCGGGCCGCCGCCGCCCTCAGGCGGAACCCAGGTAATGATCTGGTAGGGGTCCTGAATGTCGCAGGTCTTGCAGTGCACGCAGTTCGCGGGATTCAGGCTGATGCGCTTGCCATTGGGCGCGGTACCGTCGTCCACCATCTCGTAAACGTTTGCGGGGCAGAAGTTCTGGCATGGGTTGCCGAACTCTTTTACGCAACGCTCGTTGCAGATGTTCGTATCTTGAATGATCAAGTGCGCTGGCTGATCCTCTTCGTGCTTGGTGCCGGAATGATAGAGGTCGGTGAGTTTGTCGAAGGTGAGCTTGCCATCGCCTTTCGCGGGGCCAAGCATGTGCGCTTCCGGGCCTCCGTCGGCGGGCAGATTGGCGACCGGCTGCAAGTTCTCGTGGCCCGCATGCGATGGCACGCGGTTGCGGAGGCCGCCGTCGAAAATATCCTGCAGCACGGTGTTGAACATGCCGGCGACCATGCCATTCTTGAATCCCTGGTGGAAGTTGCGTACCGGCCACAGCTCATCGTGAATCCAGCTGGTTTCGACGCGCCGCTGGAACTTACCGAGCGTGGCCGCCGACGAATCGGATTTCACCAGCGCTTCGAAGGCTGTCTCGGCCGCCAGCATGCCGCTCTTGATCGCGAGATGAATCCCTTTCAGGCGCGCGGAATTCAGGAACCCGGCGCAGTCGCCGACGATCATCCATCCCTCTCCGCCGAGCGGTGGCAGCGACCACCATCCGCCATAGGGAAGCGACTTGGCGCCATAGCGGATCATCTTGCCGCCGGCGAGCAACTTGGCAATAAAAGGATGCTGCTTGAACGTCTGCAGCACATGCTGCGGATCGAGGCGCGGGTCATGATAATCGAGCCCGGTAACGAAGCCGAGCGAAACGATGTTGTCTTCTGAACCATAGATCCACGCGCCGCCGTATTCCTTCGTGGTCAGCGGATAACCCATGGTGTAGATGACTTCGCCCGCCTGGATGCTGCCAGACGGAACTTCCCACAGCTCTTTCACGCCCACGCCATAAGTCTGCGGGTTGCGATCTTTCATCAGGTCAAACTTCTGGATGAGTTGCCTGGTGAGCGATCCGCGGGTGCCTTCGGCGAGCACGACGACCTTTGCCTTCACGTCGTAGCCCGGCTCGAAATTCGATTTCTGCTGATTCTGTTTGTCGACGCCCTTGTCGTCGGTGCGCACGCCGGTAACTCGATCGCCATCGTAGAGCAGTTCCGATCCGGCGAAGCCCGTGAAAATCGTGATCCCCGCTTCTTCGACTTTGCCAGCCAGCCACTTCACGAAGCGGTTGATCGAGATGACGTAGTTGCCGTGATCCCGCAGCGGCGGGGGCGTGATGGGAAGTTGGTAATGGCCGGTGCGCGTCAGGAAGTAAACGCCTTCCTTGTGGACTTCGGCGTCGAGCGGGGCTTCGCTTTCGAATCCCGGCAGCAGTTCCTTCATGGAGCGCGGATCGAGGAGAGCGCCGGAAAGACAGTGCTGTCCGGCTTCGCGCGCTTTTTCGAGCACGTAAATATTTTCTTTGCTGAGCGGAGCTTCGGGATGGCGCGCGTTGTGCTCGTCGATCGACTGCGAAAGCCGCAACGCGCAGGCCATGCCCGCGGGCCCACCGCCGACGATGACGACATCGGCTGGCATTTCGGGGTGGTCGACGTTAGGAAGAGGCTTGCGGAAGATCAGTGTCATGGTTTGATGGCCGAAAGAACCACGCAGATCACAGTTAGCGGTCTCGGTCCTCGCGAATCAGAATGGCGCTATCGGAAAGAATGCCCGCCCTCTGCCGGATTTCCTCCCGGCGCCCGCGAATGCGCGCGATCTGGTCACGCGTCGGTTTTGAAGGCTTCGCCAGACTCCCGTTACCCTTTGCGGAGTTACTGGCGGCGCGCTTGGATCCTCTTCGCATAGAGACCATTGTACGACGATCGACGCCGCGGGGCATTGGAAACCTCTCGCAGCGTCAGGCGCGGGTTTCCGCGATCGCCTCGCGAATTGCCTGCAACACTCCATCCATCTGTCTGGGCGTCCCGACGGTGATCCGCACACATCCGTCGCAGCCTGGGTTGGCCGATGAATCGCGGACCAAAACGCCGCGGCGCTGCATCGCCTCCACGAATGTTTGCGCGGGCGCACCTACTCGCACAAGAACGAAGTTCGTCTGACTCGGCCAGAAGCGCAGGCCCAGCTCGTCGAACAAATGCGCCAGCCGATCCCGCCCTTGCTTCACCTGCGCGACGTGATCGCGCACGAACGCCTGGTCCGCCAGCGCTTCTTCGAGGCAAGCGAGCGCCACCGCATTCACATTGAATGGCACGCTGAACCGCCGCATGTAGCCGATCTGCTCCGGCGCACCGGTCAGCACGCCGAGGCGCAGGCCGGCGAGTCCATAGGCTTTCGAAAACGTGCGCGCGACGAACAGGTTCGGATGGCGCGCCAAGTCCGGAAGCAGTGTCTCGCCGATCGGTGTCTCGCCGCAAAACTCGAAGTAGGCTTCGTCGATCAGCACTGCCGCGTCAGGCGCCGATTCTGCAATCTTCAACAAGTCCGCGCGCGAAGCTGCCAGGCCGGTGGGATTGTTGGGATTCGCGATCGCAATCACCCTCGTGCGCGGCGAAATCCGCGCCAGTAAATCGGCAACGGGAAGCGCCAGGTCCTCGCCCGACTGCAGGCGAACCACCGACGCCCCAAGCGCCTCGCCCAGCATCGGATACATCACGAACGTCGGGTCGGCAAACAGCAGTTCGTCGTTTGGTCCTTTGTCACTTGGGCCCAGGTAAGTTGCGAAAAGCAGCGACAGCGCCTCATCCATTCCGTTGGTGAGCAACACCTGCTCGGGCGCGATGCCCAGGAAATTCGCGATCAGCCGCTCACCAATCTCGCGCTCGGGATACAGCGACACCTCCGCCGCCGAGAGCGAGCGCAGCCGCGCCAGCACGCGCGGCGAGCATCCGGCCATGCTCTCGTTGAGATCGAGACTCAGCCCGGCGCGGCTCACGATGGGCGAGTGGTATGGACTCAGCCCGGCAATCAAATCGCGCGGCTTCAGCATGGGATGCGCGCAAACATGGTGCGATGAGTTTACGACAGTCACACTTTGTTCCGCCGCGCATATTTCACCGCCGCAAAAATCGCCGTGCAGATCGCGAAATCCACCAGCAGCCCCCAGTCTTCCTTAAAAAGCGCATGCCGCGCCGCCGCAGGCAGATGTGGAATGAGCAGGTAGTAGATGGCGTTGCCTGCGAGCACCGCCACGAGAGCGTCGAGAAAATTCTTCACCGTCGTTCTCTTGACCTCCGGGCTCTTGATCGGGCTCTTGCCCAAGTCGACCTCCGCTCCTGCTAACATCGCTTACGATGCTGGAACCGTCCACTCCAGTGCAGTATGTGAAAGGCATCGGCCCGCGCCTGGCTGAGGTCCTTGCCGCCAAGGATATTGCAACCGTTGACGACCTGCTGCACTACCTGCCCTTCCGCTACGAAGACCGGCTGAACCCGCGTTCGGTGGCCGAACTGCGCGCCGGAGAGATGGCGACGGTGATCGCCGAAGTTCGCAACTCCGGATTGTTTCGCACGCGCCGCATGCCCATCTTCCAACTCACGGTCGGCCAGGGCCGCACTAAGCTGAAGTGTATCTGGTTCAACGCCGCGTATCTTCAGGGCCGCTTCCAGCCCGGACAGATGCTGGCGCTCTACGGCAAGGTCGAAGAGGGCCGCGACGGCGAACTGCAGATCGTGCAGCCGCAATTCGAGATTCTCGGCGACATCAACGAAGAGGGCGGCGCCGGCGAGGCTGAAAAAAAAGCGGCCGCCTCGCTCGAAATCGGGCGGATTGTTCCGATCTACGAATCGACCGGCCAGGGCAAGCTTACGCCGCGCTGGTTCCGGTGCGTTATCCGAGGGGCGTTGGAAAATTTAAGTCCCGATCTTCCCGATCCGATCCCAGCCGCGGTGCGCGCGCATTTGAGCCTGGTGTCTCCGCGCGAAGCGTTGTGGAAGGTTCACTGGCCCGACGCCGGCGAAAGCTTTACCAATCTGCAATCGTTGCGCACGGCGGCGCACACCCGGCTGATCTTCGATGAACTATTTTTCATCGAACTTGGGCTGGAGCTCAAGCGGCGCGAGCAGAAGGCGCAGACGGGAATCGCCTTTCGGCTGGATGGCGGCGTTCGCGAGGCGATTAAGAAGATACTGCCGTTTCATCCGACGGCTGCGCAGAAGCGGGTGCTGAAAGAAATCGCCACCGACATGCAGACGCCTTGCCCCATGCGGCGGCTGTTGCAGGGCGACGTGGGATCGGGCAAAACGATTGTGGCCTTCCAGGCCGCGATCATCGCCATTGAAAACGGCTACCAGGTGGCGTTGATGGCGCCCACGGAAATTCTGGCGCAGCAACATTATTTTTCCGCCCGCCAGATTCTCGAACGGGCCGGATACCGCATCGTGCTCCTGACCGGCTCGCTCGAACAGGACCGCAAACGCGACGTGCGCCGCCACATCGCGCAAGGGAACGCGCAACTCGTGATCGGGACGCACGCGCTGATTCAGGATCGAGTCGAATTCGAAAAGCTCGGCCTGGTCGTGGTGGACGAGCAACACCGCTTCGGCGTGATGCAACGCCTGAAGCTGATGAAGAAAGAAGGTGTGGGGACCGCCCAGAACCATGGAGCGGCGGCCGCCCTCGGCCGCCCAGGCGAGCGCAGCTCGCCACCGCCCGAGCCTGACGTGCTGGTGATGACGGCGACGCCCATCCCGCGCACGCTCGCGCTCACTCTCTACGGCGACCTTGACGTCTCGGTGCTCGACGAACTTCCGCCGGGACGCACGCCGGTTGTCACCCGCTCCCTGCCCGACGAGCGTGCGCCCGAAGTCTGGGACTTCGTCCGCAAGCAGATCGGCGCCGGACATCAGGCCTACGTTGTTTATCCGGTGATCGAGGAGAACGAAGAGCGCGAACTGAAGGCCGCCGAGCAGATGCACCGGCAGTTGCGGGAAAAGATTTTTCCCAACCTTCATGTCGGTTTGCTGCATGGCCGTCTTGATGCCGACGAAAAAGAGCATGTAATGCGCGAATTTCAACAGGGCAAGATCGAAATTCTGGTCGCTACGACGGTGATTGAGGTCGGAGTGGACGTCCCCAACGCGACCGTGATGGTGATCGAGCACGCCGACCGCTTTGGTTTGGCGCAGCTCCATCAGTTGCGCGGACGCATCGGGCGTGGCGCGGCGAAATCGTATTGTGTGCTGATGCGCGGTGGCAAGGTTTCCGAAGAAGGCGAACGCCGTCTCGACGCCATGGTGCGCTCGAACGACGGTTTCCAGATCGCGGAACTAGATCTAGAACTGCGCGGCCCCGGCGAATTTTTCGGGACCAAGCAGGCGGGCATCCCAAGCTTCCGCGTGGCTAACATCATCCGCGATCGCCAATTGCTGGAAGCCGCCAAGCGCGAGGCTGCGTTTGTGATCTCCGGGCCGAATTCCGAAATATTTAAAGAGGAGATCGATCGGGCGCTCAAGGAAATGCGCTCGCGCTGGGCGCTCAGTTACGGGCTGGTTGAGGTGGGGTAGGGCTTATCGCATAAGAAAGCCAGTTTGAGCGTTGTTGTTTTCGCAGGCAGAAATCAACGGGTGAAATTAACCCCTCCCGGGCTCACCCGCATCTGAGCTATTTTGCTCACCCTTGCCCCGGAACGATTTGTTATCCTTAAGACTGGTAAATGGTTTTACCGGGCGTGTCGCTTCGTCCTCGTACAGGAGCCCGTGGTGAAACTCCAATCTCTGGCCGCAGCGCCTGAAGGCGCTTTCATAACGCAGCACCTTCGGCATCGCTAAAGCGATGCCCTGATACGAAACGTTTGCGAAACCTTTACGAAACCTTGGTGTTTAGGCTCCTGTGAAGGGTTCAGCCATGTGAAGGTATGCCTCGACACGAACCGTATTTGCACCGCGGGCTCGTAGGTCCCTTTCAGGGACGCTTCGAGAAACCCTGGTTGCGACGAGCATTTCCAGCATTGAAGGTTAACGGGAATACCGCGAACTTCCGGGTTCGCGACAGAAAGCTTGGGAGAGAAACCTTTATGACAAGAATATTTGAGAAATTTGGCTGGTGGAGCGCAGTGCTCGGGCTGGCGCTCTCGACTGTGGTTCTACCAACACGAGCGGCCGCTCAAGATCAAGATCAACAGGACGATCCGCCGAGCCGCGTGGCTCGAATCGGATACATGGAGGGCTCGGTTTCATTCCAGCCGGCCGGCGAACCAGATTGGGTGCAAGCGGTCGCGAATCGGCCCATGACGACGGGCGACAAGCTCTGGGCGGACAAGGACTCGCGCGCCGAGCTGCAACTGGGATCGGCCGTGATTCGCTTGAATGCCAATACCGGATTCTCTTTCCTGAACTTGGATGACAATACGGCTCAGATCCAACTCACGTCGGGTGCGATCAACCTTCGCGTGCGCCGGCTGGACCAGAATGATGTCTACGAGATCGATACGCCTAACCTGGCGTTTACGGTTTCGCAGCCGGGAAGCTATCGGGTTGAGGCGAGCGAAGACGGCACCTACTCAGTCGTCGCCATACGCGAGGGCGGAGGCGAGGCGACCGGCAACGGCCAGACCTATACGCTGCACGCCGGACAAAGAGGCACTTTCAGCGGGACAGACTCGCTGAACGCCGAGGTGATTGATATCGGCGGGCGCGACCAATTTGATGACTGGGCTTACAATCGCGATCACCGCTATGATCAGTCGCGCTCGGCGCAGTATGTATCGCACGATGTCGTCGGATACGAGGACCTAGATGACAATGGCGACTGGCGCGACGATTCGAACTACGGTCACGTCTGGTTCCCCAATCGGGTTGCCGCAGACTGGGCGCCTTATCACGAGGGCCACTGGGACTGGATTCCTCCGTGGGGATACACGTGGGTCGATGACTCTGCATGGGGCTACGCGCCGTTCCACTACGGACGCTGGGTGACGGTCGGCGGACGCTGGGGTTGGGTGGCGGGGCCGGTCGCGGTGCGCGCGGTATATGCGCCCGCGCTCGTGGTCTTTATTGGTGGTGGAGGAGTTGGAGTGGGCTTCGGCGGCAATGTGGGATGGTTTCCGCTGGGTCCTCGGGAAGTTTATGTTCCGTCATACCACGTCAGCCGGGAGTACGTGAACCGGGTGAACATCAGCAATACGACAGTCAATAACGTCCAGATCACGAATGTTTACAACACCACCATCATCAGCAAAAGCACGAACATCACGAATGTGACTTACGCGAACCGGAATGTACGGGGTGCGGTCACGGCGGTTCCGCAACGCGCCTTCGCGAGCGCGCAGCCCGTGGGCCGAGCAGCGGTTGCCATGAATGAGCGGCAGATCGCTGGTGCATCTGTGAACGTGAGGGTTGCGGTGGCTCCCACACGGGAGAGCGTACTGGGAGCGAAGTTTGCGACCGCGAATCGTGTGAGCGCACCGCCGGCAGCAGTGATGAACCGGCAGGTGATCGCGAAGCGGACGCCACCTCCTCCGCCGGTGCCGTTTGCAAAACAGCAGCAGGCACTGGCGGCGCATCCCGGACAACCGTTGGCGAGGAGCGAAGTGCGAAACTTGCGTCCCGCGGCCACTGAGGCTCCGCACCCGATGGTCAAGCAGGCGCCTCCGGGCAAACCGGCAACACCGGCCATGGGCCGACCTGGCAACCAGCCGGCGAACCAGCCGAATGCGGCAAAACCGGGACAGCCCGCCTCCACGCCCCCCACCAACCAGCCGGCGAACCGTCCGGGAAATCAGCCGGCCCCGAACCGTCCGACCCAGCCGCCGGTAAAGAACGATCGTCCGCCGTCAGCGCAGCCAAATCAGCCGACGCCGGCACAGCCGACTAATCGACCGGAGACGAATCGCCCTCCTGCGCCACAGCCGAAACAGCCAGCTCCGAATAACCGCCCAGAGACGAATCGTCCGCCGACAGCAC
>Ga0187865_1003231_pt1 | contig 13802 bp, 14 predicted proteins | sample June2016WEW_11_1_2_FD_132989 | JGI IMG/M metagenome (GOLD analysis project Ga0187865, IMG submission 132989) | Peatland microbial communities from SPRUCE experiment site at the Marcell Experimental Forest, Minnesota, USA - June2016WEW_11_100 | ecosystem: Environmental > Terrestrial > Soil >...
CTGAAATCGCGTTTCTTCTATTCAGTCTATCCATACAACATTTCAACCCGGAATGATCAAAAAAATCTGCAGAACTCTGACTTAAACTATGATAAAAGTATTGGGCGCAGGTCACAATTATATGCTGGCGAGAAATTCAGGGTACATTATTTTATTTACGGATAAGTTCTTAGCCTGCGAATAGCACCTTTTTTCAAAATGAGCATTTCCTGTCGGTCTCACCTTCTTCCTAAAAATTATCATCGATGGAAGTTATAAGGAGGGATATATGAGAGTGCAAAATATACGAGATTTAAATGGTAGCTGGCAGACGAATCGGACCGCCAATCTTGAACCATAAGTGGATTCGATGATTCAAGATCTTCTCGGACAGACACTTGAGGCAATCATCAGAAGCCGGAGCCCAGATGCCTTTTGGGGATAAACAACAATCATTTTCCAAGGAGGTAGAAAATGCCACAAATGGATTTAAATCGAGCACGGAAAGAGATGGTCAAGAGAGGTTTTGATGGCCTGATCGCGATGACCGCTCCTAATTTTTACTATACAACGGGATTTATGCCACCTCTCCCCGGAAGGCCAGGGTTTTGTGTGATTTCTACCGACCCAACCGTTGAGCCAACTATGCTTTTGGCCACTTTCAACGAAAAAGTGGCCAAACACATCTCTTCTCAAAAAGAGGTGCGGACTTACCCCATCTGGATAGAAATCGTCGAGATGCAAGATATCATTGAGAATAAAATTGAAAGACAGGAAAAGCCCGCCCAGTTTGACTTTAAAGAAATTTACAATCGGCTGGCCAAGATTCTAAAGGACAAAGGTCTGCAGGGGAAGACCATTGGCATCGAGAAGGATTCTTATATGCCTAAAGCTTATTCTTTCTTGGAGAAATCGAATCCCAAGACAAAGTTCGTAGATGCAGAGGCCCTATTCTGGGATCTCCGAAGCATCAAGACCCCCGAGGAAATCCAGATTTTGAAGTCTGCCCTTCAAATTACCGAGATGGGGCTCAAAGCCATGGTGGAAGGCAAGGTGGAGGGTGTTACCATCGGTGAACTTTATTACCGGTATAAAATGGGTGTTATGCAGGGACTGAACAAGGAAAATGCGATGGGTTTTGAAATGAGCCGGGCCATGATCAGTGCCGGCGATCATTTTGCCAGTGTTCGAAAGCAGGATTATAAGATATCTAAGGGGCAAAGCATTTATTTCGATGGAGGGATTACCCTGCAGGGCTACCTATCGGACATGGGCAGAACTTTGGTAGTCGGGAAGCCTAACGATCTACAAAAGAAAATTTTTAAGGCCCTAAAAGCTGGGTATGACGCCGCTCTGGAAAGATTGGGACCAGGGGTAAGAATGCGAGAAATCTTCAAAATTGCAGTAGAAGCGACGAGAAAATCAGGTCTCAGTTGGTATACTCGAGGTCATATGGGGCATGCCGTAGGAGTGGCCCCCGGAGCCGAGCAGCCACCTTTTATCAGTGCTACGGAGGAAAGGGTCTTTGAGCCTGGAATGGTGATTTGTTTGGAATCCCCTCTATATGTAAGCGAGCTGGGCGGATTTCAGGTAGAAGATGAAATCGTCATTACCAAAAATGGGATTGAGGTTTTAAATGCCTTTCCAAGGGACATGGTGGAAGTTTCCTAAAATTATTAAATAAAGGAGCGATCCGACGGCCGCTCATACTTTTCCTTTAAGGAGGTTCAAAGATGGAAATAAAGATTGTGGAAGATATCCATGGAGAAGAGTTGGGCCGAGTCTCATCTTGCATTGGTATAGTGCCGAAAGAAAGTGCCGGGGAGTTACGGTGGTGGATATCCCGCCGGAATGCCTCGGGGGGTCGTGAAAAAATTTGAAAATGCTTTCAAACAAGCCGTGGGGAGGCCAGAAAATAAGAATATCATTGAGCAACTGGACAATAAGGCAAAATTTCGAGACAGCCAGACCTTCACCAAATTGATTCATGAACTGTATCCTCGCATCGGCGAAATGATCAAACAAGCCGGACTCATGGAAATTGCCAAATGATGCTATCGTCCTAACTCCTCTCCCCGGTAGCTTTAGTTTTTTGGACTAGGCAACTCGAGAAAATCTCCGGTTATAAGGAAGGATGAATTCAAACCCGTTTTTGGTGATAACCAGGGTGTACTCGATTTGCATCCCTCCAAAGCCTAACTCATAGTAAGGCACTTCAATATTCAGGGTCATGTTCTCTTCGAGAGGGACGTCGCTGGCGCCGGCCAGTTGTACCACCGAGGCGTCCTGCGCCGATCGAATCAGGGGACTGTCGTAAAGTTCGATGCCGATCCCATGGCCGAGGTGATGCCTTCGGTAATCAGGGATTCCGCTCTTTTTGACAGCGTCCATCGCAGCATCAAAGATCCGGGAGGGCCGCACCCCCGGTTTGAACAACGACAAAGCCTTCTCTAGCCCCGCCTCCATTGCCCGATATATTCTTTTTTGCTTCTCATTGGGGTCCTGACCTATGATGTACACCCCGCCCGTATCGGCGAAGTAATTGTGATATTGGCATCCTACATCGAACCTGAATAAGTCCCCCTTTTTCAACGCATAATTCCCCGGAGGAAAGAGGGCTCCGGATCTTGTTCCGCCCCCGTTATTATAATGCCCTTTCTCCGCGCCCTTCTGGATGATATGCCGTTCAAACTCTCTATACAGGTCAATCTCTGTAATCCCTTCCTTCAGGGAACCAATCAAGTGTTTGATCGCCCCTTCGTTGATCGTCGCGGCCTGACGCAGCATTTCGATTTCGTCCTTTGTTTTGACCATACGGATCGTGCGGAAGAGACCGAAGGCATCCACGAACTCGGCCCGGGGGAGCGCCTGGATGATCTGGAACTTTATTTCCGGGCTGATTCCTCTCTCGTCCAGCCCAATTTTCGCTCTGTCCAACCCTTTGTCTCTGAGGGTCTTGACGACCAAATGGACCATATCAAGGTCGGGATAGCAATTCTCCTGGATAGTTTTTTGAATCTTTTGCTCCGGCCCCGTCACCTCGGTTTCCGGATAGAAGACATAATTAAAATACCCGCACGACCGGACCTCCTTGATTCGATTGGGGCGGTCAAAGGGGATGGACAGCCAAGCGGTAGGGACCAGCAGGGTCGGGTCGAGATTTTCCTCCTTGGGCAGGATTACAAAATAAACGGAATCAGCCAGAACATTGGGAGTATCCATTTCCATATCGGAGGCGTAGGTGACATTTTCCGGCCTGGTTGCGATCAACGCCTCCAGCCCGTGTTCTTTCATCAACCCCAGCGCTCGATCCCTATTCATGAACATAGTTTCCCTCCCTTGCAGAAGTTCGGTTCAAATGCTTTTGGCATCATCTTCCAACTCGACTGATGAAACAAATCCCGGCATCACGTCTTGCCCCAGGCCTTTCAGGAGTCCAAGAGGAGAACCGCAGCCCGGGCGCCGTCCCCCACCGGCCCAAACGATGCGGTGATGCCCTCTTTGCGCTCTTGAATTTATCCCTCTTGCCTCCGATGTGAAAATCTCGCCGGATTGGCCGTTTAAATCCGTTCCAGCAGTTTCCCTCTCCCCTGGATGGGTTCTTTGATTTTCAGCATCCGCATGACATCCCAAAAAGTGGCGATGTTACTGCTGAAAACATATTTTGACAATTCTTTTTCCAGAGGGTCAAGAACGGGCAAAGCTTTCAGGTTCGTGCAACTTAGAAAGACTGCATCGGCATCCGGTCGATTCACCTCCCGGGCTAAATTCATGACTTCCTCGAGAGATATCTGGGCCATCGCTCCACCCGAATCCAGCCCCTTGATCTTCAAAACTTTCACTCCGGACTTTTCAAAAAAATCGGCTTCCAGTCGGTTCAACTCTTCGTTATAGGGTGTCCCAACGGAAATTTTATGAATCCCCAGCTCTCTGAAGGCTCGGATCACTGAAGTGGCGGTTGTTGTGGTAGGAACTCCGGTGATCTTCTCGATCCGCGCGACGAGCCGGGCATCCCACCCCATTCCCTCCAGGAGGCTTCCCGTGGTACAGGCGAAAGCGACGACGCTGGGTTGGGCGGTGGCAATATGTTTCGCGGCCATTTCCGTGTCTTCGTTCATCCTGGCCAGAGTTTCCACGGTCGGATGGGTAATAAACATACGCGCAGCATGAACGGAGATTCCCGCGGGTTTGAGGGCGTTAAACTCTGTTTCCGTGATGGTGTTGGAAGATGGAACCAAGATCCCGATTCTCGCTCTTGTCCCGTACATCTTTTCTCCTCCTTTCTGGAAGTTGTTGCCAAAATCTTTCTCCCCCTCCCGAACCAGGCTTTTCCTCGCTAATGGGCAGGGGACCATGGGGGAATCGTCCAGGAAAGCGGTTTCCCCAAGCCGTAATCTTTGAGAGGAGTCTTATACGGGAATAGGGCCGCTTGTCCGCCCGTGTGCAAGAAAACGACCCCATCGTCCCGTTTGAAAAATCCCTTCCGGCATAGGTCGATCAAACAAGCCATTGCCGATCCGGTATAGACCGGGTCCAGGAACAATCCCTCGGTTTCAGCGGCCATCCGGATCGCTTCGGCTTTCCCCTGGGTCATGAATCCATAACCGGCACCCGCGTATTGATCATAGACGCCGATCTCTTCTTCGGCAATCTTGAGGTCCGTCTCCAGGAATATCTGGGATTCCCGGATAATATTCGAAACATTGGCGATTTGTTCCCCTCGGGAACGTGATCCCGTCGTTGAACCGATCACCCGGATATTCGTGTTGAAGGCTTTGGCGCCAATGATCAGACCGGCCTGGGTCCCACCGGAACCGCTGGCGTGCACCAGGTAATTTACGCCGATCCCCATCTCGACGACTTGGGAAAAAAGCTCCAACATGCAGGTGATGTACCCGACGACCCCCGGGGGCGTAGAACCGGTTACGGTCAGGAGATAGGGCCGGTGGCCTTTCTTTTTTAACTTCGCCATTTCCTCTTCCTGGGCTTTTTCGACATTTTCCGGTCTTACAATTTTTATTTCTGCGCCCATTAAGAAGTGCAGAAGTTGATTCCCATCATATTCTTGGGGATCGTAACCATCTTCGGGGCCGTGTTTGACGAGGACCGCCTTCATACCCAGCCTGCGGGCCGCGGCCACCGTTTGGGTACACCAGTTAGAATGGAAGCCTGCGGAGGTAACGATGGAATCGGCTTTCGCAGCAAGGGCCTGCCCCATGATAAATTCCAGCTTCCTGGTCTTGTTGCCGCCCAGGGCCAGACCGGTCATATCGTCCCGTTTGGCAAAGATTCGCGGCCCTTTGAGGGCTTTGGTCAAGTTGGGCAACTCCTGCAGGGGGGTCGGTAAAGCGGCAAGTCGAACGCGGGGTAGGGTGCTTAGTTTCATGAACCAGGGCTCCTTTCATGAGATCGTATCTTCATCCGGGATTGGGGGATGATTCTAATCGAACATACCTTTTCGCTACGTTTTTTCCTTCTTACCCAAGGAACAATTTCTGAGCGTTCCCGCCGAGGATTTTGTCTTTTTCCTCCTGGCTGAGGAAGGTAAAATGCAACTTTATAAGATCCAGGGCTTGGAGGTAGGAACAGGTCCGGTAAAGGAAGGGCATGTCCGAACCCCAGAGGAGCCGATCGGCTCCGACCTCCTCATAGATCCTCTTGATCAGTTGGGTGTGCAAAGGGTAAGGATACTCATAATTCTCTTTCCAGAACTCCCAGTTCTCATAAGCCAAAACATATCCCACTTCGAAGTAAAAATTGGGCAGCCGGAGTAACGGCCATAACTCGTTGGGGGTGTCTGTGAAGTTGGGGTCATGGGGCGGCCGGACATTCCCTCCCAGATGGCCAACGATGATAATCAGTTCCGGAAATTTCTTCATTACCTTCTCAATCCGGGCGATGAAATCCAGGTAATCCTTCTTAGGCTGGAAACCGGTCCAGCAAAAATGGGGGATCCGGAGACTGGCGATGGTCTTCCAGTAAGGGTCATATTTGGGGTCATCACAAGGCTGCTCGCGGACAAAACCCTGGAAAACGCCCCGCATCCCCAGGACTTCCACGAGTGGCGGATCTTTTCGACCTCGGCCATCCGCCTTTTTTCGCTCTTGGTCATATCATACTCGGTCACGATCGTTCCAATAAACCGCCCCGGAAATTTCTTCAAGGCCTCGGCAAAATATTGCCGGCAGTAGTTGGGCTCCATGTACCCGGCCTGGAGAACGGCCTTCTCCACCCCGGCGAAATCCATAAAAGCGACCATCTGCTCGGGAGTCCACTCCGCCTCGACCATGATGGGCGGAAATCGCTGGAGCCAGATCTCCCTACCATACTTCTTCCAGTAATACCGGCCATATTTCCCCACTCGAAAATTGACGTCCTCGTCCGGCCCGGGGATATATTTGCGCTCCAGCGTATTGGTGAGCATCCTCCCCCAAAAATTGGCCATCGTGCTTTGCTGGGCCCGCAAATTGGTTTGAACATCCGGGTATCCGGAAGCGCCCCCGTGGTCGGGGAATGCGTGGGCATGGGCATCAATAATCATATCGCCTCCTCGCGATTCCGCCCCCTCCGGGTCTCATTTTCTCGGTAAAAGAGAGACGGGGCGGGAATTTTATTGGCACTGATTCTATGATTCTTCCTCCACGACCAGGTCGCGAATCACTTTTTTATTTTTGAGCGGTTCCAGTTTCATTTGCCCGCGAAGCAAGGTCCTACAGGGGCATTGGGTCCGGCCGTCGATCATAACCAGACAGGCCAAACACAACCCTGCCTGACAAGAGGCCCGAAAGGCCAGGGTGCCGTCGATATGCTCGTGAATATGAAGCAGCCCATCCATAACCGTATATCCACTTCGGAAAGGGAGATGATACTCCTGGAGGCTCGGCTCTTGCCGCGTCGCGGGATCGTAGCGCAAAATTCTGAGGTTGCTCGTCTCCTGCGGGGTATTCCCCGATTTTTTCATTTCATCTCCCCCTTTTCTCGCAGACGATCTCATTTTTTACCCTGGTTAAGATGAAATTGGCTCTTCCCTCTTCCTTCAGTTTGGGAAAATCATCTCGGTACTGGGCGCCGCGGCTTTCTTCCCGGCGCTCGGCAGCGGTCATAATACAGCGGGCAACGCCAAGCATCAACCGGGTTTCAATGGCATCCTGCAACTCCATATGATAAGGGGTCCTCCCGTGGGAGAGGGCAACTTCATCGCTCAAAGCGGTTTCCAGGCCGTTCAAAGTTTCCAAGCCTTTCTTCAGGTTTTCTCCCGTGCGGATCACTCCGGCATTTTTCCACATGCAATCCTGCAGGGACTTCTTCAAGACTAGCGGACCCGTAGCGGTGCGCGGCTTTTCCAGTAATTTTTCGATCCATTCCTCCCACTCGGTTTTCGCAGAAAACGAAGGGAGGCTCCCCGTTTGGCGGGAGGCGAACCGAGCCGCTGCCTGCCCGGCCCGGGCGCCTGTCACCAGGATTTCCGAGAGGGCATTTCCGCCGAGGCGATTGGCCCCGTGAACCCCCGCAGCCGCTTCCCCCGCCGCGAATAATCCCGCCAGTTTCGTTTCCCCCTGGGTGCCAATTTGAATCCCGCCCATCAAAAAATGGGAGGCCGCTCCAACCTCCCATGCCGTCTCTTTCAAGTCAATTCCCATTTTCTGAATTTTTTTATAGTACCCGCCGACAGCCAGGGCCAGTTCTAATTCTCGGGGAGCGGCCGCTTTTACATCGATATATACACCCCCCCGGGGAGTTCCCCTTCCTTCCATGACCTCCCGATAAATCAACTGTGATAGGAAGTCCCGGGCGAGAGATTTCCGCCAGTCGGGATATTGGGCATCTACAAAATCCTGACCCAGCCGATTATACATTCGGCTACCCGGGACAAAGGCCAAAAAAGTGGGCATTGTCCGATTCATTCCCGCCGGCCGCGGATAAATCGAAGAAACGGGATAGAACTGGACGAATTCCATGTCCATGAGCGGAGCTCCGGCTTCCAAAGCAACGGCCAGACCATCTCCGGTATTATCCAGAGAAGTGGTGGTATGGGCGTAGAGCTGGCCACATCCCCCCGTGGCGATAATTGTAGCCTTCGCCAGAAACTGGATCGTTGTCAAAGTCCTGCGATTCAGCCCCCTTGCGCCAAAAATTCTTCCGTCGGCGCCCAGAAGCCGGTAAATCTGGATATCATTATATCGCCGGACGCGCGGGGCCTTCTTGAGCATTTTGCGCAGCCCCCATTGCATCGCCTGTCCCGTCCTCATCCCCACGTAGCAAGCCCGCGGATAGGTGTGGCCGAACATCCTGCCCTGCTTCAGCCTGGACCCTTCCCGCTCAAAAGGAACTCCGCCTTCGGCCAATTCCAGTACTCTCGCGGGAGCTTCTTCCGTAAAAATTCTTACCAATTCCGGGTCGGCAATTTCTGCGCCGCCGGTATACGTATCCTTGAAATGAACCTGGGGGTTATCCCGGGGATCGGAATGGCCCAGCGCCGCGCAACAGGAATAGGTCCCCATGACGGTACATCCTGACGCCCCGATGATCCCTTTCTCCGCGACACAAATCGAATCCGCCCCCGCCTTCTGGGCGAAGATTGCAGCTTCACACCCGGCCCCTCCCCCCCCGATGATCAAAACATCGGCAACCACCGTATCGAGAGATTGTGCCCCTGATTTCATCGGCTTCTCCTGTTGAAAGATCCTCCGCTCACCAACCCGACGCTCTCCCCCTGTGGCCCCCCGGTGAAATTCTCCCCGAAGGCCGCTCGTCTTTCCTTTATCCTGCCCTTCCATCCAAGAGGGTGTTCGTCCGAATTTCTTGGTGTTGGAGGGTAAAAAATCAGTTCCCAGGAGATGGAATGGAGTTTCAAAAAGGCTCTGGATTTTGAGATTTCACGGAAAAAAGAAAAAGGAGGAGTAATTCTCCTGTTCGCCCGCCTTGCTTTTCGCTCCATCCGGAGAACTATTCTTCCCCCAAATAAATCTTCCGAACCTGCTCCTGGGTCAACAGGTCTGACGTCCGACCCCCAAGGGCAACCTTCCCCGTCTCCAGGATGAATCCCCTTTGGGCAACCTTGAGCGCCAGATTGGCACTCTGCTCGACGAGGAGGATCGTTTTTCCCCGTTGGTTAATCTCCTTGATGACCTTGAAGACCTCTTTCACCATTAAAGGGGCCAATCCAAGAGAGGGCTCGTCCAGCATGAGAAGTTCCGGGTCGGCCATCAAGGCCCGGGCAATGGCCAGCATCTGCTGTTCACCGCCGCTCATAGACCCTCCGCCCTGGGTCAATCGGTTTTGGAGGACAGGGAAAATATGGAAAACGACCTGGAAGCGATCCTTCACCTTTTTCCCATCCTTCTCCAGGTAGGCCCCCATTTCCAGGTTTTCCCGGACGGTCATTTCCGCCAGAATCTGGCGTCCTTCGGGGACCTGGATAATTCCAAGTTTGGTGATTTCATGGGGCGGAAGATTCCTGATGGACTTCCCCTTGAAATCAATCGCGCCGGTTTGGAAAGGAATGAGCCCGGAAACAGCCTTGAGGAGGGTGGTCTTCCCCGCTCCATTCGATCCGATGACGGAAACAACTTCTCCTGTGTAGACTTCCAAGGAAATACCGGCAAGTCCCTGGACCTTGCCGTAATAGACCGATAGGTTGGAAACGTTCAATATGGGCTGCGCATTCATGGTTTCACGTGAGATCCGGACCTAAGTAGGCCTCGATAACGGCCGGGTTTCGTTTGATTTCCTCAGGAGCCCCCTGGGCAATCATCTGCCCGAAATTGAGGACAATGATCCTTTTAGAAACATTCATGACCACTTTCATGTCATGTTCGATGAGCAGGACCGTGATCCCTTCACCCTGAATATTGCCGATGAGGTCGATGATCTCCTTTTTCTCGCCGGGGTTGAGCCCCCCCACGGGCTCATCCAGGAGGAGCAGCTTGGGTTTCACGGCTAGAGCCCTGGCGATCTCGAGCTTCTTTTGGTCGCCGTAGGCCAGATTCTTGGCGATTTCATCGCGCCGTCCGGCCAAGCCCACAAATTCGAGGAGATGATGGGCTTTCTCGTTCAATTCCTTCTCCCGTTCGACCCCTGGCGGGGCCCCAAAGATGTGAGCCCAGGGTTTGGGATGGCCGTGGCAATAGGATGCGACCAGCACATTTTCCAGGACCGAGAGGGTATGAAAGAGTTTGATATTCTGAAAAGTACGGGCAATCCCCTTCTCCGCGATGGTGCTGGAATTATGATTGTGAATCGGCTCTCCTTCAAAATGGATGCTTCCGCTGGTGACCTCATAGACCCCGGTAATCAAGTTAAAAAGGGTAGTCTTCCCGGACCCGTTGGGGCCGATAATGCTGAGAAGCTCCTCCTTTTTAACGGTCAGGCTGACCTCTTTGACGGCTCCCAACCCTCCAAAATATTTGCTTACATTTCTAATTTCCAGCATCGTGGCCATTTGTCTAACCTGCCGTAGGCGTAACCAAAAGGGTTGATTACCTTCCCCACGTCGAAGAGAACCTTTCACTGACTTGGATTATTTCCTGGCTTGGAAAAGATCCGGCTGATCGGGCCCAGCTTCAGCTTGCTGATTCCTTCGGGGAAATAGATCATGCACACTGCCAGGAAGATTCCGTACCCGATCATCCGGTATTGCCCGAATACACGGAAGTACTCCGTGGCAAACGTCAAAATGATGGAGGAGGCCGTGATCCCCGGGATCGACCGCTGTCCCCCAAAGACCGCCGTCACCAGAAAAATCACCGATATCCAGATGTCGAAATTTTCCGGGTGGATGAAGGTCACGTAATGGGCATAGAGGCTCCCGGCGACCCCAGCGAAGATGGAACTGACGACGAAGGCCAGCACCCGGAAGTAAATGGTATTTACGCCCACGGACTTGGCCGCCTCCTCTTGATCGAAGATGGCCATTAAGCGCAGGCCGATCGAAGACTTCACGATCCGGTTCATGAGCCACAGGGCGGCCAGGGAAAAGACCAAAACGAGGTAATAATATTTGGCCGGAGAATCCAGGGCGAACCCGGCGATGGTCGGAGAGGGAATCCCAATGATCCCGTTGGGGCCGTTGGTAAGCCCACTCCACTGGAGCATAATCAGCCACACGATCATGGAAAACCCGATGGTCGTCATCACCAAGTAAAGGGCCGCTACTTTCAATGAAGGGATGGCCAGGAGAAATCCGGCAATCCCCGCAATGATCCCCGCGAGCGGCCACGCCGCCCAGAAGGACAACCCCAGTCTCAGGGTGAGGAGCGCCGAAGCATAGGCCCCGATTCCATAAAAAGCCGCATGGCCAAGGGAAACTTGGCCTGAGAAACCAATCAACAGCCCCAGACCCAAAACGGCGATGAGATTAATGCCCGCGAAAATCAGGTTGTGGACCACGTAGTAACCGCAGAGGGCGGGTAGGGAAAGCAGGAGCGCCGCCGTTATGAGGATCACTGCCGTTCTCTGGAACCTTCCTTCCTTCAAGATTTCCCCCCGGTCACTTCTTTTTTCCGAACAACCCCGTCGGTTTCACCATCAGCATGAAAATGAGCAAGCCAAAGGCAATAGCATCTTTGTAGTCGGAAGAGACATAAACCCCGCCCAGGTTCTCGGTCACCCCCAGGATAAAACCGCCGATCAGCGTGCCGGGGACGCTCATGATTCCGCCCAGGATCGCCGCGCTAAAGGCTTTGAGCCCGGTCATGAACCCCATGTCGAAGGAGAAGAAATAGATGGGGCCGATCAATATGCCGCCGACCGCCCCCACGACCGAGCTGATCACGAAGGTGGCATACACGGTTTGGGGCACATTGATGCCGAGGAGGCTGGCCATATCCCGGTTCTCGGAGACCGCCCGCATGGCCTTGCCGAATTTGGTTTTGTAGAAGAAAAGCTGGAGAAGGACAATGAGAGCGAGGGTAATGCCGAGAATCCAGATGTACTGCGTGGAGATATACACGTGGCCGATGGACAGGACTTTATCGCCGAATACGTCCGGGTACCGCTTGGCGTCGGGGCTGAACATGCGGACGATATTCTGCATGACAATGCCGACACCGATGGAGGCAATGGCAAAGGTCAAATGGTCGGCACGGTGGATTTTTTTGTAAATGAGGAAGGTCGTGATAAAGGCGATCACCCCGCCCGCTACCAATACGCCAAAAAAAATCGGCACGGGGTAACGGCTCGTCAGGGAAAATCCCACCCACCCCAGAAACGAGCCGACCATGAACACGTCCCCCTGGGCAAAGTTGATGACATAGAGGGACCGATACACAATGGTAAACCCGAGGGCGACCAGGCCGTATATGCCCCCGATCGAGAGCCCCCCGATGATCGTCTGAATCAGGCTTTCCATCTGCTGGCACCCTCAGGTGGGTTGATCAGAAGGGCTTCATCTTCTTGAGGAAAGCGAAATCCCCATTCTTTACTTGGACGATGATCGTTTCCTTCACGATGGCATGTTCTTTGTCAAAATAATTATCGATGTCTTGCCCGTATTCTCGCCATTTGACCTGCCGGAGGGCATCCCGGATTTTTGTCTTGTCCATGGAACCGGCCATCTTGACCGCCCGCGGGAAACAGTTCGCCGCTGCCGAGTAGGACATCCAGGCCGAGGTGGGATCGGCGATGACTGAAGATTGTTTGAACTTCTCCTCGTATCTCTTCGCCCAGGCCTCGGTCTCCGGGGACAGGTGCCGGTTGAAGTGGGAGGCCAGGATGGTCCCCTCGACCGCTTCCCCTCCCAGCCGGATATAGTTCACGTTGGCAATCCCGGCCATGCTGAAAATCGGCAGGTTCATGCCTAGCTTCTTCATCTGGATGGCGATGGCGGAGGCTTCCACCAGAGTTCCAAAGAGCCCCAGCGCATCCGGTTTGGCGTCGCGGATCTTGATCAGCTGGGCATTAAAGTCCTTGTCCCCCATCTGGTAGGACTCGATGACGACCGGCTTCAGTTTTCCATACTCGTCGAGGCCCTTGCTGAATTCATCCCTTCCGCCCACCCCGAAGTCGTTGCGGTCATGGAGGATCGCAAATCTCTTGTACCCCATCTCCAGGGCAAGTTTGGAGATGACCTTCGATTGCTTTTCGTCATTCTGAAGGGCCGCAAAGGTCCACTGGTTGTTGTTTCCCCTCGTGACCCGCGGGTTCGAGCCCCCGCACTCGATGTAGGGCATCCCGGCCTTCTCGGCGCCTTTGAAGTTAGCCAGCACGGTGGCGCTGCCCCATCCTCCGATAATGATGTCCACTTTGTCCTGATGGATGAGCCTGGTGATGGCCGACACTGACTGGGCTGGCTGAGCGGCGTCGTCGATCGAAATGATCTCGATTTTTCTTCCCAGCAATCCTCCGCCCGCATTGATGTCATCGATCGCCATTTGCAGGCCGAACAGCATGTTCGTGCCAAAGGCGGCCCCTGGGCCGGTCAGGGCCATCAGGGTGCCTACCTTAATGGGATCGGCCGCGATAGTGACCCCGGCCATGCCAAGGCTCAAAATCACGACCAACGCGATCAATAAACCCTTTTTGCGTATCATAATCCCCCTCCTTCGTGATTTAAAATCGGGAAGTTCCCCCCCTGAACGGATAGATGAATGTTCACCTTAATTTGGGGGTGATTGTCCCTTCCGTAAAGATGGCTAGCGGCTTCGTTAACTTTTCAGCGGCTGGCAACTTCTGTAATCAATGGATAATATCTCCCCTTTTGGAAATTTTTGTCAAGCATTTTTAGTATCCCTTCCCAAAATTTGGGAGAAGTATAGTCTAGATAGAATTTCCAAGAACTCGAAAATTATCGTTATTCAAATCATTCATGGTGCGCCGGTAAAAAC
>Ga0187865_1003234_pt1 | contig 13785 bp, 14 predicted proteins | sample June2016WEW_11_1_2_FD_132989 | JGI IMG/M metagenome (GOLD analysis project Ga0187865, IMG submission 132989) | Peatland microbial communities from SPRUCE experiment site at the Marcell Experimental Forest, Minnesota, USA - June2016WEW_11_100 | ecosystem: Environmental > Terrestrial > Soil >...
GAAGCCAACGCGAAGAAACTGAAAAAGAAGAAGAAGCTGGGCGTGTTTTAGGCTAACCTTGGCTGTGCTTGCGGCAGGCGTTGGCGTCTGCATCCACGGGGCAAGCCGAATTTTGCGGAGGCTCATGAAAGAGTTTTTTATCTCCGAATGTTCGCAGCAGGAAAACAAGATTGTCACCTCCAGCTTCGTGGTGGCGTCGAAGCAGGTGAAGGCAAAGAAAAATGGCGAGCCTTACCTGGCATTGACCCTGGCGGATCGCACCGGCCAGATCGAAGCCAAGATGTGGGACAACGTCGACGAATTCATCCTCGCCTTCGAGCAGGACGACTTTCTCAAAATCAAGGGGCTCATCAACAAGTACAAGAATCGTTTTCAGCTCACGATTCACAAGCTGCGGCGCATGGAAGAAGGCGAGATCGACTTCACCGACTACCTGCCCAAGACCACCAAGGACATCGGCGAACTCTGGAGAACGCTGACGGAGTTCGTGGCCACGTTCCAGAATCCGCACCTGAAATCACTGGTGGAACTGTTCATGGCGGACGCGGAGATTGCCGAGCGTTACCGCAATGCCCCCGCGGCCAAGACCCTTCATCATGCCTATATCGGCGGACTCCTCGATCACGTCGTGTCCCTGTTCCGCTCCTGCGATCTGATCTGCCGGAACTATCCGCAGGTCAACCGCGACCTGCTGTTGACGGGAGCGTTCCTGCACGACATCGGCAAGATTCAGGAACTGACTTACAACCGTGCGTTTTCCTACACCACGCGCGGCCAACTGCTCGGGCACATGATCATCGAACTGGAGATGCTGCAGGCAAAGCTCGCAAAACTGCCTGGCTTCCCCGAGGAACTGAAAACTCTGCTCGAACATATGATCATCAGCCATCACGGGCAGTACGACTTCGGATCGCCCAAGCTGCCGATGTTTCCCGAGGCGCTCATGCTGCACTATCTCGACGATCTGGATTCCAAGATGGAGGCGATGCGCGCCCACTTCGAACGCGAGGCTGAACTCGAAGGACCGTGGACCAGCTATAACGCGTCGCTGGGGCGCCCGCTGTTCGATTCCAGGAAATTCATGCAAGGGGAGAAAGCGCCAGCGGCAAAAAACGGTGCGGAGGATTCCGGCGCGCAGCCGGCCACGCCCGCAGCACCGGAGCCTCCAACTTCCGCAGCGCCCGTGCTTGACCTGTTCACCGAACAGAAAGCATAGAGTAGAGAGCATAGAGTCCGCCTGAGCGTCGAATCGTCCCGTTGCGTTGCCTATGGATTTCTCGCGTTTCACCACCATCAGCTTCGACTGCTACGGCACTCTGATTGACTGGGAGTCGGGGATTCTGCCTGTCTTGAGAACGGTGCTCGCGAACCATGGTCAAAGTCTGCCCGACGCTGCGATTCTTGAGCTCTACGGAGAATTTGAGGCGGAGGCGGAAAGCGGCCCGTATCAAAGCTATCGGGATGTGCTGCAATCGGTGGTGCGGGCATTTGCAGAGCGCTTGAATTTCAAGGCCAGTTCCGCCGAAGTTCATTCGCTGCACGAATCAGTCCGCGCGTGGTCGCCTTTTCCGGATACGCTGCCTGCGCTGCGCGAGCTGCAAGAGCGATACAAGCTCGTGGTGATTTCAAACATTGACGACGATCTATTTGCGGAGACGCGAAAGCATCTGGACGTGGAATTCGATGGCGTGATCACGGCGGAAGAGGCGAGAAGCTACAAACCTTCCATCAATAATTTTCAGATGGCCTTACGCACGCTTGCGATTTCTCCAGATCGACTGCTGCACGCCGCGCAGAGCATCTATCACGACGTGGTGCCGGCGCGGTCGCTGGGGATCTCGACAGTGTGGGTGAACCGGAAGTCGGCTCGTCCCGGGATTGGCGCGGTCCGAGCCTCCACGGGGCGGCCGGACCTGGAGGTTCCCGATCTTGCCAGCCTCGCCGCAGTGATGACACGTGCGCAAGCCTGATTTGGCAGGCTGCTAGTACCGTGACCGCGTGATGAATCATGCGGTGGAGGGACGGGCGTCTCGCGAGCCTGCCCTGAGCGAAGTCGAAGGGCCCAGCCGGGCGGGGACGCCCGGCTCTCCACCAGCAAGCTCGCATCGACGGCAGTAACAATCACGCGGGCGCGGCACTAGTTCATCGGGACCGGCAGCGGAACAATCTTTTTTTGTATGGCAACCGTGACCAGTTGGGCCTTGTTGTGAATGTCGAGTTTGCGCATCAAGTTGAATTTGTGCGCTTCCACCGTCTTGCCGCTGACTCCCAGAACTGCCGCCGCTTGCTTGACGGTATGCCCCTCGGCGAGCAACTTCATCACTTCGCGCTCGCGCAGAGTCAGGGTACTTCTCCGCAGCGGCACCCGCACCACCTGGTCCCGCAGGATCGCGCCGTCCTTCAATTTCGTCTGGATTTGCGGGCTCAACGACCGTTCGCCGCGATGCACTTCGCGCAGCGCGCGCAACAAAAGCGGCGCGGGAGTATCTTTCAGCAGGTACCCGCTGGCGCCCGAGCGCAGGGCTTGCTGCACATACTCCCGATCCTCATGCATGGTCAGATACACGATGCGCGTGCCGGCGCAGTGTTCTTCGATGAGGCGTCCAGCTTCGAACGACGACATTCCGGGCATGCTGATATCGAGCAGCACCAGGTCGGGGCGGTGCTCCAGGACCAACTTGAGCGCCTCGGCGGCATCGCTCGCTTCACCCACCACGGCAAAGTCGGGAGCGTCTTCCAGCAGGCGGCGCACGCCGTAGCGCAGCATTTCGTGATCGTCGGCGATCACGCAACGAATAGGCTCGGCAACTTCCGGATGAAACGGACCAGTCTTGGTGGTCAACATGGACAAATCCTCGCGTACTCTGACGAAGTGGCGCGATGAGTCGGGAACTCCGGGTCGTCCGGCGACTAGCGGTGCAAAGTGAAACTTAATTGTACCTGCACAGGCCATGCCTTCGGCGCAAAAAACGGCTGGGGGGGAATCAAGCAGAGCTGAACTTTTCTTCTTCATTTACAATGCCCTTTCCACATGCTGCGCTACTTCACTTCCGGAGAGTCCCACGGCGAGGCCCTGGTTGCGTTTCTTTCCGGGCTGCCTGCCGGGCTGGCGGTGGATCAGGCATTTGTGGACCGCGAACTCTGGCGGCGCCAGCAGGGCTTTGGACGCGGCGGGCGCATGAAGATCGAAACCGACCGGGCGCACTTTCTTTCGGGCGTGCATCACGGCAAGACGATCGGCTCGCCGATCGCGGTGATGCTCGAGAACCGCGACTGGCAGAATTGGAAGGAGTCGCTGCCGGTGGAGGCGGGTGATCCCGAGAAACACAAGCGCGTGGCCTCGCCACGGCCGGGCCATGCCGATCTTGCCGGAGCTTTGAAGTACGATTTCACGGAAGCGCGCTATGTTCTGGAGCGCGCGTCGGCCCGGGAATCGGCGGCGCGAGTTGCGATTGGCGCCCTCGCCAAGCTGCTGCTGCGTGAGTTGGGCGTGGAAGTTTTGAGTCATGTGATTGCGGTTGGCGCGGTTTCGATTGCGGATCGGGAAATCGCGTGGGAGCAAATCGAGCCACTGTCGCGCAAGAACGAGGTGCTGCTTGCCTGCGCCGACGCCGATGCCGAGCAGCGCATGAAGGAAGAAGTCGATAAAGTTCTGCGCACGGGCGATTCGGTGGGTGGAGTGTTCGAGGTGGTGGCGCACAATGTTCCGCCCGGTCTTGGCAGCTACGTGCAATGGGATGAACGGCTGGATGCGCTGCTGGCCGCAGCGGTCATGTCGTTGCAGGCGGTGAAGGCGGTCGAAATTGGAAGCGGGATTCAGGCAGCGCATTCGCCGGGGTCGGCCGTGCACGACGAAATCGGTTATCAGCGCAACTCGGGATTTGCGGGCTTCACGCGCACGCGCAACAATGCGGGAGGTCTGGAGGGTGGCGTCTCCAATGGGCAGGAGATCCGGGTTCGCGGTTATCTGAAGCCGATCTCCACGCTGCGGCGTCCGTTGCAGTCGGTGGATTTTGCGACGCGCGAGCCAGTGAAGGCGGCGTACGAGCGCTCGGATGTATGCGTGGTACCCGCCGCCGGCGTTGCCGCCGAGGCCATGGTCGCGCTCACGCTGGCGCGCTCTGCGCTCGAAAAATTCGGCGGTGACTCAATGAAGGAAACGAAACGAAACTTTCAAGGCTATCTGGAACAACTGAAGAACTATTAATCCGAAAATGATTTACCCAATTGTGAAACTTGGCAATCCGGTCCTGGAAACACCTGCAGCCGTGGTGACCAGCTTCGACGACGGGATCAAGAAGCTCGTGGAAGACATGTTCGAGTCGATGTACGCGGCTCGGGGCGTGGGCCTGGCGGCTCCGCAGATAGGCATCTCGAAATGCATCGCCGTCGTGGATATCACCTTCAAGGAAGATCCCGGCGCCAAGCTGGTCCTGATCAATCCGGTAATCATTAACAAAGAAGGCCGGCAGCGGAGCAGCGAAGGCTGCCTGAGCATCCCCGAATTTCGCGAGGACGTCACGCGCGCCAAAACCGTAACGGTGCGCGCGCAGGATTTGAGCGGCAAGTTTTTCGAGCGCACCGGAGAAGACCTGCTGGCGCGGGCCTTCCTGCATGAGACGGATCACTTGAACGGCAAGCTCTACATCTCACACGTCAGCGCGCTGAAGCGCGACCTCATCAAGCGCAAGATCAAGAAACTGGTGAAGGCGGGAGAGTGGTAGAAGCGCAGGTGTCAGGTCTTAGGTGTCAGGTCTCAGGAAAAAAGCATGGTGCTACGAAATGCGGTCATGGCCTTGAGGCGGCGCTTCCCGCCGTTCTGACCGCTTAGCGGATCACGAATTTCCACAACACAACGGCCACAAAAACAACTATTCCGACCGCGTAAGCCCAGCCCCGTCCTCTTTGGAGCTTTTCCTGATCTATCATTGAAGCACCTCGCAAAACTGAACTACTATGCCATAAATGCGAACGCTAAAGCGAGGCTGTAGCGCGAAGTTCTGAGACCTGACACCTATGCTCTTGGTTTTCTGCGGCACGCCTCGCTTCGCTGTCCCGACCCTAGAGAGACTCGTCGAGGCCGGTCATTCCGTGCCTCTGGTGGTAACGCAACCCGATCGGCCTCGCGGACGTGGAATGGAAGTAGCCGTTTCTCCCGTGAAGCATGCGGCGATCCGCCTTGGCATTGCCGTCGTGCAACCCGACACCATCAAGGACAACGCCGAATTCCGCGACCAACTTGCGGCGATTGCCCCGGACGCCATCATCGTCGTCGGCTATGGCCGCATTATCCCGCAGTGGATGATCGATCTTCCCCGCCTCGGAAATTTGAACTTGCACGCATCTCTGCTGCCAAAATATCGCGGCGCGGCGCCGATCCAGTGGGCGATCGCCAACGGCGAATCCGTCACCGGCGTTACTACCATGCGCATTGACGCAGGGCTCGACACCGGTGACATACTCATGCAGCGCGAAATTCCGATTGGTCCGGAAGATACAGCCGAGTCGTTGGGCCCAAAGCTGGCGTCCATCGGCGCGGAGCTGATGGTCGAGACCCTGCGCGGACTCGAGACCGGGCAAGTTCGCCCGACTCCGCAGGATCATTCGCAAGCCACGCTCGCGCCGATTCTGAAAAAAGAAGATGGCCGCATGGACTTCGCGCGCTCAGCACGCGATCTGTTCAACCGCCTGCGCGGGTTTCAGCCGTGGCCGGGGGCGTTCACAATGTTTAAAGGCAAGATGCTGCAAGTGCACCGCGCTCGACCCTCGCAACATGCGGCTAAGCTGACGCCCGGACAAATCGCAGTGGAGGAAACGCGTCTGTTGGCCGGCTGTGGCAAGGACAAGGACAAAGAAACGGACACGGCGCTGGAGCTGATCGAAGTTCAACTCGAGGGCAAGCGCCGGATGACCGCGCAAGAATTCATCAACGGCTACCGGCTTAAATCCGGCGACCATCTGGGACAATAGTCTGCGATGGCCGTCTCTCCCGCTCGCGCCGTGGCTTTCGAAATTTTTTTGAGGGTTGAGCGCGAAGACTCCTACGCCGCCGAACTGCTCCACTCCGCTCACGCCGCGAAGCTTTCCTCCCGCGATCACGGGCTCGCCACCGAGTTGGTGATGGGAGTTCTCCGCTGGCAGTCTCTGCTCGATCGGCAACTGGCCGCTGCATCGTCGCAGAAAATCGAGCGGCTGGACGGAGAGGTTCTAGCGGCTTTGCGCCTCGGCGCGTATCAGTTGCAGTTTCTCACCAGAGTTCCGGCGCGCGCGGCAATCTTCGAAAGCGTGGAACTCGTCAAAGCGGCGCGAAAGCGCTCGGCGGCTTCGTTCGTCAATGCGGTTCTTCGCAAAATTGCCGGGGCCGGCGCGGAAGAGATTTTCGCCGAAATTAGCAAATCGCCCGACTCGATCACGCTCGCTCGGAACGCCGCTCATCCCCCGTGGCTAGTGGCTCGCTGGACCGAGCACTATGGACTGGAGACAGCGCGGCAGATCTGCGTTTATGATCAGACGGTGCCCGGCACGGCCATTTACATTCACGAGGGTCAATCTAACGACGATCAATCTGATGCCGAACTTGCCGAAGCAGGCGTGCAACTCGCGCCGGGCCGGCTGCTATCGGCGGCGCGGCGCGTTCTTTCGGGCGACGTAACCGGAACGCGGGCCTACCAGGAAGGCTGCGTCTCCATTCAGGATGAAGCTTCGCAACTGGTCGCGTTGCTGGCTGGTCATGGAGAGACGATTCTTGATTGTTGCGCCGCCCCCGGCAGCAAGACTGCCTTGCTCGCCCGGCGTAACCCGCGCGCCAAAGTGTTTGCGACGGAGTTGCATCCTCACCGCGCGCGCTTGCTGCACGACCTCAGCCGCTTGCCGAACGTCCACGTAGTCGCTGCGGACGCGCGTCATCTGCCTTTCTCGTGCAACTTTGACCGCATTCTCGCCGACGTTCCTTGCTCCGGCACCGGCACTCTGGCCCGCAACCCCGAGATCAAGTGGCGGCTCAAAACCGAAGACCTGCACGATCTTCAGACGCGGCAAGTGGCCATCCTGAAGTCCGCGCTTCGCCAGCTTGCGATTGGCGGGCGGCTTGTCTATTCCACGTGTTCGCTGGAGCGCGAGGAAAACGAAGCAGTGGTAGAGGCTGCCCTCGAGGGCACGGCGGAATTCAAGGTCGCCGATTGCAAGGGAGAGCTGGAGCAACTGCGGCAGTCTGGCGAAATGTGCTGGCAGGATATCAAGTCGCTTCTCGCTGGACCCTATCTGCGAACAATTCCCGGGGTGCATCCCTGCGACGGCTTTTTCGCAGCAATGATTGAACGGAGATAGTCGGTGGAGCGACGGGCGTCTCGCCCGTCCAGCCGGGCGAGGATGCCCGGCTCTCCATCAGTAAGCTTGGATCGACGGCAGTAACAACCACGCGGTCGAGTCGCTAGCGAACTTCGAAATTCACCGCGCCGCCAGCTACGATTTTCTGTCCCGGCGCCGGAATCTGGCTCACGATCATGCTCGCTGCGCTGGGCTCGGAGACCGCAGACAGCGCAACTGGCGCGCTTTGCGGCTCGCCGGGAGATGGCGGCGGAAGCACGCTGACTTTGCCGACCTTGATGCCGGCGTCCTGTAGCGCCAGCATCGCGCTGCCGAGCGGTTGTCCGGTGAGGTTCGGCATTACATAGACTGGCGGCTCGGGACCGTCGCTGACCAGCAGACTGATCTTTGGCGCCGACACGCCGCTGGCATTCGCCGGCGGGCTTTGCGATATCACCTGGTCCAGCGGCACGTCCGGCAAATTGACATGCGCGACCGAACCCAGACTGAGCCCGCGGCGGCGTATGTTCAACTCCGCGACCCGCTCGCTGCCCCCGGTCACGTCGGGAATCGTCACGCGCTGAGGCCCCAGACTTTGCGCCACGCGGACCGACCAGCCTCGCCGCACCTTCGTTCCCGGCGGCGGCATCTGCGTCATGATTTTTCCTTCGGGAATGTCAGCGCTGTAGAACTGCCGCTCGACCGCCACTTGCAGGCCCGACGCCGCGCCCGCGCGCTCGGCCTCGAATGGACTCATGCCCACCAGCTTCGGGATGGCCACCTCGCGTCCGTGGATGGCTAGCTGCATGGCTGTGAGCGCCGAAATCAGCGCTACCGTCATCAGGACCAGAGCCAAAAGCGACATGCGGAAGAACTGTCGCATTGCTGCCGATTATAGCTTCCCGGCGAGACGGCCACCGCTTGTGCCGTAACCGCGTGATGGGTCGTACGGTGGAGGGACGGGCGTCTCGCCCGTCCAGCCGGGCGGAGACGCCCGGCTTTCCACCAGCAAGCTTGAATCGACAAGTAACAATCACGAGGTCGCGGCACTAGGGCGCGCTGTCATCCTGCTCCGGCGGCAAGGCCACACACGGGTCTGTGCTGTTAGCACGAATACGCAAGCAGATGGTAAATCAGTTCCCCTCAAAATCATTTGCCCGCGTTCGCGCGGGCACGCCGCAGTCCGGCGGCAAGGCCTTGCCGCACTGCGCGCCCGTATCCGGCAGCGTCCATTGCGGTCGCGGTCGCCGCTGCAATGCCGCCCGGAGTGGCCGCCTCCTCCAGCAGCGATTTCAGTGAATACTTTCCCTCGCGCCAGGCGGCGATCCCATCCGCCAACGCGTGCGCACTCGCCAGCAGCGCCGTGTTTCGATCAAGACCTGCCGCTTGCGCAGCTCGCGCCAGAGTCGCGAGCGCGTGATAGCCGTGGCTGCACGAGTAAGTCACGGTGAACGCATCGAGCTTGCTTTCCGGGATTTCGACGACCTGGCCGAAGGTGGCAAAAAGATCATGGACGCGTTTGCGATCCGCGCGCGGCAAAGTCCGCGGAAAGGTCACCGCCGTCAGGCCGCGCCCGCTGCGGCACACCGGACTCGGCATGGCGCGGGCCCATTGCACGTGCGGGCCGGCCTCCTTGCTCAGCACGCGCAGCGGCACACCTGCGGCGAGACTCACGGCGAGCAATGCCCGGTTCACTTCCCCGATCACTTTCCCGACCATGCGAAGAAGCTCGCGAACCGAACTCGGGCGAACTGCGACGATCAGCACGTCCGCCTGCTTGACGGCGCGATTCAGGTCGGGCTCGATAGCAACCGCGTAACGCTTTTTCAGATCACGCAGCTTGCCCGGATTGCGATCATGCACGACCAGGCCGTGTCTGGTCTTGCCCACGCGCAGACCCGCCAGCATGGCCGAAGTGATTCGCCCTCCGCCGAGGAAGACGACCCTGCTCATGCCAACTCCGCACAGACTTCGTCAGCAGCCGCCAAGAGCGTCTCCACGTCCTGCATGGTATGTGCGGTCGAAATAATCCAGTGCAATCCGTTCGAAGGCGTCATGTAGATGCCGCGATCGAGCAACCCGTGGATGAATCGCGAGTACTTTGCCGTATCGGCGTACTGGCAGTAGTCGCGATAATCGTGGATCGCGTCGCGGCCGGTGAAGTAAATCTGAAACATCGGGCCGAAACCTTGAACGACGGCGTCAATCTTTCCGCGACGAAAAACATCACGCAGACCGGCGATGGCGGCATCTCCGACCCCATATATCTGCTTGTAAACCGCGCCCTCATTCGCCGCGAGCAGATCCAGATTCGCCGCGATCACGCGCATGGTGAGCCGGTGGCCATTGAAGGTTCCGTAGTGCAGCACCATGCCGCTGCCCCAGCGCATGCGCTCGAGGATCGTGCGCGGCCCCGCCACTGCGCCAACGGGAAACCCCGCTCCCAAAGCTTTGCCGAACGTGCTGAGGTCCGGCTTCAGGCCGTAATGCTGCTGGCATCCGCCGGGTGCGTAGCGGAATCCGGTCACGACCTCATCCAGAATAAACAGCGCGCCGAACTGATGCGCCAGATCGCAGACCTTCTGCAAATATCCATCGCGCGGCAGGATGCAACCCATGTTCGCCATGACCGGCTCGGTGATCACGGCGGCCAGTTCTCGCCCCTGCCGGCGCAGAATACTTTCAAGCGCTTCCAGATCGTTCCACGGCGCAAGCACCACGTCGTCGAACACCGACGCCGGAATGCCCTCCGAATCCGGGAATCGAGTGGGATTGTCTCTCGGCCCCAGTTGCTCCGCCGGATGGCTATGGCCGTTCAAACAGTAAGGGTCATACCATCCGTGATAGTGGCCTTCGAACTTGAGGAATTTTGTTCGTTTAGTGTGCGCGCGCGCCAGGCGCAAGGCGAGCATCGTGGCTTCACTGCCGCTGTTGGTGAAGCGCACCACTTCGGCGGACGGCACCATGCGCCGGAAGCGCTCGGCGGCTTCCGCCTCCGCTGGAGTGGCGGCTGCGAAATGCGAGCCTTCGGCCATCGTCTGCGAAACCACCTCCACAATTTTCGGATGCGCATGCCCCTGAATCAGCGCGCCGAACGACATCATGAAATCGATGTACTCGTTCCCATCGAGGTCCCAGACGTGCGATCCGCGGCCCCGCTCCAGCACCACCGGCCCCGGCAAGTACACGGCCGCGCCGCGCGACGGCGAGTTCACGCCTTCGATCAGCGACTGCTGCGCGCGCTCATACCATTCGCGCGACCGCTCGCGCTTGTTCGTCTTCGTCGTCATTTTCGTGGTCATGAGAATTGAACTCGGCTAATCTGCCGTACCGCCACCATCCACCACCAGCGACGCTCCCGTCATAAACGAGGAATCGTCCGATGCCAGGAACAGCACGGCCTTCGCAATCTCGTCGACGGTCCCAATCCGCCCCAATGGCCGGTTCTCGCAACCTGCCAGATAGGTCTTCCAGTCCAGGCCGCGCAGACGCGCATCTTCCGGCAGCATCGGAGTATCCACGTCGCCTGGGCAAATGCAGTTTACGCGGATGCCTTGCCGCCCGTGATCAACGGCCATCGCTTTGGTGAGTAGAACGACTCCGCCCTTCGAAGCGCAATACGCCGCCGCTTTGTCGCCACCGACGAGCCCCCAGCTCGAACTGTTGTTGATAATCACTCCGCCAACCTGGGCAATCATCGGAGCGAGCGCGTATTTCGACATCAGGAACGTTCCCTTCAGGTTGATGTCAATCTGCAGGTCCCATTCTTCTTCGGAGCAATCGAGCGCCGTCTGCGGAAAGAAGACTCCGGCGTTGTTGAACAGAATGTCGAGTCGCCCGAACGAGCGCAGCGTCTCGTCCACCGCCCGTTGGCATTCGGCGGCCTTGCGAACGTCTGTACGCAGAAAAATTGCCTTCGCGCCGGACTCGAGAATGCGTGCCGTGACCGCGTGGCCGCGAGACTCATTGCGGCCGGTGATGGCGACCTTCGCGCCCTCGCGCGCAAACAGTTCGGCCACGGCTTCCCCGATGCCGGACGTACCGCCCGTGATCAGAGCAACTTTATTCTCGAGGCGCATCATCAAACCGATCCCGCCAGCCCTCCACCATCAACGACCAGCGCAGTGCCCGTTACAAATGAAGACGCATCGCTGGCCAGATACAGCGCGGCCTGCGCGATTTCTTCTGGCGTCCCCACCCGGCCCAGCGGACGCTTGGCAGATGCGGCAAGAAAGCGGCTGTTCTCTTCTCCGAGTTGCTGCGCTTCTTCGCGCAACATGCCGGTATCGGTGTCGCCGGGGCAGATACAATTCACGCGAATTTTCTGCGGTCCGTGGTCGATGGCCATCGCTTTCGTCAGCAGCACGACTGCGCCCTTCGAGGCACAGTAAACCGCCGCCTTCGCGCCGCCGACCAGTCCCCATCCTGAAGCCGTGTTGATGATCGAGCCGCCTGCTTTCTGCATATACGGAATCACATCGCGCGACAGCAGGTAAATCGACTTCACATTTACCGCCATCACCCGGTCCCAGTCGTCTTCTGTGAGGTCAAGCACCGTCGCCCGGCGAATGATGCCGGCGTTGTTGAACAGAATGTCGATTCGTCCGAACTCGCGAATCGTTTGCCCGACCACTCGCTGGCAATCTCCGGCTCGCGTCACGTCCACGGGCTCAAAGAAGGCACGCCCGCCAGATTGAGCAATCTCATCAGCGACACGCTGGCCCGCATCCGCATTCACATCCGCCAGAGCAATCGCTGCTCCTTCGCGCGCGAACAACAGTGCCGTCGCGCGTCCAATGCCCGACGCCCCGCCCGTAATCAGCGCAACTTTTCCTGCAAGCTGCATGGCTTAGCGGCTGGCCAGCCCTCCCGCGGTTTCTCCGCCATCGCACGTATAAACGTGGCCGGTCATGTTTTGCGCATCGTCCGAGGCGAGGAATGCGAACAACGCCGCAATCTCTTCCGGCTGAGCATGCCGGCGCAAAGGAATCTTGCGGTTGACCTCTTCGAGCATTTCATCCGTGTACTCGGCGCGTTGCATCGGCGTCAACACGTATCCCGGAGCCACCGCGCACACCCTGACTTTCGGAGCAAGTTCAAGCGCCATCGACTTCGTCAGTTCGATCACGCCCGCTTTGGTGGCGTTGTAATCCGCATAAAACGGATATCCCATGACGCCGTTGGTCGACGCTGTTTGCAGAATCACGCCGCCGCCGCGCTCCATCATGTGCCGCGCCGCCGTCTGCGCGACGTAGAACACTCCGGTGAGATTCACGGCAATCACTTTGTCCCACTCTTCCGGAGTGATATCGAGAAAGTTATGACGGATGCTGATGCCGGCGTTATTGATCAGCACATCGACACCGCCCATCAGGCGAATCGCTTCGGCGAAGGCGGCCTGCACCTGTTTCAGGTTCGAAACATCGGCATCGAGCGCTCCCGCCAGATCGGGCAGTTCGTGCAGGATCTCCCGCCGCGCCTCCGCGTCGCGGTCGAGCACGCACACCGCCGACCCTTCGTCAAGAAATCGCGCTGCCGTGGCCGCTCCGATGCCACTGGCCCCGCCGGTGATCAGGACTCTCTTCGCTTTCAGCCCGCGCACTCGCACCTCCACAAAAGAAAATCGGGCAGACCAGGATACCTGTCTGCCCGCGATCCCGCCATCCTCACCAAACTTTACTCACCAAACTTTACGGCTGCGAACTGATCTCCAGCAGCAGATGATCCTTGATGTTTCTCAGCGCACTCTGCGGTTAACCTGGCTGCCGCGCACCGGAAACTACGTCAGCTCACCTGCCACACCGTATCCAGCACTGTCCCATCCACCCACTTCACCACCGCGCACGGACGATCGCCCAACTTCGGCCGCGCCGGCTTGCCGCAAATTTTCTCGACTTCCGCCTTGATGTCTTGAATCGGACGAACCGGCAGCTTCGATCCCTTGACCGCATCGAGCAGGTCCGCGCGTCGCGGATTGATCGCAATTCCGCGCTCGGTCACGACCACGTCAATCATCTCGCCCGGTCCCGTCATCGTCGTAACCTCGTCCACGATCACGGGAATGCGATCGCGAAACGAAGGCAGCGCGAGAATCGTGCACCCTGCGAACAGGCAGTTCTGCCATCCGCCAATGCCGTGCAGCAACCGCCCATCGGAGTGCGTCACCACGTTGGCGTTGAAGTTCACGTCAACTTCGGTCGCGCCCAAAACCACGGCATCGACCAGCGAAGCGAAGTTCCCCTTACCGTGATAGTTGTACGAAGTGAACGGCGAAGTGGCCACGTGCCGCGGATCGTTCGCTATCGACTTCACGCCCTCAAGATCAAACGTCTGCCCATCCAGGATGTAATCCGTCAGCCCTTCTTGCAACAACTCGACCAGAAATTTCGTCGATCCACCGCGAACGAAGCGCGCCTTGACTCCATCCTGTTTCATCATCTGTTTCAGATACTCGACGAATGCCAGCGCGATCCCGCCCGC
>Ga0187865_1003236_pt1 | contig 13778 bp, 11 predicted proteins | sample June2016WEW_11_1_2_FD_132989 | JGI IMG/M metagenome (GOLD analysis project Ga0187865, IMG submission 132989) | Peatland microbial communities from SPRUCE experiment site at the Marcell Experimental Forest, Minnesota, USA - June2016WEW_11_100 | ecosystem: Environmental > Terrestrial > Soil >...
CACATTAACGCCTTCGGAATGCGCTCCCGCGTCGTCGCGGCGGAAAAGCCTGCGGGCACGTTTCGCATCCTGATGCTCGGTGACTCGATCTTGTACGGTGGCTCCTACATCGATCAGCGCGAGATCTATGCCTCGCGTTTGGAAGATCTCTTGAATCAGAAACCTGGATTGTTGCCCGGTTCGCCACAAAAAGTGGAAGTGCTGTGTATGGGGGTGAATGGTTGGGGGCCGCAGCACGAACTCGCCTTTGTGAAGGAATTCGGTCTCTTCCATGCGGACTTGGTCATGGTAATGGGCCCGCCGGCCGATGCCTATCGACCACGCTACGGCATTGGGCAATTCCCGTTTTTTGTGGAAGGCCATCGGCCGCAATTCGCTTGGCAGGAATTTGGGGATCACCTTCTGTGGGAGTATGAGCTGCGATTAACCGGCGCAGGTGAGAGCTTTGAATCCGGCCCGCAGGCGGGGCAAGTTCTTGCCGATGGTGTCGCCGCTTGGCTGGGGATCGCAACCCTGGCACAGGCACAGAGGGCGCGGGTGGATTTTGAATTGCTTCCGAATGAGGAGGAAGCGCGGGAAGGCAAGGCGGGCGAATCAACCCAGCGTGTCCTCGATGCTCTGCTCCCCGAGCTCGCCAAGAGACGGGTTCCCAATGCTTACCCTCTTCTGCTCTTTCGGAACAATCTCGGCGTTCCCAAGCTTTATCACGATGGGGCGCACCTCGACACGTCCGGGCATAAGATTTACGCGGGTTATCTATACGATCGAGTGTTGCAATTGGCTTCGGCGAAATAGGCGGCGATGAATATCCTGGGGATCAGTGCGTTCTATCACGACAGCGCCGCGTGCCTGGTACGTGACGGCCGGATCATTGCCGCAGCCCAGGAAGAGCGTTTCTCGCGGCGGAAGCACGACGCCCGCTTTCCAATTCACGCCGTGAATTTTTGCCTCGCGGAAGGCAAGGTGGGGAAGAACAATCTCGATGTTGTTGCCTACTATGAAAAGCCTCTCACCAAGTTCGTGCGCATTCTGAAGTCTCATTTTGTTTCCGCTCCCCGTAACTGGGAGGCGTTTCGACAGGCGATCCCGCTGTGGCTCAAGGAACGCGTGTGGCTGCCTTATGTCATCGAGACGGAATTGCGCCGCCTTGGCTACGCGCGGCCCCGGAAGTTTGTTTACCCCGAGCATCACCAAGCGCATCAGGCGAGCGCCTTCTTCCCATCGCCATTTAAGTCCGCGGCCATCCTCACCGCGGATGGGGTCGGTGAATTCGCTACGACGACTATCGGAAAGGGGCAGGGAAGCAGCGTCTCGATTTTCTGGCAGCAACAATTTCCACACTCGCTCGGACTGCTTTATTCTGCCTTCACGTACTACACCGGCTTTAAGGTTAATTCCGGGGAATACAAGTTGATGGGACTGGCTCCGTACGGGCGTCCCGCGTGTGCCGACCGCATTTATCAACACCTCGTGGACCTTCGGCCGGATGGTTCCTTCCGGCTAAACATGAAGTATTTCGGTTTCCTGCACGAACTGCAAATGACGAATCGAGCTTTTGAGGAACTCTTTGGAGGCCCCCCCCGGGCCCCGGAAAGCGAAATCACCCGGCGAGAAATGGATTTGGCGCGTTCCATCCAAGTCGTCACGGAGGAAATCATGCTGCGGATGGCTCGCGCCGCCCGTAGCCAAACCGATGAGGAAAACCTCTGCTTGGCGGGAGGAGTGGCTTTGAACTGCGTCGCCAATGGGGCGATCGCGCGCTCGAAGATGTTTCGCGACATCTGGATTCAACCCGCCGCGGGCGATGCTGGCGGCGCCTTGGGAGCTGCGTTGTTTGCGTGGCATCAGGCGGAAAACCAGCCGCGAAGCTGCGAGGTGAGGGGCGACGCCATGCGCGGTTCATATTTGGGACCCAGTTTCAGCGACGAGGATGTGCAGAAATTTCTGACCGCCAATGGTTACCCCTACCGAACGCTCGAAGGTGAGGCGCGGGCCGAAAAAATAGCCGCCCTCCTTGCCCAAGGCCGCGTCGTGGGTTTGTTTCAGGGAGCGATGGAATATGGCCCGCGCGCGCTCGGCAATCGCTCTATCCTGGCGGATGCCCGCAACCCCAAAATGCAATCGCACTTGAACCTCGCCACGAAGTTCCGGGAGTCTTTCCGGCCTTTTGCCCCGGCGGTTTTGGAAGAGCGCGCCGCCGAATGGTTTGAACTGGATGGTCCGTCGCCTTATATGCTGATGGTTGCGAGCCTCCGCGAAGATAAGCGCCATCCACGACAGGACAGTGAAGCGGCGCTGCCCCTGGAGCAGTGGGTGAACCAGGTGCGCTCCTTGGCGCCGGCCATTACGCATGTCGACTACTCCGCCCGCATTCAAACCGTCTCGCGGCAGACGAATCCTGAGTTCCATGCAATTCTCTCTGCCTTCGAGCGAATGACCGGCTGCCCGTTGCTGGTGAATACTTCCTTCAATGTTCGTAGTGAGCCGATTGTCTGCACGCCGGCGGATGCTTTCCAGTGTTTCATGCGCACCGGCATCGACGTGCTCGTCCTCAACAAGTTTCTTTTGGACAAGCGCGAGCAGCCCCCGTGGGAAGAAACCGTTGACTGGAAGCAGGAATTTGGACTTGATTAGTTTGGGGTTATTGGAAAAGGCAAGCTGATGCGACGACTCTATTACGGATGGATTTTGATTCGCGATATCGTTGGGTACTGCCTTGCTAACCGCGTGATCTGGCCGCTCTTTTTCCTTGTGGCGCTGGCATTGCTGGTGGTCCTGATTGGGGCCGCAGAAGTCGCCGCGCCTTACATCTACACGTTGTTCTGAATAGGCTACGGTGGTGAGCGCTCATTAGGCCCGCCATAGGAACGTCTTAGCGCTCACACAGCATCGTCTTTGCGTGCAGCCATGCCCGCCCCGCGCCGGGAATAAGTCGAAGGTTTGCCACCGGGGGGGGAGGGGAGGGATGGCACGCTGTTTGCATAATCCCTGGTGGCTTGCTTGCCTGGCTAGGACTTAGCAGCCGAGGTCCGGCAAGATTTGCCCAGCGGCGGGACGTATCGGTCGCCGCTTGCCCAGTTCGGGTGTGGGAGATGTGGGTGGAGAATGCCAAAGTTCCCTGTGACCAATACCGGGGAATACTCAAGGAAAGCACTCCTGCCCAGCTCGGAATCTGGCAGAGCGCGCAAAGGCGTGATGACCGGCGCCGTTGCGGTTGCGATGTGAGGAGACAATGATCACGAATGAGGCGGAAATCCGCGTTGCCCTGCAAGCAGTTTTAGTCAGCGTACTCGCACTCTACGGTCTTTGGGGATGTGCCTTGGTGGTGCTCGTCATTCTGCTGCCTTGGAAACCTATCTTTGCCGTCGGAAGCTATCTGGCTCAGCCGTTAGTGGACTGGCGCATGCAAAAAGCCCGCGATCGCCACGAGAAAGGGATCGCGCAGATTGAGCAGGAATTGGATGCCTTTCTGCGGGCGCCGAGGGGGGCGCCAAGCGCCTCCGCACCGGTCCCGGTCACGAAGACGGCAGTCCCGGCGAAGCCTTCCCATCCCCCATCGCCGCGGCCCCTGGAATCCTTCAAACCGAACCTTGCTGCCGGGCCTGCCCTCCAGGACATGCCCGGGACGCCGCAGAACCTTTCCGCCGTTTTGGCGATACCGCCGGCCATCAAGAATCATGTGCGAAACTTGCCGCAGGGTGTCTTCAGCAACATGGATTTAGAAGTTGAACAAGTCAAATTCCATGGTGACACGGCTGAGGCAGACGTTAGGTTTCAAAGCCCGAATGTAACAGAGTTGGTCATTCGTCAGCATTACGTTTTGCGGAAGTCCGGTGACCACTGGCAAGTGGAATCCCGTCAGCCGGCAAACGGCGCGGGCAAGGCGCCGCCTCACCCTCTGCCGACCGGGCGGCCACCGATGCGGCTCTCCTAGCTGGGGCAAAAATCGCCGCGGCTTTAATGAGGGGTTTCCTATTTGGGCTGTAACAGGCGCGGCGCCTTTGCGGCGCCTGCACCCCCCGCCCAACCTCTCCAACACTCGTTTCCGTAACCCTGTCGGGCTTCCCACATCTAATACACCCGAAGCCATTCGTCACGTGTGCTCAAACCGATGGCGGCGTTTGCTGAGGCATTGCCGCCACCAGGCAGAGCGTGTAGGATATTCAATCCTCATGACTGCGACATGTATCCCGTACACTCACGTTCCTCACTCCAGCGCACTGCTAACGGATTATCTCTACCACTTCGACAGGGTCAGCCACTTTTATAACGGCTCACCGTACGATGCCCGAAGCTATCAGGCCATCGCAGCTCAAATGAGCAGATTCGCGACCGCGCGCGGGGAGATTGCCACGGTCCTGGCGCGACAGAATCGGGCTTTTGGCTGTTCGGCGCCGACTTTGGCGAACATCCAACGGCTGAGCGAGCCGGAAACCTTCGCCGTTGTGACAGGTCAGCAAGTGGGGTTGTTTTCCGGTCCGGCATTCACGCTTTACAAGGCACTCACAACGGTGCGGCTTGCCCAGTCTCTTTCGGAGCAAGGCCTTCCTTGTGTCCCGGTGTTTTGGTTGGCCACGGAGGACCATGACTTAGACGAGGTTTCGGCGGGAGCAATCTTCGACGAAGAGTACAATCTGCTCCCGCTACGTGATTCCGGGAACCGACCTTCGCCACGCTCGCCCGTGGGTGAAGTCCGGCACACGGCGGAGATTTCCGCGGCGCTTAGTCAAATGGAAACTGCCCTGCCGGAAGGTGAGTCGCGCCCCCGGCTGCTGCAAGACCTGCGGGAGTGCTATGTGCCCGGCGCGACGTGGGGAGAGAGCTTTGCGAGATTCATGACCCGTCTTTTCGGCCGCTGGGGCGTGATCCTTATGGACCCGTTGGAAGAATCCTTGCACCGGCTTAGCTCCAGCGTTTACCAGCCGGCGCTCGGGAAGGCGGCGGAACTTCGGGCCGGAGTTTTGGAAAGCTCACGTGCATTGGTACAGCGTGGCTATCACGCCCAAGTACACGTGGGGGAGGACTCAACGCTGGTCTTTGTGGCCAGGCACGGTGACCGGGTAGCCCTGCATCAACGGGACGGCAAGTTTTTCATTGAGGGGAGCGAGGAGCTCTCGTTATCCAAACTGCAATCCTTACTTGCTGAGCGGCCGCTGGACTTTTCACCCAACGTGCTGTTGCGTCCGCTGGTTCAGGACTCACTCGTGCCAACACTGGCTTATGTGGCGGGCCCTTCCGAGTTGGCCTATCTCGGCCAGGCGCAGTCTCTTTATCGGGCGCTGGGCCGCCCCCAGCCTGTGATATTTCCACGCGCGGCGTTCACGCTACTTGACTCGCGGAGCGACCGTTTGATGGAAAAGTATAAGCTGAGCCTGGAGGATGTATGGCAGGGCGACGAGCACTTGAGCCAAAAAATCGCCGCCAGCGGATTTGCGGACGGTTGGTCGGGGCGTTTCGATCAAAGCGAGGGCGAGTTGGAGCAGCTCTTGGACCGTCTGCAAGGCGATATCGAAAAGCTTGACCCGACCTTGCTCGATACACTCCAACACACCAAGGAGAAGATGAAATACCAAATGGACCGGCTGCGCGGCAAGCTGACCCGGGCCGCGCTCGGCCGCTCGGATTTGCTTGTCCGTCACGTGCAGGCCCTGTCGCGATTCCTCCTGCCGCACAAGGATTTGCAGGAACGCCGCGTGAGTGGGGCGTACTTCCTGGGTCGCGCCGGCTATGAGTTGCTCGACCGGTTGCTCGCGCAGATCCAAGTCCGCTGCTCGGATCATCAAACCCTCAAGTTTTGATATCCTCCCACTCGTTCAAACATCAGGAGCACACGAATGAACAACCAGTTCGGCCTCATAAAGCCCACCCATTCGCCCCAGCGTCGCGAATTAGTGCCTGCCCCGTGAATTTTCGTGTCCACACCTTATAAAACCCGCTTTTCGACGGTCTGGTATAATCCAAAGCTGCAACGGATGGGGTAAGCTTTTCCAGAGGGGCCAACATGAATGTTCGTTCCGCGCTCGATCTGATCAATCGCGATCGTACCGTTTATGAGATTTCGGACCGTGGTGGGATTGTTCTAAAAAGCCCGCAAAAGTTCATTTCACAGACCCTGGATTTGCTAGTGTGGAACGCCGTTTTCGGGGAAGGCGATGAAGTTCGCAACACGGCCCGCTGGATTATCCGGCGCGCGGGCCTGGAGTTGGGCGTCATTCCGTCATCGATTCAAGGCCTTTATGAAGCGCGGGGAAGAAAAGAAGCCGGCGGCTTTACGGTGCCGGCCATCAACATCCGCAGTCTGAGCTACGATGTGGCCCGAGCGGTTTTTCGGGCCGCGCTGCATTTGAAAGCGGGCGCTTTCATTTTTGAACTTTCCCGCAGTGAGAGTAACTATACGGACCAAAAACCGTCCGAGTACGCGGCCGTCATGGTGGCGGCGGCGTTGAAGGAAGGCTATGATGGTCCGATCTTCATTCAGGGCGACCATTACCAGGCCAACGCCAACAAATTTGCCAAGGACCCCGAGGCGGAACTACAGGGAATGCGTGACTTCGCCCAGGACTCAATCTCCGCGGGGTATTACAACATCGACATCGATACATCCACCTTGGTTGATCTCAGCAAGCCGGGAGTGCGGGAGCAGCAGCGCGCAAATTTTGAAAGCAGTGCGAAGCTTGCCGCCTACGTGCGGTCGATTGAGCCCCAGGGGGTCATCATTTCCCTGGGGGGCGAGATCGGGGAAGTGGGGAAACAGAACTCCACGCCTGAGGAGCTGGCCGCATACATGGACGGTTTCCTCGCCACGCTTTCAAAACATGCCGGCAAAAAGAAAGGCCTCTCCAAGATCAGCATCCAAACCGGGACAACACACGGCGGCGTGGTGCTTCCGGATGGAACGGTGGCCCAGGTCGCCATCGATTTCGAAACCTTGCGCAAACTCTCGGAGGCCGCCCGTGACCGTTACGGCATGGCCGGAGCTGTGCAGCATGGCGCCTCGACTCTGCCGTCGGACGCCTTCCATAAGTTCGCGGAGTGCGAAGCTGCGGAGGTCCACCTGGCGACGGAGTTCCAGAACTTGATATACGAGAACTCTGCTTTCCCACGCGACTTCAAGGATGAGATTTACAAGTACCTGCGAAAGACCTGTGCAGATGAAAAGAAGCCCGGCGATACCGACGAGCAATTCATTTACAAGACCCGGAAAAAGGCTTTCGGTCCCTTCAAGAGAAAATTTTGGGAGCTTGCTGCCGGCGTCCGAAACAGGATCGGAGAGGACTTGGAGAGGAAATTCGCATTCCTGTTTGAACGGTTGAAGGTGCGGCGCACAGCGGAACTCGTCAAGAAGACTGTGCCCGCCGTGGCGGTGTATCCTCCCGCACCGGCCGCCTTGGCGGAGGCTCTCCATCGCGCGCCCGCCGCACATTAAAGCGCCTCGAAGCGTGTGAAACATCCACGAGCGAGTAAGGAGACGAGGATTTATGGCATCACCCGAAGCCGGCAAAGCGATTCCCCCCCAGCGGACGCATACTCGGCTGCACACTGTTCATGTTGAAACTCACGCGCGGGTCGAATTCAAGGACATTACGGACCTTGTGCAAATGGTCGTGACCGAGTCGGAAGCGCAAAGCGGAACATGTTTTCTCTTTGTCCCCCACACCACCGCGGCGATTCTGATCAACGAGAATGACGATCCTGCCTTGCAAAAGGACTTCGACAATTTCCTGAAGTCATTGGCGCCGCGTGATAGCAACTATCACCACAATGATGGCAATTGCGATGCGCACCTGAAGGCTGCGGTGATTGGGAACTCGAAGTCGTTGCTCGTCGAAAGTGGGCGCCTGGTCCTGGGCCGGTGGCAAGGAGTCTTCCTATGCGATTTTGATGGCCCGCGCCGCCGCGAGTTACGAATCAAAGTGGTGCCAGATTGAAGGCGGCGGCATCCAATGATTGCCCCATGAGAAGTGCGCCAAAGTGAGTACCGCTCCAAGCGCTGAAATGTCAACCCTGGGCATCTACATCCAGGTCCCCTTTTGCGCGTCCAAGTGCAGCTTCTGCAATTTCAGCTCGCGCGTGGAGCGGAGCACGATTTTCGATCAGTACGCCCGCATGCTCCTGCGTGAACTGGAAGGCAGGCAAGGTTTCTTTGCCGCGTACGGCATCCCCCGAGAAGTCCTCTCACATCCTGTCGATTCGATTTACATTGGCGGCGGTACCCCGACTTTGCTGGGAGAGGAGCGCCTGGGCCTTGTTGTCCGCGCCTTGCAGGAACATCTGCGCTGGAGCGAGGACGTCGAATTCACGCTGGAAACGACTCCCGGCTCAGCGAATGGCAGTTTGCTTCGCGCCTTGCGAGGGCGGGGCGTGAACCGGCTGAGCATCGGCGCGCAAACGTTTGACGACCGGGAGCTCCGTGCGGTCGGCCGCCTGCACTCTGCTGACGACAGCTCCGAGCTTGTACATCAGGCGCGTCGGGCTGGTTTCCAAAACGTCAGCCTGGACTTAATTGCTGGCCTGCCCTACCAGACGGAGGAATCGTTTCGCCGCAGCCTGGAGGCCACGGTGAAGTTGCGGCCTGAGCATATGTCTCTTTACCTTTTTGAGGATGATGAAAAGAGCCGCCTGGGGAGGGAAGTGGTCCACGGCGGAGATCGTTATCATGCCGCCGTAGTGCCGGGGGACGAATTCATGGCGGGTGCCTACGAATTCGGCTGCGCATTCCTCGCCAACGAAGGCTACGCCCAATACGAGATTTCCAACTTCGCCCTGCCGGCGTCTGAGTCGCGTCACAATCGGAAGTACTGGCAGCTTGCGCCCTATGTGGGCCTTGGCGCGGGGGCGCATTCTTTTGACGGCGTACGGCGGTGGTCGAATCAAATCGATGTGCAGTGTTACCTGGCGAAATTGGATGCGGGGCAACCACCCATCGACGAGTTACGCATCCTGACGACCGAGGAACAGGTGGAAGAATTCTTCTTCCTCGGATTGCGGCAAGTCGAAGGCGTCAATTTGGAGCTAGCGAGGGAGCGTTGGGGAGCGGGCTACCTCAAACGTTGGGAAGATAAGATTCAAAACCTCACGCGTGAGGGCTGGGTGGTTTCGCAAGGGGATCGCGTGCGTATGGCTCGCCACGCGTACCTGGTTTCCAATGAGATTTTCCAGGAATTCGTTTCCGCGTGATGATGGTTCAGATGAAATACTGGTCACATAAAGGGTTTCATGAAGCTACTTCTCAATTCGTTCGTGGCTGACCCCCTCACCCGGCGCTCTCGCGCCACCCTCTCCCCCACGGGGGCGAGGGTAGGAAGCTCAAATTAATGCCATGCTCTCTCCCACGGGGGCGAGGGTGAAAATCCAAATTACCGCCCCCCTCGCCCCCTTGGGGGAGAGGGGCCGGGGGTGAGGGGGTTCGAGGGTCGAGCAGGGAACAGTCTCCCTGACGAAGCTTAAGCGAACAGGATTGTATTTAGACCAGCTTTTGCGGCAACCGCTATAATGCTTGCGAATCATTATTAAATATCGGAGCGTGAGAATTTATGCCAGCACCTACTGTCGATTTGCGCAGCGATACCGTCACCAAACCTTCCGCCGCAATGCGCAAGGCCATGCACGACGCCGAGGTAGGGGATGATGTCTACCGCGAGGATCCTACGGTCAACCGGCTCCAGGATCGGGCGGCGGAAATCTTCGGCCGCGAAGCGGGCCTGTATGTTGTGTCAGGAACCATGGGGAACCAGACGGCCATCAAGGTCTTGACACGCCATGGGCAGGAGGTCATTTGCGAGGACCGCTGTCATATTTACAACTTTGAAATGGGGATGGTCACGGCGTTCTCGGGTGTCGTGCCCCGCACGATTCACGCCGAAGACGGAATCCTGACCTGGGACCTGATCGCTCCGCACGTTCGTGGCCGGAACGACCATCGTGCCCGCACCGGATTGATCGAGATCGAGAACACTTCAAACCTGGCGGGAGGCTCGGTCTATCCGCTGGCGATTACGAATGACATTGTTGATCGTGCGCACGCGGTCGGGCTACCCGTACATCTCGATGGCGCGCGAATTTTCAACGCCAGCGTGGCCATCGGGAAGTCCGTCGTGGAACTCAGCAAAAAGTCTGACTCGGTGATGTTCTGCCTTTCGAAGGGACTGGGTGCGCCGGTGGGGTCCATGCTCGTGGGGAGCAAAGAATTCATCGAGGAGGCGCGCATCGTCCGGAAGATGCTCGGAGGCTCGATGCGTCAAGCCGGCGTGTTGGCAGCCGCTGGCCTCATCGCGTTGGATGAGAATCCCAAGCGGCTCCACATCGATCACGCCAATGCCGGGTTTCTGGCCCAAGAGTTGGCGCAAATTCCTGGAATCAAGATTGATGCTGCCAAGGTCGTCACCAATATCTTGTTCTTTGACGTTTCCGGGACAGGGTTGACCGCTTATGAGATCTCGAAGCTCCTGGCTGCGCAAGGCGTCCTGGCGAACGCCACGAACGCGCGAAGCATTCGCATGGTTACCCACCTGGACGTGGATCGGGCCGGATGTGAACGCGCCCTGAAAGTCCTGTGCGAAGTCGTTGTCCCACGGAGAGCCGCGGCATCCTGAGGGTGAGGCGCAATCTTTCGGTCCCGTATCCCGGGAGCTTTGACGTTGGCGAGTTCCTCAATGGCTCTACCGGGAAAACTGCCGCCTCATTTCTTCATTTCTTGCCGCACTTGAATCTTCACGAGTGCATCGAGGTAGTGCGTGCGGTAGGTTGGGTCATCGGGTTCAAGGTGGGTGGCGGTGCGATACTCCTTCACTGCGCCGTCAATATCCCCGAGTTTCTCCAGCGCGTAGCCAAGGCCGTTGTGGGCGTCGGCGTCGGTCTGATCATGCCGGATGGCCTCGATCATTTCCACCCGGGCGCGCTTCCATTCTTTGGCCAGCAAGAAGGTGATGCCCAACTCGCGGTGCAGATCGGAGTTTTCCGGATCCAGCTTCATGGCTTGGTGAAGAGCGGCGACCGCTTCGTCTAATCGTGCTTGCGCGCGCAATTGGACAGCCTGCTGTACCAGCCGCCGCAATTGGGTTTTGTCCTCGGCCAGGGCGGCAGGATCGCTCCCCGCTGATGAGGACGGCGTATCCTGTATCGGGCCGATCCGGGCTTCCTCGTTGGCCTTCGGCGAGATGAAGTAGGCCGCCTCAGGCTTACCGGGGCAGCGCACGTGAATGTAATGGTCACCGGGGTCGACATCCGCGATGGTGAGATTTCCAGCGGCATCGGTGGCGCCCGCGGCCTCCGCGTCCAAATCCACCCGGCAACCTGGCCGACCCGGTTGGACGACGACCTTCGCGGTTTGTGCCTGGCGCTCGCGTGCCGATGCAACTCCGAAAGCCACGGCGAGACCCAGGAACCAAGTTAGAAATTTGCGCATCTTCGGTTAAATATGCATCCGCCGAATTCTGCGAGTGCAGGCCTGGGCGGCCCGGCACTCCTTGCCGGGAGTACGCCCCATGGCCCGATTCCGCGCATTAGCTTAGCACGGTTACGAAGCAGGGATGTGAGGCGCGTCGTTTTCTGTACCGCCAACCTTGACAGGCCTTTGGTGAGCCGCTATCCTTTATTTCGGGAAGTCGGGATTTCCGACTTTCGTAAATGAATCACCATGGGCACCATCGTTAAAATCCAACGCAAGGGCCAAGTGACCATTCCCACTCATCTTCGTGTCCAGGTGGGCTTGGTTGACGGCGATTTTGTGGAGGCCAAAGCGGAAAAAGGCAAGATCGTTCTCACACCGAAACTTATTGTTGACCGTGAATATACGCCCGCCCGGCGCCGGGTCATTGATGCCCGCCTCGCTGAGTCGTTGGAACAGGTGAAAAGAGGCGAGACGTACGGGCCATTCGAGACCCACGAAGAGATGATGACGTTTCTCCACGGCCGAGCCAAGAAAGCCCCCCCAAAGAAAACCACATCTCTTAAATCCAGTGCCCGATGAAGCGCGAACTGACGGCCGCCGCTGTTAAGGACTACGCTGAGGCTCCCCCCGCCGTCCAGAATGCATTCGATAAACAAGTGAAACTGCTGGTGGAGAACTTCCGCCACCCCTCGCTCCGCGTCAAGAAATACGATGAGTCCCGCCACATCTGGCAGGCCCGCGTAAACCGCGACTGGCGCTTCTATTTCCTCATCGCCGGTGACACCTACCTCATTTTGAACATCATCCCTCATCCCAAATAACACTTAATAAGACTTGCTAGCTTCCCGTTCTCCACCCCCTCCTCAATTTTCCCTCCAACTAGTCTCTTCGCCTGCGCGTGCCGAAGGGTTGCTCCACACGCCAAGGGTTGGAATGCGCCGTTTTCTTGACGGCCTCCGGGTTGTGTTATAGCCTGAGTTATGGGCAGATAAACGGAAATTTGTGGTTCCCCGTTTACCCAAGGGTATTCCACCTTTGCCCGAGACACCTTTGGCTTTTCGACTCGTTTTCTCAATGGTTCCGAACGGCTGGGCCGCGGCCCTTCCGGCCAAAAGTTTGCCATGCCCGAGATAGATCACGACTTCGTGGATAAGATCCTTGCGGGTGACCGGCGCGCCATCGCCCGGGCCATTTCTTCTGTGGAGAACCGGGACCCTGTGGCGGTTCCGCTGCTCCGCGAGCTGTTCCCGCGGGCGGGGCGGGCGCGCGTGGTGGGGCTTACGGGCGCGCCGGGAGCGGGGAAAAGCAAGCTGGTGGAAAAACTGGCCATCGAGTATCGCCGCCGTAGTGCGCGCGTCGGAATCCTTGCTGTCGATCCCACCAGCCCCTTTTCGGGTGGTGCAATCCTGGGCGATCGTGTGCGCATGCAGAGCCTCGCCAATGACCCGGGCGTCTATATCCGCAGCATGGCGACGCGTGGGCAACTCGGCGGGCTGGCGCCCACGACTCAGGATGCGGTAACGATCCTCGACGCCGCGGGCTGCGAAATTGTTTTGATCGAAACCGTCGGGGTGGGGCAGGATGAAGTGGAGGTCGCACGCCTGGCGGACGTGACCGTTCTCCTGTTGGTGCCAGGTTTGGGCGATGATATTCAAACTTTTAAAGCCGGAGTGATGGAAATCGCCGACGTGTATGTCGTCAACAAGGCGGATCGCGCCGGGGCGGATCGCGTCGAGCAAGAAGTCACGGCGATGCTCTCACTGGCTTCTCGCCCCGATGGCTGGCGGCCTCCCATTGTCAGAACCGTTGCCACCACGGGGCAAGGAATTTCAGCGTTGGTCCAGGCGCTCGATCAGTTTCACGCTTTCAGCGAAAAAGGTGATGTCACCGTGCGCCGGCGCAAGGAGCATTGGCGCTCCCGGCTTTTGGATTTATTGCGACAAACGCTTTTTGAACGAGCCGTTGCGGGACCGCTCCTCGACGGCTCACTTGACCGGCAGGTTGCTGATCTGCTATCGCATCAACGGGATGCGCATCAGGTTGTGGAGGAAATTATCGCTGCGCTGCTGCCGGGGAGCGCGAGCTCCCACCCCGCATTTTCTTCACGCGGCGGCGTGAAAATTCATCACCTGGGCATCGCGGTGGAATCACTTGCGCGCACCGTCCCCCTCTTTCAGAAACTGCTGGGGAAAGCTCCCGATGCGGAGGAGAGCGTTGCAGACCAAAAGGTGCGCGTGGCAGTTTTCCGCCTGGGCGATAGCCACCTGGAATTGCTGGAGAGCACAGAAGACGATTCGCCCATTGCGCGTTTCATCGCCAAGCGCGGCCAGGGGATCCATCATCTGGCGCTCGCCGTCCCTGATTTGCCGGAAGCGCTGCGGAAGTTAGA
>Ga0187865_1003239_pt1 | contig 13774 bp, 8 predicted proteins | sample June2016WEW_11_1_2_FD_132989 | JGI IMG/M metagenome (GOLD analysis project Ga0187865, IMG submission 132989) | Peatland microbial communities from SPRUCE experiment site at the Marcell Experimental Forest, Minnesota, USA - June2016WEW_11_100 | ecosystem: Environmental > Terrestrial > Soil >...
CGGCGTGAACAATTCTAAGGCGGAGACGGTGGGTGATCTCAAGCGGGAGCTCGACCAGATCTGCGACAACATGGGCAAAACTCGCCCTACGGCCGTCAATCTCTTCTGGGCGATTCACCGCATGCAGGAGAAGTTTGAACGTATTCGCATCCGGCCAATCGCGCAAATCAAGCAGGGGCTCGTGGAAGAGTCGAAGCGTATGCACGCCGAAGACATTGCTGCCAACCAGGCCATGGGACGCCACGGCGCCACGCTGATGCCCAGTGAAGGCGGAGTGCTTACCCACTGCAATGCCGGTGCGTTGGCTACGGCTGGGTACGGCACCGCGCTGGGCGTGATTCGCGCAGCAGTCGAGCAGGGAAAGAAGATTCATGTCTATGCGGACGAAACCCGGCCGTTTCTGCAAGGCTCGAGGCTGACCGCCTGGGAGCTCATGAAAGACGGCATCCCCACCACCGTGATCTCCGACAACATGGCGGGCGCGATGATGAAGCAGGGCAAGATTGGAGCGATTGTGGTCGGAGCCGACCGCATCGCGGCCAACGGCGACGTGGCCAACAAAATTGGAACGTATACGGTCGCCGTTCTCGCCAAAGAAAACGGCATCCCGTTCTACGTGGCTGCGCCGATTTCGACCGTTGACCTGGCGTGTCCTGACGGCGACAAGATTCCCATTGAGCAGCGCAATCCGAGGGAAGTCACCCACATTGGCGGGAAGCAGATGGTCCCGGACGGCGTGTCGATCGAAAACCCGGCGTTCGACGTAACTCCAGCGAGATACGTGGCCGCCATCATCACTGAGCGCGGCATTGTCCGCGCGCCATACCTGGAGTCGCTGCAAAAGCTCGCTGGCACCGAGGCCAAGGTCGAGGTCTAGCTCGAGGAAGGACTTCGGCAGCATTTTCGGCATACAGGGGCGTGACGCCCGTCACATCAAGGCGGCTAAGCCTTGAGTACAGTTTTCGGTAGATAGTCCTCGGGAACCGAGAGGTTGGCAACCCGCTAGCATCTAAATATCCTTATGGTTCGAATGTGCCATGTGGAGCGGGGAGCCTGGTGTGAGAAGATGGCCCATTCTACTGTTCCTGCCGCAGGTCGACGAAGGGTGGGACAGGATGGACCCAAGCGGGGGCCGAGTGCATCTAACGAGACAAGTAGCGGAGGAAGAACCGCTGCTTCGGGTTTGCGGATTGAAGAAGGTTTTCCGGTCCGGCGAATCGGACTTGGTGCTCTTTGAGAATTTGTCGTTTGAGGTGAAGCGAGGCGAGATGCTCGCGATTGTGGGCGAGTCGGGAGCCGGGAAGAGTACCTTGTTGCACATCCTCAGCGCTCTTGATCATGCTTCCGCGGGTGACGTATACTGCGCGCAATTGAAGCTGAATGCGTTGTCAGCAGACGAATCGGCGGAGTTTCGCAATCGCCAGGTAGGCTTTGTCTGGCAATCTCATTATCTGCTGCCGGAATTCACGGCGGCGGAAAACGTGGCCATGCCTCTGCTGGTGGGCGGTCGTAGCTGGGCAGAGGCAGCGCCGGAAGCTTCACGCTGGCTGCGTGAGGTCGGGTTACAGCAACGCGGGCATCACCGTGCGGGAGAGCTTTCGGGCGGGGAGCAACAGCGGGTAGCTCTGGCGCGGGCGCTCATTGCCGGTCCGAGGTTGTTGCTGGCGGATGAGCCAACCGGGGACCTTGACGGACAGACGGCGGAAGCGGTTTTCAAATTGATTGCGCGATTACATCGCGAGCACCAACTCACCTCCCTCATTGCAACACACAGCTTTTCGTTCGCACGACGCTGTCACCGGGTGTTACGGCTGAAGCAGGGGCGCGTCGAGGAAATCAGGCCGGAGTCGCTGCCCGTTTAGTGGTGAGAACGAGCGAGTGAAAGATTAGTAAGACAAAGTGCAAGAAATTGGACTGGCTGGAAGGCGTAAGGGAGATTTCAAAAGGTTCCTTCGGTAACATTATGGTAACGTTTCGGTACTTGGGTTGGATGGCTGTTTAATTGCATAATGAGCTAGTGATGCGGATCAGGACGCAAGACATGAACGACATCGGGCCAGGGTTTAGGTAGGTCGAGCGGGAGGTCGTGCCTTCTCGATCAGAGGGGTTCGGGGGGAAGGGCATTATGTTTGAACGTTATACGGAGAAAGCCAGGCGCGTGATCTTCTTCGCGCGCTACGAAGCAAGCCAGTTCGGGTCTCCTTATATAGAGACCGAGCACCTGCTGCTGGGGCTCCTGCGCGAAGATAAAGCCCTGACTAATCGATTCCTGCGCTCGCACGCCTCGGTTGAGTCTATCCGCAAGCAGATTGAGGGTCACACCACGATTCGGGAAAAGGTCTCGACGTCGGTGGACCTGCCTTTGAGCAACGAGTGCAAGCGCGTGCTGGCCTATGCCGCGGAAGAAGCGGAACGGCTGTCTCACAGGCACATCGGAACCGAACATCTTCTATTGGGATTGCTGCGGGAAGAGAAGTGCTTTGCCGCTGAGATTCTGCACGAGCGCGGGCTACGGCTATCGACCATCCGTGAGGAATTGGCGCGTACCAGCCAGGAAAAAGCGCAGCCGCAACGGCAGCGGGAATCTTCGCTACTGAGTGAGTTTTCGCGCGATTTGACCCAGGCGGCTATGGACAGCCAGCTTGATCCGCTGGTGGGCCGCGATGGAGAGTTGGAGCGCGTGGTCCAGATTCTGTGCCGGCGTACCAAGAACAATCCAGTGCTGATTGGCGAGCCGGGCGTGGGCAAGACGGCTATCGTCGAAGGACTGGCGCAGCGGATTGCCGATGGAGAAGTTCCGTCATTTCTGGCGGATAAGCGAATTCTGGCGCTTGATCTTTCCTTGATTGTTGCCGGAACAAAATATCGAGGACAGTTCGAAGAGCGCCTGAAGACCATCATGAAAGAATTGATGGAGTCGCAGAACTCCATCATCTTTATTGACGAGCTGCATACTCTGGTAGGCGCGGGATCCGCGGAAGGATCGCTCGATGCGGCGAACATTCTGAAGCCGGCATTGTCGCGCGGCGAGATTCAGTGCATCGGCGCAACTACTCCGGGCGAATACCGCAAGTCCATCGAGAAGGACCGGTCGCTGGAGCGGCGTTTCCAGGCGGTGAAGGTTCCTCCGCCGAATGAGGCGGATGCGGTGAAGGTGCTGTTTGGCATCAAGGACCGGTATGAGAAGTTCCACGCCGTCACCTATACCGACGACGCCATCAACTTCGCCGTGTCGCACTCGAACCGTTACATTCCGGATCGGTTCCTGCCGGACAAGGCCATCGACTTGGTAGATGAAGCTGGTGCGCGGGTGAAGCTGCGTCAGACCTCGCAGCCCGAGGAGATCACCGAGGTCCAGAAGCGGATCAAGTTCATCGTGCACCGCATGGAGAACGCGATCGCGAACCATGAGTTCGAGAAGGCCCGTTTCTACTCGGACGAAGAACGCAAGGAGCGCGAGAATCTGCGCGCGCTGCGCGAGAAATATCATTTGGATGAGTCTTCAACGGGGGTTGTGGGCCGCGAGGACATCGAAGATGTGGTTTCGCGCTGGACAGGCGTTCCCATCACTTCGATCAAAGAAGAAGAGACGCAGAAGCTGCTGCGCATCGAAGAAGAGCTGCACAAGCGGATCATTTCTCAGGATAAGTCGATCAGCGCGCTGGCCCGGGCGATCCGGCGTTCGCGCGCAGGGTTGAAGAGTCCAAACCGTCCGATTGGCTCGTTCTTATTCCTCGGCCCGACGGGCGTGGGCAAAACGGAAGTCGCACGCACGCTGGCCCAATTCATGTTCGGCACGGAAAAAGCTTTGGTTCGCTTCGACATGTCGGAGTTCATGGAGAAGCATTCGGTGTCGAAGCTGATCGGCTCGCCTCCGGGATACGTTGGCTACGAAGAGGGCGGCCAGCTTACCGAGCGCGTGAAACGGGCACCGTATTCAGTGGTGCTGCTGGATGAAATCGAGAAGGCGCATCCGGATGTGTTCAACATCCTGTTGCAGGTTTTTGAAGATGGCCAGCTTACCGATGGTTTGGGCAATACGGTCGACTTCAAGAACACGATCCTCATCATGACCTCGAACATCGGGGCGCGGCACCTGCAGAAGCGCGAGGGGTTTGGCTTCCAGTCGACTGCGGAAGATCAGGTTTCGGGCAAGGTTGAAGAGTTGGTGAAGGGTGAAGTTAAACGCACCTTCAATCCAGAATTCCTGAACCGGCTGGATGAGATTATTCTGTTCCTGGCTCTGAGCGAAGCCGACCTGATCCAGATTCTGGAACTTATGGTTACGCAACTCAACCAGAACCTGGCGCAGAAGGCGATCACGGTCACGGTGGCCGATGAAGCCAAGAAGTGGATCCTCAACCAAACCCTGACGGACCGCTCCTATGGAGCACGACCGCTGCGCAGAGCGTTGCAGAAGTACATTGAAGACCCGCTGTCGGAAGCGCTGATTCAGGGAACGATTACCACGCGTCCGGCATTTATCGAGGTCTTCCTGGAAGATAACAAGCTGTTCTACCGTCCGGTGGATGCGGAAAAGACCGAGGGTGTGCTGCTGTACGAGAATAGCTAAAGGTTACTTATCAGCCTCAAGCCGTCAGCGCCAGCTGGCGGCTTTTGCTTTGCCGGGATGGATGAGTACAAACCTAATCGCAGAGGACGCGGAGAGAATCCACGGCGGCGGCGGAAAACTTCTTTTTGCGACCACTTCGGCTCCGAACGAATCTGGATATGCGATGCACGTCAATCGGGGGCACACCATGGATAAGGTTAATCTTGCTGAGAAGTTTGCGAAGATTCCGGAATACTACAAGCCTCACATTGCCGGCGAGCTTAACGGGCAGCAAGTGAAGCTGGTGAAGACTAAGGGCGAGTTCGTGTTTCATCATCACGACAATGAAGATGAGATGTTCCTGGTGGTGAAGGGCCGCTTCCGCATGGAATTTATTGACCGGCAGGAGTGGATCGAGGAAGGTGAGTTTATTGTCGTACCGCGCGGAGTAGAGCACCGTCCGGTCGCGGAAGAAGAATGTTGGATTCTGCTGTTTGAACCAGCTTCGACGCTGAACACAGGAAATATCGTCAACGAGCGCACGGTAACACATCTGGAACACGTGTAGCATACACATCAAGCACACGTAGCAATATACGTATCTACCAAGATTCAACTGAGGTCTATGGAACTTATCCTTTACTCTTCAGCCTGGTGTCCTGATTGCCGCGAGGCCAAACGCTTTCTGGCCAAACACAATATCCCCTATAAAGAGGTTGACATCGAGACCACGCCGGGGGCTGTGGATGAAATCGTCAAGCACACCGGCAAGCGCGCCGTCCCTCAATTCGTGATCGACGGCGAGTGGGTGCAGCCGTATGTTCCGGGAGAAGGTTTTCTCTACGACAAAATGGCGAAGCGGCTGGGCGTCGGGAAGCCTTAGCCTGCTTCTGTTAGCTGGCCGCGCCGAGCTGCCATTCTCACTACACTTTCGATATCCCCTGTACATCATCTTCCGTACCGTGGAAAAGCCCTGCCGGACAAGGCAATATGACCACTCCCCGGCTTTCAGCACGGGTGCGCCTTCCCCTGGCGCCAGGGCTGGAGAAACGGGCGGTGTTCCAAAGTCATGTCCGAACCGGAACTTCCACAGGGATCAAACGAAGTTACTGAGAGCTGGCAGCAGACGGTGCAGGCCGTGCTGGGCCTTGTGCTGTTGATCGGCGCGGTGGCCATGTTCCATTACTACGCTCCCGCCACGGCGCAGGGTCCGCAGCCGGACGATCTGCAGAAGCAGGTGCATGCGCTGACCCAACAGGTGGCGGAACTCGAGAAAGAGCAGGCGATGCCGGCGTTAGTACTCAACCGGTACCGGAATTCCATCGGCTACATTTACGGCGTATATCAGGTTGGATTCGCGAACCAGCCGGCCGCGATTCGGGCGCGTGTGTCTGGCACTGGATTTCTGGTGGGTGACGGACTGCTCGCCACCAACCGGCACGTGGCTGAACCATGGTTTGGCGATAGCGAGGCGGAAGGACTGATGCATCGTGGTGCAACGGCCATGCTGGAAAGTCTGGTCGTGTTCTTTCCAGGTTCGGCGACGCCTGTCAGCTTAATCCCGGGAGCAGTTTCTCCCGTAGGCGATCTGGCCGTGCTAAAGATCGAAGATAAAAATGCGATTCGCGGACTTGCGGTGCTGCCGCTGGCAAAAGGCAACGCTTTGCCAGGCGAACTCGTGACGGTGATCGGCTATCCGATGGGGATTGCGGGAATGGTGGCCAAGTCGCCGAGCGGAATTTATCAGCGGCTGGCGTACCGGCATAACGACATCACGGCTGCGAGTGAGCTGGCGGCGCTGTCGCTGATTCGTCCTTCGACTACATGCGGGCATCTGGGCGACGTGGTGGGCGACAAGCTGATCTACGATGCTCCGACGGCGCATGGAGGCAGCGGGGGTCCGGTATTCAACTCCAACGCGGAAGTGATTGGAGTGAATTCAGCTTATATTGATGGATTTTCCGGTGGCACGCTGGGATTTTCCGTGGACGCCTTGCGGCCGCTGATCGCGGAAGTGGAGAAGCGACCGTAGATTTGGCGTAGAGATTTAACAATCTGATTGAGAAAAGCCGGGAAGCTTAGCTTCCCGGCTTTCGTATTTTAGCCGCGGATCAGAACGTCCAACGCAGAGAGAACTGGATCAGGCGCGGAGTGCCCGTGGTGCTCACAATCTCGCCGAATGGGTCTGGGCTAGTCCGGCTGCCGGATGCCCAGGCCAGGTACTGCTCGTAGTCCGTCACGAGCGGAGTGCCGAAATTTGGGTGATTCCACAGGTTGAAGAAATCGGCGGCGAAGCGGAGATCTTGCCGCTCTGTAAGCTTGATGTGCTTGATGAGGGAGAAATCCCAGTTCTGCTGGAATGGGCCGCGATAGATATTGCGGCCGAGATCGCCGAATCCAGTAGTGCAGTAATTGGAATCCGTCTGGCATTGCGTTGGATAAAGCTGCGGCGCGGTGGTGAAGGCAGCCGGATTCAGATATCCGCTCAAACGCTGCGAGATGCTGCCGGAAGTCATGCCGCTGCCGATGGTGGCGCCGGAAGCCAGACTAGCGCTCACAGGCGACGTGCCGGCTCCCAGGAAAGCGTTGCCGCCGTTGGAATCCAAAACTGAAAACGGCAGCGACGATTGCAGGCTGGTGACGCCGCTCACGGCCCACTCCCCGAGTGCTGCGTGCTTAAACCCGGTGGTGTGAGCGAAGAATGGGAGGTCGTAAACGTAGCTGACTTTTAACACCTGCGGACGGTTGAAATCAGAGATTCCGCGCGAGGCGTTGATCGTACTTTCATCGTTGAAGGCGGTGTTGTTGGCCGTGTTTCCGGTCGAGGTCGCGTCAATGTTCTTGGAGAATGTGTAGGCAGCCTGAATGTAACCCCGCTCCCAGCGCCGCGAGACTGTGGCCTGGAAAGAGTGGTAAATGGAATAGGCGTCATTGGCGAAGATTTGATAACCCGAATAGCCGTTCAGGCCGGGCGTGGGCGTACGCGCAATGGCGTTTGAAAAAGTATTGTCGGTGATTTGATAAGTGTTGCCGCTGGTGTCCGTGACCGTGAATGGATTAGCCGGCGTGGCGTTTACCGACTGGATGGCGTCCCGTGTTTCGCGGAGGTGCGTGCCCTTGGTGCCGACATAGCCAACCTCCAGCACCCACTTGCGGCCCAGATCACGCTGCAGGGTGAGATTCCATTGCTGCGTGTTGGGGACTACGAAATGCCGAGGGACTTCCAGCACAAACAAGTTTTGCGTGGAGTTCACACCCGGTCCGCCGGTGCAGGCATAGTTGCCGTCCGGTATGTTCGGGTTGTTGCTGGGGGCGAAGCTGATGAGACGGGCCAGGCATGGCAGCCAGGCGCCTGACAACTGCCCGGCGGCAGGCACTGCGTTGGAATTGGTGGCTGGGGTTCCGGTGAAGAAATCAGACATGGTGAACCCGGGCGTCGTCCCGAAAAACACAATGGGAATAAACGGCGACTGGAAGCTAAGTTGGTCGACCGCTCCTACGTCTTCTCGAACGTAGAAGATACCGTAGCCGCCGCGGAGGGTCGTGTTGTGATGGCCGAGAACGTCCCACGCGAAGCCAACGCGCGGGCCGATGCCGGTGGAGACGCTGTTGTTGAAGGTTGATCCAGCAGCGTTTCCGGTGAGGCCGGGAACGCCCAGCTTGTTGACGCAGCTCGGATAGATGAACGGATACTGGCCTGACTTGGTGAGGTCCGATTCCATGTTGCCGATGTGGCAGGCATTGTCGCTCCAGGCGCCAAAGAACTCAGTGCGCAGGCCGAGATTCAAAGTCAGGTTCTGAGTGGCTTTCCAGTCGTCCTGCGCGAACACGGCGGAATTTTTCTGGCGATAGTTATGGTTATAGACGCCGCCGCCGCCAAAGCTGAATTCTGGAGTGCCTTGCAGGAAATTCGCAAAATCCGTGACCGTGGAGTCGCCAAAGTAAAGCTGGCCATTGAAGACCTGCGGGAATTGTTTATTGAGGCTGACCGGCGTGAATTCGCCCCCAAATCGCCAATTGTGTTTGCCCCTGACCCACCCCAGCGTCTCTATGAAATTAAAGTTGTTCTGTGCCTGATACTGGTTGGCTTGCGGCGTAGGACCAAACTGAAACCCTGAACTGACGAAGGTAAATTTGTAAATGTTGTCCGTGAGATTGTTGGTGGGGCGGGTGATACCAGCCTGGCTCGCGGTGACGGGCGGAACGTTAATGTCGCTGTTATTGATGCGAATAAAGCCAAGGCGGAAGTCATTCACCAGCGTGGGGGAGAAAATGTGAGTCTCGGTAAGGGAGAAGACCCGATCTTTTACCGGAAGTTGGTAAGGGAAGTTGAGATCTCCGCTGCTGATGCTACCGCCAAGAGAGGCTTGCAGGCCGCCCGCGCCAAAGGGCACGTCCGATTGAAAATTTTGAAAGAAGAATTGGGCGGAGAGCTTGTCCTTGGAGTTGCGGAACTCGCGATCCCATGTCGCGGTGAATTGGTTGTCGGTGTAGCTGCCGGGCTCGCTGACTGTAAACGGGACGACGGTGCCGGCAGCGGTTCCACTGGGGGCGTTGGGCAGGGGGTAAAGATAGCCGTTACCAGCCGCACCAAACTGGTTGCTTTGAAACGCGATCAGCGATGCCGCGACCGGATCAAAGCTGGAGATGCCAAAAGCAGACGCCAGAGCGGCCTGACCGGAGGGTCCACGATCCGCCGCGGGAATATACGGGATGAGCGTGCTGATGATCGTTCCCGGGGAATCGCCGCTGCGCTGGCGTGTTCCCGAATAGTTGACGAAGAAGAAACCGAGCTTGCCGCCGGTGCCGATCGGGCCGCCCACATCCCCACCGAAAATGTTTTGCTGGACCACGGGCCTTGGCTCGCCCGCTCCATTGAGAAAGTAGTCGTTAGCGTCCAGTACGGTGTTGCGGAAGAATTCGTACGCCTCGCCGTGGAACGCGTTGGTGCCTGTCTTCAGAATGGCGTTGATGTTGCCGCCTCCATTGCGGCCCTGGGTGGCGTCGTAAAGCGAGGTTTGCACCTTGAATTCCTGAATCACCGCAGGATTAGGCAGCGGGGTCGTAGTCAGCTCGGCGACGTTGTAGTCCGTCGCGCTGATGCCTTCAATCTGATAGTTATTGTTGTCTTCGCGCTGGCCGTTCACTTCAATCCGCACATTGCCGCGTCCCAACTGCGAGGCGGCATTCAACTCGCCTTGCGCGCCGCTCGATAGCGTGAGCAACTGCTGAAAGTTTTGCGTGGCGAGCGGCAGGTTCTTGATGGTTCCCGATTCAATGGCCTGCCCCGTCGTGGCATCGGTAGTGTCTACCTCCTGCACTTCGGCTTGCACTTCCACCTGCTGTTGCACGGCCTGGGTCTTGAGCTTGGCGATCAGGCGCGTGGTCTCGGTCACGCGCACGACGATGTCGCGGAATGTGGATTCGGCGAACCCGGCTCCATGGACGCTTACCGTATACTCGCCCGCCGGCAGCAACGGAGCGGTGAAAGAACCGTCGGGGCCTGAAGTGACGCTGCGTTCCAGCACACCGGTTTCCTGGTTCGTGATGCGCACTTCGGCGTTGGCCACGACCGCGCCGCTAGGATCCTGAATCGTGCCTGTGATCGCGCCCGTCGCGCCGCCTTGAGCGAAGGCTTGGGCAACAAATGCAGTTGCGAGAAAACTAATCCAGATGAACCTACCTTGTAGCTTCGGCATCGCCTCTCCCTAAGTTCGGAATGGAATTTTGTTTATTGCTGGAACGGGGGTTTGACGAGTGAACAAGCGGATCGACAACAGAAGAATGCGTGCAGCCAGTCTTGTGTGCTCACACGCAGGAGTGGGCTGCGGAGGTACAAAGGTGATCGCTTGAGTTCAGCTATCGCCATTGGATACACGTTTCCCCGCAGAGTGCCTGGACTCTGGGGATTGCGGAAGCATACTCAAAGTGGCGGGCCGTTGGCAATACAAATCCTGCTGCCAGAACTTTTCGGTTAGAGAATGCAGTGACCAGTCCACGTTCAGTCCAGTTCTGGGATCCGGCGCTGGAAGAGGGTTCAATTCTCAGAATTGGGCTGACGGGTCCTGGGAAACCATCCTGGTTCGCGCAAGTTTTCATCGTGGAAGCCGCGGAGTCGGGCGGCCATCACTCCGCTTCGGCTGAGATATCCGATGGTTTTGCGATGGTCGGCGCGATCGACCACGGGCAGGCGTCCGATGTCATACCGCAGCATCTTCGAAGCGGCTTCGGAGACAAGTTCGTCGGGATAGGTAACGATCAGGTGGCTGCTGCCAACTTCCAGAACGCTCATCTCTCCTGAGGGGTCTTGGGCGAGGGCGCGAAGCAAGTCGCCCCGCGTGATGATGCCGGAAAGCTTTCCGGTTTCATCGAGGATCAGAAGAGCCTCGTGCCGAGCGACAACCGGGTCGTGTCGCGCAATGCGCTCCGCTAACGTGCCAACCTTTGTGTCAGCCGGTATGGCGGGTAAATCCCGATCCATGGTTTCTTCAACCTTGGTCTGAGCGAGAACGTCGGCTTCGTAATCCTGATGAACGTGTAACCCCCGGCGCGCCAGTTTTTCCGTCATGATCGAACTGTTAGGCATAAAGAGCATGGCGATGCCGTCGGCGATGACGCTGACCAACATGAGCGGCAAGACTGAGTTGTAGTCGCGGGTGATCTCAAAAGCAAAGATAATGAACGTAAACGTGGCACGCGAGGCCGCGCCGAAAACCGCGCCCATGGCTACCAGCGCGAAAGCGCCGGGAGAAAGGTGCGCGCCGGGAAGGAAGTGATTCGCGATCATGGCGAAGAGGCCGCCCATGGCCGCGCTCCACATGAAGCAGGGCGCCAGCAGCCCACCCGAGGTGCCGGAGCCGAGCGAGACAGCCAGGGCAACGGCCTTGGCCAGCATGACGATCAGCAGAAGTTTCCAGGCGAGCGCGGCATTGAGAATGTCGCCGATGGTATCGTAGCCGACGCCGAGCACGCGGGGCACGAAGAACCCGATGATGCCTAGTCCGAGAGCGCCCACCGCCGGCCACCACATTTCGTCGAACGGGAGTCTGTCGAATTGATCTTCTACCCAGTACAGCAGCTTGCTGAAGCCCACGGCGGCCAGGCCGCAGATCAGGCCTAACACAAGATACAACGGCAGAGCCCGGGGGATGGCGAAGTCCATCGGGTTGACCTGAAACATCGGCCCCAAACCCAGAAGCTGCATGTGGACTGCGGTCGCCAGTGTGCTCGCGATCACAAGCGGGATGAACGAGCGCGACTTGAACTCGAAGAGCAACAACTCGATGGCAAGAATTACGCCGGCGATGGGAGTGTTGAAGGTGGCAGACATGCCGGCGGCCGCACCGCAGGCGAGCAGTACCTTGCGCTCGACCGCAGTCGTATGAAAGGTCTGACCGACGAGCGACCCGATCGCTCCGCCGGTTTGAATGATTGGGCCTTCCGCACCGAACGGACCGCCCGTACCGATCGCGATTGCCGCCGAGATGGGCTTCAGGATGGCCACACGCGGGGCGATACGGCTGCGGTTGAACAAGACCGCTTCCATGGCTTCTGGAATGCCGTGGCCCTTAATTTTCGATGTTCCGTACTTGGCCATAACACCCACGATGAGTCCGCCAATGACCGGGGTCACGATTACCATCCAGCCGAGATGGTTGTGTTGCGCGCTCGTGAAGGCGCTGGACCAGCGATGGTAGAAGAAGAGATTGGTGAACAGGCCGATTAACTTGTAGAGAGCGAAGGCGACTATGCCTGCCACAACACCGATCGCGGCGGAAAGAAGTGAGATCAGCAGCATGCGGAACGGCGCGGGCGGAGGTGCGTCCGCTATCGTGCTCTCTAAGTTTGGGGTGGGGGCGGGCACGGAGCCGGCTGGAACGGATGTTTTCTTGGCAGTTCGTTTGCCGGTGGTACTCATGGATGCTTGGTTGTCTTTCCTTTTTCATGAGGGACGGCAGAATGCTGGGGAGGCGCATCGTTGCCCTCCCGCATAATGCGCCGAAGAGCGGCTACCAGTTCGGGTCCGGCACTGCGAAGTTCCTCATGATGATGAAGCGCAAGCTCGGCGAGCACCTTCTCTCCTTTGGGAGTAAGCATGAGGAGCACTTCGCGGCGGTCGTCGTGCGCCCGCGTGCGGTGCACAAATCCTCCCGCTTCCAGGCGGTTCACCAGCTCTACGGCGCTGTGGTGGCGGATCTCCATGCGATTGGCCAACTCGCGGATTCGCGGACGCACGCTGGCGGGCATGCCCTTAATCGCCAGCATCAGTTGGTACTGGCCCCGCTCCAATCCTGCCTGCTTTACCGCTTGTTCGCTGAAGTGGAGAAACCGGCGGATCTGGTACCGGAACTCTGCCAGCGCCTGGTAATCCGACAAGGTGAGCCTTTTCATTCCGCTGATTGTATCGTGCCGCGATCCACTTCCTTTAATAGAATATCGTAAGGCGATATAATACTCAAAAGGCAAAACTTCGACCATTCCTGCGCACGCTGGCCTCTTTTTCGTACTCCAGTTAGAATCCTCTGTCCCACTTGCATCAGCATCGACAGGAGGCGAATTCGCCTTGATCCCGCGCTACACCCGCCCAGAAATGGGTCGAATCTGGAGTGATGAGAATCGCTTCCGCACCTGGCTGGCTGTGGAAGTCGCTGCCACCGAGACTCTGGCCGAGGCAGGCATGGTTCCCAAGCCGGCGGCCAAGTCCATTCGCGAACGTGCCGATTTCAGTGTGGAACGCATTCACGAGATCGAAGCCGAAGTGCGCCATGACGTGATTGCCTTCACTACCGCCGTGGCCGAGATCGTCGGCCCCGATGCACGATGGTTTCATTATGGCCTCACTTCCAATGACGTGGTCGATACCGCGCAGGCTTTGCTGATCAAGCAGGCCTCGTCGCTCATCGCACAGGATCTTGCACGCCTGGCCGAAGTGCTCGAACGCCGCGCCTGGGAATTCAAAGACACGCCGATGGTGGGGCGCACGCACGGCATTCACGCTGAGCCGATCACTTTCGGGTTCAAACTGGCAAACTGGTATTCGGAAACACAACGAAACATTGCCCGGTTCAAGGCGGCAGCCGAGGATCTGCGAGTCGGAAAGTTTTCAGGAGCGGTCGGGATCTTCGCTCATCTCACGCCAGAAATCGAAGAGCAGATTTGCGCGCGCCTGGGTCTTAAGGCGGCGGCTGTGTCCTCGCAGGTGATCCAGCGCGACCGTCACGC
>Ga0187865_1003246_pt1 | contig 13725 bp, 20 predicted proteins | sample June2016WEW_11_1_2_FD_132989 | JGI IMG/M metagenome (GOLD analysis project Ga0187865, IMG submission 132989) | Peatland microbial communities from SPRUCE experiment site at the Marcell Experimental Forest, Minnesota, USA - June2016WEW_11_100 | ecosystem: Environmental > Terrestrial > Soil >...
CTAAAATATCGACTGCATGAAGCTCTCCGTGAAATGCGAAGTGAACTCCGACGTCATTCTTCCCCGTAGGCTGGAAGTAAGAACCGGGCCACGGACCTTCTGTTTCGAAGTAGACAAGCAAGGGCGCTGGAACGAAATCGTCGTCCTGGCCGACATCGCCGACCCATCACGGATACGTTGGGGGCTCGAACCGGTTCCCGAACCTAGGAATCCGAACCATGCGCCCGCAAATGTTGTGGGTGACCTGGAACCTGGTCTCTGATGACTGGGGAACTGATTCTTGAGGATGGCTGCTTCCTTGGCGAACGCGTGCACGTGGATATGGCAGGCGGCAGAACACCTGATTCGAGGCTGATCGTTGGTCCGGCCTCCCTGATTGGCTCCTGGGTCCACATCAATACGTGTCGCGAAGTCGTGCCCGATACCGAATCGGCCGTTAGCCCGGGATCGATGATTTTCACGCACAGCTTCTGGCAGAGCGTTCTCGACGGCTATCCGGCCGCTTTTCAGCCGGTGCGCGTCGGGCCCAAAGCCTGGGTCGGGGCGGGCTGCCAGGTGCTCCCTGGCGTTCAAGTAGGGAGTGGAGCGGTCGTGATGTCGAATTCTACCGTCGTGACCGATGTCCCGCCGCACACGTTGGCCGCTGGCGTGCCGGCCAAAGTGGTACGCAGGGAGATCCGAAAAGAACTCAGCGGCGCGGCGAAGAAGGAGATGTTCACACATCTCTTGCGTGAGTTTTCCGGGTTTGTCCAGACTCGTGGCTGCATTGGCGTCATCGGGATGGATGGCGCATTTGAAATCGCATTGCCTGATGGCGAACTGCAAACCATCCGGCTTGAGGACGGCACTGGTGTGAAAGGCCCCGGCCAGCTTGTGATCACAGTTGAATCCGGAACCGAGCCGCCTTCCAGAACGGTGTTTAATCTCACCACATTGACGGTTTTGGGTCCGGAGGATAGGCTTGTGTTCGAGCTTCGCAACTACCTCCGGCGCTTCGGAATTCGCTTTCAGCCCTATGCATGGCGCGCGGATTATCGAAGGGGATTATAATTTGGCCGAAGAGGCACATCGCCCCGTGCAGGCCGTATCTTGCCTCCCGCCTGGCAAACAGGCAGCACTGTGCTTTTCGATCGATGACATTCACCCCGGCAAGTCGACCGATGCGTACGAAGCTGGAGGTGACCTGGGTGACGGTGCCCTGGGTCAGCTTGAGTGGTTACTTGCGCGTCATCCGAAGCTGCGTGTCACCCTCTTCGTGACCGCCGACTGGCGCGAGATTTCGCCACGACCCACGCGTAAGTTGCTGGCCTCCATTCCTTACGTGCGAGATCGTGTGTATCTGGCCAAGCGGCTACCGAAAGGTACGATGCGTCTGGACCGGCATCCCGGGTTCGTCCGCTACCTGAAATCCCTCGATCGTGCAGAAATCGGCCTTCACGGCCTGTACCATTGCCAGAAGGGCCCGCGCATTCCAGTGGAGTTCCAGACCGGAAGCTATGCCGAGACCCGGGTCGCGCTGGAGCGTATGATGGGTGTTTTCCGTCAAGCTGGCCTCGATCTTGTGCGAGGGCTTTGCCCGCCCGGTTGGAATGCGCCACCTGCGCTCATGGCGGCTTTGGCCGATCTCGGGATAAAGTTTATCGCATCGGCTCGCGACGGAATCACGCCGGTTTCACCCGGCGCCAAGACGTGCAACAGCGGCATGAGAGGCGTGTCCCTCGTGTACCCCGAGATGGTCCATGGCGGCGCCCTGGTCCACCTGCCAGCCAATTCTCAGGCCAACTGCCCGATCGACCGCGCGCGCGCAATACTCGACTGCGGAGGACTTCTGTCCATCAAGGCCCACATCGTAAAGACCGCATTTGGCCACACTAGTTGCGACGGCCTCGATGATACCTATATTCATTATCTCGACGTGCTTCTCACCAAACTGGATGAATTATACGGCGACGCAGTCTGGTGGACGTCCATGAGCGAAATTGCCGATCACTTGCATGCGCGGCACAAATTGTTACCTGATCTATGCACAGCCTCGGGGCCGAGTTGAGGCGGGCGGCGCGATGAACCATTTGGGGACCCCATAAAACTTTTTTAGTTGCGCCCGGGTTGCCAGGGTAGAGCATTCCGGTTGGTAAAATTCCCGACGATATCGGACGGTCGTGATGGCAAAGACCGGCTTTTACCCGACGATCAACGTCTCGGACGATTCGGAAGATTATTGCGAAGCAGCAGCCTCGATGAGTTGCCTGAGCTGTGGAATGTATTGAGAGGGGAAATGAGTCTCGTGGGGCCTCGCCCGTTGCTACAGGAATACCTGCCGCGCTACAACACGGACCAGCGCCGGCGCCACGAAGTCAAGCTGGGTATAACGGGTTGGGCCCAGGTCAATGGCCGGAATGCGCTCACGTGGGATGAGAAGTTCGATCTCGACGTCTGGTACGTGACCATTGCAGCCTCTGGCTAGACGTCAAGATTCTCTGGCTGAGCCTGCTGAAGGTATTGCGACGAGACGGCGTCAGCCAGCAGGGACACGCAACGATGCCGGAGTTCCTGGGAAGCCCAACCCAGTCGAGGCGGGATGAGTGACTCGGTGTTGTGGGGCGCCGGCGGCCACGGGAAGGTCGTCCTCGATGTTGCAAGGGCGATGGGGGGATTCGGAACTATTTCATTCATCGATGATGCTTGCGAGGGATCTGGCCGTGAATTCTGCGACTGCCAAGTCTTCGGAGCTAGCCGGTACCTGCAATTGCTGAAGGGCAAAGGTTGCTCTCAATATCTGGTGTCCATTGGGAAAAACGAAATGAGGGCCGCGTGCTTTCAGAGAGCCCTCGAACACGATCTGCTGCCCGCCACACTCGTCCATCCGTCTGCGGTGATATCGGAGTCAGCCCGACTTGAGGATGGGACCGTCGTCATGGCGAAGGTCGTGATCAATGCCGGCGCTCAGATCGGAAAGAACTGCATTGTGAACACAGCCGCCGTTGTCGAGCATGACTGTCGAGTCGGCGACCACGTGCATCTTTCGCCGGGCGTACTCCTCGGAGGCGCCGTGACCGTCGGTAAGTCCGCCCATATCGGCATCGGAGCGGTCGTCCTGCCAGGCGTGCGCATCGGTGATTCGGCGGTGGTAGGAGCCGGGTCGGTCGTCTTGAAATCGGTGCCCCCTGGCGCCACAGTGGCGGGTGTCCCATCCCGGCCCCTTCATTCCAAATGAAACGGATTCTGCTGTCCATTCCCCACATGGGCGGAGCCGAACCAGCCTACGTCCAGCAGGCTTTCACGTCAAACTGGCTCTCCACGGTTGGCCCCAACCTGACGGCCTTCGAACAGGAGATCGAGAAGCGTGTCGGCGTGCCAGCGGTCGCGCTCAGCAGCGGGACCGCCGCCATCCACCTCGGTCTGCGGCTTCTCGGAGTCGGTCCTGGTGACGAGGTCATCTGCCCCACGCTCACGTTCGCCGCAAGCTGCAATCCCGTCCGCCATCTCGGCATGGTGGTCGGCTTTGGGGTCGGCTACTCATGGGGCGCCACGTTAGTCCGGTGGGTGTAGCGGGTTCACCACCCGAACAAACGGGCAAGCTCCGGCACAAGGACACGGAGGCGGCTTGAGACTGAAATGCGGATCTAAAGGAGGTCGAGGAATTCCTGAACCGTCAGGCCTGCGTCGCGGATCAACGTCCGGAGGGTCCCCTTCGCGAGTTCCTTGTGGTTGGGCACGGAGAGACGCCGGTGGGGCGGTTCGGAGTGACGAAGGATCACGTGGCTTCCTTCCTGCACGTCGACTTCATAACCGAGGCGGCACAAGACTTTCGCGGCCTTCGATCCGGAGACGACGGGCAGTTTCATCAGCCAGCAACCTGGATGACTTCTTCCTCAATGCCAGGAGGGATGGGTTCGCCGTGCTTCCGGAGGCTTTTCAGGTAGAGCTCGATCGCTTCGCGGATGTTTGCCTGAGCCTCGGAGCGGGTTGCGCCCTGTGAGACGCAGCCGGGAAGAGATGGGCAGGTGGCAACGAAGATGCCGTCCTCATCCTGCTGCAGATAGGCAAGGTATCTCATGCTGTTGCCATTGTACCAGTCCGAGCAGGCGGAGATGATTGACCGGAGAGGCGCGAAAAAGCGGATATTGCTGTCGGTTCCGCATATGGGGGGCCGGGAGCAGGAGTATGTCCAGCAGGCCTTCGCCTCCAACTGGCTGTCCACGGTTGGCCCCAACCTAACGGCCTTCGAACAGGGCCTCGGGAGTCGCATTGGTCTGCCTGCGGTCGCGCTCAGCAGCGGTACCGCCGCCATTCACCTCGGTCTGCGGCTCCTCCGAGTCGGTCCTGGTGACGAGGTCTTCTGCCCCACTCTCACGTTCGCCGCAAGCTGCAATCCCGTCCGCTATCTCGGCGCCGAGCTGGTGTTCCTCGATAGCGACTATGCCACCTGGGCTCTGGATCTTGGCGAATCCGCCGTGGCTCGCCTGGGTTCTGGTCGCATCGTCGCCAATCCGGGCACTGGTCTGGAATTGATGTTGCAGTACCGGCACGATCAGCACGGGGAGCCGGCCAGCGGTGCGCCAACGGCGGCGAGCCCGACCGGATGATCTCCGCGAAGCGGACCTGCGGATCGCGTGGCCGGCGCCATCACAGGTCTTGGGGTTGAAGGCCCGTCTTTTTTGAGATTTTCGCAAGGATGGCAGGACCCAGTTCCTCAGAATCGTGGAACGAGAATGGATAGTCCGCCCACCCGTCCTTTTTCATAATCTTGTGGGATCCCACCGTGCGGTCATGACGCCACCCGATTCGCTTCAGAGCGGCGAATACACGACGCGCCTTCGCCGCAGGCCAGGAGGTCATGCGGCAGTGTCGAATACGGCGTTCGCCGAATCGGGAGGCAACTCGCCGTGGGCGATCCTGTCGAAAACAATCTCCCGCGCGGCCGACTGAGCTCGTTGAATCGCGTCCTGCTTCGAGTCCCCGTACAGGAGAACGTTCAATTCCGGTACTTCGGCAATCCAACGGCCATCGACTTCGCGGTCGAGCTCGATTGTGAGCCTCATAGCCACAGCTTACCACTGAACTGCGTGTGTCCCGCATCACGGTGCCCGGTGACGCGGGACACGCCGGTTGGCTTCGCTAACCGCCAGCGAAAGTTGCCAGTTGCGCGTCCAGATCCTGCAGGGCCTTGTTCAACTGGGCCTTGTAGCGCGGATTCTGCACGGACTTCAGATCCCGGACCACTCTGATTCGGGAGAGAAGGATGGTTTCCTTCTTGCGGATCAATTCTAGCGTTTCAGGAGCGGGTATGTTTTCTGGAACGGCGCTGCGAAGGGATTCGGCCTCGTCGATCTGCGCCGCGACCGACTTGCTTTCCCAACCTCGGGCCATATCTTGATTGCACGCGCATGCGGCGCCGATGGAAAGCGCGGGTCCGCGCATCCGCGCATGGGCGCCTAACCGTTTCGGGGCACACGGCGAGGATGCGGCGCATTCCTGGCCAGCCTTCCCCCAAAACGGTTAAGCGCGCCTCAGCGCATGGACCGGGCGACGCGCTCCACTTCGGCCATCAATCGCAGCGTGTTTTCGCCGTAGATCTTGCGGATTTCGGCGGCGGTGTAGCCCTCTTCCAACAGCGCGCGCGTCAGGTTGGGCCATTTATCGACGCCATCGAGGCCCACGGGAGCGCAGGAAATGCCGTCGAAATCGCTGCCCAGGCCCACTGCGCCAACGCCGCCAATCGCGACCGCGTGGTCGATGTGCTGCACCACGTCGGCCAGGGTGGCGCGCGGTTTGGCCGCCGTCAGGAAGTCGCACGAGAAGTTGATCTGGACCACGCCGCCCTTCTTGGCGAGCGCCGCGATCATTTCGTCGGTCATGTTGCGCGGCGCGGGCGAAATGGCGCGGCAGGAAGAATGCGACGCGAAAATGGGCGCTTTGCTGGTCTCGAGCGCGTCCCAAAAAGTATTGTCGGAAACGTGCGAGATGTCCACCATCATGCCCAGCCGGTTCATCTCGGCAACCACTTCCTTGCCGAACGGCGAGAGCCCGTGGTTGGGCTGGTTTGAATCGCCCGAAGAGTCCGCCCAATGATTGCTGTTGACGTGGGTGAGGGTCATGTAGCGGACGCCCTCGTCGTAGTAGCGGCGCAGCAGGCGCAGGCTGTCTTCGATGGCGTGGCCGCCCTCGATGCCCAGCAAGGCGGCGATCTTATGCTGTTTGTGCGCGCGGCGAATGCCGGCGGCGGTGGTGGCGAACAGGAAATCGTTGGGATATTTCTCGATGATGTCGTGCCGCACCGTGTCGATCATCTGCAAGGTGCGGTTGGCGGCGTGATTGCCCTCGACGTAGCCGGCGGCCACGTAGACCGCGAAGAACTGCGCGCCCATGCCGCCCTTTTTCATGCGCGGCAGATCGGTCATGCGATTGGTGTTGGGCTTGCCGATGTCGAGCCCGGCCACGGTGGCGCTGGTGACGTCGTTATGCGTGTCGATCAGGATGGCGGACCGATGGACGCGCAGGACTTCGGCGTCGCCGACGGTCCGCTTCTGGCGGCCCGGGGCCTGGGCGAGCAGGGTAGCCGCGGCGACGGCGGCGGCGAGAACGACTCGGACGATTTGGTTCATCGGGGAGTGAGTATAGCATGTGGAGGCCCCAAAAACAGCAGGAAGCGGCCAATCTCGATGGGCGGACCAAGCGAGGCGTACAGCGCAATTTTCTTCTGAATCCCAGCGCAGTCGAGGCACAGCACCGCGCAGGGCCGCGGCGGGTCCTGGGGAGCGTAGCGCACCGAGGCGTTCTCCACCCCGGTGTGCACGAAACGCACGTCGGGGTTGCGCTCGCGCAAGAGCGCCTGGAAGGGATATTCGAGCGGGTTCTGGCTGATATCGATGCCCACGGTCTCGCAGCCGGAGCGCGCCGTCAGTTCGACGGCCGGAAGATACGAGGCGCCCTTGTTCCACTGCACCATGTCGGAGAAATAGTTGCCTTCACGACTGGTGACCCAGAGGCTGTTCGGACCTTTGAGGGGCCGCGTCCAGTTTTCGAAGAGTGCGGGGCGCGCATTGTTCACCAGAAAAGCGCAGATCAGCACGGCCAGCAGCGCCGGTCTGAGCCGCTCCAGGAAATATGCGGCCAGCGGCGACGCCAGAACGAATAGCGGCAGCTCCAGGCGCGCGAGGTATGGCTGCCACTTGAGATAAAAGCAGAACAGCAGCGCGGCCAGCAGCAACGCGGCGGCATAAAGCGTCCAGGGGCGGCTGGGCCTGAAAACCACCAGGGCCGCGGCGAAAACCACCAGCAACAGATGCCAGCGGTTGTTGGCGTTGGCCTCGTGGTTGGCGTTGATGGGCGGCTGGTACCGCTCCCAACGCCAAGTGGTATCGGGCGACTGCGGGTCGATGCCCAGCACGCGGTGTATGCGCACCACGGCGTCGAACACCGCCTGGTTCCAGCGCGGGCTGCGCGCGCCGAGCTGCTCGGAGGTGTTGCGCAGCAGGTTCGACACCGTGGATTTCCATCCAGGATGCTCGTTGCGCCAGCGGAAAAAGCCATCGCCGTGCGCCGAGTCATAGCCCAAGGGCGAGCCGCTCAGGCGCAAGTTGCGGACATATTGCGGCGCGTTGACGAGGAGCACGCCGCCGGCCAGGAAGGCCGCCATGCGCAGCCATGGAACGCGGCGGTGTTCCATCCAGGTCCATAGCAGGACGCCGGCAACCAGCGGCGGCGTGAACAGGTACGCGGTGGCTTTGGTAGCCACGGCCAACCCCGCGGCCAGGCCGCTGAACGGCGCGTCCCGACGCGCGACGAAATAGACCAGGCAAACCAGCCAAAGCGCCAGCAGCCAATCGTTCTTGGCGCCGGATGCCTGGAGGATGCCGTTGGGCAGAGTTGCGCATACCAGCGCGGCAAACGCCTGACCCTTGCCGCCAAGACCCAGCGCGCCAGAGACGGCCGAAACCCCAATCATGCTGCCCAGGAAAGCGGCGAATGTCACCAGGTTTATAAAATGATCGCCCCCCGAAAGCACGTATGTATGCAGCATCAGGTATTCGGCGAGCGGCTGTAGACTGATCTGGTTGAAATACGAGGTCGGGAAAAACGCAACGCTGCCGGACTGCGCCCAGTAGATCACGCGCGGCATGTGGTAAGCCATGGCATCGGCGCTGTTGGGCGGGCTAAGAATGGCGATGAGGCCAACGATTCCGGCGATGACGGCGACGACGCCCGTAATTGCGGCTTCGAGCGGCCGGATCGGGACGCGCGGAAGCTTCGGCCGCCGGAAATAAAGCAGCGCCGCCGCGGCCAGGGCCAGCGCCAGCCACGCGGCGGTAAGCGGGGCTCGCCGCAGAAGCTGGAATGGGCTCAGGATCTCGGTGAGAAGTGCAACCACCGCACCGAACAGGACCAGCGCGCGTAGGAAAGAATCGCGCAATGCTCATTTTACGCCGCGTCCGGCCCCGCTTGGGTTGCATCTCTTAATTAGGGCATGCGCGATTACATCGAACTGACCAAGCCGCGAATCACCTGGCTCATCCTCATGAGCACCGGGATCGGCTATTTCTTCGGACTGCCCGGCGCGGCCAACTGGTGGGCGTTTTTCCAGAGCATCCATCTGCTCTCGCTGCTCCATGCCATCGTCGGGACGGGTCTCATCGCCTCCGGCACGGCGGCGCTCAACCAGTGGTACGAGCGCGAGGCCGACCGCAAAATGCGGCGCACGGCGCACCGGCCGCTGCCCTCCGGAAGGCTTCTGGCGCCGCGCGCGCTGGCCTTTGGAGCGGCGCTTTCGGTGGCCGGGTTCCTGGAATTATGGCTGGGAGTGAACCTGCTGTCGGCGTCGATCGGCGCATTCACGCTGGCCAGTTATCTATTCATCTACACGCCTTTGAAACAGCGTACCTGGTGGTCCACCACCATCGGCGCAATCCCTGGGGCCATGCCACCGGTGATTGGCTATGCCGCCGCGGCGGGAACCCTCACGCCCCAATCGGCGGTGCTCTTCGCGATCCTGTTCCTGTGGCAGTTCCCGCACTTCTATTCCATCGCCTGGATGTACAAGGATGACTACGCGCGCGCCGGCATCCGCATGTTGCCGGTGGTCGAGCCGGACTGCCGCTCGACGGCCCGGCAAATCCTGCTCTACGGCCTGGCGCTCATCCCCGTGAGCCTGGTTCCGGGCATCCTGGGGATGTCGGGGCGAATCTATCTGGTAGGAGCGTTGTTGCTCGGCTTGTGTTACCTGTATTCGGGCGTGCGGGTGGCGCTGGAGCGCACCCTGAGCCGCGCGCGCGGTGTTCTGATGACGTCCGTGCTTTACCTTCCGCTGATTTACGGGCTTATGCTCTTAGACAGGCCTGGCTTGTGATCCAAGTTCAGAATCTGACGCATCGCTACGGCGACCGCCTGGCGCTTTCGAACGTCACTTTCGAAGTGCGGAAGGGCGAAATCTTTGGCTTGCTGGGGCCGAACGGCGGCGGCAAATCCACGCTTTTCCGCATTCTCTCCACCATGATGGTCCCCACCGCGGGCCGTGCCCTCGTTGCCGGGTACGACGTGGAGCGCGACCCCGCCGCGGTGCGCCGCCAGGTGGGCGTGGTTTTCCAGACGCAAAGCCTCGACAAAGCGCTGACCGTGGAAGAGAACCTGCGCGCCCAGGGCCATCTGCACGGCCTGCGCGGCGTGGCGCTCGGCGAGCGCATGGAGCGCGCCATGGAACGTCTGGGCGTGGCGGACCGCCGCCGCGACCTGGTCGAGACGCTTTCCGGCGGTCTCCGCCGCCGCGTGGAAATTGCCAAGGCGCTGCTACATGAGCCGCGAGTGCTGCTGATGGACGAGGCTTCCACCGGCCTCGACCCCGCCGCGCGCCGCGACCTTTCCCGCCACATCGAGAGCCTGCGCTCGGGCGAGGGCGTCACCATTTTGCTGACCACCCACATTCTCGAGGAAGCCGGCCGCTGCGACCGGCTGGTGCTGCTGCACCAGGGAAATATGGTTGCCGAGGGCACGCCCGCCGAGCTGCGGGCGCGCATCGGCGGCGATGTCGTGGTGCTGCAGACCGCCGATACCGCGCTGCTGGCCTCGAAGATCGAGCAGCGGTTCGGCGTGCGCCCCGTGGTCAGGGACGGCCAGGTGCGCGTCGAGATCGCCAACGGCCACCGCTTCATCGCCGAAGTGGTGGAGGCTTTTCCGGGCGCTATCGAATCCGTGGGCCTGCACAAGCCCACGCTCGAAGATGTATTCGTGGACCAGACGGGGGCATCCATTGAGTAATTTCTTTCTGCCCGCCGCCACCCTCTGGCAGCGCGAGCTGGTGCGCTTCTGGCGCCAGAAGAGCCGCGTGCTGGGCGTAGTGGCGTCTCCCTTGGTTTTCTGGCTCCTGATCGGCTACGGTTCCAACGACCTGGCGCGCTTCTATTCCGGCGCGCTGGTCCTGACCGTGATGTTTTCCGCCATCTTCTCGACCATCTCGATCATCGAAGATCGCCGGGAAGGTTTTCTGCTTTCCATGCTGGTATCGCCCGCGCCCCGCTCCAGCATGGTGTTGGGCAAGATACTGGGCGCCGCTACGCTGGCATGGATTCAAGGGCTGATTTTCCTGGCCTTCGCGCCGCTGGCCGGGGTGAGCATCCGCCCGCTGGAGCTGGTTCCGGTGGCCGCCGCTATTTTTCTGATTTCGTTCACGCTCACTGGCCTGGGTTTTGTGATCGCCTGGAGAATGGATTCCACCTCCGGCTTCCACGCGATCATGAACCTGCTGCTGGTGCCGATGTGGATGGTCTCGGGATCGCTCTTCCCGATGTCCACCGCGCATGGATGGGTGAAAGCTCTCATGTGGGTGAACCCGCTGACCTACTCGGTCTCGCTCCTGAACCACACGCTCCGGCTCCCCAACGCGGGGCCCAAAGGACACCCCGGCGGGATGGAGAGCCTGGTAGTCACGGCTGTATTCGGCCTGGTGCTCTTTCTGGCCTCCGGCATAATGGCCGCGCAGAAGGCCACCCACAGCGCCGCATGAGAACGGGGGCCAGGGGTCGGAGGCCAGGGGCCGGGGTCGCGGCAGTTGGCTCCGACGACGGCTTTATGCCGCGGCTGCTCCGCGATATCCGTCAACTGGAGCGCGAAAAACCGTGACCGCGATCCTGCCCTCCGTGAATGCCGTGCTGAACGCCACCACCGGGGTGTTATTGGTGTGGGGCTACACGCTGATTCGCCGCAAGCGCATCCAGCAGCACCGCCGAGTCATGCAGACCGCGTTCGTGGTTTCGTGCCTGTTCCTGGCGTGCTACCTGGTCTATCACTACCAGGTGGGCTCGGTGCGGTTTCCGAAGACCGGCGCCATCAGGACGCTCTATCTGGGCATTCTCGGAACCCACATGCTACTGGCGGCCGCCGTTCCGGTGCTGGCGATCGTCACGCTCCGCCGCGGCTTATCCGCGCGCTACGACAAGCACCGCCGCATCGCCCGCTGGACGCTCCCCATCTGGCTCTACGTGAGCGTCACCGGCGTGGTGGTGTACCTGATGCTGTACCACCTGTGATTGGGGGCGCCGCACGCCGCCGGCGTTACGGCAGCTTGACGGCGCGGCCGGTCTTCACCGACTGCTTGGCGGCTTCGATGATCTCCACCACTCCAACGTTGATGTCGAGCGCTGTGATGCCTTCAATCGGTTTGTGGTTGCGGATGCCGTTCACCATGAAGGCGATGGGATCGGCGGCCTCCGGCGGGAGCGGCGTTAGCGGCACCTCGGTGGTCTCCCGCGCGATGCGCAATTCCACCTTTTGCTGCGTCATGTAGAGGCTGCCGGTTCTCCCGAAGACCTCGAGGTCCTGGAAACTGCGCGGCAGGTCCCAGCTTCCTTCAAAGATGCCGATGCCGTTCTTGTAGTGCAGCACCAGCGTGGATGAGTCTTCCACCTTGGGGAAGGTCTCGGGACGCAGATGGATCACCTCGGCGTAGACGCTCTCCGGCCGCCCCATGTACCACAGCGACCACAGGGCGTTATAGCAGCCGAAATCCACCAGCGCGCCGGCGCCGTTCTTCTCCGGGTCGGTGAGCCACTCGAAGAAATACTTTCCCGTGCCGGTCGAGCCCGGCCCGCCATGGCCCACGATGCCGCGCAGCCGCCACACCTGGCCAACCGCGCCGGCATCGGCCTGCTTCTTGGCGGCGTAGTTGGCGGGCCACCAGGCCATCTGGTAGTTGCACATCACCCGGACGCCGTTCTCCCGGGCGAGATCGGCCATCGCCAGCGCATCCTTATAAGTGGAAGCCAGGGGCTTCTCGTAGATGACGTTGATATGGCGCGGGGCGCATTCCTTCAGGATTTCGAGGTGCCGGTTGTTCTCGACGAAGGCCCACACGATATCGGGCTTGGTCTCGTCGAGCATCTTCCTGTAATCGTCGTAGAAGGGAACGTTGGCGGCGCCCCGTTGTTTGGCCTCGGCGACCAGGTCGGGGATGGTTTCCGCGATGCCCACCAGCTTCACCTGCTGGCTTTGGGCCATCCGCGGCAAATAGCCCCCATAGTGCGCATGCACCAGTCCGATGACGGCGATCTTGTAGGTTTGCGCGAGGGCGGGGAGGGGCGCCATGACGGGGAGCGTGGTCAGGCAGAAGAATGCGGCGATGAGCGACTTCGATTGGAACATGGACTCATACTATCACCACGTGCGCGGGCCGGCCAGCCAGGAACTCCCAGATGTTCTCGACCGCCATGCGCAGGCCCGCCTCGAGCGCCTCGGGTGTGATGCCGGCGCAGTGCGGCGTGATCACCACGTTGGGCAGGTTGGCGAGCGGATGGCCCGCCGGCAGTGGCTCGGCGGAGAAAACGTCCAGACCCGCCCCGGCGATTCGCCCGGCGGCCAGCGCATCGATCAGCGCGGCTTCGTCCACGATGGCGCCGCGCGCGGTGTTGATCAAGATTGCCGTGGGCTTCATGAGGGTGAACTGGCGCGGGCCGATGAAGCCCTCAGTGGCGGGCGAGAGGCGCAGGTGGATGCTGACGACGTCGCTCGAGCGGTATAGATCGTCGAGTTCCACGAATTCGACACCCGGCTCGGGCCTGGGGTGCATGGTCCAGGCGATCACGCGCATTCCGATGCCCGTCGAAATGCGGGCAAACCGGCGCCCGATGGCTCCCAGGCCGACTACGCCGCAGGTTTTCCCGTGGAGCTCGACGGATTGGCCGCGCGGCCACTCGCCGCGGCGCGTGGCGGCGTCCACTTGCGGGATGCAGCGCGCGACGGCCAGCAGCAGGGCCAGGGCATGTTCGGCGATGGAAATGGCCGAGACTCCGGGGGTGTTGGTCACCAGTTCGCCGTGGCGGGCGGCGGCCGCCAGGTCCACGTGGTCCGTCCCTGTGCCCCACACGGAGATGAAGCGCAGGCGCGGACAGGCGGCGAAGACCCGCTCCGTGAACCTGGAAGAGGCGCGGATGTTCAACACCACCTCGGCCGCGCCGATCCGTTCGACCAGCCGTTCTTCGGAGCCGGGGAGAGTGTCGTGGTAGCGGAGTTCGGCGCGCGACATCAGGTCCCGCCACACGGCGCTAGCGCGCAGCACGGGAGGAGCATCGTCGGGGATGGCAATCCGGGGCATTTGCATTCAATTGTCGCAAAAGCGCGGTCTGGGGTCGCGGTAGGGATGCCGGTTGCCCGGCACCCCCCGCACGGACCCGTGCGGGCGCTCATTAGCGCACACGGTTCTTATCGCGGATGATTGGCGCAAAACCGCTCCAAAGGATA
>Ga0187865_1003248_pt1 | contig 13720 bp, 12 predicted proteins | sample June2016WEW_11_1_2_FD_132989 | JGI IMG/M metagenome (GOLD analysis project Ga0187865, IMG submission 132989) | Peatland microbial communities from SPRUCE experiment site at the Marcell Experimental Forest, Minnesota, USA - June2016WEW_11_100 | ecosystem: Environmental > Terrestrial > Soil >...
CACATCAAATATTTTTAAAGACCTCAAAAAGCGGTCTGTTTTTTCCTCCTCTCCTTTTCTTACCCCCACTTGAACCTCCAGAACTGATAGGGCTGAGCCGCCGGGTAATCCAAAACTCTGTATTTCTTTCAGCATCTCGGTAATTTCTTTGCGTCCGCGTAGATGCCAAATAATAATATCGGAGTCCAAAAAAAATCTATTCATCCCCAGTCCTTTTCAGGCGCTTATGATAAGATTGTCTCTTCTCCCTCACATACTTCTCGATATCCCTGGTTGTTCTCAATTCAGGATGGTTGGCGTCGCTCCAGGCCCCTTTGGTCTCATCCAGCACCTTTAAGAACCGCTCCCTTTCCAGTTTTTCCTCGGTCGCTTGGGCGATAAAAAGGCTCCTTTTCCTCTTTCCGGCGATTTGATCAACCTCTTTCAATAGATCTCCGGGGAGAACAAGATGAGCTTTTGTCTTCATAACGGATGCCTCATATGGAACTAATAAGTATACATTTAAATATACCTTTTTAAGGTACTTTGTCAAGCATTTTAAATCCAATTCACTCTGGCCAATTCCCGCTTTATCCCTCTTCTAAAGGATACCTTGGGATAACCCACGATCATCGAGGCCAGGACTTCGTTGCCTTCCGGGATCTGGAACATTTGACACAGGTCTTTATTCTTCTTTACGGCAGGGGGGATGAGGCCTATGGGCGTCACGCAGAGGTCCAGCCTCTCCGGACGGAATTTCACCTCTTCCGATCCCGCCTGTTCGATGATCCCATTCGGACAAACTTCCCCGCATGAGCCGCACTTCTTACAGGTTTCTGAATTGATCCTATGCCTCATGGAGGCCTCCAGTTTTTCTCTTCACTTAAAAATACCATATTTCCTTTTCAAAAATACATTGAATACCCCATCTTATTTCTCCCGCCGTAGGGATAGAATGGAGGTAAAGATATTTGGATGATCTCTAGAATAGGTGATTGAACATATTATGAAAGCCTGGCAAGGGCTCGGAGCGAAAGGCAGCTTGCGCCGCAAGCATCGGCGGGACAGTGCTCTCCTTACTTACCTTGCTTGCCTTCCTCAAAGCCCAGCGGGGGCGGAAAGAGAGAGGTCCGGAGGATGAAAGGACACCCCCGCCTCAGCGAAGGAGAAATACGCGCCTTATGATTGCAAGCAAAATGGCTTTCGTTCCGAGCCCCTGAAAGAGCTGCATATTTTATGTATCAGCTCTTCGACCCTCAACTCATTTGGAGATGATCGGGCAATTTAAAGAACTCCAGTTTGCCGAAACCATTCCGAACGGAGTGAAAGATTGGAACCCTTAGCCAACTATGGAATCTGGTCTCCCTGGGAACCAGGATTTCTTTCCCTTATTATCTATGCCTTTATGGTCTTTGCCCTGGTGGCCATCCTTCTCTTTCTATCCGGTTGGCTGGGGAAAAAGAAGCTGGACCCAGAAAAGCTAAGGCCTTACGAGAGCGGAATTATTCCGACCGGGTCCGCCCGGTTTCGCTACCCGGTTCCTTTTTATCTCATTGCCGTTTTCTTCCTCATTTTCGATGTGGAAGCCATCTATATCTTCTCCTGGGCCATCGCTGCTGACCCATTGGGATGGGCAGGGTGGCTCCAGATAACCTTCTTCATCCTCGTTTTGCTCATCAGCCTGTTTTATATCTGGGAAAAAGGAGGTCTCGAGTGGGGGCCGATCAGCCCAAAAAACTCGAACAGGCCGAAAACATAATCCTTGCAAAAATGGACATCCTGATTAACTGGGCCCGGGAATACAGCCTCTGGCCCATGTTTTTCGGCCTCTCCTGTTGTTTTGTGGAGGAAGCGACTGTTTTCACTCCCCGCTACGATATCGCCCGGTTCGGGGCAGAGGTGTTACGCGGCTCTCCCCGCCAGGCCGACCTCCTGATCGTTTCCGGGACTGTCTTCAAGAAGATTGCCCCGATCGTCCTCCGCCTCTACGAACAGATGGCCGAACCGAAATGGGTCATCTCCATGGGTTCTTGCTCAAATTCCGGCGGAATGTACGACGCCTACAGCGTGGTCCAGGGGGTCGACCAGATCATTCCTGTAGACGTGTATATCCCCGGCTGCCCGCCCCGCCCGGAAGCAGTCCTGGAAGGGCTGGTGATGCTGCAAAAAAAGGTTGTTACGGAAAAGCCCACCCGGGTCGTAATCCATCTTCCCGGAGGGTTCCAGGGCAACCAGAAATCCATCCTGGTAGACGGACAGACAAAAGCGAGAGATTCCCGCGGCCCGGGCTACGATGACCTCCCCATCCGGGGAACCTCGGTCGTGCCTCCCCAATTCTGGGACAACCGCTCCGACCTGATGTGGACGCCCCCTCCCCACCGCATTGAGCTGGGTGAGAGGGACCGCTCGCTCGCAGCGGCTGTGCAAGAAAGATTCGGTTCTGATGTTCGACAGGTCCCGCACACCTCGGATATGTTGACCCTCCATGTTTCTGAGAAACGGATAAAGGAGGTTCTCCGTTTTTTAAAAACCGAATCGGCTCCCAAGTTCCTCCGTCTGGACGACTTAACCGCCGTGGATGAAACCGCCCGCCGCCTGCGCACTCCAGGCGTCTATAGTGGAACCGTGGGAAAGGAAGTTGTCCTGGATAAACCTTTCCGCCCGGATGAACCGGCTTACCCGGATTACACTTTAATTTATCATTTACTCTCCTTCGAGCCCGCCTGTCGCCTGCGCCTGAAAGTCGGCCTGGAGGGCAAAGACCCGGTCACCCGAACCGTAACCGACCTGTGGCCTTCGGCAAACTGGTATGAGCGGGAAGTCTTCGACATGTTCGGCATCCGTTTCGAGGGGCACCCCAACCTCCGCCGACTGCTCATGCCCCACGATTGGCAAGGCTACCCCTTGCGCAAGGATCATCCGGGCCGGGCCACGGAGATGGCTCCCTACACCCATTCGGATGCCCGGACCCATCAGCCCCTGGATGCCGGTATCATCGCCGGGAAGACGGATGAAGAAGGGGACGAATTTCTATTAAACTTGGGGCCTCACCACTCTGCCACGCATGGCCTCATACGCTACATTCTCAAGCTTGAGGGGGAAGAGATCACCCGTCTCGACATAGATATTGGTTATCACCATCGCGCTGTCGAAAAAATCGGAGAACGGCAATCCTGGCACCAATTCATTCCTTATACGGATCGGATCGACTATCTGAGCGGATTGGCCAATAACCTTTCCTACCTCCATGCGGTGGAAACCTTGGCCGGGATCAAAGTGCCCGAACGGGCTCAGTACATTCGAGTGCTCCTTTGTGAATTATTCCGCTTGAGCAGCCATCTCGTCTTTTTGGGAACCTTTGTCCAGGACTTGGGAGCGATGACTCCGGTATTCTACACCTTTCGGGACCGGGAAAAGATCCTGGATATTGTGGAGCTCATCACCGGAGGCCGGCTCCATCCCTCCTGGTTCCGCATCGGTGGAGTGGCTGCGGACCTGCCGCAAGGCTGGAAAGAGGCCACCGAGGATTTCATAAGAATCTTTCCCCAACGTCTGAAAGAGTACGAAGCTCTGATTACGAAGAACCCCATCTTCAAAGCGCGTACCAGGGGAGTAGGCCGCATCTCTCTGCAAGAGGCCATGGAATGGGGGGTCACCGGACCCAACCTGCGCGCCTGCGGTCTGGAATGGGATACCCGCAGAAAATTTCCATATTCCGGGTATGAGGCTTTTCAGTTCGAAGTCCCAACGGCAACGGAAGGAGATTGCTATGCCCGCTACCTGGTTCGGGTAGAGGAGATGCGCCAGAGCCTGCGGATCATCGAACAGGCCGTTTCTCAAATTCCTTCCGGCCGCCATATTACGGATGATTACCGTTATGTAGTGCCGGATAAAGGGGATACGTTAAAGGACATCGAAAGCCTGATTCACCATTTTATCAACGTCACCCGGGGGCCCAAGATTCCCGCGGGAGAGGCTTACACGTCAACCGAAGCCCCGAGAGGAGAGCAGTCTTACTATGTAGTCAGTGACGGCCTGAGCGCGGCCTACCGGATGCGCATCCGCACCCCTGATTTCGCCAACATCCAGGCGCTGCCGCTAATGGCGGTAGGGGGCTCCATTGCCGATCTGGTGGCCATTCTCGGGTCCCTCGATTACATCATGCCGGATATCGACAGGTAGGAAGGTAGAGGCGCACGGCTGTGCGCCCTTAGGGATTCTATAAAATGGTACCCGAAGAGTTACAAGCTGAATTGCAGAGAAAAATCGTCGAAGCCGAGCATCCCCGGGAGATGGCCATTGACGTCATGGTGGCCCTGCAAACCCATTACGGCTATCTGAGTGACGGAGCCCTTCAGGAAGCGGCCACCCTGCTTGGAATGACCCCCGTGGAATTGGAAGAGTTGGCCACCTTCTATGAATTCATCTTCCGAGGACCCGTGGGGAAATACGTGATTCACGTTTGCGACGGGATCGTCTGCTGGATGAATGGCCGCCAGTCGGTGAACGATTATCTCTCTGCGAAGCTGGGGATTCGCCCGGGAGAAACGACCCCGGACGGGCTTTTTACCCTGCTGCCGGTCTGTTGTATCGGCTATTGCGACCGGTCCCCGGCGATGCTGGTGAACCGCATCGCCTACGGCCCTTTAACGCCGGAAAAAATTGACGACATTTTACGAAGACTGAGAGAGCGGGCCGAGCAGCCCAAGGCAGGATAGGCCGTGGATTTATACCCTCAGGTACTTTTTCAAAATCGCAAACCCAACCGGATTGCCACCATCGACGAGTACCGCCAAAGCGGCGGATATGAGGCTCTGGCTACGGTTCTTAAAAAGCATACCCCCAAAGAAGTCCGGAAACTTGTGACCGACGCCAATCTACTGGGACGGGGGGGCGCGGGTTTTCCCTGTGGAATGAAGTGGGAGGCGGTGGCCGAAAATGCTCCCCATCCGCGCTACATCATCACCAACATCGATGAAATGGAGCCGGGAACTTTTAAAGACCGGCTACTCGTCCATGCCGACCCCCACTTGATCATCGAGGGCACGATCATCGCCGGGTACGCGGTTTCCGCGCAGAAAGGGTTTCTGTTCATAAGACCTTCCTACGAGAGTAGCGCCCGGATTTTCGAGCGGGAATTGAAAATCGCCCGGGAGGCTGGCTTCCTGGGGAAAAATATCCTGGGGAGTGACTTTTCCTTCGAAATCGTCCTTCACCGCAGCGGCGGACGGTACATCTGCGGCGAAGGCACGGCCCAGTTAAACGCCATCGAAGGCCGGAGGCCAAATCCCAGGTCAAAGCCGCCCTTCGAGACGGAGAAGGGGCTCTGGCAGAGGCCCACCGTTTTAAATAATGTGGAGACCGTGGCCAACGTTCCCCACATCCTGCGACACGGCGCTGAGTGGTTCAAGAGTTTGGCGAGAGTCAAAACGGCTGCTGGAACCAAGCTTTACAGTGCCTCCGGAAAGGTGAATCGGCCGAGCTGTTGGGAGCTACCGATGGGTGTACGGCTGAGTGAAATCATCGAAGAGCATGCCGGCGGTCTTCCTCCCGGATTGGAATATAAAACCTGTTTACCCGGAGGGGCCTCAACCCGGTTTTTGGCCAAAGAGCACTATAACATCGAAATGGATTACGCGCCGCTGAAGGCCATCGGCCACCGCCTGGGAACCGGCGCCGTGATCGTCTTTGATCATAAGACCTGTCTTGTGGGGGCAGCCTTGAACCTGATGGATTTTTTTGTCCGGGAATCCTGCGGCTGGTGTACCCCCTGCCGGGAGGCGTTACCGTTCATCCGAGATCTCCTCTGGCGCATCGAGAATGGCGAGGGACGGGAGGAATTTGTTCCCACACTCCAGGCGATGTGCAAGCATACGTGGAAGTCTTTTTGTGCCTTTGCGCCCGGGGCAACCATGCCCGTAGAGAGCCTGTTGACTTTCTTCGGCGATGAGGTGCACGAACATATTAGCCAGAAGAAATGCCCGTTTAAGAATTGAGGATTGGGGATTGCGGATTGGCGATTGAAGACAGGAAAATCCGCAATCCGAAATCCGCATTCCGCAATCAGGGACGTTATGCCCAAGCTAACGATTGATGGTCACGAAATCGATGCCCCCAAGGGGATGAAGGTCATTGAGGCCGCCGAACGACTGGGCATCATTATCCCCCGCTTCTGCTATCACCCGGCCCTGGGATCGGTGGGAGCTTGCCGGGTTTGCGCGGTGAAGTGTGAAGGCCCGGTCAAAGGGATCCAGATGAGCTGCATGACCGAGGTCCGGGATGGCCTGGTAGTTTCCACCATGGACGAGGAAGCCGTCGATTTCCGCAAACAGGTGATGGAATGGCTCATGATGAACCATCCGCATGATTGCCCAGTCTGCGACGAAGGTGGGCACTGTCTGCTCCAGACCCTTACCATCGCCGGCGGACACGGGGTCCGGCGTTTCCCGGGAAAGAAGCGAACCTTCCGGGATCAACACCTGGGTGTTTTCGTTCAGCATGAGATGAATCGCTGCATCCACTGTTATCGCTGCTGGCGGTTCTACCAGGGCTTTGCCGGCTACCGCGACCTGGGGTGTTTGCAGATCGCCCATCATACCTATTTCGGGCGATTCAGCGACGGTCCATTGGAGAGCCCTTTCAGCGGGAATCTCATCGATTTATGTCCTACAGGCGTATATACGGACAAGCCCTCTCGGTTCACCGGACGCCGGTGGGACTTCGAAAGAAGCCCGTCCCTCTGCATTCACTGCTCCCTTGGATGCAACATCGTCAGCAGCGCCCGCTACCGCGAGATCGTGCGGCAGGAGGCTCGTTTCCATAGAGCAGTGAATGGCTTTTTTATCTGCGACCGGGGGCGCTACGGGTTTTTTTATGAGAACGCTCTTAAACGGCCTAGGCGTCCCAAAATCGGTAAAGAAGAAGCCCCCTGGGGGGAAGCCATATCAATGGCTGCAGACACTTTAACCCGGATCAGCCAGAACAGCGGCCCGGGTTCCATTGCCTGTGTTGGTTCAACCCGGAGCAGCCTGGAAAACCAGGGTATGCTGAAACGTTTTTGCCAGCTGCAAGGATGGAAGGAACCCGGATATTTCGAAACGCTCTCCATAGCGCGCAAAGTCAAGAAGGCAGTGTCGAGGCTGGATGACCGGACAGCCGTTTCCCTGCGGGAGGTCGAGGGGGCGGATTTCATTCTGGCAGTTGGAGCAGATCCGATCAATGAAGCCCCTATGCTGGCCCTGGCCATGCGCCAGGCTTTCAAAGATGGAGCCGGCGTGGCGCCGATGTTTCCCCTGCCTATGGTTCCGGCCTTCATCAGCGGAAGGCCGGTTGCTGTGCTGGACCCCCGCCCGGTTTTTCTTCCCCTGGAATTCGTTCATCTGCCAGTTACACCGGGGGATTTCGATCCTCTTCTGAACATTTTGATAAAGCGAACCGTGGGGCGCTCCGTTGTCGAGGGGTTAAGCTCGGAAGCCCTGCAATTTTACGATGCCCTTCCGTCAGAATATCCTTTTGCTGGCCCCATGCAGGATCTTTTGTCTGGGGTCGAGCAAAAACTCAGGGAAAGTCATAAACCGGTCATTATTTGCGGAACGGATATGATCGGGGAATCAACCATCGACCTGGCAGCAGATTTTGCCCTGCTCTTGAAGGCCGCGAAAGGCTGGGCCGGCCTTTTTTATTTGATGCCGGCCGCCAACACTTTTGGTGCGGCCCTGTTTTCCTCTTCCGACAACTCCCTGGAAGAAATCGTCGAGGGCGTGGAAAAGGGGACGGTAAAAGCTCTGGTGGTGGTTGAAAATGATCCATTCTGGCAATTCCCCGATCAGGAAAGGTTGAAACAGGCTCTCGGTAAACTGAACTTTTTGCTGGTTCTCGATTATCTGCCGTCCCGGATCGCCGATCAGGCCCATATCTTCTTACCTACAACCCCGCTGTTCGAAACCAGGGCTAGTTTTGTAAACCAGGAGGGGCGGGCGCAATTCACTGACTCGGCGCATGTCAGCGGTATCCCTATTCTCCAGACAGGCAGAGGTAGCCATCCACCCCGGCTTTATGGGGTTGGCATTCCCGGCGGAGAAGCGAAGCCGGCCTGGATGATTTTGACGGAACTGGCTGAGGCTGCGACCCCTTTGGGGGAAAAGATATCGCCCCCGAAAACAATTGAAGATCTCTGGCGGTGGATGGCCCAGGAAAACCCTGCCTTCGCCAGGGTTTCAACTCCCTACGGCCAGGAGAAGCATTTGGAAGGAATCCGCCTCATCCCTGATCGAAGTAAGGGGATTCCCTTTGTCCCTCCACCCTCTCCTTCCCTCCGGAGGGAGGAGGATAAGGAGGGCGTGACTTCCCGACTTCCGGAAGAAACGGATGGGGCCAAGTTCCTTGAACTCCGGCTGGTGGATTGGACCTTTGGCACGGAAGAGCTGGCCAGTTATTCTCGCTTTGTTCAACAGGTGGAAAAGACCCCCTGTCTATTCATGCAGGCCCGGGATGCTTCCCGCTTGGGTTTACAGGATAAAGATGAAGTCAGGATCTCCCTGGATCGAAGCTCACTCGACGTTGAATTGGCGGTCGTTGAAAACATGGCCTCCGGGATGACATTTTTGCCCCGGCACCGGCAGATGAATTGGCGGATATTCAAAGAGCTGCCGGCAAAGATACCGGTAGACGCAATTAGAAAGATTTAGTTACTCGGCTCTCGTTGCTGGTTTCTCGTTGCTCGTTACTCGTTGAGGTCGTTCTCTTCGGGTTATTGAAACCTAAATCAAAAGGGTCGCCCCAGGGACTCGAAACGAGTGACGAGAAACGAGCAACCAAAAACGAGTAACAAGGAACGAGAAGTAGGTTGGTTATGGAACTCTGGATCATTGGATTTATCCTTTTGATCATCAAGCTGATCGTTGTGCTGGTCGCCCTGCTCCTGGTAGCCGGCTGGATGGTGTGGGTGGAGCGAAAGCTCCTGGGGCGTTTCCAGGTTCGCTTCGGCCCCAACCGGGCCGGGAAATTCGGGTTCTTCCAGCCCATGGCAGATATCATTAAACTCCTGACCAAAGAAGATACCGTGCCCGGGGAAGCTGACCGGGTCATCTTTCTATTCTCTCCCGCAGTCATCGCTACCACGACCCTCCTCCTATTCGCGGTGGTTCCCTTCGGGGAGGGTTTAACGTTCCGGGGCCGGCTCATTCCCATGGTCATTGCCGATTTTAACGTCGGGATTCTTTATGTATTCGCTCTCCTCTCTCTTGGTGTCTACGGGGTCGCTCTGGGCGGTTGGGCCTCCAACTCTAAATACAGCCTCCTGGGGAGCATTCGCGGGGCAGCCCAGATGATCAGCTACGAAATTCCGCTGGTCCTCTCCCTGGTTCCCGTGATCATGCTTGCCAGGTCCTTCAGCCTGGTGGACATCGTGAATGCCCAGGCCCGCTATCCCTTCATCGTGGTGCAACCGGTTTCATTCGCTCTATTCTTCCTCAGCGCGGCCGCCGAGATCAAACGGATCCCCTTCGATCTGCCGGAGGCGGAAAATGAGCTCGTGGCCGGTTACCATACGGAATACAGCGGAATGCGTTTCGGCCTTTATTTCATGGGAGAGTACCTCAGCCTGATTGTTCTGGGCTCCCTGGTGGCCGTATTTTTCTGGGGGGGATGGCGCGGGCCGTTTCTGCCGCCTCTGGTTTGGTTTATCATCAAAGTCTGGATCGTTATTTTCTTCATGATCTGGATGCGGGGGGCTTTACCCCGCCTGCGTTATGACCAGCTTATGCGTCTGGGCTGGAAGTTTTTGATACCCATTGCCTTGCTGAACATCATCGTAACGGGCGCCTTGATGAGGATAGGGACATAGATGAAGCTGCAGGAAAACTCAACAGGATCGCCCTGGGAGGGGTTTAAAGCTCTGGCCAGCGGTTTTTTTACCCTTTTCAGGCATCTTTTTCGTTATCCGGTAACCGAACAGTATCCGGAGTACAAGCGGACCCTTCCCGCCCGGTGTCGGGCAAGAATTGTCCTCACCCGGGATCCGGATGGCGATGAGCGCTGTGTGGCCTGCTATCTCTGCTCGGCGGTCTGTCCGGTGAGCTGTATCTCCATGCAATCGGCCGAAAGAGAGGACGGTCGCCGCTACGCCCGATGGTTCCGTATTAATTTTGCCCGCTGTATTTTCTGTGGGTTTTGCGAAGAGGCCTGCCCTACCCTGGCCATTCAATTAACTCCGGATTTTGAATTCTGCAAAGATGATATTTTGAAGCTGGTCTATGAAAAGGAAGACCTCCTGGTAGATCACGGCGGCAAGAACCGGGACTACAATTTCTATCGGCATGCAGGAGTAAACATGGTGGGGGACAAAGGAACCCACCTGAACGAGCAACCGCCGGTGGATATAAAAAGCAACTTTCCATAGCAGGAGTTGCTTGTTGTTCGTTACTCGTTGGGGTTGTTCTCTTCGGGCGATTGAAACCTAAATCAAAAGAGCCGCACCAAGAACCGGAAACGGGGGCCGAGCAACCAGCAACGAGCAATGAGGAACGAGTAACCAGCAACTCGGGAAAAACATTTTTATGACTATCTACAGTGCCATCTTCTACATCCTGTCCATCATAATCCTGGCGGCCACTTTTATGGCTATTACCCGGCGGGATGTCCTTCATGCCGTAGTTTACTTGATCATCTCCTTCATCGCCACCGGCCTTATTTTTTACCTCCTTGGCGCTCCGTTCCTCGCTCTCCTGGAAATCATCATATACGCCGGCGCCATCATGGTCTTATTCCTCTTTATCGTCATGATGCTCAGGCTGAACCCGGAGGACCGGGACCGGGAGACAGCCATTACCCAATGGTCCCCGGCCGTTGTTTTGGGAGGGATAACCCTCATTCTGGCGGCGGTCATGGTGTTCGCTGAACCGGTCAGCGGGACTCCTCTGAAAGCGTTCATGGCGAGCCCTTTGGAACTGGGCCGGTTTCTATTCCAAGAGTACTGGTTCGCAGTGGAGATCGCTTCTTTCTTGCTGCTGATTGCCCTGGTAGGTGCTCTCTATCTCGGTCGGTACGAAAAGCAGGCCAAAAAAATTCCAACTCAGGAGGGCCCGTGATCGTTCCCTTTGGCCACGTCCTCTCGCTCGCTATCCTCCTCTTTATTCTGGGAGCGGCCTGCGCGGTTGCCCACCGGAATCTCATCATGATCCTCATCGGTGTGGAAATTATGCTGAATGCCGCCGGGCTGGCTTTCATCGGCGCTTCTCTGAAATGGCAGCAATTGGACGGACAGGCCTTTGTGATCTTCATTCTAACTGTTGCCGCATCTGAGGTGGCAGTAGGCCTGGCCTTGATCGTCTACTCCTACAGGCGAACGGGTTCGGTAGACGCGAATCGTTACAATCTCCTGAAAGGATAAGATGAAGATCTACCTCCTCCTTCTTATTTTCCTCCCCCTCCTCGGGGCTTTCATCCAGGCCGCAGCGGGAAGAAACCTTCCCCGGCGAGGAGTGGAGACGATCGCCTGTGCCAGTGTGCTCGGTTCCTTCCTGATGGCTATTTTCGCGTTTTTCTCGTCCGGCCCAAGGATACAGACGATTACTCTCTTCGACTGGATCACCGTCGGGACCTTTTCTGCCCCCATGAGCGTCCATTTTGATCCTCTGGCCGCAATCATGGCCCTGATGGTGCCCTTTGTCTCCAGTTTGATCCATCTCTACTCCGTCAGCTTTATGCGCGACGACGAAGATTATGTCCGTTTCTTCTGCTACATGAACCTTTTTGTCTTTGCCATGCTGGTCGTGACCCTGGCTGACAACGTGCTTTTCTTGTACCTGGGCTGGGAAGGGGTCGGTTTCTGTTCTTATGCCCTGATCGGATTCTGGTATGCCGATGTGGTTAACGCTACCGCAGGGCGCAAAGCTTTTATTGTCACCCGGATTGGGGACGTGGCCTTTGGAATCGCCATTGCTCTCTTTTTGGTTATCTTTGACGATCTCTCTCTTTCTTCCATCAACTCCCGGGCGTCATCGTTAAGCCCGGAAATGGCTACCACCCTGGGACTCCTGCTGCTCTGGGCGGCTGTCGGAAAATCTGCCCAACTGCCTCTGGCCGTATGGCTCCCGGACGCTATGGCGGGGCCTACCCCGGTCTCGGCGCTGATTCATGCGGCTACCATGGTTACGGCTGGCGTGTACTTGCTCATGAGATTCTTCCCCATCCTTGCCCTCTCGCCAGGCGTTTTGCTGGTGATTGCCACTGTGGGAGCAGTTACTTCCTTTTTTGCCGCCTGCGCGGCTTTGGCCCAGAGGGACATTAAACGCGTGCTCGCTTATTCCACGATCAGCCAGGTCAGTTATATGTTCCTGGGGGTAGGAGCCGGGGATGTGACCGGCTCCATGTTCCACCTCCTTTCCCACGCCTTCTTCAAAGCCCTGCTCTTTCTGGCTGCGGGATGCATTATTCAGGCTCTTCACGACGAGCATGATATTTTCCGCATGGGCAACCTTGGGCGCCGTCTCCCAGCCGTCTTTGCCCTCTTTTGGGCCGGGGCCCTATCTCTCGGGGCTGTCCCTCCTTTTGGGGGCTTTTTCAGCAAGGATCATATCCTGGTGGCGACTTACTGCCACCCAGAAACGATCTACAAATTCTTCTGGGGGTTGGCTGAGGTTACAGCCTTCCTGACTACCCTCTATACTTTCCGCCTCCTTTTCATTGTCTTTCTGGAAAGACCTCCCCGGGAAGGCGATTCAAAGAGTCAGGAAATCCATCCTTTTCCCAAATTCATGGTCTGGATTCTTTGGCCTCTGGCTATTCTCTCTTTGGTGGCCGGGGCATTGAATTTTCCAGAATTACTCTCCGGTAGCGAATGGCTGGCTCACGACCTGGCTGCCGTGCCGGGAAGCGTTTCCATTCTCAAACCTACCCCGGGAGCCGAAGTGACCATTATAAGCATAAGCGGCCTTATTTCTATCATTGGCCTGCTTTGCTCCTATTTCCTCTATCGCCCCCGGGCAATCGGTTCAGCTTCTCCCTTGCGGGAATGGTTGGGGCAACTCTTTTTCTCCGGATTCTACCTGGATCGACTGTATTACTCTGCTCTCGTCGGTCCTTACCAGACGATCTCCAGATTCCTGTGGGAAAAAGTGGATGAGGATGTCGTGGACGCGGGCCTGGAGGGAGCGAGTAAAACCCTTCCGGCTATCTCTATTTATTTTCAACTGTGGACCACGGGAAGGCTCTCCACTTATCTGAAGATGCTTTTCCTGGGTTTCACGGCCATTCTGGGCGCGATCGCCCTGGGCTGGTATTCGTGGTAATTCAAAGAATGTAGGGGCGACCGGCCGGTCGCCCGTACAGCGTCGAATAAAAAACATCTTTTTTGCAATTTTAGGCATTTCTTATGTTCCCCTGGCTTTCATTGATCCTTTTCCTCCCCCTGCTGGGAAGCTTTCTGTCCCTGGCTTTCTGGCGCCGTCCTCTGTCCTGCCGCTGGGCAAGTCTTCTGGTAGCCCTGGCTGACTTCGCGCTGGTTATGGGACTCCTTACTCTGAATCTCAAAGGGCGAATTGGAGCTACCGGAAAATGGCTTCTTGCCGAAGACTTCCCGTGGATCGAGCGGTTCGGAATCCGCTACAGCCTCGGGCTGGACGGAATCAGCCTGATGTTGATCCTGCTGACCGCCTTCCTAACCGTTCTCTGCGTTCTTGTTTCCTGGAAGCAGATTACCCAGCGCGTGGGAGCTTTCCATTTCTTCTTGATGTTCATGGAG
>Ga0187865_1003249_pt1 | contig 13720 bp, 15 predicted proteins | sample June2016WEW_11_1_2_FD_132989 | JGI IMG/M metagenome (GOLD analysis project Ga0187865, IMG submission 132989) | Peatland microbial communities from SPRUCE experiment site at the Marcell Experimental Forest, Minnesota, USA - June2016WEW_11_100 | ecosystem: Environmental > Terrestrial > Soil >...
AATCCCTATGGCAAGGACGACGACGGCCTGGATGAGAGACCTGGCCACGCTCTGCAGGATCTTGCTCATCACTATCGTTCCCCTGCTCACGGGAGTGGTCAGGACCTTGTTCATGAAACCGAACCTCCTGTCCCACACTACGGACATGCCGCTGAAGGCTGAGGTGAAGACGACTACGAAGATCAGCATGCCGCACACCAGGTACGAGAAGTAGCTTGCGGTCCCGAAGAACTGCGTCATTAGGGCGTTCACCTCGGCTGGCGTCGCATTGGGCCCCAGGCTGCTGGTGATGAACGAGCTAAAGTTCAGCGCCTTCCCGAAGAGACCCATCCATATGATGGGTTGTATCAGGGATATTATCAGCTGGTACGGGTTGGTGTACCACTTCCTGAGGTCCCTGTTGGTCAGCGCAAAGAGGCCGTGAATCGGACTGTTGTTCGACTTCGGGGCTGCCGCGGCAGCCCACACCTGTTTGGGCGTCATAGTTACCTGCGGTGCAAGGGCCTGGGCCGTGGTCGCGGGCTTCCCGACCACCGATTCTCCTTCTTTGGTCAAACTCTAGTTCACTCTCGCTCGCTCACTCGCTCTATGACCGCGCCGTCCGCATCGTCCTTCGCTGGCTCCTCATCGACCACTTGTTCGTCTCCTCCTCCCTCAGGGTGCGCCCCGTCAGCTCCAGATAGGCTTCGTCAAGGGTCGGGCGCGTCAGGGATATCCTCGTGACGTGGAGCCCCTTCGACGCAATCAGACCCATTATCAGAGGCGAGGCCTCCTCCCCCTTCTCCGTCTTTATCCGGTAGTCATTGTCAGTCTTCTTGACGTCCTTCACCAGACCGATCTTGGCGATGTCTGCCGAGATGTCGGGCTGCCCCTCGCTGACGCCCACAACGATCACGTCGCCTCCGACGCCGTCCTTCAGCTGCTGAGGGGTTCCTGTCTTGATTATGTGCCCGTGGTCGATGATAGCTATGCGGTCGCAGAGAGAGTCGGCTTCCTCAAGATAATGAGTGGTCACGAAGAGAGTCATGCCGTACTGCTCCTTCAGCGTACGGATGTACTTCCATACGGCGGCGCGCGTCTGCACGTCCAGGCCCAGCGTCGGCTCGTCAAGAAAAAGGAGCTTCGGATAGTTGATCAGACCGCACGCCAGCTCCAGTCTCCTGCGCATCCCTCCGGAGTAGGTGCTGACCTTCCTGTCCTTGGCGTCCTGAAGCTCGACAAGCGAAAGCAGTTCGATGGCGTGGTCCTTCGAATTGCTCCGAGGGATGCCGTAAAGGTCAGCGCAGAGAAGTATGTTCTGGTAGCCGGTCATGTCCTCGTCGGCCGTGTAGTCCTGAGGCACGACCCCCACGTTCCTCCTCACTTCGTTCGGGTGCCTGTTGACGTCGAAGCCGCACACTTCCGCCCTTCCAGACGTAATGGGAATCAAGGTCGTGAGCATGTTGATGGTCGTGCTCTTCCCAGCACCGTTGGGCCCGAGGAATCCGAAGATCTCTCCCTCCTTGACATCGAAGGTCACGTCGTCGACGGCCCTCTGCTGCCCGAAGGTCTTGGTGAGCTTCTCAACGGCGATGATGCTCTTGGCCGAAGACTTGCCGGCCAGAGCCGTTGGACTTGAGGTTGTCATCATGCCGTCTTATTCACTCGATTCTTTCTATCTTGGACTTCGCGTCCTTCAGGATGGTCGCGACCTTCTTCGCCTGCTCCGGCGTCATTTCCGGAAGGCGCATCATCATGTTCTTCCTGAGCTCCATCCCGCTTCGCACCGCTTCCATCTTTCCGTTGGCCCGCTCGAAGAACCTGTGTATTCTCTTGATCGTGACCTCGCTCTCCTTTAGGAAGGCCCTTCCGCTCTTCGTGATCGAATACACCTTCTTTTCGTTCTTCTGCGACGCCGTCACGTATCCTACGTCCTCGAGGTACTGCAGCGTCGGGTAGATCATCCCGGGGCTCGGCTCGTAGATGCCCCCGAAGGTCTCAGAGATGCCCTTGGCGATCTCGTAGCCGTGCATGGGCTTCTTCCGCAACTCGTCAAGAACCAGGACCTTTGCGTCTCCCCGGTGCATCCATCCCCTTGCGTGTCCCCACGATTGGCGAAACATGCCTGACAAGATATATCGCGATATTACTTCTATTTAAAACGTTCTCCGGGAGGGTTCTGTTGACTTGTTTTCGCCGTGGGCGGACTGGAATGTTCACGCGTAGGGGACCAGAGAGACATTCATTCCGGTGACGCCTGCCACGGTCGCCCCGCTCGGGCTGTTTAGGTCAATGATGCAAGGAATCGGGAACCCGGGGAAGGCTACGGAGGTGGGGACTAGTCCTACGGCGATTGGAATCATGAGAGGGTCGCAGTAGCCCCCGAACCAGTATACTCCTGTGGCGTTCTTGTCTGACTGAATCAGGTACGCGACCGTGACATTCTGTCCTTCGACGTGGTCAAACGATGATATCGAAGGAGTGAGTTCAAGGTCGCAAGAGTACACTGCAGACAGTCCGTCTGACACGACCATACTCACACAAATGGGGCCGCCCAAATCGAACGAGAAGTTCCCGGCGCTCGCGAATTGATAGTCGACGCAGATGACTCCCAAAGACCCGGGGTTCATCTTGTAGACTCGAATCATCCCCGGGGCATTCGAGGCACTGACCGAGGTGGAACACGAGGCGGGCACGAAGGCCGTGTTGGTTATGGTCGTGCCCTGGTTCAGCGAGTTTCCAGCGCAATACCCTGCCAGGGCGCTGACGACGACCAGAACGACCGTCACGAATACGAAAGCCTCGTTTCTCATTTCCAGTGGGTCAGCGAGTTCCACAAGGCGAGATATTTACGCGAGACCTTATCAGTTCAAGCAAGCGCCCCAACGGACCAGCACGCTAAGAAGCGAGTCTCTGGCCGTTCTTTCTTGGGCCTGATAAAAAGGAGGGCGGTGGGCTAAGTTCAGCCCACGATGGATTGGATCTCTTTGGCTAGCTTTCCTTCTACGTGTGTCGTCCAGAACATCTCTGGGACGTCCACAGCGAGGAAGAGGAAGGACAAGAACAGCGTCTCTACGGCTGCGACGGCGATGTTCTGGACCCACTTCCCGATTCCTATGTGGACCGTGAAGTCATTGGGCTGTCCGCTCACCACCAGGGTGAAGCACCTGTCCGCGGCGATGATGTCGCGCATTATGCCGGCCTTTTGCGCCTGGATGATGTTGCCGAGCGGCGCGACCTTGGACTGGGTCTTGTAGCCCTCTGCCTGGAGCTGCTGCTCGATTTGCTGGGCCACCTGGGCCGGGTCCTTTCCCTTGTTTTGGAAGCGAAGTATCTTTTCGGAGACCAAATTTCTCGATTTCGCTCCTTGGGGCGTCCATAAAAGCACAACGGTGCCCGTATGATCTGCGCTCTGTTGCTCCGCAAGGCTCCGACGGAATCGAGCAACCCTCCACCAGCTGCCCTTTGTTGGAAGGAAGGAAGGAAGGAAGAGGAGCTTCTGGCCGGAAACTCCAGGGTTTGAGCGAGGGCGACCTTATAATGAAGAGGCCCGAAGCCCACCAACCATGACTTCTGACGATGACGACGACGAAGGAGGAGCTACTTCTGGCGACAACGAGGCAAGTACCCTCAAGAAGCTGGACCTCAAGGTAAAGGAGATAATGAGCCCAAACCCCCTCACGATTCCCGCCGATGCCACCATCATGCAGGCGGCCAAGGCGATGGAGAAGCATGACTCTTCCTGCGTCTTCGTGAAGTCGAAAGGGAAGATAGTCGGGATAATCACGGAGCGGGACGTCACCTGGAGGGTCGTGGGAAATGGGAAATCACCCAAGACGACGAAGGTCAAGTCCGTGATGACGCCTCGGATCGTAGTCGCACCTCCAGACACCAGCATTGAGGATGCGCTCAAGCTGATGACCACCAACAAACTGAGGAGGCTGCCGGTCGTAGACCAGAAGGGAGATATGGTGGGTCTCGTGGGTACGGCTGACATAGCGAGGGCGCTCGCAGAGAAGGCGGGCTACTCAACCTCGTTGATAGCCGCGATGACGAAGGAGACCCCGCCTCCGAGTGGAGTGTACGGCTGATCTCACTTCCTCAGACGATGAAATCTATTGTATTCTTGTGAGCAGGCGAGCGTCCTGCGCGCGCGCGCGTCGTGATGAGGCCAGATGCTTCGTTCCACTTGATCCGCTTCATTAAGCGTGTCATACTACACTGAAGAGAACTCGATGATCTAAGACGCAGTCATGGCCCAAGTGTGCACGTGCTCTTCAGGGATGCCGGGGAACTCGATGGGCTCGATGGTCCTCTACAGAGTTCTCGTAACGCAGCGGTGCTAGACTGTCCTCCGCCATTGGTGAAAGAAGCTCTGCTACCGGATGTTTGTCCAGTTCGACCACCTCGACTTCGGAACCATCTGGCCGAAGAACCACAATGGTGGTTGGGTCTATGAAGAGGGTGTAGGCGGTATCTGCACTGACGTAATTCTTGAGCTGCTTCTCCCACTGCTCTTTGCGATAGTCGCGAGAACGGAATGCTCCCCTTTCTTTCTTGACTTCGCCGACGACCCAGTAGGTATTGCTTCTCGGGCTCACATCGGCCGAGACGAGAGACAAATCGGGTAACTTGCCCTGGCTTCCCTTCTCGATGAGATGAATGTGGTCTTTTGGATAACCAAGCATACTCGTGAAGAGTTCACGGACGTAAGGGCAAAGGTCGATTTCGCTGTTGCCATTCCATCCCAGCATTTCGTCAAGGGCCTTTTGGGCTTTGGTCAATCGCAAGGGCCACCAATCACCCAATGATAAGAACTTGAGCCCTCCTTACCCATCTCTGAGCAACGCGCGCTACGCTCGGCGCGCGCTAATGTCTCGCCCCCAAACGGGTCCGGAAAGTGGATTCCAGCCCAGAATACTTGGAGAGCCTATTTCGGGTTCATCTCAATTGCTCGGTTACACCACCGAATCCCTAGCTTGATTGGCACAGTCTGTCCCCGTACAACCCATAGCCTTTGGGATCTGGGCACCGGTCTTCAGCATCCCGACCAAAGCAGCTTCCAGACTCGCATAGTTCGAAGCTGGAACTCAGATGCCGAGAGCTGACCTGAGACCCTTGTACCTGTTTCTTATGGTTACTTCGGTCACCCCAGCAGCTTCAGCAACGTCCTTCTGTGTCTTGGTTTCGCCTTCCAAGGTGCTGGCAACGTATAGCGCCGAAGCTGCAAATCCCATTGGGTCTTTGCCAGCCGTTATCCTCATCTGCTTGGCCCTGGCCAGTATCTCCCGTGCCCTTCTCTGTGTCTTCTCGGACAGTCCTGCCCTAGACGCTATCTTGGTTACGCACTTCGATGGGTCTGCCACGGGCATCTTGATGTCCATCTCCTTGACCAAGAGCCTGTAGGACCTCGCAAGGTCCTTCTTCTTGACATTGCTCACTGCTGCCACGTCCTTCAAAGTTCTTGGAACTTCCATGTCCCTGCAGGCGGCGTAGAACGATGCTGCAATGATGGATGTGATGGACCTTCCTCTCACAAGACCCCTCTCGAGTGCCTTTCTGTAGAAGTAGGCGGCCTTCTCCGTGACTGCCTCCGATACAGCGAGTTTGTCCGAGAACCTTCGCAGCTCGCTGAACGCCTGCCTTAGGTTCCTGTCCGCTGACTCGTGTACCTGACTTCTTCGGTCCCACGTCCTCAGTCTATCGACTGTGGATTTCATGGAACCAGACAACGACCTCCCTGATGCATCCTTGTTCAGGCCTCCTATTACTGTGGCAAGGCCCATGTCATGCATCGCTATCGAGGTGGGGCTTCCGGTCCTGCTTTTGTTATCCTTTTCTTCGCTGGAGAAAGACCTCCATTCCGGACCCGATTCCACGACCTTTTCTTTCATTACGAAGCCGCAACTACCGCAAAAGAGTTCCCCTCTGGGGCTGTCAGTCACAATTAGCCTCTTTCCGCATTTGGGGCACCTGTCTAGAATCCTCTCTGATTTCAGCAGCCTCGAAAGACTCGCGTTGTTGGACACTTTGCATCACAAATCTGAGGCCTTTAGGCCTCAGAATGAGAAGTGGTTCATCTGATATATAAACCCCGGGTGTCCGTTTTTCCCTTTCAATTGAAGACTATTGCCAAGCGCCTAGGCCTACGTTGTTGGTTCTCACTTACCCCCTCCATGTCGCACAAGGGGCGAGACATCTACTCCGCATCTGTCTTTTCTTGCGAGTCGAGATGCCAAGTCACTTCTTTTATAGTATCTGATTTCTCGGAAGGTCAGTGTCGTCTAAGCACTAGGAGATGAAAGAACGAGTTACGGACGCGGAGGCGGTTACGGGCGCTCTGGTTATGGTGGGGGTTCCAGGTCGGAGGGACCCAAGCCAGTAGAAGTTGGCAAGGAGTACGACGTCACCATTACCGAATCGAGCAGGAGGGGCGACGGAGTGGCCAAAATCGACGGCTTCGTCATCTTTGTCACCGGCGGAAAGCAAGGAGAGAAGGCGCGAATCAAGATCACTCAAGTAGGCCCAAGATTCGCCAACGCCACTATAGTAGGCACGGCTTCTCAGGGTACGAGTTAGAACTCGTCCACCGTAAGGGACGGAGGATTACTCCGTCTGCCCTCTTTTGTTTGGGGTAATGGGGAATGCACCCCTTTATAGTGTGCCGCCATCCGACGGAAGATAGCATGACAAATGAGAAAGAAGAACAGGATACTAGGTCCGAATTCTACAACAACCAAACGGTAGCCAAATACATCAAGGCCGTCGGCATACCGAAGACCAGAGGCACATTCAGGGACATGGTTGCCTCAGGCAGTTCCGAAGACTTGGACAGCAAGAAGGGCCTGGAGCTGATAGCTTGTTTGGGCAAGGTGACCTTCATGAAGCACCCCCAGCAAATCAACGTCATGGACAAGTCAAACTGCAAGATAATCGCGTCGATCGACTAGAAAATCCGAATGCTCGAGCACATAACCAGCCAACCTGAACGAGTCCCGGAAATTGATTCCTTCTGAGACTCATGGCCGCGTGGAGGGTCAGTAAGTCATGAGCCCTTTTTCTTCGAGCATCACATGCAGGTTGTTCACTGCCCTGTAGACGTCGCCCTCCCTCTTCGCTCCGGTGCACACGAGCTTCCCAGAGGTGAAGACAAGTATCACTGTCTTTGGGTCTGCCATCCGGTGGATCAGGCCGGGGAACTGCTCTGGCTCGTACATCGATTTTGGTAACAGTCTAGCCGCTTCCTCTAGGCGAATCTTCCCCCCAAGGTTCACTGATGCCACCATGTTCTGTATCACTATCTTCGCCTCGTTCTTGATGGGGATGCCCCCTTTCTTCAACCTCCTGACAACCTCCTGCACTGCCTTTCTTGATTGCTCCTCCGATTTTGCACCCGTACAGACCATCTTCCCGGAACTGAAGATCAGGGTAGTCGTCTTTGGGTTCTTCAGTTTGAAGACCAGTCCAGGGAATACGTCGGGATGATACTCTGCTTCAACAAAGGTCTTGGCTATCAGGTTGAGGTCGACCCTTTGGTCTATTGAGGCGGTAGCGACGACGTTCTCGATGCATACCATTGCCTTCGTTTGGGGCATTACGGAGGCGCGAAGAGTCGGCAGCATATATAGCATGGTAATGTGGTTGGGAATGGGACGATGACGTCGGACCATGCAAGGCCTAATCGGTAAATGAAACGAGAAGAGGAAAGCTGAACTGATTAGCATCGAAATCGAGTGTGGAGTACATGAGTTACCGCTCTGCTGCAAGAGGGGGGCATCTAACTTCAGAGGGTTACCTCGAATTTATCGACCAAAGGCTGGGCTTTTCGAGAGGAACCATCTACGGCCTGTGCTTGGCAGCCATAAGGTCAAAGATCGAATGCATGCCAGGGATCAAGGTGACATACAGAGGACAGACCGAACGCATGACTCCTCGCCACTCCGTTCAGGTGCGTAAAGCCGTATTCTTGATAGAGTTCAAGATGACCAAGGAAGGAAAGCAGATCGACCGCGTGGTTCAGGTCCATCTGGATATATAGCGGATTCCACGAATTCTCTGACCCGAGCATGCTTCAGAATCGCGATGACAGGCGGCGTTTCCGCAAGGCATCCTAATCGTGGCAAATGCGCTGTACGACAAGGAGGACTATTTCAGCGGGTAGTTCTGCGACCCAAATCTGAAAGACATAACTATGGCGCTACGACTTCATTCCCGAAGTTGTCCGACTACGCGTCAGAAGAAGAGAAACTGAGGAAGCTGTACGACCAAGCGCGCGCACAAGGAAACAAGAAGAAGAAAAGGGAATACAAGGAAAAGATTGCCGAGCTAAACCGGCTCCGTAAGTCCGCCCAGCGGGCGAAGAATAGATCGAAGAGCTAGGATCCTTGCGTCACCTTTCTGTTTATTGATTTCCCTGATAGGTGGACTTCGTACATCTAGTCCTCACTATTCAAGGTGATTTCAATGGTTGTGTGCGCAAAGTGTGGTAAAGGAATAGCCGCAGGGCAAGAAGTGAAGAAAGGAATTATGACGAAGAAGAACCATCACAAGGAACGCGCCGGGTAGACGGGCCCGGAGAGGTCCGCTCCGCATGCGGTGAACTCGAGGATTCGAGCTGAGTATGCTGGAGCTAGATAGCCCGGCCTGGGGCTGCACCCATGTGGGTTCGAATCCGGGGGTGTGCACTGCGCGCGCCATCCACCCGAGTTCGCATAACGGCTTTATCATCCATTCGAGCGCGCGCGGGAGTTTGGCAAAAGGCGAACGGGGACTTCCCATCGAGATCAACAGGAAGACCCCTCCTCTCGAACGCCTACCCTTCAAGGACTACTTCAAGGGTTTCGAGAAAGTTCAGGCGGTCAGGAGCGTCTTCGGAGAGGAGACCGACGCAGTGCTGGAGAACCTGAAGGTGGAGTTCATCTCTCCTAGGTTCATGTACATGGGGATAAGGGACGAGGACGGAAGCATCATCATCGGGACGTACCATCTCAGGCACAGCGACCTTAGGACGCTGTACCTCGACATCGTCCACGAGCTGTTCCACATCAAGCAGTGGCAGGAGGACAGAGAGTACTTTGAGGGAGAACACCAGAAGTTCATGGGAAACCGGTCCCTGTACTACGCGAGCCCAATCGAGGTCCCCGCCTACAAGCACACCGTGCGGGAGGCGGAGAGGATAGGGATGCCTCGCGACGAGATTGTGGAGCACCTCAAGATGGGACCGGCTCCCCCGAAGGTCTTCGCGAGGTTCCTGAAGGAGATGGAAATCGGGCGCGGACGAAGGTCTGCACACAGAGCCGTGCTTCAAGTCCGGATAAACCGCAGGGCTTCGGTCCCCCTGTTCCCCTTCACCGACTATTTCAGGGGATTCGAGAAGCTCCCCGCCGTAAGGGCCCTTCTGGGGGAGCGGGCAGGCGAAGCCCTGGGTCAACTAAAGGTAGAGTTCGTCCACAATTCCTTCATGCGATTGGTTCCTAGCGAAGAGGACGGTCACCTTCTGGTCAGCGTGCCGTACCTCAAGAGTAGTGACCCCGCATCGATCTACCTCGGGGTCCTTGTCTGCCTGAACTTGGTCAGACGGACTTCAGAGGAAGTGAAGACATCGAGACCCCCGCAGGAAGGACCCGGGGACAGTCCAGCCCTGGTAGAATCCTACAAGGCCATGCTGGAGGAGGCGAGGCGGCTGCGGGTGCCTCGTGCGAAGGTCATGGAGCACCTGGACCTCCCGAGGTTCATGATGAGCCCTGCAGACTACCAGAGGTTCCTGCGAAAGCTGGGACTAGTCAAGCCCGGCAATAGACCCTCAAAGCGATGAGGCCGACCCTCGAGAGCGCGCGCTGCCATGCTGAGCTTCGATGTGGTAGCGGTGGTCGCAGCGATCTGACCAAGTAGCGCAAAAGACTAGAATCTAGCTAATACAGTCAAACAGAGGCCACTCTGAGCTTATCTCGAGCGGGCCCGGAGGGACACGTCAACTGTTCTTGACCCAATTTCGGGCTCGGATCAGAGGTGGTCGTGGAGGCGGGCCCGGAGGGATTTGTCAACTGTCCTTGACCGAATTTCGGGCCCGGGTCAGAGGTGGTCGTGGAGGCGGGCCCGGAGGGATTCGAACCCTCGGTCTTCAGCTTCGGAGGCTGACGCCCTGATCCGTGCTAGGCTACGGGCCCGAGGAACCCCACGGCGACCGAGTTAAGAAGAGTTGGCACACCGAGAGCTTTTATCGTATCTGCCCGAGGTCGGGCCACGCTTGAAGTTCCTGGAGTTCGAGGGCGAGGTCGAGCGGGTCATCGAGGAGGCCTGCAAGTCACTTGGCTACGATGAAGTCGAAGTCGAGGTCGCTCTGCCGCCAAACCCCTCCTACGGCGACCTGTCGAGCGCCGTTCCGATGCGGCTGGCCAAGGAGCGGTCGGAGAGGCCCGCCGACGTGGCCGTAAGACTGGCCACGAAGGTCGCGGAGCTTCTGAAGGACTCCAGGTACGTGGGTTCCGTCGCTCCTCACCGGGGAGGCTACCTCAACTTCTCCATCAACTATCCTAGGTTCTTCCTCGATTCGATAACGGCCATTCTTTCAGAGAACGACTTCGGCTCGAGGGAGAAGACGGGAAAGACCTTCGCGATCGAACACACAAACGTCAACCCCAACAAGGCACTTCACGTGGGGCACGCGAGGAATCTAGTTCTCGGCGATTCGCTTGCCCGCGTGATGAGGTACTTGGGCAACGAAGTCCAGGCGCTGAACTACATCGACGACTCTGGGGCCCAGGTGGCGGACGTGATCGTCGGGTTCAGGTTCCTGGGAATCCCTGACACGCCGCCGGCAGGGGTTAAGTTCGACGTATACTGCGGTGATAGCGTCTACACGAAGGTCAATCAGGAGTACACGAAGGACCCCGGGCTCAAGGAGAAACAGTCGCTCGTCCTGAAGCAGGTCGAGAAGGGCGAGGGAGAGCTCGCCGAGTATGCGGCAGGGATCGTCAGGAAGATACTTGCCGACCAGCTTGTGACCTGCTGGAGACTCGGGGCCCGGTACGACCTCCTCAACTGGGAGTCCCAACTGGTCCGCTCGGGCATGTGGGAGGGCATCTTCGAGACGATGAAGAAGGAGGGGTTGGTGAAGCTCGAGACCCAAGGGGAGAACAAGGGGTGCTGGGTCATCCCGGACCCGGAGACTGGTGAGCAGAAGGTCGTCCTCCGCTCCGACGGGACAGTGGTCTATGTGGCGAAGGACATCCCGTACGCGGCGTGGAAGATCGGCCTGATCGATGACCCCTTCGGCTATGAGCTGTACTTGGATGCGCAGCCGGGAGGGGGTAAGCTCTACTCCACCACGCTCGGTGGAAGCAAGTCTGGCGCCAGGTTTGGGGGGGCTGACGTCGCCATATCAGTTATTGACACGAGGCAGAGCTACCTACAGAGGATTGTAGGCAAGGTCCTCGAGAAGCTCGAGAAGGGTGCCTCGTTAAGGTACCTTCATAGAGGGTACGAAGTGGTGGCGCTCTCCAAGCGGACGGCGTCCCAGCTCGGGTTCGAGATCGGTGCGGAATTCGCCCACATGTCGGGACGCAGAGGGCTCTACGTCAACGTGGACACGGTGCTCGCCGCTCTGAAAGAGAAGGCCAGGGAAGAGACTCGAAAGCGGAACCCCAAGGACGCGCAGGATTGGATTGACGACGTCGCCGAGGCGATTTCCGTCGCGGCGCTGAGGTATGAGCTTCTGAAACAGGACCCGGACAAGCTGATCGTCTTCGACGTCGAGGACTCGCTTCGCTTCCAGGGCGACACGGGTCCCTACCTGCTCTACACATATGCCAGGGCCAGGAGGATACTCGAGAAGACGACGGGGCGACCTGTGATGAATGTCGGGAGCGCCGCGAAGCTAACGAGACCACAGGAGACCAGGCTAATCAAGAAGCTCTCTATGATGGACATTTCGGCAGCGACTGCGGGTGAGTATCTGTCGCCGAAGGAGATGGCCCGGTTTGCCCACGAACTCGCAGTGGCGTTCAACGACTTCTACGAGAGCGTCCAGGTTAACAGAGAGGAGGACGCAACGCTTAGAGACGCTAGGCTCGCCCTCGTGGACGCTGCCAGCAGGGTTCTTGCCCAGTCGATGGAGTTGATTGGTATTCCTCGTAAAGAGCGAATCTGAGAGCCTGGGATTCTGAATGATTGCCTAATGGCGCAAGTGCCACTGCGACTCCTGAAGCCACCACCTGCGGTGCCAATGACGAGCCAAAAGAAAGGACATTTTCAACCGTCGATTGACTCGGGGTCAATGTTAAATCTCCCTCGCCGATTCGCCAATCATCGATGCCAGGGTCACAGAAAATTCTCCTCGCAGCCCTTGACATGGACGGCACTGTCCTCGAACACGAGAGTAGCTGGGTCGCCCTTCATCGGGCCTTTGGAACGACGCAAGTGGGAGAGGCTTCGCTCAAGCTGTACACCGAGGGGAAGATCGACTACAAGGAATTCATGAGGAGGGATATCGCCTCGTGGCCGAGGGGCGTGACCAAGAGCGAGATTCATAAGATCTTGTCAGGATACAAGATACGAGCCGAGGCCCAGCCCACCATCAACGAACTCAAGAGACGGGGGATCAAGACCGCCCTGGTCACCTCGGGGATTGACATTCTGGCTGAGAAGGTCGCGAAGGAGTTAGGCATCGATTACTGGTTGGCCAACGGGCTCAGTTTCGACAAGGACGGCAGGGTCCTCTCGGAAGGAGTGGGGAGGGTCGACCCGACAAGGAAGGACTTGGCCTACCTGAAGTTCTTGGCGAGGATAGGCATCCCAAGCAAGCGGACGATAGCGGTCGGCGACACGATGTACGACCTTCGCTTCCTAAGGTCGGCGGCTCTCGGCTTCATGCTCGCCCACACTACGAGGGTGAGCGACCCCAAGATAATACACATCGAGAAGCTCCACGACATCTTTGACCACATTTAGCGGGGGTTCTTACCCTCCTCTATTCGGGCTAACCGGAGACAAGAAATGGAAGAGAACCTACTTCTGATCCCGGGGCCGACAAACCTCTCCAAGCGGGTCAGGAACGCGATGGCTGGGCCCCAGCTTCCCCACGTGGGGTCGGGGTTCTACTCCACCTTCAAGGAGATAGTCTCTCTTGCGCGGTACGTTTTCATGAATGAAAAGGCCCCACAGTTCGTGTTTACAGGGTCAGGGACGATCGGCATGGAGTCATCCGTTGTCAGCCTCGTCTCGCGCGGAGACAGGACGCTGACTCTGAGAGCGCGCGCTACACCCGCAGAGGCGGCGGGGATTGACATCAACCTCGAAGGGAACCGATGGATGCAGTTAATCAGGGCGGCGAAGGCCGCTAAATCTGCTTCTTGACACATGCCGAAGGGTTCGCCATGAATGTCTCCATGTGCTTGGCAGAACAGAAATAGAATGTCCTTCCAGCATATTCCATCCTGAGCGTCGCGGTCTTCTCATCTAAATTCGCTCCGCAAACAGGATCTTGAGTCAATCTCGGGGGCCAAGGCATCATCGAGTCGGCCTTCGTTGCTTATGGTTAATTCTCTTTCGTCATGCACACAAGACGCATCTACGACAACGACGGAGGCCGACGCACAGGAGACGCATTAGAACCCTCGTGAAACCTGGAATCCTTTTATCTTCAGCAGAGGCGCCGACCAAACGCATAGCAGCCCGGTCGTCTAGTGGTCAAGGATGGGGGCCTCTGGAGCCTTCGACCTAGGTTCGAATCCTAGCCGGGCTA